>Ga0209022_1003252_pt1 | contig 11834 bp, 15 predicted proteins | sample PinacodermPK_FD_187300 | JGI IMG/M metagenome (GOLD analysis project Ga0209022, IMG submission 187300) | Host-associated microbial community of the marine sponge Aplysina aerophoba from Gulf of Piran - sponge pinacoderm, lysed by proteinase... | ecosystem: Host-associated > Porifera > Sponge >...
ATCGAACTTAAGGCTGGGCCAGCGGTTCTGACTCTCCGCGACCAGCCCGTCGAACAGCTCCGACATCGTCGCCACCTGGTTCGGCTCTCGGCGCGGGCCTTGGCCCAGCCCGACCAAGGCGTTCGGTTCCTCGGGGCCGCTCGCGACGATGCCTCGAGGCCGGTGGAACTTGAACGAGCGACCGACGACCGTTTCGCCGTTGGCCAGGAGGGCGGAAGCAAGCGTGTCGCCTTGAAAGCCCGAAAGCCGCTTTCCGTCGAAAGTGAACCGGATCGGCTTGTTTCGGTCGATAAGCCGTCCGCCGTCCGAAAGTCGCCTGCTCATGTCAGCCGCGCTCCTTGGCCGAAGAACAGAATCCGCGCCGCCGCCCGATCCGCGATCACCTGCCTAGTCCTCGCCCGACCAGTCCCGGTAGGACCATCCGGGACGCTTTTCAGAGATTTCCGCGATCAACTCGCTCGGCGGCCGCGAAACCTGAGCCGAATAGGTTCCGAAAACTTCCTGCGTAATCGTGCATCGCGCGGCGTGAAACCATTTTCCGCAGCCGTAGCTATGCAGCCATCGTTCAAAGTGCACGCCCATGGGGTTTTTCCTCATGAAGAGATACGCCTCGAAATCCTCGTCGGCCGAACCCGGGCCGAATCGCTTCAAGTGAGCTTCGCCGCCGTTGACGAGTTCGGTTTCGTCGGACACGAATCCGCAGTTCGGACAGCGCAGTTTCAGCATGTCCTCACGCGCCCCGGCGGCCTATTGAATGCCGCGCGGCCAGCCCCGGGATCCCGGACTTCAATGCGCCACGCCAGCGGCCACGCTTTCATCGATAAACCTTCCCTCCCTGAAGCGCTCCAGGCCGAACGGAGCCGCCAGCGAGCCGGGCTCGCCTTTGGCCATGAGCTCGGCCATCGCCCAGCCGGATCCGGGTATCGCCTTGAATCCGCCCGTTCCCCATCCGCAGTTGAAAAACAGATTTCGAACCGGCGTCCCGGAAATGATCGGCGACCGGTCGCCGGTCATGTCGACGATTCCGCCCCACTGGCGAAGCATCTTCAATCTCGAAATGATCGGAAACGTTTCGACCAGCGCGCGTACTGTTTCTTCGACGTGATGAAAAGACCCGCGCTGCGAATAGTTGTTGAACCCGTCCGTGCCGCCGCCGATTACCAGTTCGCCCTTGTCCGACTGGCTAATATAGCCGTGAACCGTGTTTGCCATGACGACCACGTCGAGGCAGGGCTTTACGGGTTCGGACACGAGCGCCTGCAGAGCGACGGACTCGATCGGAAGACGAAGGCCCGCCATTTCCGCCACGATGCCGGAGTGCCCCGCCACGACGACTCCGAGCTTTTCGCAGTCGATCGGACCTTTTTCGGTTTCAACGCCCCGCACGCCGTCGGCGCCTCTTCGAATACCGGTAACGGCGCACCGCTGAATGATATGCATGCCCATGTCCGAACACGCGCGCGCGTAGGCCCAGGCGACCGCGTCGTGCCGCGCCGTTCCGCCTCGCGCCTGCCAGAAAGCGCCGAGAACCGGAAATCTGGGTCCGCTAATTTCAATGATAGGGCAAAGTTCCTTGACGCGCCGCGGGCCGATAAATTCGGTGGCCAGGCCTTGAAGGCTGTTTGCGTTGACCGTCCTCTTATAGCCGCGCGCTTCGTGATGGGTCTGGGCTAGCATCATCAGACCCCGGGGGCTGAACATCACGTTGAAATTCAGGTCCTGGCTCATCGTCTCGTACAGGCGACGAGACAGCTCGTAGATCGCGACGGAATCGTCCTGAAGATAGCCTGACCGGACAATCGTCGTGTTCCGCCCGGTATTGCCGCCGCCAAGCCATCCCTTCTCCAGGATTGCGACATCCCGAATATTGTGATTCTTCCCCAAATAGTATGCGGTGGCCAAGCCATGGCCTCCCGCTCCGACAATGACAACGTCGTATCTTCGCCTAGGTTCCGGCGAGGCCCAGGCCCTGTCCCACCCCGTGTGGCGGTTCAATGCCTTCGCGGCGATTGCAAATGCGGAATATCGGCTCATAACTTGATGCGCGGGTTTCTCGTTCAGTGTACATAGAATTCAGAAATTCATTATTCAATGCGAATCCGGATACCAAACGGTCAGCTATGCGGCCAATAGAGAATAAATTGCGACATCGGCTTTCGCTCGAGGTCGGCTTCGATCGGGTGGAAACGGTCGCGGCGGCGGGTTCGCGAGCCCGCGGCCCGGCCGCGCTTCCTGGAAAAGCAAGCCGGATACGAGGCCGGGAATGATTTTTTGGCTGTTAGCGATATGTCTTTCGGCGGCCTCCGTCGCGGCAATCGCCTATTTTTTGCTGACGGGCGGCAGAGGCTCTTTCAAGTCCGCCGAGCTGGATGTTGCGGTCTACAAGCAGCAGCTGAAGGAACTAGATCGCGAAATCAGGCGCGGAATCGTTTCGCCCGGCGAAGCGGAGGCCTCCAGGCTGGAGATATCCAGAAGAATTCTCCATGCCGACAAGGTTGCGCGCGGAGAGATGCCTCCCGGGAAGGCGCCCGCGGCCGCTAGCATCGCGTGCCTTGCCGCCGTATTCGCGCTGCTCGTCCCGGGCAGCGCGCTGCTCTACGGATTGCTCGGCAGTCCGGGACTGCCGGATCTACCGCAAGCGAAACGCATTGAGGATGCGGAAAATTATCGCTTGAATCGCCCGTCCCAGACTCGTTTCCTGGAAAATTCAGCGCCTCGCCGAAATAGCGAAGCCGGCCTAGATCCGGAATACGCGGAACTGTTGGAGCGGCTTCGCAATACCGTCGCGTCGCGTCCCGGCGATGTTCAGGGCCATCGGCTGCTTGCCAGGCACGAGAGCACCCTAGGGAATTTTTCCGCGGCGGCCGCCGCGATGGAAAGAATCATTGCTTTGATTGGCGAACTTGCCGATTGCGACGAGTATGTCGATCTGGCCGAATACATGATTCTAGCCGCCGATGGCTATGTCTCGCCCGAGGCGGAAGCGGCGCTGGAAGATTGCCTGTCAACCGATTCGAGCAATTCGAGGGCGCGGTATTTCATGGGATTGATGCGCGCGCAGACGGGTCGCCCCGACATAGCGTTCGAAATTTGGAGCGAACTGCTCGAGCAAGGCTCCGGCGACGCCCGCTGGAGGCAAGCGCTCGACATTCAAATCGTCCAGGTGGCGGAATTGGCGGGAGTTCGATTCGAGGCCCCGCGGCAGCCTATTCCGGGTCCGAGCGCCGCCGAAATGGCGGCTGCATCCGAGTTGGACGCTGCGGACCGCGCCGCGATGATAGAAGGCATGGTTAGCGGCCTTGAATCCCGGCTTGCTGAAAATGGCGGCTCGATCGAGGAATGGATGCGCCTTATTCGTTCGCTTGGCGTCCTTGGCGAGATGGAAAGGGCGGAGGCTGCGCGCATGTCCGCGATAGAAGCTTTTTCCGGCGACAGCGAAGCTCTCGCCCGAATAGCCCGTACTGCCCGCGAATCCGGTCTGCGCCCGTGAACAGGGTCTACGACAGCATTGGCGACTACGCTTCCGTTTTGAAATCCGGCTGCCCGCTGGTAGGACTCGATGTAGGAACCAAGACGATAGGAATCGCGATTTCGGACGGTCTCAGGCTCGCGGCGACGCCCTTGCAAACCGTTAATAGAAAAAAATTCCAAGCCGATGCGCGAATCATACTCGAAATCGCCGATAACAGGTCGGCGGGCGGATTCGTGATTGGATTGCCTATGAATATGAACGGTACGGAGGGACCGCGCTGCCAGTCGGTTCGGGCATTCGCGGCGAAGTTTAGCGAATTGACCGATCTGCCTTCGGCGTTTTGGGATGAGCGGCTGTCGTCGGTCGCCGCCGAGCGGACGCTAATCGACGCGGGAGCTTCTAGAAAGAAACGCAAGGGCGTAATAAATCACGTGGCGGCCTCACTGATTCTCCAGGGCGCGCTGGACCGGCTCAGGCAACCGGATCTCCGACAATGAAAGACGAAGGCTGGACCCGAGACGAGCCCGATAGCCCGTGCAAGAAAATCTGCATTATTCATCCTGAATCCGGCTTGTGCCTCGGCTGCTTCAGAACGGCGGCTGAAATTAGGCGCTGGGCGAAATTCCCGGAGGAAAAGAGGCACGAGCTACTTGCGGAACTTCCCGCCCGCGAAAAGGGTATTCGCAAGAGACGAGGAGGCAGGCGACGAAATTCCCGCAGCAGACGGAAATGAAGGCGATCGAGGATGCTAGCTTGCTGTCGCAAATCGCCAAAAAAGCGCGTTTGTGGATTCCGAATTGCCGTAAAAGACGCGCCGGAAAATCGGGGGCTCGTCTTGATCGTGCCGATGGCGAACTGACGATTCGCCGCTTGCATTCGGCGCTTGGGCATTCTCCCGCGAATTTGGCGGAGAGCAGAAACTTGCGCAGACCGCGCTATGAATTCCGGCGTTCGCCGACAAATGCGATAAAGTCTTCGGCGACTGCCGCGGCGGCCGCCTTTAGCAATTCCTTGCCATAATCCTTGCTTGCCAAAGCGGAATGCGACCCCACGCGACCGTCGGGAAACCGCCGCATGTGCTCGTGAGCCGGTCCATGCTTATCCCCTGCATGGTTCCTAATGAACTCGGGAGTCAATTTTTCAGGCGGCTCGCTTGCAAGCGGCGACGAAACGACTCGAAACAAATTCTGGGTGATCGAGATTTCGGATGGCGTTGCGTGCATGCCTTCCCATTCGCCGAAGAAATTTGAGCGCAGCTCTGAAACCCGTTCAAAGCCCCACCAGCTCCGCACGCGCACGATGCTCGGACCGCCGACTCGCGTCGCCAGGCTCTCGAGAGGCTCTGTATTTGCCCCGTGGCCGTTTAAGAAATAGAATTTTCGGAAGCCTTGAACCCCGAGAGCGGAAACGACTTCCCCCGCAAGACGCGCGAACAGCGACTCGGAAATCGAAATAGTTCCCGGAAACAATGCGTTGAACGGAGCAGGCGCGTAGGCAAGGCTCGGCGCGACCAGCGCATTCGCCAGTTCTCCCGCCTCTTCGGAAACTGATTCGGCGCAAATCGCGTCGGTGCCTATCAATCCGATCGGCCCGTGCTGCTCGATAGAACCAGCGGGGATGATCACGCCGTCGCATCGCTCCAGATATTCCTTGACTTCGTACCAGGTGCAGCGCGAGAGTAGCATTAAGTCGACCTCCAGCCATTCGCTTCACGATATCAAGCACTAGGTGCTTTTAGCAACCGAATTCGCACCTCGCGCGCAGCCGGGAGTTTCGCAAGGCTCGGCGATCGCGCCAATGCTTCCGGCTATTCGCCCGTTGGTTGGCGACTTGATGATTTTTACTTCCCGGCATTTTTCGCAAGATTGCCTGGAGGGTTCAAGGATATCCGAGCTATCGTTGTGGCAACCCGTTCGGCGCCGGATCGCGAAGGTTTTTGAATTATTCCTTGCGGCGCGAACTTCGCGCGTTCGGGAACCGATGCCAATTCAGGCTCGGCTTAAGCATTGCGAACGGCGTCGCCGCCTCCGGACTCGCTCCTGCCGGGACCGGATTTCCGAACTCTTCGCATGCCGAATTCTGCGGCGGACTCCCGAGGGAGGCCCTCGAAACGCCGTTCCATTTGACCCAGCAGTACTTACATGCGGCCTCCCGCCCAGCTCTCGGCTTCCGGCACGCGCTGTCCCGCCAAGGGGGAATTCCGCAGGAAGTCAAAGGAGCCGGCCACGGCGTCCGCGCCGGAGGGAGTCGAGCGCGGAAGGGCGGAGGCATGATTTCGGGACGAGGCAGGAGCAGGGCGGGGCCTCGAAGTCGGACGCGCGGCGGTGCCGGATGGCGCCGCTCCAAGGACCTCGAAATTCCGAAAACCATGTCGCTTCCGCGTCCTCCCTCCTTCAGCACGGCGCTGAATTCGATGGACAACGTCTTCGGCTAACCGACATCGGTCCACGTCTCCACTAGGGCATCCGCCACCGCCGACGCGGTCATGGAAAGTTTTTCAACGCCTGTCCGTACTCGCTCGCCCCCGCTCGGATAGCCTTGATTAGCCGCCGCCGCGCCGGGGCGAGTCCGAACCGAAACACGCGACCGAACGAGTTGCGGGCGCGGAAGCGGCCGATGCCAAAAACCATTCGCAAATTGGTTTAGGCGCCGTTTAAATCTTCGTTTCGGCTAATCCTTTAATTGTTGAGCTTCCACTTTCTGCCGAGTTCCTCGAAGAACCCTCGCTCGGCTTTCAGTGCGATCCATGTATTTACATAGTTGATCCATACTTGATCGGCTTGCGGAAGCAGCATGGCGATAGGCGTTGGATTCTTGGGCTTGGACACCGTAACGATCGCCATTTGCGGATATTTTTCCACAAGCTTGTAGGCTTCGACGTTCGACGTAATGTGCGCATCGGCGCGTCCCGACAGAACTTCCTGGAAGTCCCGAGCCGGAGCCTCGACGATTTGGTGGCTGGCGTTCGGGAAAAATTCCTTGACCATTTTTTCCTGTACGGTGCCGAGCGTCGCCGCAACTGTCACGTCGCTATTGTCTAGATCGCCCCAGTCCTTGAATTTATCCGCATCCTCGACGCGGATAAGCGGAACGGTCGCCAGCGAAAAATAACTCGTGGAATATCCCGCCACTTTCGCGCGCGCCGGGGAAATCGAAGCCGAACCCGTCATGTGGTACTTTCCTGACGTTACGCCGTTGACGAGAGTTTTCCAGTCCGTGGGAACGAATTCAACCTCTACTCCCAAATCATTTGCAAGTTCCGTCATGACGTCTATGTCGTAGCCCTTGTAGGAGTTGGTCGCCGGGTCGCGCATGGTCATCGGATTCCAGTCGCCCGTCGTTCCGACCTTTAGAAGGCCGTCGTTTAGGATTTCCTGAAGGGCGGCCTGCGCGCTCGCCTGGACCGCTCCGAGCGCCACGAGCAGCGATGCCGCGATAATCTTAATGAATTTCATTGCTTGTTTCTCCAAAAAAGCTCATGATACCTGCATCCGATATTTTTTTGGCAATTGCAACTGCAACAAAGCTATGAAACGATTTGAACGAGTGATAGCTGAAAGCGACATGCCGCGTCTCGGGACAGAACTATGAATCCACAATCAGCGACTCCGATTATCGAAATATCCGACGTTTGCATATTCTTCGGGGAATTTCAGGCATTGAAGGACGTATCGCTCGACATCAATCTTGGCGAACGCACCGTGATTTGCGGACCTTCCGGTTCAGGCAAATCAACCCTGATCCGCTGCATCAACGGCTTGGAGATGCATGATTCGGGATCGATCAAAGTGGATGGAGAGCTGCTTACGAGTAGTAGATCGAGTTTGCGTTCCGTGCGTTCCAAAGCCGGAATGGTTTTCCAGCAATTCAATCTGTTTCCGCATCTGACGGTTCTCGACAACCTGACGCTGGGACCGATCCGCTCCCGTGGCCTGTCGCAGAAAGAGGCCCGGGATATCGCGATGCATTATCTGGAGCGCGTTCGAATACCGGAGCAATCGAGCAAGTATCCGCGTCAGCTTTCCGGCGGGCAGCAGCAGAGGGTCGCGATTGCCAGGTCGCTTTGCATGGAGCCGAAGATCATGCTTTTCGACGAACCGACTTCGGCTCTCGACCCGGAAATGATCAGCGAGGTTCTGGATGTCATCGTAGAATTGGCCAACTCTGGAATGACGATGATTTGCGTTACCCATGAAATGGGATTTGCTCGAAAAGTCGCCGACAAGATGGTGTTCATGGATTTCGGAGAAATCGTCGAGATGTCGCCGCCGAAAAAGTTTTTTGAAAATCCCAACAGCGAGCGCTGCCAGGATTTTCTGCAGAAAATTCTGCATCATTGAAAGTCTAGACCATGTCGATACTAAGAATTCTCGGAATTGCGGCGGTAGCATCGGCGCTGGGGGGCTGTTCGTCGAATTGGGGCTGGTATGTCGTCAATCCCTCGACGGCCTCCGGCCTGAGCAATCTGAAGTTTCTCTTGGGCGGCCTTTACTACACGATCGCGCTATCGGTAACCGCGATAGCGATTTCGATTACCGTTGGCCTGTTGATCGCCCTGCCCGGCTTGGCTGCGAACCGCGCGCTGCGAAACGTAAACAGACTCTACGTCGAACTCGTTCGCGCCGTGCCGATTCTCGTCTTGATTCTGTGGGTCTACTACGGAATGCCTCAGATGACCGGCCTGTCAATAAGCGTCTTCTGGGCCGGAGTCATTGCGCTGGCCCTGTCCGACAGCGCCTTCGAAGCGGAGATATTCAGAGCCGGCATCCAGTCAATCGACAAGGGCCAGTACGAAGCCGCGCATTCGGTTTCGCTCGGGTACCTCGATACGATGAGATTTGTAATTCTTCCTCAGGCCATTCGCCGGATACTTCCCGCGCTTGGCAACCAGCTCGCCTATATGCTCAAGATGTCGTCGCTCGTGTCGGTAATCGGAATGCAGGAGCTGACGCGAAAAGCCAACGAACTAGTTGTCACTGAATATCGGCCTCTCGAAATCTATACCATCCTCGTGCTTGAATACCTCGTATTGATTCTCCTGGTTTCAGCAGGAGTGCGATGGCTGGAAAGAAGACTGCAGTCGGACCAATCGAGATAATGAAGCCGCAGCGCGACATGGGCGCGTCACTTTCCGATCAATGCGTATTTTTCAATTTTCCGGGCAATTAGCATAAACAATGTTCTTCGGATGTTTCACGTGAAGCATTGAACGGATTCCCTTTCAATTCACCGGGAAAGGCACGAAACTTCCTATTGGCGGACTCCGGCCTAAATTGTGCTTGGCCATGGTAGCCAAAAGTGGCGCTGCGAATTTCCCTGGCTCGAATTCGATTTTAAGTCGTCGCCACCCCAGTGTGGTCCGCACAACAAACGTTTGATCGGTCGGCAACCCGCACGGCCGAAGCAGGTACCAGTGCTGACCATCCCCATCAACACCGGATTCCGCTTCGAATCCCAGTCCGGTTTGTTCGGTGATCAACTTTTCCAGATGCTCGGGCTCAAGCGACATCCGCATCTTCGACGCTCTCCGGTTCTGGCAGGCTCTCGACCAGCTTTCGAAGAATGCGCGTCACTTCATACCGCAAATCCTTGAACGCCTCCTCCGTCCCGTCGGTGGTCGCGCTGAGTTCTGCCACGCAAAGCGCCCAAAGCAAGGAGTCCATGCCCTGCACAGTCACGCTGCTGCTGTGATTGGGCACATAGACCTTATGGTAGTACGGATGCTGCGTGTTGATCCGCACAGCCTTGTGCTGTTCGATAATCGCCGGCTCGAACAGAAGCCCGTCCTCGACGTCCTCGGCCGGCTGGACGAACGCCTCGCCCGGTCTCGCCGCCGAACTGATCTTCAACTTCATCTTGAACAGGCCGTGCTGGTTCTTGACCGTCACCTCGCCGGCATTGGGGTTGCTTATATTGACTTCAGCCCCTCCAACTTCCGCTTCCTTGTTGCGAATGGAATTATTCGATGCCTCGTGAGCGTTCTTTGCCTTGTCGGTGATGTCTTTCCTGCGTCCCTGACGGTACCGCCGAATCGCCTCACGGCGCGGCGCCGTCAGAAACCGGTCCTTCAGCCAATTCCAGAGATCGTCGCTAAGGATGATTTGAGACTTCTTGATATCGAGGTGAAATGCATCGTCCAGTTTGTGGTCGAAAGAGAATTCGATCCTCAACAAGGTGCTGTGCGGCTCTTTCTGGAACATGCGCAGCCAGTCCGCTGCATGAATCAGCCTTTCTTCCCGATAAATGTATAGACCTTGCATATCCGACGAGAGCTGTGCCTCTTTCGCCAGCTTGTCATCCGGAAACTCTTCGCGGCGTGGCAGGATGTATGCCCTGACACAAAACCTGGCTCCGGTGCCTTCTACCTCGACCGACTCTTGGGCAACCAGTTCTGACAAGCCCTTCTGAAACGGGTCCCAAGGGTCTACCGGGTCCCCATTCACCCTGACTTCCACGTGTCGGGCACGGTCGTCCGACTTGTCCAGAAATCGCTGATAGGTCTTCGCGATGTGCTTGCGCAGTTCTCGGCAACGCTTCGCCAACGCATTGCGCGCATGGCTGCCCGCCGGCTCCTGATAATCCCTGAGCAAACGGTCCACCTTGTTCCAGAGAACCACCGTGCCCGAGGATCCTTGTGCCAGCTCGTCGAGATGCTTCAATGCCTCCTCGTCCGGATCATCCGAAAGTTGCAACAGCCACTGCTCACTATTTACGACGTGGTCCAGATCCCACGTCGCCATCACGGCAGGGGCATGGCCTGACGGCCGCGATATCAGCGACAAGCGGCGGCAGAAGGCGGTCGAGGCGGTCTTCAAGCCCAGCCCGAACTTCCCGAGGCTTGCAGGGTCCGGCCGTTTGGGAGGCCCGTACTGCATTGCGTGAACGAGTCCGTCCCTGTCCATGCCGCAGCCGTCGTCGGCGACGGATAGCTGCACGTTCCCCCGAAAATCCTGTTCGACTTGGACACTTACCTTCTTCGCACCTGCAGAAATCGAATTGTCCACTAAGTCAGCAACGGCCGTTTCAAAGTTGTAGCCGGTGTCGCGCAGCCCTTCGATCGTTCGCCCCGGGTTTGGGATGGATTCGATGCTCTCCATTACGGACATGCTCTTCCTTTCAGATACTGATCATTTTCCACCCGGCACCCAGCCGGATAGCCTTTTTCCCCTCGTCATTCAATGACACGAGCTGCTCATTCAAGCGTTTATAGTAGATGGAATAGTTGCCACTGCTGTCCCGGTGCATCACGACTTCATACCCGTACCGCCCCTCGAAGCTCTTCAGCTCGCCCAGATCCTTTTCGGTGCATTGAGTAACCTGGAATGGTGCTCTTCAGGATCCTCTTTGCTGCAGCGGCAATCTCTCGCTCTCAGAGGGTTCAGGATCCGCCGCTTGCCACAGCTGTACTTTTCTTCCAGAAGCCTCCTGCGAGCATTTCAACCGGCACCTTGACCTCGGCATGCTTGTCGGGACACCTGAACTGCCCGGGATCGGCTTCTTTCGGAAACTGCTCGATAGAAGGCGCTGAACATGGCCTGCACACTAGGGAACTGCCCGGACACATCCTTGACGATCCGAAACGTTCTTCTGAAGCACGCGTGTACGATCGGATGCGCGAAAAGCTGCCGGGCGACTACAACCGTTACTATCCACGCTCATGGCACGAGGCAGATGACAGTGGCGTGGAAGTTGATGGCAAAGCGGATTTCATCGTCGTACATGCCGAGCATGGCCTGCTGTTCCTCAAGGTGAAAGGAGGGCGGGTGAGTTGCCGCGAGGCCGATGGCCAGTGGCTTAGCGAGGATCGGGACGGCTTCAAGTTCAAGATCAAGGACCCGCTTTCGCAGGCACGCAGCAGCAAGCACCATTTTCTGAGGCGATTGAAAGAAAGCCGGGCGATCCCGATAGTCGCGTTTCGCAGCGCGCACGCATCCGGAACTCCGACGATTGCACCGTCTTGACGCAGTAGGAACATGGGTCCCCGGTCCATAGGATGCTGCAAGCGGAGCAGGAAGCGACGACATTCTCCGCAGCCAACCCGGAGGTTCGTCTTGCCTCGCGCAATTGCAATCGGCCCCGCACGAGCATTTGCCAGACTTTCGCTCTCAAGGCTACCGGGATGCCGGCCCGGAATAACGCAGAGTTGTTCAGCTGGCACTGCTCCTAAGTCGAGCGCGAATGCGCGCCGTTTCGGAAGCCCGGGGCCGCCGCTTCACGACCGCGCGGCGGAAGGCGCAGATCAAATTTCGTTGTCAAGCCGCCTCGCCGCCTCTCGCACGGCTAATTTTTTTTCGGTGCTGGGTTCAATCCCGGCTTGATCTTCAAAAAAAGACTGGACTCCTTCCTCCCCGCCGCGTAGATT
>Ga0209022_1003257_pt1 | contig 11821 bp, 8 predicted proteins | sample PinacodermPK_FD_187300 | JGI IMG/M metagenome (GOLD analysis project Ga0209022, IMG submission 187300) | Host-associated microbial community of the marine sponge Aplysina aerophoba from Gulf of Piran - sponge pinacoderm, lysed by proteinase... | ecosystem: Host-associated > Porifera > Sponge >...
ATAACCGTCCTCGGCAAACTCCCTCAAAGACCTCGGTGAACGGATCCGATTGCGGACGATCCAACCCGCCATCGCACCCCTAGCTCGTTTCGCGAAGAAACTCACAATCCTCGGCTCACTACGTTTCTTTGTGACAAGCTTCGACTCGTAATCCAGCGACTTAGCTGGAGAAACAACAATTAACACACCATAGTTTCTATCTCAAAACTCACCAAACGCCACCGTGATTGCAGACGGCGGCAACCCGCAGGCGATCTTCTGGCTAACTCTCCAACGGAACGCCCGCTAACTCGTCCCGTTGGGAACCAATCGGCGATAGTAGACGGCACGCACCGCGAGCGCCGTACGGATCTCATTGGTCATCTCCTCTGCGAACTCGGAACGATATGCGCTGTCGGTCACAACCTGCACCGCGAACTGCAAACCCGACATCAACCCAATGAAAACCGACACCAAAAGCAACTGACGGCTAAAGACGAGTTCCGCGCCCCACAACGACCAACGAGAAGCCCAATCAGAACTGCTGGTCAACTCTGCGGCCGTAGTCCACTGCAACAATGTGTCCTCCCGAACCGTCAGCAAACCGAACAACACATAAAATGCGGTAATCACCAACGCCACCAACACGATCTGAATAGCTTGAGACGCGAACAGCAAAAGCGAAACGTTGTACTCCGCACTGCGATGCAACCTCGGTGCGTCTGGAGCGGGTTCCTCATCGCTCGGCACTAGCAGTTCGACAGGAGTGTCGCTGGTTCGCTCGCCCACATCAGACCAACGTTCGAAACGAGCCAAGTCAACGGTGAGCCGCCGCACCGACAACATCACAAAACCCGAACCGATCAACACGACTAGCACCACTACCCCCGCAAAAAAGGGCAACGTGAAATCATGCGCCACCTGCCACATCTCCGCATTCAAAAAAATGAAAGCCGAGAAAACCAACAAAATCGGCAACGACCTCATAGTCAGATTCACAACGTCACCGATCTGTGTCTTCAAGTGCGAGATCGACCAACCGATCATCGGCAAAATCCCCCACGATGTCATCACGAAAGCCACCATAAGCACCAACACGTTGAAGACCGTAACGACAAGCACATCCACAAGCACCGCGTTCTCAGCACCGATCGCGGTTGGGACAGCAGGCAAGACCAAATACAGCGCTATCTCCAACACGCCCACCCGGTCGGGCAGTTGCACCGGCCTACGCCCACGCACCCGATTCAACAGCACAAAAGCAGCAAACCCCAAGGCAACACAACCAACAAACACTACGGCCTGCCCCCAACCAGTCCAACGATCACCAAAAGCCAAAAACAGTTCTAGTAAAACCACGAAGGCTAGGAACGGGAACATTCGGGTCAACACGTCTTCACGAGCTGAATAGCGATCGATCAGATGCGGCAATCCGCGGCGAATGAACCAACGTTCGGTTCGGTACCGATTCCACTCAAGCTCAGTGCCGCTCAACTACCACCACACGAACCGCTCCCGTGGCGATAACGCCTCGGTAACACTTGCCCAAGATAACAACAACACGGATATTTCCCATTGCCCATTGCCCATTGCCGGTTGCCCATTGCCGGTTGCCGATTTCCGGTTACCCAATCTTTCATACTGCTTCTAGCCGTGCTGTCGCTTCGGCCACCCGACGGGCAGACAACGCAATGTACTCCTCCGATATGTCAATCCCGAACCATTGCCGCCCGTTCAAGGCGGCCATCTTCAGCGTTGTTCCCGCTCCGCACATCGGGTCAAGAACGATGTCCCCTAGGTTTGACCAAGAGAGGATATGGTCTGCCGCGAGCTTCTCAGGAAACAGAGCCTTGTGCTCAAACGCATAGCGGTCTCTAGTAGTGCCGCCCAAGCCCACAGCATACTGCCAAATGTTGATCAGAGTCTTCTCCTTGCGGAGCGTAACCGCCCGCCTTTTGGAGTTGTCGCCGTCAGGTCCTTTGCCATACACCGCGGTTTCTTTGCCGTTGCGAATGGTCGGGCAGGTGAGCGGGTTGAAAGTCTTAGGTGCGCCCTTACTGAGCACGAGCATTAATTCGTAGGCGTTGGTGTAGGCGTTGGAGCGCATAAAAGGGGTGTTCTTCTTCTGGTAGATCATCACATCGTGAACTCGGAAGCCCAAGTCACGGAACATGATCGCGTGCTCAAAACTAGTAAGGGAACGACCGCCGTCGATCCTGTCGCCAACCACCCACACAGCTACACCACCTTGTTTCAAGACATGCATAATCCCTAGACCCACGGATTCGGCATCAAAACTATAGCCGTTATAGTCACGCAGGTTGTCATACGGCGGCGAGGTAACAACCAAGTCCACACAATGTTCGGGCATCTCGTGTTGCATGTAGGCGGCGCTTTCGGCGACCACCAAGTTGTTCGGTTGCCAAATCATGACAAAACTCCCTTTCCCAAACCAAATAGTACAACGCAGCAGCCATTCCAAACACGGATAGGCGCGCCAAACCTAAGAGGCATCGACCTCCCGCTCGACCTTCGCACCTAGTACAGCAGGCTGACTCGCCTTTTCTCAACCCAGATCACTTCCAAATTCAAACGGAGTGGCAACGTATAAACGGAACAAGACCTGCTAACGGAGTGCGATCTGCTAAGCTCGCACTTATAAACAAATTCCGAGAATCCAACACCAGCACTCGGGAGCGACCGGTGCCCACATATCACAAATCCACAAACACGCCCTTGCACCTTCCCAGCCTTTCCATCGGCAACTTCCGAGGCATTGAAAATCTTGAAATCCCCCGATTGGGTCGCGTCACCCTTATCGCTGGACAAAACGGAGTTGGCAAAACAACAGTGCTTGAGGCCGTGCGCGTCTACGCGGCAAGGGGACACTTAAGGGTTCTCGAAGAGTTGCTGCACCAGCGTGAGGAGTTCATTGACGTTTTCAACGAAGACGACGGCCCGGAACTCATACCCGATCTCACTGCTCTGTTTCATGAGCGGGATCCCACGCAGGTATTGACAATCTCAATCGGACCCTCAGACGACTACGCTATGCTCGCAATTGAACTGCTCTCTCCATCAACCTGGACCAAAGAGCAGCCCGAACTATTTCCGAACCTTAACATCGATGACGGTGTCTGGATGCTGAAGATTAGGTTTCGAAACAAGGAACTTGCTCTGCCGTGGGTCGGCATTGATCAATTCCAAAACGCCCAAGCGAGGCATCGAAATCCCCAGCGAACATGGTCACGGTGGTTGACTGAAGATTGGCCAGAACCAATCCGGTGTCAGACTTTCGGACCAGGGCTGTCGAGCACTCAAGATCTGACTGGTCTCTGGAGTAACGTAGCCTTGACCGACGACGAAGACCGCACCACAGAAGCTCTACGACTCCTGCACAACGGAATTGAGCGTGTTGCAATCGTTGCGCCTACCCAACGGACGAGACGAAATCAGCGGGTGCTCGTCAAAGTAGTGGGCCGAGAGCGGCCGGTGCCATTGAAAAGCCTTGGCGACGGAGTTGTCCGGGTTTTTGCTGTTGCGCTGGCACTAGCCAATAGCAAAAACGGATTCTTGGTGATCGATGAAGCTGAGAACGGGATACACCACTCTGCCCAAAGAAACTTCTGGAACATGGTATTGCGGACGGCACAACGAAATAATGTGCAGGTCCTAGCGACCACCCATAGTTGGGATTGCGTTACGGGTTTCGCGCAGGCATCCTCCGCCCTCAACGATGTTGAGGGCATTCTTGTCCGCCTTGAAGACCACCCAGACGGTATCAGGGCCGTCGAATACAGCGAAGCCGACCTAATGGTCGCAGCCGAGCAAAGAATCGAAGTGCGGTAGTCCCTTGACCGACAATGATTGAGGCCACCGAACACCCACGGGTTACGTAACTTGTTCTAAAGCGGCAATGCGTTTTTCAGCAGATGCCAAATCTGCGCTGTTGGTGACACCAATCCAGGTACCTTCGCTCGGGATCATCTCAACGCTCAACCGGTTATCGCTGAGCAGGTCGTTTATAACGACTGGAAGCATGAACTCAGCACTCGAATGGTCACCAACACGACGCAGAAAACGCGCAAAAGCATCCTCGAGAAACGCAAAAATCCCTTGAGAGAAAGCCCAAAAATTCATAGAAACCAAAGCCTCCGATGCCACCGCACCAAACGGTTCAGTAGCAGCAATAGACCCATCTGTATGCCGCCGTATGCCATGAGTTTCCACAATTGAAACAACCGCGGAACCATCGAGTCGACAAATCCCCCGACTGACCGTTCCCGTATCCGCAAGGGTCGCAGCTAAACGAAACCCCACAAGCAACGCTTGACTATTACCGAGCGCACTCGCCTTAGCCACGCCCTTAACAAAAGTCGACCGACCGTAATAATCGTCGGCATTACACACCACGAACGGGCCCGGCACCTCATCAGCAGTCGCCAAAACCGCATGCGCAGTACCCCACGGTTTGAGGCGCTTAGGACCGTGCTCATCTTGACAAACATAGCTAATTTCTAAATCGCCATAACGATCGCCGATATGGGTCCGCACCGCGTCTTCAATCTCGCTGCGCACGATCAAAACGACCTTGCTTACGCCAGCAGTTACCGCGTCGGCAATCGCGAAATCCAAAAAAGCTTCACCATTAATTCCGACCTTCGCTAACTGCTTGCAGCCACCAAAACGCGAACCAAGGCCAGCAGCCATCACCACCAAAGAAACGCAGTTACTCACCCCAAGATATTAGCCCAGATCGTTGCAGATGCCTAACCGTGAGGTGACACCATACACACTCGGGGAGCAACTCCAAGCCCCACACCAGACGGCACACACAACCTAGAACCTTCAACCACAAAGTTCGGAGCCACGTCATCAGCCAACAACACCGAGGTGTGCAACCCGTGAATCTCGTCTGGCAACGCAGCCACAGCAAGATGCGCCGCATGTGCAACCCCAACAACGCTGTCGATCATCGTGGAAACCACCCCACGCACCCCGAAAGACTCAAGCTGCGCCAACACCCCAAAAGCCACATCGGACCCTCCGAGAGTTTGAGGTTTCAGTATCACCACGGCGATCTTTTTGGTCTGTAACGCTGCGAAAATGTCGGCACACGTCTTCGCCGACTCATCCACGCCAACCGGCACCACACTCTTTTCACCCACCGCGGCAATCCCAGCAATACCAGCAGTGGGCTCCTCACAAAACGCCACATCGCATTGAGCCATTTTCCGCAAAGTCGTAATCGCAACATCCACATTCCAAGCACCATTGGCGTCAAGCCGTAACTCAATAGTGTCGCCGATGGCACGACGCGTGGCCACCACCCGCGCGATGTCAACTTGGGGGGCAACTGCACCGACTTTTAATTTGATTGCTGAGATACCGTCAGCAACCAAGTTGGCCGCCGCCGCAGCTGCGGATTGGGGGTCGGGATCGGTGACCAAACCATTGACACGAACCGAGGTAGGTACCTCCGCAACGGGCGGCAACGCACCACGATAGGGGGGGCAAAACGCCTCAAAGTGACTGTGCAAAAACACGCTTCGAGCACTCCGATCATCGGCATCAGCCCCGTCGGCCCGCAACGCCTCAAAACGACTTTGTAAAAACACGCCCAATGTCACGCCCTGCGCTTGTGCTAGCAAATCCAAGATCGCCCCGCTCACCGCCGCACGCGCATACGGAAACGCCTCAAGGTCACTCAAAAGCGTGGTTGCCGTTAGCTGTGCAGCATCTTCAAACTGTGGCACACGCTGAGCAACGCCACGCAACACCGAACGGCAATCGTCAAGCGTGGTGTCTGACCAACCGGGCAGCGGGGCAGCCTCACCCCAACCACAGTGCGTCCCATTACTAATGGCAAACAAGATGCCCTGGCGCTGCTCAACAACACCAAAAGCAGTTACCAAAGGGGTCTTTAACGCAAGTCGATACTCGTGCATTTGCGCCCGCAGACCCATCTCAACACACAGCCATCTCAACACACAGCCATCTCAGCACAAACCCATCTCAGCACAGACCCAACTGTGCTCGAATCGCCGCAGCGACCGCACCAGGCTGCTCAAGATGTGCAGCATGACCCGCATCTTCGATCCTATTGAGCTTCGCCCGGGGCATCAGCGGAACCAACTCGCTAGCAATCCGCAAAAATTTTGGGTCTTGTGCACCCACCACCAACACGGTCGGCACGACACACTCAGCGAGACCCGCGTGTAACGGAGCCATCGCACCGCTACCAGCCGCACGCAAACTGCAAGCCAAAGCTCTCACCGAGTTCCCTAACCGCTGTGCCCTAGCGTGCTCCAAAAATTCAGCACCAAGACGGGCTTGAGTAGCAAACAGCGGATTTGCCATCCACGTATCCACGAAACGTGCCAGACCTTCACGTTCAATACGTGCCGCCAAATCATGGTCGGCTGCACGCCTCGCGGCACGCTCGGATTCGTTAGCCAAACCCGCCGATGCGCCAATCACCGTGAGTGACCGCAACAACTCAGGGTGTCGACAAGCCAAGGTCAAAGCCACCCGACCACCCATCGAATAACCCACAAGATGAAACGAATCGCCAACCAACTGCTCACCAATCGCCACAACATGCGAAACCATGTGATCAACGGAGTAGTCCGCTTCGTTGGCTGGTGCCGAACTCAGACCATGCCCAACCAAATCGGGCACAACCAACGTAGCATCATCTCGCAACTGCACAGCAAGGTCGGCCAGGGTGCTGCTGTCCCCAGTGAAACCATGCAACAAAATAAGCGGCGGCCCACTACCAAATTGGCGCACATTCAGTTCGACCTCAGGCGCTACCCGCAGACGCAACAAACCGTTCTCCGCCATCACGTGACAGCAACCTTTACCGCATCAGCAATCTCACGAAGCTGCACAAGATCAGCAACCGGGTCAACTTCAATGAGTAGCAAGTCCACTCCCGGTTCACCGTTTTGGCAAGCCAGACGCAACGCATCAACAAACTCTGCGGCAGTGCCAATCGTGGTGACACGCACACCGGCAACACCGTTGAACTCCGCCAAGCTAAGCCCATGCGGTGTCCGAAACAAGGTCTCAAAGGTGGCATCGTCAACACAATCCGCAATCGGTAGAGCCCTGAAAATACCCCCGCCGTTGTTGTCCACGCAAACAATGGTTAACGACAAGTTACTTCTCGCCGCACCGAACAAAGCACCCAAATCGTGCAGCAACGCCAAATCGCCGATAAACAGCACCACCGGGCCGTCATGTTGTGACGACAAACCCAGCGCAGTAGAGGTCACTCCGTCAATACCACTAGCCCCTCGGTTACCCGCAAACATAATGCGAGGACCAGAGGAACCCACAAACGAATCCAGCATCCGCACCGGCAACGAATTGGAAGCCATCAGCAAAGCCCCATCCGGCAACGCATCAACCAAAACCGAAGCCACCCGAGCACTCAGCAAAGGGCCTCGCTCAAGTTCGCCAGCAATCGCGGTTCCTGCCACCCGATCTAGATGTCGCCACCTTTCGCACCAAACCGATTGCTGCCGAGTGACCCGCCCAGCAGCCGAGTTGAGCACAGCAAGCGGGTCGGCAGCAATATGGTCGGTTACACAAAATGAAGAGTCGCGCCAACGATTGGCTGGATCAATCAGCACCAGATGACGCGGAGGTTGCGCTTGGAGCCACAACCCCAACGGTTTAGTGGTTGGAGTGTTACCAAGCCGCAGCAACACGTCACAACGCAACTCGTCCGCAATCTCGGGCACATCCAGCAGATGAGCAGCATGAGCAATAACCGTGCCCAGATGAGGTTCGTCATCCGCAGAACCTTGGCGACTGAGCACACGACGGGCGCCCGCGACCGGTTCACCGATCAGCGGCCAAGCGGTAGCAGCGCTCAAACGCAAAGCAGCAGCAACCACCTCGCCTTGCGCGTCAATACCGTTAGCCGAATCTGGCCCTACCAGAATCAAGCCCCGCTCATACCCCAACAACTCCTCCAAACCAGCAAAGGCATCAGGGGTGCGGGTCAAGTGAGAGGGCGGCTCAAGCACGCCTTGCGGCACGTTTTCAACTGCTCCCGCAACGCTGCTATGGGGCTCCGGGAGCGGCGACCGACCCGAAAAACCCAGCGACACACTATCATCCGCTCCCGCAACACTGCCACGGGGCTCTAGGAGCGGCGACCGACCCAAAGAACCCGGCTGCACACCCCCATCCACCACCGGACCGCTGCCACGGGGCTCCAGGAGCGATGGCCGACCCGAAAAACCCGGCTGCACACTCCCATCCACCACCGGACCGCTGCCACGGGGCTCCGGGAGCGATGGCCGACCCGAAAAACCCGGCGACACACCCCCATCCGCTCCCACAACACTGCCACGGGGCTCCAAGGGCTCACGAAAGGGCCAGTTGAGATGCACCGGACCGGGATTTGCCCCCGCAGCCAAAGCTACCGCACGAAACGCCACGGATTGTCCCCAAGCTGGAGCCCCCTCCCCGGCTACCGCCAAGTCAACGGCCCAACGCACAGCAGAACCATAAATCTTCACCTGATCAATGGTTTGAGTCGCACCCCAATCACGCAACTCAGGAGGGCGGTCGGCTGTACAAACAATCATTGGCACGCCACTGTGATCGGCTTCGACCACCGCCGGCAGGTAATTCGCCGCTGCGGTACCCGAGGTGCAAACCAACACCGAAGGTCGTCCCGTACGGCGGGCTTGACCAAGAGCAAAAAACCCCGCCGACCGTTCATCTAGCTGAATCCAAGTTCGCAAATGGGCATTCGCATGCAAACTCAGCGCCAACGCAGTTGACCGCGACCCAGGACTAATCACCACATCGGTCACACCACAGCGCACTAAACCTGCAGCGAATGCTCCAACCGTCGCATACACCCGGTCCTCGAACGGCGCACCACCAGCCTCGAACGGCGCAGCAGCCCCAGACTCAAACGACGCACGGCGACCAACCTCCAACGACGCACCACCACTAGTCTCGAACGGCGCACCACCAGCCTCGAACGGCGCACTACCACTAGTCACCATCGGGCTCCATCACATCGAGCAAGGCTCGAAGTTTCACAGCAGTTTCGGTTAGTTCATCGCCCGACTTGGACTCGGCCACCACCCCGGCACCCGAAAATAACACCGCTTCCGAGCCGCTAATCAAAGCCGACCGCAAAGCCACACACAACTCCCCGTTACCATCAAGATCGCACCAACCAACGGGAGCACCGTACCATCCACGGTCGAAACCCTCACGCGCCAGAATCCACTCCAATGCTTTGTTGGTCGGAGTCCCCGCCACCGCTGGGGTGGGATGCAAAACCCCGCCCACTCGCAGCACATCCATATCGCTCACACCACCAAAACGGCGTTGCACCTGTGCCGTGATCGGCGTACACAAATGCGCCACCCGAGCTAAGCGCATCACATCTGGTTGAAGATGATACTTACCTCGCAAACCAAGCGACCCGAGGCGCCCGACAATGTCGTCAACCACAAACTGATGCTCGGCGCGCAACTTCGCAGAGGTCAACAATCTGGTGTGCAACTCGCCCTCGGCCATTTTGGTGGGGTTGATCTGCACAGTGCCCGCCACCGCTTCGGTATGCACCTCCGTGCCCTCCAATTCAACAAGCCGTTCGGGGCTAGCACCAATGAACTGCCGATCAGCCACCGCAACGGAGAATACTGCACAACTCGGATAACGGTGACGCAACCGATGCAACACATCAATCGGGTCTACCGAATTTTGGCGGTGCGTCCGAGCGAGCACCACCTTCTGAAACTCAGCATCACCAATGGCACGAACCGCTTCTTCGACCAGAGCCTGAAATTGCTTGTCTTCACTGGTCGGCTTGCCGTGCGTCACCGCAACCGGGCTACCAATTGGTGACGGCAGCGTGCGTTCGAAGGCATCAAGGCGTGCTTCGAGCGCCGCGCTCAGCACCGCATCATCTTGCTGTCCGGTGACTTCGGCCGCAGCCAACAACCAAGTCTCATCGGCGCGTTGAACCACAGTAATTTCCGGAAGCACCCACATCGCATCGGGAAACCCAGTCCAATCAGGATCGGATCGGCGAACCACACCAGGCTCAACACAGTCACCAACCACACCGGCACCAACCACACCGGGCTCAACACAGATTCGAACCGGGTCGGGTTCAACACAGTCACCAACCACACCGGGCTCAACCACACCGGGTTCAGCGCAGGAGAACGAAAAACCGCCTAACAGCACCGGCGCAGGCGCATTTTCGGGACCTAGACGATGAGTGCGTGCCGCAAGCGCGACCCTTGCTGCCGAGGTTGCCGAAAAACGGCCTTCACCCGCCGGGGCAATAGTCTTGACCGCCCCGAGGCCAACGTAGGAGACATCGGCCGCACCACGAATCCAAAGCGTCCGCCGCATGTGCTTAGCCGTTGCGAAAACCGCCAACGGATCAACTGGGGTGCTTAACCGCCGTGCCAACACAAAGGTGCCCCCACCGATCGTGGGTTCGTCACCTAAGCGGGCGAGTGCGCGGCTCACGAGTGTTTGCTCAAAGTGCCGGGCAACCAAACCAGACACCACGGGAACCAACTGGGCGAGCAAAGCAACCAGTTCCTCACGGTTGCCTTGTTGTCGGTCTGCGTGTTGTTTGAAGAGTTGGATTGAGTCGTCTACCACATCTTCTATATGGGTGGCGTGACGCATCGCCAAGGCAGTGAGTTCTTCGAAACTCACCCCTGCCGACACCAACGTACGGGCCGCCGCGAGCATCTCCACGGCTTCGGGCGCGAAACGTTGTGCGGGGCCTTCGCCGCTTGATACAAGCAAATCAGCAGCGGCCACTAGATCGACCATAAATTCGGGGACTCCGCTGCGTTTGGCTAACTCGGCTCGATCTAGGTTGGGGTCGGTTGCGCTGCGGGCCGCCAGGTTGGCGAGCGGGGCGGAGGCTTCACCGGCGGTTAGTTCAGTGATCTGGGCGAGCGTGAAGCCTCGGTTCGACAGCGCGCGGATCTGCGATAATCGCTCCAGGTGGGTGTCGCTGTAATAGGCGATGCGGCCTTGTCGTTGCGGCGGCATAAGCAGTTGCAGACGCTGATAGTAGCGGATTGTGTCGACTGCAATGTTGGCGGCTTCGGCTAGTTCTTCAACTCGGTATTGCAAGGGCGGTGTCCTGCCTTGTTTTGTGGGTGTGACCTTACCTGCACTATAGGTGTGCCCTAACTGCATTATAGGAGTAAACACTCCTTGAGTACTTACTCCGTATTTCATGGTTGACCTTCAACATCGTGCGCGCGGCACTGTCGCAGTGCTCTTGTACTATCGGTTGCGATGACTATCACGTTTGAAATCACTGCCTACGGTGAGGCCGCACACGATGCGCTCGCGGTTGCTGTCGGCGTACACAAGGCCACCGACCCGCTCAAACCGGTAACGGTGATCGTACCTTCAAACTACATCGGCATCGCTTGCCGTCGGGCGTTGGCAAACCGCCGAGGAGTTGCTGCGGTCGACATCACCACTCTTTATCGGCTTGCTGATCGGCTCGGGTCGGGCCGCCTCGCCTCTTCAAAACGCCGCCCCGTCTCCACGCCGTTGCTCGCCGGTGCCACAAGAGCCGTGTTGGGCAGCGAACCGGGTCGATTTGCCGGGGTGCAGCATCACCACTCCACCGAGCGCTCACTCATCAAAGCACACCGCGCCCTCGCCGAGTTGCCACCCAACGAACTTGCACAATTAGCGGCCAAGTCGCCACGAACCGCTGACGTGGTGCGTATATTCCACGCCGTAAACGCAAAAATCAGCCAGCATTTCTTCAACGAACAAGACCTCATCGCAGCAGCGATCCAAGCAATCC
>Ga0209022_1003263_pt1 | contig 11772 bp, 8 predicted proteins | sample PinacodermPK_FD_187300 | JGI IMG/M metagenome (GOLD analysis project Ga0209022, IMG submission 187300) | Host-associated microbial community of the marine sponge Aplysina aerophoba from Gulf of Piran - sponge pinacoderm, lysed by proteinase... | ecosystem: Host-associated > Porifera > Sponge >...
AAACCAGGCTGCTCAGAAACGCTGAAAGAGAGGGAGTCACGGAGGCTAACGCTCACAACTTGCCGCAAGTGTAAGGGAGCTTCCGGGTCCCGGACCGGAGTTGTTAAAGAACCGCTGATCGGCCAGGCCCACAGTCCGCTCCCTCCCCTTGGCGCCGGGGTCCACGCCGTCGCAGCACGCCCTCTGCCGCCCGAAGACAGGGAAGCCGCGCCGGGGAAAGCAACGAGTCATCAGCCTTGAAACCCCAAGCAACCCCTGCCGTGACCCGTAGACGGGCACAGTGCATGACGTGACACAAGGGCGCGCCAGCCTCAAGCTGTGCCAGGGCCGGAGGGTGAGACCCAGGCTAGCAGAAGATGGAGTCAGGTGTTCGGTCCGAAGGCTATGGGACATGGCAAAGCGTTTTCCCGACCCTCTGCACAGCTCGGCAGCGGGAATCAAGGTAAGGGCCAGGACTATCGTGTGTGGTTGGGAGTGTAGTGGTCTATCCCTACCTAAGGAAACCGATTAGATCAACCGCTTCAATCCGTTTCTGCCACTAAGCCTGGGGTACCTATTCATCAAAAGCAAAAAAGCATAGCCTTCCAACCCCAAAGTCACTAGCTGGTACGCTTAGGTACGTAGGTTCCGACCTGATCCCATGCGAATCTCTCGCCTTATGCTTGACAAGCTAGGCACTAAGCTGCAGAATGAGAGTTCACCTACTTACGATCCCTGGAGAATGCGTTGGATTCTGGCCACGTCTCATTCCTGTCAAACGAATCAGTTGTTGCTGTCGCCCGACACTCCCAAGTGGCTCCCATCGGGTCACTTGGCACATCATGTCAGCGACTTGCTCCATGTACGTGATCTGAGCGGGGTCTATCCTCCGTACGAGAGTGATGGTTTTCTCAACGCCCCCTATGAGCGGCAAGGAGTTTTTCCCTGCCCCAAACGATTTGTGAGTTTTGCAGGGTCACCTGAAAGACTTCAAGCGGATGCTCGTACAGGTGGTGTAGTGGATGCGCAAGATGAAGATGGTTGGGTCGTTGTTGTTCCACAGGGCAAAGGTATGCACAAATGCAATTCAATGCCCATTGCCAGATTCCATAATTTCTGCGGCAAAGACGATGAATAACATGCGTAAAATTGCGATTGAAGACGGTCAAAAATGTCTTCGGGAATCTCCAGTGATTGTTCTCGGCAGCGGTGCTTCAATTCCAGCGGGATTGCCAAGCATGAAGAAGTTGGCAGATCACTTGAAAGGTTCCACACCAGATGGGATACTGCCCAACACTGATCAAAATCTGTGGGATAAGTTCATTAACAAACTCGTCATTGAAGGAAAAGATCTCGAAAGCGCACTCCAAGAAATCCAACTGAATAGAAAATTGTCGGATCATGTTATAGAGCAGACATGGAATCTAGTAAGTAAAGCGGATACGTGCGCATTTGAGAAGGTTCTTGGCAATGTGACTCACTTACCTCTTGTCCGGTTATATCGACACCTGTTCGACAGCACGGGAGAAACGGTCTCGGTAGTGACAACTAACTATGATCGATTGGCGGAGTATGCCGCAGATCATGCCGGATTTTGTCATTATACGGGCTTCAGCTACGGATACCTGCGTAAGCGGCAACAGCCCCGCTCCCGGCTATACTTTAAACGAGAACGAGACAACAAAGCAGCCCGCACAGTTAATATCTGGAAAGTTCACGGTTGTTTGGATTGGTTCATCGATCAAGATGACCAGGTAATTGCTATTACATCGGCGAGAACTATACTGGATGGCTGGCAACCAGCTATCGTGACTCCAGGAATCAACAAATACGAGAGCGCATTCCGTGAGCCGTTCCGCTCAATTATCACAGGCGCCGACGAGGCCTTGGCAAGCGCAAATGCTTATCTCTGTATTGGCTTTAGCTTCAATGACAAGCACATTCAGCCAAAACTGCTAGACCGCTGGAAACAAGGCAAGGCCTTTCTAGTCATACTCACAAGGACACTCAAAGAAAATGTAAAAGAAATGCTTAAGAAGGAAAACAATCAAGAGTTTGTAGCACTGGAACAACTGGAGCAATCAGGAAACGGGACACGCATGTGGTCAAACAAGTACCCAGAGGGTGTGTCGATAGAGGGTGTTTCTCTCTGGAATCTGTCAACTTTCCTGAAGCACACGATAGAAGGAGGAGCTTAATTATGGGAATATTTAACTATCAAGATGATGATGCTTTAGGTACAGTTATTGCCGTTGATACGGCAACGGTAGTGATTTGCGTTTCGGATGTTGAGAAGTTCCGGCAGATACAGGTCAACCGTCTCGTTTTACTGCAAAGTAGTCGACCAGGTGAACATTTGATTGGTATGGTTCGGAAGATTGTCCGCTCGATAAAAGAAGCAAAAGTCATTGCAGAAGATGAGGAAATTAGCGATGAATCCTTACCTCAAGAAAATATCGTACGTGTTACATTAATTGGTACGCACATTGACAAAAGGGGGACCAACGAAAATCTTTTTCTGCGAACACTGGAAACCGTCCCTGAAATTGATGCGAACTGCTTCGCGATTGAAAGTGATCATTTGACAAACTTCATGCGTGTCATTGCAGATGTTGCCAGCGATGGACAGAGGCTGACGCTCGGCACCTACACTCTGGATGAGAATGCAGATGCGTACCTTAATGGCAACAAGTTCTTCCAACGTCACGCTATCGTTGTAGGAAGCACTGGCTCGGGCAAGTCCTGGACAACGGCCCGCATTCTGGAACAAGTCGCTGACTTGCCGAACGCCAATGCCCTTGTATTCGACCTTCATGGAGAGTACGAGCCCTTGGCTCGTGAGGCCGACGGTATTCGACACCTTCGTATTGCTGGTCCTGGTGATCTGGACAAGGGAACAGGTCTTAATGACGGCATCATATACTTGCCATTTTGGTTGCTGGGCTATGAGGTCATGACATCCATATTTGTTGATAGAAGTGATCAAAATGCACCTAACCAGACAATGTTGATGTCACAGACTATAATTCAAGCCAAGCAGAACTTCCTTAAGGCTGGCAATCATCAAGATATCCTTAACAACTTTACCATTGACAGCCCGGTCCCGTTTGACCTTAACTGGGTTGCTGAAGAATTAAATAGGGTAAATACGGAGATGATACCAGGTCAACGAAGTGTTAAGCAAGGGCCATATTTCGGCAAGTTGAGCCGACTGATCGCTCGCTTCGAGAGCAAGAGGACAGATCGCCGACTGGGTTTCTTGTTCCAAGGTGGCGACGAAACTCAACGATTCAACTGGCTGGAAGATCTGTGCTTAACACTCGTCGGTGGTAGACAAGATCAGGCCTATCGGAAGGGCGGTATCAAGATTATTGACTTCTCTGAAGTCCCCTCGGACATACTGCCGCTAATGGTCAGCCTCGTTGCACGCTTGATATTTTTGCTCCAGCAATGGACTGCATCAGAAAAACGACACCCAGTTGCGCTGTTCTGTGATGAGGCACACTTGTACATCCCGGAACGATCCCAAGGCGATGCCGCTAATGAAATCTCGACTTCTATTTTTGAGCGCGTCGCAAAGGAAGGTCGAAAGTACGGCGTCGGACTTGTGGTTATTAGTCAGCGCCCTTCGGAGGTCAATCGGACGATACTGAGCCAGTGCAATAACTTGATTGCGATGCGGTTGACCAATGCGGAAGATCAAGGGGTCGTCCGACGGCTGCTACCGGATAGCTTGGGTGGCTTCAGCGATCTGTTGCCGATCCTTGACACCGGTGAGGCACTGGTTGTTGGTGACGCGAGCCTTCTTCCAAGCCGCATTCGGATTGCTAAACCGAATGCTCACCCGAATAGTGGAACCATCGATTTTTGGGATGAGTGGTCTAAGGATACATCGATTGGCGGGATTCGGGCTGCCGTAGATGGATGGAGAAAGCAAACACAACAGACATAAGTTGCTGAACAAAGTGAGTAATTTCCTACATCCTTTGCAGTTATGCCCTCTAGGCACAGTCAGTTTATAAGATGCTCTCAGTTCTGAAATAGCGCAGTCCCATCCGGTGAGCGATGCGGCGGACCGCCAGTTCGGGAGCGGTGTTGTGCCCACGAACATTTGCCATCATCTGGCTTCTTGTTTTTGTGTCCACGATGTCAGTCATACGTCACCCGTCAGCAAGCAAGACATAAGGGAGGTGCTCAGTGATGCGGCGGTCAGACCACCAAGCTCAATATGCGCGACAGTGGCTTGCATTGCTTCCACAATATCTGCAAAGCGATTTTGTATATGAAGGGGTGGCAAAGGAATTAGAATATCCTTAATGTCCTTGTCGGACACAGCCGGATAGTTTACGCCCCGAGCTTTTGAGACCATAGTGTCGATAAAATGAGTGGAGCAAACCTGTGAGAATAAATAAATTGGATCCAAGATTTTTTGATTGGCCCGCAAAACGCAGAAACCTGTAGAAGCAATTCCACTATCCAAGTAATCAGGGACAATCGCAGCCGCATTAAGATTTGGTCTTACAGAGGATACAAGTACATCACTGGCTCGAATTCTCTTCCGGGCACGACTCGGAGCTTCTGCTCCAAGCACTGATCGAAATGTATTGATTCTCTTGCTGATATTATCAACTCCAGAAATATCCACATACTTAAATTCTTTTGTAGGCTGCTTCCCAGGATTGTATTGCTCGGTTTTCAAGCATACATCTCCAAGTTTCTGGTCAGGCCACCCCATTGGGTTGGTAGCCGGATCCCCGAACATCTTGACGAACAGCGCGGGTACGAATTCTTGTAATCGCTCCTGTACCTGCCTCCGCAGCCGTTCGATCCGCGCCGCCCGGTTCAGGATGCCGACGATCCGCCGCTGCTCGGCAAGTGGGGGGAGGGGTACAGGAGCATTCTGTACGAAGGACTTTGGCACACGTTGCTGACCCGCTGTGCCGGTGAAATTCTTCTTTGCCTCTTCCCGGAATTGAGGCTGGCGGACGAAGTGGTATATGTATTCGCCCAGTACTCGCTCACCAGGCCGCAGAACATAGAACTCTGTCGAGCCGCGACCAATTCCGTTGCTAAGGTTTTGAGCCAGCGCTACCTTACCATTCTCCATGCATGGCGTGATCTTGGCAAACAGGATATCGCCATTCTCAAATGAGGTGTAACCCTTATCAACTTCTGCGAAGGGTCGTTCTGCGTAAACAGCAATTTCTCCAGCTTGCCCATCAACGGTAGCCATCGGAACAAAGCTAACCACTGTGTCATCCCGACATCCAGTTTCCTTCGCCCGTGGATTTACCTTGCATATCTCCCCGAGAGGAACTTGAGTGTAGCTACTCATTCTGCAACTAACCCCCCCACCGCCTCGGCCAGTTCGTCGATTTCCTCCAGGATTTCCATCTCAATGCCCCGCAGTTCCTCCAGGATGGCCAGCGGGTTGCGGTGCTCGACCTTTGCACGGCTCTGTGGGCGGTGGCGGTTGGCGCTCAGATTAAAGTCGGCAGCGCGAATGACCTCCGCTTCTGCAAACCACCAGTTTTCAGTCCAGTCTCCGGATGGAGCGCGATCCTGCCATGTCGTCCACCGCGCTTCCCGGTCGCGGAATGCGTCAATCAGGCCGGGCAGGTCGTCCTGGTCGATCGGTTGGTCGTGTTTGGCGTCCAGCTTGAAACCGTCGTTCTCGGCATGGAGAAACAGAACGCGCTCCGTTGTTCCACCTTTACGGAACACCAGCACCGAAGTTTTGACACCGGAATAGGGATTGAACACACCGCCCGGCAACGACAGCACCGCTTCCACCCGGTTGTTGTCCACCAGCTTGCGGCGCAGTTCCCTGTGGGCGCCGCTGGAGCCGAACAGCACACCCTCGGGCACCACGACGCCGCAGCGCCCACTTTCTTTCAGGTTGTTGAGCATGTATTGCAGGAACAGCAGTTCGGTCTGCGCCGTGCGCCCCACCTTGACCCCCTCGACGATGCGGTCTTTATCCACCCGACCGGAAAAGGGCGGATTGGCGAGGATCACGTCAAAACCTGCCGATGGCAGGCCGAGCTCCGCTTTTGTCCCACGGTCGAGGGAGCGGGTAAGGGCGTTGCGCCGCAGGATGCGCACATGATCCAGACCGCGCAGGGTGAGGTTCATGGTGGCCAGACGAACCATCTGCGGGTCCACGTCGGCACCGTGAAACGTCCTCTCCTGCAACGTTTTGATCGCGTCCTGGCTCAGCTTGTCGCCAAGCCCGCGCTTCACGGGCTTGCCGTCCATCTCCACTTCCTCAATTCCGTCGGGTGACGAGTTGACAAGGCGGATATGGTCCCATGCACCCACCAGGAATCCCGCCGTACCTGCGGCCGGGTCAAAGATCGTCTCCCCGATCCGTGGATCAACGAGGCGCACCAGGGCACGGATAACATGGCGTGGAGTGCGGAACTGGCCCAGCTCGCCTGCTTTCCCGATCCGGCGCAGCACATGCTCGAACAGGTCCCCCTTGGTATCCGCGTCCACCCTGTCCAGGTGCAGGTCGTTCAACTGGCTGACAACCTGGGTAAGCACGGTGGGCTCGTCAATCACCAGCCGGGCGCCGTCCATGAAGTCGGTGGCGCCGTTGGCCGCGATTTCTCCATGGAACGCAAAGACCTCCTCGCGCACCCAGGAGACCAGCCGCTCACCGTTCAGCACGTTTGCCCAGAAGGACCAGCGCAGGCAACTTGCACGCACCGTATCGGCGCCGGGTTGAAGGGCATTGCGCGGATCACGCAGGCGCCATTCTCCTTCGAAAGGGCTGGTGTACGGCGCAGCACCCGGCCGCTGCGCAGCGCGCACCCGTGCGGCATCCGCCGTCTCGTACATGTAGAAGTAGATCAGGAAGCTGAGCTGCTCGGCATTCTGGGCCGGGTTGGGATGGCCGCCACCGAAGAGATGGTCACGGATGCGGTCGATGCCGCGCCGGAGATCGGGGGTCATGGGCATGGCACTATTGTTCCTCCGTAGGTGCGCCCTTGCCGGTGGCCTGCCGTTGTCCGAACACCGCGGCATTGATCCCGGCAATCAGCTCACCCAGGGCATCCGCACCGCCAAACACGCGCTGCGCCTGATCGTAGCCGCCGAGCGCAGCGAAGGGATGTTCATCGAAGCTCCATGTGCCAAGGCAGTTCATGGTTGTCGCGTCGGCACGCACCCGGCTCCCGATCAGCCCCACCCAGCGGGCCTGTTCCGCGTCAAACGCGCCATGCTCGGCACGCCACGCCTCGAAGCGCATCCCCATTTTGGCAGCGCGTTCCTCGTGCTCGGGTGAGCGCACGATGTGGCCGTTCTCGTCCAGGGTCAACCAGTCCCGGCTGGCTGGGTCGATATGGTCGTCCACGTCCAGGGTCAGCAACATCCTGGCTTCGCCCGGATTGGGGGGACGGCCGGCAGTCGTTATCGGGCTGCCGTCCATATCGTCTTCGTTGTCGCCGTGCAGATCAGTTACGCCGGCAAAGTCGAAGACGGTGAATCCGGTCTTCCCGATATGGGGCGCTTGGCGTGTGCCCCGTCCCCGCATTTGCCGGTAGAGGATCGTACTGCGCGTGAACCGCGCCATCACCAGATTTACCACTTCCGGGCAGTCGAAACCGGTATCCAGCATGTTGACGCTGACCAGTATTTTCGGGTAGTCCTCTTCCTTGAAGCGCTGGATCACTGCGCTCACGTCAGGAGCAGGACCATCGCCCACGTCGCTCACCACGAAGTCGGCATAGCGCACGGTGGAATGGGGTTTCAGGTCCGCAAAGTGCCGGTCGAACATCTGCGCCAACGTCTCCGCATGGCGGCGGTTCACCGCAAACACGATGGTTTTCCCCAGTGGCTGCCCAGACCTCAAGGCTTGTTCGCGAAACTCCCGCACCAGGGCGCGATTGCGTTCGGGGATGGTGAACTTGCGCTCCAGCGACTGGGGATCCACGGTGATCGTGTCCGAGCTGGCAAACAGCTCCTCGAACATGGCCCGCGTCTTCCGGTCCATGGCGTTCCAGTCCAGTTCCTGACGCCCCACGGCAAACCCGTCCTTAGCAGCGGTCCTCACCGTCTTGGCCCTGTAAATGCGATAGGGGACAAGGTGGTTTTCCTGGATGGCCTGGCGCAACGTGTAGCGGAAGGTAGGCTTCTCAAGCTCGAAGAAACGCAGCGTATCGCGGATGAGTAGCCGATCCTCGCGATCGGGAAGCAGGTCGGTCTTCGCCGTGCAGGGTGTGGCCGTCAGGCCCAACCGGATGCTGTCGAAATGCCGCAGTACAGCGCTCCACTTGCCGTAGATGGAGCGATGGCATTCGTCAATAACCACAAGGTCGAAGTAGCCTGGCGACAACTTGGGATACTCCGCAATCATGGTTTGCAGGTTCACGATCGTAATGCGCTTGCCACGGTCGAAGCATCGGCCGGGACGGAGCACATGGCAGGGATAATCCCGGAGATGGTCGGTGAACGCCTCCTCCGCTTGCCGCGCCAGCGTAATCCGGTCCACGAGGAACAGGACGCGGGTGACCGTGTTTGCCTGGAACAACCGCTTGACGAAGGCCGCTGCCGTGCGTGTCTTGCCGGTTCCCGTTGCCATCTCCACCAGGAGTTGGCGGTGACCGCGCAAGACCTGGGCCGATAGCTTCTCGATGCAGGCAATCTGATAGTCCCGGTCCACAATTTTCCGGTCGATATCAACCTTCGACAGATCGCAGCGGGATTGACGCACGGCGGCGCGCCGTTCCAGATCGTCTTGTGCATAGAAGCCTTCAATCCGTCTCGCGTGGGCATCGGTCTCGCGATCAAGGAACCAGACTTCCTCACCGTTCGAGAGGAAGACGAAGGGCACACCCAGTTGTTCAGCATAGTGCCGACCTTGATCCTGGGCTGCAACAAGATCAACGCTGGCGCGCTTGGCTTCCAGCACCGCCTTGGGACGGCCTTGCCGATCACAGAGAACGTAGTCCGCCTTCGTGCCGTCGGTCAGCGTTTCTTCAAACAGCACGCTCAAGCCATCGGTCAGATCCCAACCCGCATCCTTGAGCAGACTGTCGATCTTGACCCGGGCAAAGGCTTCGTTCGTGTCACCCATGTCGCCAGCGAAGGATTGACAACCTGGCCGTTGATGCTCCCAAAAGTTCAGGACATTGCGCAGCGCCCTCATCCTACCGTGGAACCACTGATGCCGGTCTCGACAGCGGGATCAGGTAACGGGGCACAGGCAACCACCCTGCCCATCGCCAGCCCGCTCAGCAGTAGGGAGCCAGGCTATCCCGGGTGGATACACCTGTCCGAGGATGGATTCCCTCGGCGGTGGCGCAGAGTTGCCGCGCAGCGCTCGTATCCAGAAGGGCGTCACTGAAATCCGCACCCTTGATCCGCACGCCCTCCCAGCGGACACCGGTGGCGATGGCCTCGCGGAAGTCGGCGTTGCGCAGGTCGGCGTTGCGGAAGTCCGCGGCATCCATCAGCACGTTGCTCAGATTGGCTGCCACGAAGCGGGCGCCTTGAAACACCCCCTTGGAAAGGATGGCGCCATGGAGATTGCTGCCACTGAAATCCGCGTCCCGGGCATGGGCGCCGGCAAAGGAGGTGTTCTCCAGATCCTGCCCCTGGAAATCCCCACGATCATGGGTGGTGAGGGTGTAGTCCACCCGCCCCTGGAAGAGAGCCCGCTGCTCCTGACCAGCCGCCGCCAGCCCATGGTTACTGGTGGGAAGCGCCACACCCGCGACCAGCAACAGGGCCAGCAGCAGGCCTGCACAACCCCGCTTGACGATGGTGTTCATCGCTTGCTCCCGGCCCCGTACCCGAGTCTAGGGGAGGGAACCGTTGATCACGAATCATGGCGCCGCCCATGGAATGTCACTGTGCCTGAAACCGTTTCTCCGGTGATTACCTGAACTTTTGCTCCTGCAATCCGTCATGGAAATTGAAAGATTGAAATTGACGTATACTTTGATTTCCGTTGTTCCTGAAAATGGGTTCACGTCCGATTTCCATCAGCATCAGCCCGAAACTCACCTCGTCCTTGGGGTCTGGCCTCATGGCCCTGAGCCTGTGTGCTGCGACGACTCCTGGCCTGGCTCAGACAGATGAAGCCGTCAAGATTGGCGTGCTTTTCGGCTTTACCGGTCCGATCGAGTCTCTCACCCCGCCCATGGCCAACAGCGCCGAGTTGGCGTTTGAGGAGATTTCGGACAGTGGCCAGTTCCTGGGCGGCAAAACCATTGAACCCGTGCGGGCCGATTCCACCTGTACGGATGCCGGCGCCGCCACGGCTGCCGCGGAGCGCCTGGTCACGTCGGACAACGTGGTGGCCATCCTCGGCGCGGATTGCTCCGGCGTCACCATCGCCGTGGCCAACAACGTTGCCGTTCCCAAAGGCATTGCCCTGGTCTCCCCTTCAGCCACGTCTCCGGCGCTCTCCACCATTGACGACGACGGTCTGTTCTTTCGTACGTCCCCCTCTGACGCCCGTCAAGGGAAAGTGCTGGCCTCGGTGATCAGGGAGCGGGGCTACGACGCCATTGCCATTACGTATACAAAGAACGACTACGGCAAGGGTCTGAGCGAGAGCTTGCAAGCAGGCTTTGAAGAGCTTGGTGGAACGGTCACCCTACATACAGCCCATGAGGACGGCAAGGCGGACTACACCGCCGAGGTGGCTGAACTGGCGGAGGCAGGCGGTGACTTGCTGGTGGTGCTCGGCTACGCCGGCCAGGGCGGTATCGGTATTATTCGCGCCGCTCTGGACACCGGCGCCTTCGAGATTTTCGGGTTGGCGGACGGCATGCACGACCAGAAACTCCTGGACGACATCAAGGCCGACGGCAACGACTTGACCGGTTCCTTTGGAACGGTCCCGGGCAATGAAGAAGAAGGCGCCGATGCGTTCAAGGAGATCTACGCCGCTGCCGGTGGGGATGGGCTAGGCACCTTCACTGGTGAAAGTTATGACGCTGCGGCCCTTTTGGCCCTGGCCATGCAAAAGGGCGGCGAGGCCACGTCAGAGGCCATCGCCGCCAACATGATCGCCGTGGCCAATGCGCCAGGGGAAAAGATCCTGCCCGGTGAGCTGGGTAAGGCGCTGGAGATCCTCGCGGCTGGTGGCGAGGTTGATTACGTGGGCGCCACCAACGTGGAACTGGTGGGTCCTGGCGAGGCCTCCGGCAGCTATCGGGAGTACGAAGCCCGGGACAACGAGTTCAAAACCGTTCGGTTCCGCTGATGCTCCACTGCTTCTTCGCTGAAAGGTTGCAAGAAGGAGTGTTCTTTGCCACAGCTCCATGGGGGTCGGACGCTTAACGTCCTCCCCCTCTGCTGCTGGTTATCCGTCCCAGGCATGGATGTCCTCAGGAACCTGTCCATGATTCGTACCGATTGTCTCCACATGCACTTTGGCGTCATCCGGGCTGTCGATGGCGTCAGCCTGGAGATCCCCAGGGGCAGGATCACCGGTCTGATCGGACCCAACGGCGCGGGCAAGACAACCTTTTTCAATGTGGTTGCCGGGCATCACAAACCCACCGCCGGCCATGTCTACCTGGACGAAGAGGACGTGACGGGTCTCGCGGCCCACGAACTCTTCGCCCGGGGGTTGCTGCGCACGTTTCAGATCGCCCACGAGTTCTCAACCCTCACGGTGCGCGAGAACCTGATGACGGTCCCCGGCGGACAACCAGGAGAACGGTTGTGGAACGCCTGGTTCCGCCCGGAGCAGGTGCAAGCCCGGGAGGCAGACGTTCAGCAGCAGGCCGATGAAGTGCTGGATTTTCTCCAGCTCACCCATGTGGCGGACGAATT
>Ga0209022_1003269_pt1 | contig 11763 bp, 10 predicted proteins | sample PinacodermPK_FD_187300 | JGI IMG/M metagenome (GOLD analysis project Ga0209022, IMG submission 187300) | Host-associated microbial community of the marine sponge Aplysina aerophoba from Gulf of Piran - sponge pinacoderm, lysed by proteinase... | ecosystem: Host-associated > Porifera > Sponge >...
GGGCAGCGCCCGGCGTAACTCGCCGACCTCGGCCCGGGTTTCCCGAACGGTCGCGGCCACGCGCTCGTCGCTGCTCTCCCGCCGGAGGTCACGGAAGAGCAGCAACGCGAGCAGGACCAGCGTGATCGTGAGCAGCACGTCCACCGCCACGATGTGGAGCAGGTGCAGCACGATCGCCGCGACCGCGGCGAGGATGCCGGCGACAATGTCCCAGTCGAGCCGCAGCAACCGCTTCACGGGCCGACTCTACCGCCTCGGCCGGCTCTGGAGGCGGGGGGCCGCCGATCGGATCAGGGATCAGCCGGCGGTCTTCCGCGGAAGTCCAAAGCCCCGCCAGACGAAGTAGATCGCCGGGAACACCACCAGCACCACCAGCGCCGCGGTGACGACCCCGCCCACCATGGGGGCGGCGATCCGCTTCATGACGTCCGATCCGGCCCCGGTGCTCCACATGATGGGCAGCAGGCCGAGCGCGGTGGTGGCGGTCAGCATGGCGACCGGCCTCACCCGCCGGAGGGCCCCGTCGAAGACCGCCTCGCCGAGTTCGACGCGGTTCGTGAGGCGTCCCGCTTCCCGGGCCGCTTCGCAGGAGCGGTCCAGATAGAGCAGCATCACCACCCCGGTCTCGGCGCTCAGCCCCGCGAGGGCGATGATCCCCACCCCCACCGCGATGCTCAGGTTGTAGTCGAGCGCGTAGAGGAGCCAGAACGTGCCCACGAGGGAGAGGGGCACCGCCGTCACCACGATGAGCGTCCGGGACAGCGAGCGGGTGCTCATCTGAAGCGTGAGCAGAATGAGCAGCAGGGTGAGCGGAATCATGATCTCCATGCGCTCGCGGGCGCGGAGCAGGAACTCGTACTGCCCGCTCCAGCCGAGGCTGTAGCCCGTCGGGATTTCGACTTCCGCGGCGACCGCCGCCTGGGCGCTCTCGACGTAGCTGCCGATGTCCACGTCCTCGATATCCACGTAGATCCAGGCATTCGGGCGGGATTGCTCGCTCTTGACGACCGGCGGTCCCTTGACGAAGGACATGTCCGCGAGGAAGGCGAGCGGGATCTGCTGCCGCGTCGGCGTCTGCACGAGGATGTCTCCGAACTCGGACGGGTTGTCGCGCAGGTCCCGGCTGTAGCGAAGGTTCACGGGATAGCGCTCGAGTCCCTCGACGGTCGTCGTGATGTTCATTCCGCCGATCGCCGACTGGATGACTTCCTGCACGTCGCCGACCGTGAGGCCGTAGCGGGCGATGGCGTCCCGGCGGACCTTGAAGTTCAGGTAGTTGCCGCCCATGGCCCGTTCCGAATAGGCGGAACGGGTGCCCGGAACGTCGCGCACCACCGCCTCGACCTGGCTGCCCAGATCCTCGAGCACGCTCAGATCGGGACCGGACAGCTTGACTCCCACCGGGGTCTTGATGCCGGTGGACAGCATGTCGATCCGGGTCTTGATGGGCATGGTCCAGGCGTTGGTCAGTCCGGGGAAGCGGATGGCGTCGTCCATCTCCTCGATGAGCCGGTCCGGGGTCATGCCCGGCCGCCACTCGCTCTCCGGTTTCAGCAGGATCGTGGTCTCGATCATGCTGAGCGGCGCCGGGTCGGTGGCGGTGTCGGCGCGTCCGACCTTGCCGAATACCTGGTCCACTTCGGGGAAGTCCCGGAGGATCCGGTCGGTCTGCTGCAGCACCTCGCGGGCCTTGGTGATGGAGACCCCGGGCAGGGTGGTCGGCATGTAGAGCAGGTCGCCCTCCCACAGCGGGGGCATGAACTCCGACCCGAGGCGTGAGATGGGTACCGCGGTGGCGGCCGCTCCCGCGAGGGTGAGGGCGAGGACCGCCCACCGCCAGGCCAGCACCCGGCGCAGGATGGGGCGGTAGAGCGCCATGAGCAGCCAGGTGACCGGGTTGCGGCCCGCCGGCCGGATGCGCCCGCGGATCCAGAAGCCGGCGAGCACCGGCACGAGGGTCACGGAGAGCAGCGCCGCCGCCGCCATCGCGTAGGTCTTCGTGAACGCGAGCGGGCGGAAGAGCCGGCCTTCCTGCGCCTCCAGCGCGAAGATGGGCGCGAAGGAGATCGTGATCACCAGCAGCGCGAAGAAGAGGGTGGGTCCGACCTCGGTGGAGGCGCGCGCGATGATCTTCCAGTGGGGCAGCTTGCCCCGGTCCCGCTCCAGGTGCCGGTGGGCGTTCTCCACGATCACGATCGCCGCGTCCACCATGGCCCCGATGGCGATCGCGATGCCGCCGAGCGACATGATGTTGGCCCCGACCCCCTGCACGTACATCACGAGGAACGCCATCAGCACCGCGAGCGGCAGGGTGATCACCGCGACGAGCGCGGAGCGGAGGTGCATCAGGAAGACGACGCAGACCAGCGCCACGATCGCCATCTCCTCGATCAGCTTCTCGCTGAGGGTGGCGACGGAGTTCTCGATCAGTTCCGTCCGGTCGTAGACGGGTACCACCTCCACCCCTTCGGGCAGCCCGGACTGCACCTCCGCGAGCCGCGCCTTGACCCGGGTGACGACCTCGTGGACGTTCTCGCCGGAGCGGACCACCACGATGCCGCCGACCACCTCCCCCTCGCCGTTCAGTTCGGCGAGCCCCCGGCGGATTTCCGGTCCGAACTGGACGGTGGCGACGTCCTCGACGGTGACGGGCGTGCCGGAAGCGTCCACCCCGAGCGCGATGCGGCGCACGTCGTCGAGCCCCTGGATATAGCCCTGCCCGCGGACCATGAATTCCGTCTCGGCGGTCTCGAAGACCCGTCCCCCCACGTCCGTGTTGCTCCGCCGCACCGCGTCCCGGATGCGGGACAGGGAGATGTCGTAGGCGCGTAGCCGGTTCGGGTCCACGGTGATCTGGTACTGGCGGACGAACCCGCCGACGCTCGCCACCTCCGAGACCCCCTGGACGGCGGTGAGTTCGTACTTGAGGAACCAGTCCTGGAGCGACCGCAGTTCGGCGAGATCGTGGTCCGCGGAGCGGAGCGCGTACATGTAGGCCCAGCCGACGCCGCTCGCGTCGGGGCCCAGGGTGGGGCTGACTCCCTCCGGGAGCCTGCCGCTGACGTAGTTGAGGTACTCGAGCACCCGGCTCCGGGCCCAGTAGAGATCGGTGCCGTCCTCGAAGATCACATAGACGAACGAGAAGCCGAAGAACGAATAGCCCCGCACCACGGTGGCCGACGGGACCGCGAGCATCTGGGTGGTGATCGGGTAGGTGACCTGGTCTTCGACGACCTGCGGGGCCTGTCCCGGGTAGTCCGTGAACACGATCACCTGGACGTCGGAGAGATCCGGCAGCGCGTCCAGTGGAGTGGCGCGGAGCGCCTGGAACCCGGCGACGGCGAGGAACACCGTCAGCACCAGGATGAACAGGCGGTTCCGGAGGGACCACTCGATGAGGCGCGTCAACATGGGGCTATTCGTGGTGGCGGTGGGTCATCGCCGGTTCCGGCGCCTCGGGCTCCGCGGTCTCGGGTTCGGCGGCGGGCGCCTTGATGGCCTGGGTGAGGTTGCTTTCGGAATCGATCAGGAACTGGGCCGAGACCACGACGCGGTCCCCCTCGGACACACCCTCGACGATCTCCAGCAACCCCTCGCCGCTGGCGCCCAGGGTGACGTCCGCCACCCGGAACAGGCCGGGCGACAGCTCGAGGACCACCAGGTCCCGGGTGCCGCTCCGGATCACCGCTTCTTCGGGAACGGCCAGGGCGTCCCGCGCCACCGGAACGTCGAAGGTGACGTTCGCGTACATGCCCGCGCGGAGCGCCAGATCGGGATTCGCGAGCTCGATGGACACGGTCATCGTCCGCGTCTCCTGGTTGAAATGGGGATACAGGAAGCGGACGAAGCCCGTGTAGGGCCGTCCCGGCACGTAGGGCAGCTCCACCTCGGCCCGCTGGCCGATCCGCATGGCCTGCACCTGGTGCTCGAAGATCTCGACGTCCACCCAGATGGTGGTGAGGTCGGCCAGCTTGTAGAGGTTCATCCCCGGCTTGACGTACATGCCGTCGAGCGCCTCGTCCAGCTTCTCCACCACGACGCCGCTCACGGGGGAGACCACCGAGAGCGTGCGGCGCGGGGCCTCCTCCCGCTCCAGAATGGCGATCTGCTCGTCGGTGATGTCCCAGTAGCGGAGCCGGACGCGGGCCGATTCCACGAGCGAGAGCGCCCGTTCGGCGACGTCGGGGTACTGCGAGGCGTCCAGCCGCTCCGCGTAGTGCAGCGCGTGGAGGTACTCGGTCTGGGTGGCGACCAGTTGCGGGCTGTAGATGTCGAAGAGCACCTGGCCCTGCTCGACGGTCTCGCCGAGATAGTTCACCGCGACGTTTTCGATCCAGCCGTCGTACTTCGTGCCCACCCAGGCGATCTGCTTGTCGTTGTGAGCGAGGGTGCCGACGGTGCGGATCGTCTGGGCGATGTCCCGCCGCTCGATCGGCGCCGTGCGGACGCCGATGCGCTGCACGAAGGTCGGGTCGATGCGCACCGTCCCCTCCGGCTGACTCCCCGCTTCGTCCGCGTAGACCGGGACGAGATCCATCCCCATGGGGGACTTGCCGGGCCGGTCCGAGGTGAAGTTCGGGTCCATCGGAGCCCGCCAGTAGAGGACTTCCCGTTCCGCCGGCGGGGCGGGGTCCGCGTAGACGGGGACGAGGTCCATCCCCATGGGAGACTTGCCGGGCCGGTCCGAAGTGAAGTTCGGGTCCATGGGGGCGCGCCAGTAGAGGATTTCCCGTTCCGCTTCCGCAGCCGGGGCGCTCATGTCGTGCCCTTCGTGTTGTTCGGCGGGCGCGCCGGAGCGGGGAGGCCACTCCCAGCCGCCGAGGGCGAACCCGGCGAGGACGACGAGCGCCATGCCGGCGAAGAAGGCGCCGGCGCCGATGACGAGCGTGCGGTTCATGAGGCCCTCCTGGGGGGCAGGGGTACCCGGGTGCCGATGCCGCGTTCGAGATCGGCGAGCGCGATGAGGAGGTCGGACACGTAGCGGGCCCGCATCCTCAGGACATCGAGCTGTACGCGTTCGCTGTCGAGCAGGTCCAGCACTCCCACCTGACCCGTTTCGTAGGCGGTCTCGGTGGCGTGAAGCGTTTCCTCACTCTGCGGAACGAGCACGGTGTCGAGCAGGACGAGCTGTTCCTCGATGGTCTCGACCCGGATCAGGGCCTGCTCGACCGCGTTCTCCATGGCGTCCCGGGCTTCTTCGAGGCGCCTTCGATGCGCCGTGAGCCGGTGCCCGGCTTCTTCGACGCCCGCGCGGTAGCTCTCCTTCCACACCGGCAGCGACACTCCGAGCGACAGGCTCAGGGAGTTCTTGCCCTCATCCGGAGGGAGCGGCCCGAGGACGTCCGCCGGGTCGCGCCCGGCGACGTTCATCAGCGCGAGGCTCGCGGTGAAGCGGGGCCGGAAGTTCATTCCGGCCAGCTCGACCGCGTCCTGACCCGCCTCGATCAGCGCCGTCGCCGCCAGCATCTCCTGCCGGTTCCGCTCTCCCAGGTCCACCAGATGGGCCCGGTCCAGGGTCACTGCCGGCGGCTCGAGGGAGGGAATGGGCGGGACGGCGGTCTCCGGGGGCCGGGCGCAGAGCGTGTTGAGGTTCACGGCGAGCGTCCGGCGCTGGCGGGTGAGCTGCCGCTGCCGGTCGCCGATCCGGGTGAGTTCGGCCTGCAGCCGGATGACCGCCTGCTGGAGACCCTGGCCGGTGGAATAGCGCGCCCGCGCCAGGGTTTCGTAGTGCCCGAGGAGCGAGTGCTCTTCGTTCAGCAGCCGGAGCGCGGCGTCGAGGTAGGCGACGTCGTAGAAGATCCGCTTGATCCGGGCGATGACTTCACGCTCCTCGGCCTGGTAAACGCGGCGCTGCGCGTCGGCTTCGGAAAGCGCAACCCGGCCGCGGAGATCGCGGGCGCCGAACCAGGGCAGGGACTGGCTCACGGTGATGCCGCCGGTCTGGGACCCCACGCGGGTTTCCACCCTCCTTACCGCCTGGCTCACGCTCAGGGTCGGGTCCGGGAGCGCGGTGACCTGCGGGACGCGCTCCCGGGCAGCCTGGTAGCCCGCCCGGGACGCGAGCAGCGCGGGGTGCCGCTCGATGGCGCTGTCGACGCAGCTCCTGAGTTCGGGTTCGGCAGCGTAGTAGTCGGGCCTGGAATCGGGCGCCGAATCGGGCTGGATTCCTCCGGCAGCCGGGGCGGCCAGCAAGACCGCCACCGCGCTGCTGCAGAGAGGTTTTCGTAAGAACACGATAGGGGGATTCCGTCGCCGGGCTGCGGCGGGTCGGGACCAGGCGGATTCCGCTGGGCGGATTGGCGCTGGCCGCCGGCGGGTCACCGGGTTGGCGAGCCCGGAAGACCACCCTGCGCGAGCGCAGGCCGCCGGTCGTCAGGGGGGGACTGGGCTGGGCGGCGCCTGCCGGGCGCGCGAGCGGGACGCGAGCCCGATCCGGCGGCGCTCGGCTCAGCGAGGCCGAACGTGCGTCGGACGGAAACTCAGATCAGCAGGGCGGCGTGCCGGACGAAAAGCGGCGGCCGCGGTTCCCGGGGAGGAAGGAGCCCGTCGGGCTGGTGGCTCCACCTGGGGACTGCCCGGACCGATTCCACGGAGGCGGGCAGGACCGCGGCCGGACCCGGCTCGGGGGTGAGCAGCTTGGGAACGGTGACCGAGGAACAGCACACGCTCACGCGCTCGGCCTCCGGAGCCGGCTCGGAACTCCCGTGGCAGCCCTGGTCGGCGGGAATGCCGGGGGCGGCCATCAGCGGGCAGACGACGGCGAACGCGAGCACCACCGCCAGCACGGTGGCGGTGAGTGGTTTGCGGCGTGTCGACGCGGCCGGTTTCATCGCTGGGACCCAGTATAGAGAGGCCGGGTCCCCCAGCGCCAACGGCGGGGTGTTTCTATCTTCGGTTCCGCGCACGTTGCTGCAGAGGGAAATAGACCTTCGCGATCCACTTCGGAGGCACGCCGGCCAGCCATGCCCCGAGCGTCAGATAGTCGAGGAGGGCGGTGAGAATCGGCCCCAGGCGGCGCCAGTGCTCCGTCCCGGTGATCACCGCGGACTCCGCCGGATCGAGGCGGCCGGCGCGCCGCAGACGGCGCGCGAGGCCGGCGTCCTCCATGATCGGCTCCTCGGGAAACCCCCCGACCTCGAGGAATGTCTTGCGCCGGGTGAAGATTGCCTGGTCCCCGTAGGGAAGCCGCAGGAGGCGCGCCCGCTGGTTCGAACCGCGGGCGCCCAGCCGGTAGAGGATTCCGGCCGCCTCGATCCGCTGCGGGAACCAGCCTCCGGCGACCCCCGGACGCGCCAGCACGGTTCGGATCTGCTCGCCCGCGCCGTCCGGGAGCCGGCAGTCCGCGTGGAGGAACACCAAGGCGTCTCCCCGCGCCGCGCGCGCCCCGTGATTCATCTGGATGGCCCGGCCCCGGGGAGAACGTTCGACCCGCGCCCCGGCGCGCTCGGCCTCCGCCACGGTGTCGTCGCGGCTGCCTCCGTCCACCACGATCACCTCTGCGCCCGGGGGAACCGACCGGATGGCGGCGCCCGTGGTTTCCCCGGAGTCGAGTGTCGGGATGACGACCGAGATCACGGTAGCGGACAAAGGCGAAGGATGAAGGGTCCTGGGGCGTGGTTTCCGAACGTTTGGTCTTTACCTACCGTCGGGCCGCCAAGTAGAATTCTGTGCGTTCCGCGGCCCGGGCTGCCGAGGCGGCGGTTTTTTCGAATTTCATGGGCGAATACCTGGGACCGCTGGTTGCCTTCGCGGTCGGCGTACTCTTCGTGGTCGTCACCCTCTTCGTTTCATCGCTGGTTCGCCCCTCGCTGCCGCTGAGCAGCAAGTCGCAGCCGTACGAGTGCGGCGAGAATCCGGTCGGGAACGCTTGGGGCGTCCAGTTCAACATCCGGTTCTACGTCTTCGCCCTGGTGTTTCTCATCTTCGACGTGGAAGCGGTGATGCTGCTTCCCTGGGCGCTCGCCTACGTCGACGTCGGCCCCGGCGCCCTCGTCGCCGGGCTCATCTTCATCGGAATGCTCGTCCTCGGGCTCGCCGACGTCTGGGTGAAGGGCGACCTCGAATGGGTCCGGGAAGAGGATCGGCGCGCACTGAAGGCGCGTCCCGCGGCTGCGGCCGCCGCTTCTTCGGCCAAGTCCCCGGCCGAGGCCGCTTCCGGAGCCTCGGCCTGAGGGTCTCGGCATGATCGGTGGAGCGCTTTCACCGTGGATCGGCCGCCACTCCGGAGCGAGCCCGGGCAGGAGTTGACGTGGATCTGATCGGCGCCCTCGGAAAGAGCCTGGGCAGGGACAACATGGCGCTCACCACGGTGAGCGCGGTCGTCAACTGGGCGCGGCTGTCGGCGATCTGGCCGATGACCTTCGGCCTTGCCTGTTGCGCGATCGAGATGATGGCCACCGGCGCGAGCCGGTTCGACTGGGACCGCCTCGGGTTGATCCCGCGAGCGACCCCCCGGCAGTCCGACTGCATGATCGTCGCCGGCACCGTCACCCACAAGATGGCGATCCGGATCAAGACGCTCTACGACCAGATGCCGGAACCCAAGTACGTGATCTCCATGGGGAGCTGCGCCAACAACGGCGGTCCCTACTGGCAGTACGGGTACCACGTGGTCAAGGGGGTGGACCAGATCATCCCCGTGGACATCTACGTGCCGGGATGCCCGCCCCGCCCGGAGGCGCTGCTCTACGGCATCATGGCGCTTCAGGACCGGATCCGCGAGAAGTCGCTGCTGGATGATCCGCGCGAGGGCCGGCAACCGGCGGCCGACTCGCAACCAGCGGAGATGATCGGGTGAACGGCGCCCAGATCATCCAGCGGATCGCCGCCGGGCTCGGCCTCGAGGAGGGCTCGTTCGAGTCGGATCCCGAGGCAAAGGACCCCTGGATCCGTCTGCCGGGGGACAAGCTGGCCGCCGCCGCGGAGTTCCTCAAGGGTGACGGCGAACTCGAGTTCGACACCCTCCACTGCGTCTCGGGAGTGGACTGGCCCGGCGACGATCCGCCGGCGATCGAGGTCGTCTACCACCTGACCTCGCTGACGAAGAAGCACTGGATCGTCCTGAAGACCCGGGTGGCGCGCGCCGGGGCGAGCCTGCCCACGCTGGAGACGGTGTGGAAGGCCGCGAACTGGCACGAGCGGGAGGTCTACGACCTCTTCGGCATCCGTTTCGAAGGGCACAGCGACCTGCGGCGCATCCTGCTGCCGTCCGACTGGCCCGGCCACCCGTTGCTGCGCGACTGGGAGTGGCCCGAGACCTGGCACAAGATCCCGGTGAAGGCGGGACGGCAGATGACCGATCGCGCGGAGAGCGGTCAGATGACGGGCGTCGGCCCGTTCGACTGAGGCAGCGGGATGGACAAACCGGGCTCGACGGGCTTCGACGGCGCTCCGGCCGTCACCCTCTACGACGAGGAACTGCCGCCGGACAACTCCTACGCCTTCTCCCCCGAGGACCTCGAAGAGGACGAGATGATCCTCAACATGGGGCCCCAGCACCCCTCCACGCACGGCGTGTTGCGGGTGGAACTGAAGACCGACGGCGAGATCGTCAAGGATTCCCGGCCCCACATCGGCTACCTGCACCGGAACTTCGAAAAGCACGCCGAGAACATCGACTACCAGGGCGTCATCCCCTTCACCGACCGGATGGACTACGTCGGGTCGATGGGGAACAGCCTGGCGTACGCGCTCACCGTCGAGAAACTGCTCGGCATCGGGGTCGGCGAGCGGGTCGCCGGGATTCGCGTGATCACCGCGGAACTGCAGCGGATCGCGAGCCACCTGCTCGCGATGGGCACCTACGGGATGGACATCGGCGCCTTCACGCCGTTCCTGCTCTGTTTCCAGCAGCGCGAGCGGGTCCTCGACCTCTTCGAGTGGCTCTGCGGCGCCCGCCTGCTCTACAACTACAACTGGGTCGGCGGCGTTTCCCACGACCTGCCCGAGGGCTGGACCGACAAGTGCCGGCGCTTCCTCGACGAGTTCGTGCCGGTGCTGGACGAGGTGGACAAGCTCCTCAGCCACAACAAGATCTTCATCCGCCGGACCGCCGACATCGGGATCATCACGCCGGAGATGGCGAAGGACTACGCGCTCTCCGGTCCGAACCTGCGCGGCTCCGGGATCGACTGGGACCTGCGTCGCGACGACCCCTATCTGGGCTACGAAAACTACGACTTCAACGTCATCGTCGCCGACAGCCCGCACGGTCCCGTCGGTTCGTGCTGGGACCGGTACTTCGTCCGCGTCCGCGAGATGTACGAGAGCGTCAAGATCGTCCGCCAGGCGCTCGACCGGCTGCCGGCGGAGGGCGACGTCCAGGAGAACGTGCCGCGCTTCGTCCGGCCGCTGGCCGGTGAGGCGTACTGCCGGAGCGAGGCGCCCCGCGGTGAACTGGCGTTTTACATCGTTGCCGAGAACAAGAAGCCCATCCCCTACCGGGTGAAGGGCCGCTCCCCCTGCTTCGTCGCAATGGGGCTCTTCCACGAGATCACCCGCGGCGAGATGATCGCGGACATCATCGCGATCATCGGCAGCCTGGACATCGTCCTCGGAGAGATCGACCGGTGATCACCCGGTTCCGCCAGATCGAGATGCGGCTCATGGGGCCGCTCACGCTGATCCCCATCGTGCTCTGCCTGGTCGTGCTGGGCACGATCGCGGCGCTTCCCATGCTGGCCGCGGTGATCTCGGAGCTCGTCGGCGACTTCGTGCCGGCCGGGCTCCAGCACCTGGTCGTGGTGGTGCTCGGCACCGCCGGCTTCGTGGGCATCCTCGCTCTCAATCCCATTTATTCGATCTGGCTCGAACGGAAGGTCGCGGCCCACGTCCAGGACCGGCTCGGTCCGATGCGGGTGGGCTGGCACGGACTGCTGCAGAGCTTCGCCGACGGGGTGAAGCTGCTCTTCAAGGAAGATCTGATTCCCCGCGATGCGGACCGGGTTCTCTTCCGGCTGGCGCCGATGCTGGCGATCGCGAGCGCGTTTGCGGCCTTCGCCGTGGTTCCCTGGGGAGTTCGCGAAGACGGGGTGGTCCTCGCGGTTTCCAACCTGAACATCGGGGTCCTCTACTTCATCGCGATCACCTCGCTGGGGGCGCTCGCGGTGCTGATGGCCGGCTGGGGCTCCAACAACAAGTACGCCCTCTACGGGGGCATGCGCGCCGCCGCCCAGATGGTCAGCTACGAGATCCCGACCGCGATCCTGATCCTGGTGGTGGTCGCCCAGGTCGGGAGCCTGCACATCCCCGACATCGTGGCGGCCCAGTCGGGCGGACTCCTCGGAGTGGGCGATTGGCTGATCTTCCAGTTGTTCCCGCTCAACCTGATCGCCTTCGTCCTGTTCTTCATCTGCGGGCTCGCCGAGACGAACCGCACCCCCTTCGACATTCCGGAAGCGGAGTCGGAGCTGGTCGCCGGGTTCCACACGGAATACAGCGGCATGCGGTTCGCGTTCTTCTTCCTTGCCGAATACGGGAACATGCTGCTGGTTTCGATGCTGGCGGCGCTGCTGTTCCTCGGCGGCTGGGTCGGCCCGTTCGGGTCCAACCCGCTGATCTTCTTCCTCAAGGGATTCGGGCTGGTGGTGGTGCAGATGTGGCTGCGCTGGACGTTGCCGCGTCTGCGCGTGGACCAGTTGATGGGCGTCTGCTGGAAGTACGTGATCCCGATTTCGTTCTTCCTCCTGATCGCGACCACCGTGATCAAGGGACTGACGTAACGGGGGTCTCAGGCCTGTGAAGAAAAAGTCTTACTGGTTCGTC
>Ga0209022_1003272_pt1 | contig 11754 bp, 13 predicted proteins | sample PinacodermPK_FD_187300 | JGI IMG/M metagenome (GOLD analysis project Ga0209022, IMG submission 187300) | Host-associated microbial community of the marine sponge Aplysina aerophoba from Gulf of Piran - sponge pinacoderm, lysed by proteinase... | ecosystem: Host-associated > Porifera > Sponge >...
CCCCAGCCGGCGGCCCGGCCCTCGGCCGCATCCGCATCCGCCGGTGGTCGTGCCGCGGCGGCCCGCCGGGCTCTCGAGGAGCAGCGGGCATCGGCCCCTGCGGTGCCGGCCGCGCCCGCTCCCGTCGGTGCCGGTGGGCCCGCGTCGACGCCGCCGCCGCCGGTGCCCGTGCCTGATCTCGCCGCGATGCGGCCGCGCAGCCCGACGGAGGTCGTCGAACTGGCCCGCCGGCATCTGGCCCTGGAGCCGCTATTCGTGGTGGCAAGGGCCAAGGAGTTGGAACCCGACCCGGAGCGCCGGCGCGAACCGGCCCAGCTGCAGGCGTTGTGGCAGGACCTACTGGAGCACGCGCCGAGGACCGGCGCCGAGCCGGCACCTTCCCCGGCGTCGCCGTCGGCTGGGTCGCCTCCGTCGGTACCGGCCGTTGCGGCGCCTCCGGCTGGGTCGCCTTCGCTGGCACTTTCCCCGGCGTCCCCGTCGGCTGGGTCGTCTTCGTTGGCACTTTCCCCGGCGTCGCCGTCGGCTGGGTCGTCTTCGTCGGTACCGGCCGTTGCGGCGCCTCCGGCTGGGTCGTCTTCGTCGGCACCTTCTCCGGCGTCGCCGTCGGCTGGGTCGTCTTCGTCGGTACCGGTCGTTGCGGCGCCTCCGGCTGGCGCGGCCGAGCCGGCACTTTCCCCGGGGTCCCCGTCGGCTGGGTCGTCTTCGTCGGTACCGGTCGTTGCGGCGCCTCCGGCTGGGTCGTCTTCGTCGGCACTTTCGCCGGGGTCCCCGTCGGCTGGGTCGTCTTCGCTGGCACCGGTCGTTGCGGTGCCTCCGGCCGAGCCGGACTCGCCGGTGGCGCCGTCCCAGGACCGGCCCGAGCCTGAGCGGCCGCCGAACGAGCCGGACGCCGGGCTCGAGCCGCCCGACTTCGACGACGACATCGACAGCTTCGACCTCGCGGAGCTCGACGCCCTCGACGAGGCCCCCAGCCACGCCCACGACATCGAACAGAAGATCAAGTCGGCCTTCCCCGGCACCCTGTTCGAGCTGCTTCCCGACCCCGACGACGAGCCCGGGAGCGAGACGTAGTGCGGACGCCCAGATGAGCTACTCCAGCGCGGTCCAGGAGCTGATCGATCAGCTCGGACGACTTCCCGGAATAGGTCCCAAGTCGGCCCAGCGGGTGGCGTTCCACCTGCTGAAGGTGCCGGCCGAGGACGCCAACCGCCTGGCCCGGGCCATCTCCGACGCCAAGGAGAAGGTGTCGTACTGCCCCCGCTGCTTCAACCTGTCCGAACAGGGCGGCGAGTGCGCTGTGTGCCGGGATCCCAGGCGGGAGTCGCGGTCCGTCTGCGTGGTCGAGGACGCCCAGGACGTGGTGGCCGTCGAGCGCACCGGCGAGTTCGGTGGCCGCTACCACGTGCTGCAGGGGGCGTTCAGCCCGATCGACGGCGTGGGCGTCGATCAGCTCCGCATCAAGGAGTTGCTGGGCCGGGTGGTCGACGAGGACATCGAGGAGGTGATCGTGGCCACCAACCCCAACCTGGAGGGCGAGGCCACCGCGATGCTGGTCCACCGGTACCTGAAGCCCGCGGGCGTGCGGGTGACACGCATCGCCAGCGGGCTCCCGGTGGGCGGCGACCTCGAGTACGCCGACGAGCTCACCCTGGGCCGGGCCTTCGAGGGCCGGCGGTCGCTCGAGGAAGCCTGACCCAGGCCGGCGTGGCCTCGCGGTCGCCGAGATGTGGCCTAGCGGTCGCCGAGATGCGGCCGGGGCGCCGAGATGTGGCCTAGCGGTCGCCGAGATGCGGCCGGAGCGCCGGAGTAGATTGCCGCGATGCTCACCGAGATCGATCATGTGGCCATTGCCGTGCATGACCTGGACGCCGCCATCGCCTGGTACCGGGACGCTCTCGGCGCGGAGGTCGAGCATCGCGAGACGGCGGAGCACGACGGCGTGGAGGAGGCCATGCTCGCCGTGGCCGACAGCTACGTCCAGCTGATCGCCGCCACCCGCGACGACTCGCCGGTGGCGAAGTTCCTCCAGAAGCGGGGCGAGGGCCTGCACCACATCGGCTACCGGGTGGACGACTGCGCCGCCGCGCTCGAACGGATGGTGCAGGCCGGAGCGACCCCCATCGACAAGGCGCCGAGGCCGGGCAGCCGCAACACGACCATCGCGTTCGTCCACCCCAAGGGAGCCTTCGGCACCCTGATCGAGCTGGTCCAGGAGGCCGAGCGGGTCGGGAGCGGTGCATGAGGATTCCGGCGAGGCGCCGAGCGAGGCCGTGGCCCGAGCGGCCCGTGAGCGCAGCGAACAAGAGCGGGAGACACAACCTCTCGACGCGGACGCGGACACGGATCCGCGGGGCCTCTGAGGAATAGCGGGACGGGCCCGGTGCGCGTACACCTAGTCGACGGCACCTACGAGCTGTTCCGTTTCCACTACGCCAAGTCGAACCGCGACCCCCGGCGCGGCGCCCAGCGGGGCGTGCTCAACTCCATGCTCGACCTGGTCTCCGACGGGGCCACCCACATCGGGATCGCCACCGACCATGTGATCGAGTCGTTCCGCAACGACATGCTGGCCGGCTACAAGGACGGCAGCGGCGTGGATCCCGAACTCAAGGCGCAGTTCCCGGAGGTCGAGGAGCTGCTGGAGCTGGCCGGCTTCGCGGTGTGGCCCCAGATCGAGCACGAGGCCGACGACGGGATGGCGTCGGCCGCGGCGGTGGCCGCCGGCGACCCTCGGGTGGAGCAGGTCGTGATCTGCACGCCCGACAAGGACCTGGCCCAGTGCGTGACTTCCGACAGCCGGGTGGTGCAGTACGACCGCCGCCGCGGCGTCCTGTACGACCACGCCGGGGTGATCGACAAGTTCGGTGTGCCTCCGGCGTCGATCCCCGACTACCTGGGCCTGGTGGGCGATTCCGCCGACGGATTCCCGGGGCTGCCGGGATGGGGGGCCAAGTCGGCGGCCGCCCTCCTGGCCCGCTACGGCCACATCACCGCCATCCCCTTCGACGTCTCGGAGTGGGACGTGCCGGTGCGGGGCGCGGCCAAGCTCGCGGCGGCGCTGCGGGACGGTTTCGAGGACGCCCTGCTGTACCGCCGCATCGCCACCGTCGAGCTGGGCGCCCCGGTGTCGGCCACCGTCGACGAGATGGAATGGCGCGGCCCGACGCCGGGCCTCGACGAGCGCTGCGCTGCGCTGGACGCCCCCCGCCTCGCCGTTCGGGCCCGCGAGTTGGCCGCGCACTGACCGCAGATGCGGTGAAGTCCCTGATCAGCAATGTCATACAAGAATTCATGAAACAGCGTTGTTTATCAGCGGGAGGTGCTATACTGCAATTCATGGTACTTACGGCCGTCTTGCAGGTCTCCACCGTGCTGGTGGCGGTCTTGACGCTCGTCTGGCATCAGACCCGGACAGTGGACAGACTGCGCAAGGAGGTCCGCGGCGACCACAACCACCTGTTGAAGCTCCATGCCAAGGCGACCCGGCAGGCCCGCAAGGACAACGAGAAGCTCCGCCGCGAGTTCACGGAGGCCAACAGCGAGATGCGCCGCGAGTTCACGGAGGCCAACAGCGGGCTGGCGTCGGCCTACAACAAGTTGTGGGACGCGATCGTCCACAACAGCCGGAAGCTGGATCGCATCGAGGGCTTCCTCGGCATCGGGATGCCCGAGCCCGTCGCGGACCGTGCTCCGGGCGCGGCCCTCAGGGCGTCTCACCCGACGCCCGCGGATTCGCCGGAAGCGTCGAGGGATGCGCTTCAGGAACCCCGGCCGCAGGAGCCCCAGTCGCAGTCCGAGGCGGACTCCGACGGCTAGCGCCACCGCGCCGCAGGAGGCGACGCCCGGCTAGGAGGAGAGGACCTCGCTGATGCCCATGGGTGGGGCGGTCTCGACCTGGTCGAAGCCGCAGGACTCGGGGGTGCGGTCGGGGCGCCAGCGCACCATGCGGGTGGTGCCCCGGAAGCGGCCGTTGAGCATGGCCTCGTACTTGACCTCGGCCACCAGCGCGAGGCGCAGCGGCACCCACGGCTGCTGCTGGCGCTGGCCCGACCACCGGTTCGGGGTGCCCGGCATCACCGTGCCCCCGGCATGGGCGGCCGGGTCCATCCATTCCGACCACGGATGCTCGCTCGGGTCGGCCAGCACGTGGGGAGCCAGCTCTCCGACCAGCTCCCGGCGACGCTGGGCGGTGAAGCTGGTCGTCACCCCGCAATGGTGCAGGCGGCCGTCGGTGTCGTGCAGCCCGACCACCAGCGAACCCACACCCTGCCCGTCGGTGTGCATCCGGTACCCGGCCACAGCCACATCCACGGTGCGGGTGTGCTTGACCTTGAACTGCGACCGCTTGTTGGGCAGGTAGGCGCCGTTTCGGGGCTTGGCGATCAGGCCGTCGAGGCCGGCCCCCTCGAAGCGCTCGTACCAGCGGCGGGCCAGCTCCCGGTCGAGCGTGGAGGGAGCCAGATGCACCGGCCCGCCGAAAGCGCCCGCCACCGTCTCCAGCAGGGCCCGCCGGTCGCGGAACGGCTCGGTCATGAGGTCGGCATCGGCCAGCGCCAGCACATCGAAGGCCACGAACTCGGCCGGGGTCTCTTCGGCCAGGCGACTGATCCTGCTCTCGGCGGGATGGATCCGCTGCTGCAGGGCGTCGAAGCCCAAGCGGTCGTCGACTCGCACGATGATCTCGCCGTCCACCACCGCCCGGGCGGGCAGCGAAGCCTTTAGCGGCTCGATGAGCTCCGGGAAGTACCGGGTCAGGGGCCGCTCGTTGCGGCTGCCCAGCACGATCTCGTCGCCGTCGCGGAACACGATGCAGCGGAAGCCGTCCCATTTCGGCTCGAAGGCCAGGTCGCCGTCGGGGATGCCGTCGACGGCCTTGGCCAGCATCGGCCTGATCGGCGGCATCACGGGCAGGTCCACAGCCGTTGAGCCTACGTTCCGGCTTGTGGCCGTGGTGCCCTCACGGGCCGCTCGGGCCACGGCCTCGCTTGGTGGCCGTTGAGCCTACGTTCCGGCTTGTGGCCGTGGTGCCCCTGGTGCTCGACCGCGGTCCCAGCCCGATGCTCGGCGGCGGCGACGGGCTGTCGTTGCGGGCTGTGCGGGGCCCTGCGGCGGCGACGGCTGCCTACGATGCACCCATGAGCGAAGAAATCCGTCCCTTCACCGTCGCGGTCGACGACGCCGACATCGCCGACCTGCGGGACCGGCTGACCCGCACCCGCTGGCCCGAGCCCGAGGTCGTCGACGACTGGTCCCAGGGGATCCCCCTCGCGTACCTGCAGGAGGTGTGCGAGTACTGGGCCCGCGACTACGACTGGCGCCGCTGCGAGGCCGCCATCAACGCCCGGCCCAACTTCATCACCACCATCGACGGCCTCGACATCCACTTCCAGCACATCCGCTCGGCCCACGACGGCGCGCTGCCGATGATCGTCACCCACGGCTGGCCCGGCTCGGTGCTGGAGTTCACCCAGGTGATCGATCCGCTCGTCGATCCGGCCGCCCACGGCGGGGGAGCGGGCGACGCCTTCCATCTGGTGCTGCCGTCGCTGCCCGGCTACGGGTTCAGCGCCAAGCCGTCGGCGCCGGGCACCGGGATCGAGCGCATCGCCGCGATGTGGGACGAGCTGATGGGCCGCCTCGGCTACGACAGCTACGTGGCCCAGGGCGGCGACTGGGGGTCGGCGGTGACCACCCAGATCGGCATGCAGGACCTCGGTCGCTGCCGGGCCGTCCACACCAACATGCCGGTGGCCGGTCCGTCCAAGGAGTCGATGGCGGACCTGACCACCAAGGAGCAGGCCGCGCTGGAGTCGATGGGCTACTACGACAAATGGGACTCGGGATACTCCAAGCAGCAGTCGAGCCGGCCCCAGACCATCGGCTACAGCCTGGTGGACTCTCCCGCAGGCCTCGCCGCCTGGATCCTCGAGAAGTTCTGGTCGTGGACGGACCGCAGCGCCCACCCCGAGGACTTCTACAGCCGCGACCAACTGCTCGACAACGTGTCGCTGTACTGGTTCACGGCCACGGGGGCGTCGTCGGGTCGGCTCTACTGGGAGAGCTTCGGCGACTTCGCGGGAGGGGAGTGCGCGGTGCCCACGGCCTGCAGCATCTTCCCCAACGAGATCTTCCGGGCGAGCCGGCGGTGGGCTGAGAAGCGCTACACCGACATCCGCTACTGGAACGAGCCAGAGGTCGGTGGGCATTTCGCGGCCTTCGAGCAGCCCGACCTGTTCGTGGCCGAGATGCGCTCCGCCTTCGCCTGGATGCGCTAGGAGACTCGCTCGCCCGGCGAGGAATTGGCAGCGTTTTGCACGGTATGCGTGCATTCTGCTGCCAGTTGGCGTGAGGCGTCGGCCACGATCGGGAATTGGCAGCGTTTTGCACGGTATGCGTGCATTCTGCTGCCAGTTCCGGGAAAGTCAGGTGCCGACGGCGATCACCCGGACCTCGGGCTCGACGTCCTCGACGGCCTGGTTCCAGCGCAGGCCGATCGAGCTGTACAGGCCGTCCCGGGCCAGCCTGCTCAGGTACCGGTAGCCCTCGATCCGGTCGAGGTCGCAGGTCGCCCGTTCCTGCACGAGGTCGCCGGCGGCCTTGAGCGCGTCACAGAACTCGGCCCAGGCCCGCCCGACACAACCTTGTCGCACATCTCGTCATTTGCCATCTCCCAATGCGATCACCGCAACAGGTCGGCGGCTACCCGGGAACGACTTGCATCGCCGGGCAGGGCAGAATATATTTGTTTAGTCACCAAATGTAAAGGACCCCATGTTGCTGCGAGTAGATGCGAAGGCGGGGCATCGAGACACGCGGGCCACCAACCGCCGGCTCGTGCTCCAGTCGTTGTTCCGTTCGGCGGGCCGCAGCCGTGCCGACCTCGCCCGCCAGACTGGCCTTACTCCCGCGACGGTGTCCGATCTCGTCGCGGACCTGCTCGACGAGGGGCTCGCGGAGGAACTCGGGCGCGGCCCTGCCAAGGTCGGCAAGCCCTCGACACTCCTGAAGCTCAACGAGAAGTCGCGCAGCATCATCGCGGTCGACCTGAGTGACAGTTCCATCCTCAAAGCAGCAGTGATGGACCTTGAGGGCGAGGTCCTCCATCGTGTCCACCGCGAGTTTCGCGGTGTCACGGGCGAGAACGCCGTGGCTCTGACCGAGCAGGCGATCACCGAGGCGATCTCCCTCGCTCCCGGACCGCTGCTAGGCGTCGGTGTCGGAACTCCGGGCATCGTCACCACGGGGGGCGTGGTCGTCGAGGCTCACAACCTGGGTTGGGCCGACCTCGACCTCGCGCAGCGGCTCTCCGACACGTTCGGTCTTCCGGTGAGGATCTCCAACGATGCGAACGCAGCGGCGCTCGCCGAGTTCTCGTCCGGCGGTACCGCCCGTCAGAACCTGATGGTCGTGAAGATCGGCAGCGGCATTGGTGCGGGACTGGTCATCAACGGCCAGCAGTACCTCGGGGAGCGCTTCGCCGCCGGCGAGATAGGCCACATCGTCGTGAGGGACGACGGTCCCGTGTGCCGCTGCGGCAATCGGGGCTGTCTCGAAGCCTTCGTGACGGTTCCCCTGCTGCGGGCCGCTCTGGAGGCCGGGGAGGATCCGGAGCGCGTGGTCGCCGCCGCCGGTCAGAACCTGGGGCTCGCTCTGGCCGGGCCTGTGAGCGTTCTCGACATCCAACACGTCGTCGTCGCGGATACCGGACTCCCCCTTCAGGACGGGCTGTGCCGGACCGCCATGAGCTCACTTCGGACCCGCACTCTGGCGAGCCTCGGCCAATCGGTCGCGGTGCGGCCGTCGGACCTGGGCGACGACGTGGTCCTGCTGGGCGCGAACGTCCTCGTGCTCAGCCAAGAGCTGGGGGTTGCCTGACGGCTGCCTCGACAGCAGGCGCGATGGGAACGGGCCACGGAGGCCGGTTCCCACCCCGCCACAAACCCATGGATTCCCGATTGGGAGGGGAAGGAGATCCCAGAATGACCAAGCATATGAGGCTACTTGCAGCACTGCTGGCCCTCGGACTCGTCGCCGCCGCGTGCGGCGACGACGATGAGGGCGCGCAGCCGGCCCCCGATGACAGCGGTGCGGCTGCACAGCCGGCCGATGACGATGGTGCGGCTGCGGAACCCGCCGATGACGACGGTGCGGCTGCAGAGCCGGCGGATGACAGCGGTGCGGCTGCCGAGCCGGCCGATGACGGTGGCGACGAGGTCGTGACGATCACGATCGAGAGTTGGCGGACGGACGACGCCGCGATCTGGGATGACCAGATCATCCCGGTGTTCGAGGCCGAGTTCCCCAACATCAACGTCGAGTTCAACCCGACGCCGCCCGCCGACTACAACGCCGCGCTGGACACCCGCCTCGTCGGCGGGACCGCCGGCGACCTCATCACCTGCCGCCCCTTCGATGCGTCTCTCGCGTTGTTCGACCGCGGCGACCTGGCACCGTTGACGGACCTGCCCGGCATCGGCGGATTCAGTCCTGTCGCTCAGAGCGCGTGGATCACCGATGACGGGACCACCCCGTTCTGCGTTCCGATGGCGTCGGTCATCCACGGCTTCATCTACAACAAGACAGCCTTCGACGAGCTGGGTCTCAGCGAGCCCCAGACCGAGGAGGAGTTCTTCGAGCTGCTGCAGGCCGTCGCCGACGACGGCAGCTACGAGCCGTTGGCCATCGGCACCGCGGACCAATGGGAGGCGGCGACGATGGGCTTCCAGAACATCGGACCCAACTACTGGGCGGGCGAAGAGGGCCGGCTGGCCCTCCACGGTGCTGCCGACGCTGTCGCTGATCTCCGTCTGGCAATACGTGGGGATCCCCATGATCTTCTTCTACGCGGTCCTCATATCGATACCCCGCGACCTGATAGAGGCCGCCCGGGTCGACGGGGCTTCGGGCTGGAGGGCGTTCTGGAACGTCACGCTGCCGTTGATGCTGCCGACGTTGGGCATCATCACCATCGTCACATTCATCGGCAACTTCAACGCCTTCGACCTGATCTTCACCGTGAAGGGCGCGCTGGCCGGCCCCGACTTCGCCTCAGACATCATGGGCACCTTCTTCTATAGGACCTTCTTCGGCAACCAGCTCGCTCTGGGCGACGCGGCCATGGGAGCGACGGTGGCGTCCGCCATGTTCATCATCATCCTGGTCGGTCTGCTGGTGTACACGTTCAGCTGGCACCGGAGAGTGGCGACCTATGAGTTCTAGGCCGCTGCCCTTGCCCGCCATGCGGGGCCTTCCCGAGCCGAGCCGCCGGCGAGCGGCGTCTCGCGGGCCCCGCTGGGGCGCGTGGGGCGTTCATGCCATGCTCCTGCTGTACAGCGCAGTCGCGCTCGGCCCCATCATCCTGATCGTGGCCAATTCGATGAAATCCCGCCGCGCCCTGTTCGAGTCGCCCTTCTCGCTGCCCTCCGCCGCGACGTTCGATCTCATCGGCTACGAGACCGTGATCGAGGAGGCCGGCTTCGACCGCTACTTCTTGAACAGTCTGATCGTCACGGCCTCGGCGGTGGTGCTCGTGGTACTGCTGTCGGCCATGGCCGCCCACGCCCTGGTCGAGTACGACTTCCGGGGCAACACCGCTCTCGGCCTCTTCCTGGCGGTCGGCATCATGATCCCGATCCGGCTCGGCACCGTGAGCCTGCTCGAGCTCATGGTCGATCTCAGGCTCGTCAACACACTGTGGGCGCTGATCCTGGTGTACACCGCCATGGGCATACCGCTCGGAGTGTTCCTGCTCAGCCAGTTCTTCAGACAGGTGCCCAGCGACATCAAGGCGTCGGCACGCATCGACGGCGCCAGCGAGTACCGGGTGTTCGGCCTGGTCCTGCCCCTCGTGAGACCCGGCCTCGGCGCCGTCGCGGTGTTCACCATGCTCCCCGTCTGGAACGACCTCTGGTTCCCGCTCATCCTCGCGCCCGACGAGAGCAAGCGGACCGTGACGCTCGGCGCGCAGCAGTTCCTGGGCCAGTTCGCCTCCAACTGGAACGCGGTTCTCGCCGCCCTGACCCTGGCGATGGTGCCGATCTTGCTGCTGTACGTCATCTTCTCGCGACAATTCCTGCGCGGCCTCACCGAAGGAGCGATCAAGTGACGCAACGGGACCGGTACTAGCGGTGGCCGCACGATCGCCCACGGGAGGCGCGGAGTGACCGTCATCGCCGGAGTCGACGTGGGCGGCACCAAGACCAGCGCCGTGCTGCTGGGCGAGGATCGCGCGCTTGCGGCCGTCACGAGCGTGCCCACCGACGCGAGCGGCCCCGGCGGTGTCTACGAGTCGACCACCCATGCGATCGAGGAGCTTGCCGCCGCCGGCTCGGTCCTCAGGCTCGACGCGCTCGGCATCGGCATTGCCGGACTGGTCGACAACCGGCGGGGCACCGTGAACCACGCCGTGAACCTCGGAATCAACGACGTTCCGCTCGAGATCGGGTCGCTGCTGGCGGACCGTTTCGGGACGGTCACCAACGTCGAGAACGACGTCAATGCGAGCGCTCTGGGCGCATACGTCCAGATGTCGGCCTCCGAGGAGATCGATGATCTCGCCTACCTGTCGATAGGGACCGGGATCGCGGCCGGCGTCGTGCTGAACGGCCGGCTGCACCGCGGCCGGCGAGGCGTCGCCGGCGAGATCGGACACCTCCCGGTCGCGGCCGGCGGTCCGGAATGCGCCTGCGGACTCCGCGGCTGCCTCGAGGCTGTCGCGTCAGGACGCGCCATCGAGCGCGCCTGGCCCGTGGCCGCGGGCCGCAACTCGGCGACCGAGCTCTTCGCCGCATCCCGCCGGGACGAGGCCGCCGCCCGGGTGGCCGGCGAGATCGCCGATCATCTCGCCGGCGCGATCCTGCTGCTCGCGGTCACCTACGACGCCGAGCGCGTCGTGCTCGGCGGCGGGGTGGCCGAGGCCCGCACGCCGTTGCGCGAGGCCGTCGACGACGGCCTGCGCCGGCTGGAGCGTAGATCCGCCTTCGTTCGCGCGCTCGAACTCCCCGCACGGCTCCGACTCTGCGCCGATGAACCCATCGGCGCCATCGGCGCGGCGGTCGCGGCAGCCGGCCGCTTGCCGCAGGGCACTGCTCCGCGCCCCCGCGCCGAGCAGTGAGCGCCCACCTGGCCGTGGTGAACGGCAGGCTGGTTCTCCCCGGCGGCGTCGAGCAGGCCGAGTTGGTGATCTGTGACGGACGCATAGTCGCCGTGGGCGGCCTGCCGAAGAAGTGGTCCGGCCCGAGGATCGACGCGGGGCAGATGCTGGTCGCTGCCGGATTCATCGACCTTCAGCTCAACGGCGCCTTCGGCGTCGACTTCACCGAGGATGGCGCCGGGATATGGAAGGCGGCGGCGCGCCTGCCCGAGCAGGGCGTGACGTCGTTCCTGCCCACGGTCGTCAGCAGCCCGCCCGACAGTGTCCACTCGGCGCGCCGAGCGCTCGCGTCCCCCCCTGCGGGCGGCGGCGCGGTTGCCGAGCCGCTGGGCCTGCACCTGGAAGGGCCGCTGCTCAACCCGGATCGCCGCGGCGCGCACTCGGCTGAGCATCTGCGAGAGCCCTCGGCGCACCTCGTGGCCGACTGGTGCCCGGAGAACGGCGTCGTGATGGTGACCATCGCCCCGGAGTTGCCGGGGGCGTTGGAGGTCATCAGCCTTCTCGCCCGGCGCGGCGTCACCGTCGCCGCAGGCCATTCGGAGGCGACCGCCGAGGAGGCCGTCGAGGCCGTGCGGGCCGGGGTCAGCCATGTCACCCATCTC
>Ga0209022_1003273_pt1 | contig 11746 bp, 10 predicted proteins | sample PinacodermPK_FD_187300 | JGI IMG/M metagenome (GOLD analysis project Ga0209022, IMG submission 187300) | Host-associated microbial community of the marine sponge Aplysina aerophoba from Gulf of Piran - sponge pinacoderm, lysed by proteinase... | ecosystem: Host-associated > Porifera > Sponge >...
TGCCGCCGGCGACCTCCTATTCGTTCTACCGGCGAAGGGCCGCGTGACGACGGGAGTCCCGGCAGGCGCAATCGCCGCCCGGCAATTCCGGCTGGCCTTTATTCGCAATGGCAAATCGCATGCCGACGCAGCGGGAGCAGCCCTTCAGCATCGTTTCCTCGGCGAGGAGCCGGTCGAACTTGAAAAGGACGCCCAATGCTTCGGCGGAAATCGGAAATGCCAGGCTCTCGCTGGAGACCTGCCGGGAAATGTACGAAATTCGGCGTTCTCCATCTTTTGGTGATTTGAGAGAGAAAAGCCCTTCGGAAGGCGAAATTCATGCCCTTCCGAAGGGCGATCGCGCGTTCGCTCCTGAGGCGGAACCGGCCCGTGTTCCCAAAAAACCGTGAACGGGGGAACCGCCAAATGCTTCATTTAATGTGGTTGCTCATAGCTGGCGCGTCGAGGACTGGCACAGGGTCCTGAAGTCCGGCTGCAGGGTCGAGAAGATCGCGCGCGCCGCCGCCGAGCGGATCCAGCGCGCCGCAGCCATCAACGCCGTGTTCGCCTGGAGGCTGGCCGGCCCGGCGATGCGCGGGCGCGCCGCGAGGCCGGGGCCGGAATGCGAGGTGTACAAGCTTTTGCGGTCCGACTAAATTTATGGCCAATTGGCAGCTTGCGGCTCCCGAGCTCCTGCATGCGGATGTAGACAATTTGCGCCATGCGGTCGGCGTCCGCCGTCCGCCGCAAATTGTTCTGCCAAGAAAACTTCTCCCGAACCCAATTGCGATCAAGAAATTGCAATTTTCTTGAGCCCATGCTAATGTCGGCTTATCCAGATTTCGCGCAGAAACGTTTTTTGATTTGGGCCGCCTACGAAATTGCGCTTGCGACAATTGGCGGTCAAGCACGGCGGCAACTGATTCGGCGCGGTATATCCAAATTCCGGTTTATCTGATACGCCACTCGCTGCCGGTTTTCTAGAATTGCCAGACGTTTACGCACGAGAGGAGAGCGGACATGATAATTTACCCCACGATTCAATTGATGGAGGGCCGCTGCGTTAGCCTTTTCCGGGGCCGAACCGAGGAGCCTACGATTTGGCATGTCGATCCGCTGGAAAAGGCGAAGGAGTTTTACGCCGCCGGCGCTGAATGGATGCACATAACCGACTTCGATGCCATGGAAGGCGATTATCGCAATTTCGATCTGATTCTTTCAATTATCAGGCAAGTGGGAATTTCCGTTCAGCTTGGAGGCGGATTCCGGTCGCAAGAAAGAATCGAGGAATGGATCGATTTGGGAGTCGGTCGCGTCGTGCTCGGCACGCTGGCCGTGCAGAATCCCGATTGGGCGAAGCGCGCCGCAAAATTCTTCCCGGATCAAATCGTCATTTCCGTGGACGTTTGGCAGGGATCCGTCATGATCAGCGGATGGAGGGGAAAAAGCGCGATCCCGCCGGAGAAACTTGTCGAATTCTACCACTATTCGCCGATCGCCGGCTATATCGTTACAGATATCGATTCCAGCGTGGATGAACGGGAAAGTTCGCTGGCTCTGATAACTTCATTTGCCGAACTTGCACAATCTCCGGTTATCGCTAGCGGGCTTATTCGAACCTGCGACGACGTATCCAGGTTGAAATACGTTCCGAACGTCGCCGGCGCAATGGTCGGCGCGGCATTGCTCGAAAAAACCGTGGAGCTTGACGAGGCTCTGGCGATCGCGCAGCCAATTCCAGAAACCCGGGCCGAGTATATTTGACGGCGGCCGAAACCGCGCCTCGGAAAGGCGATATCTGCAAAGCCCGCTTGCCGCCCGATCGCATCGGAGTGTATCTACGCCGCGAATTCTGAGATTTCGGAGAAATTCTAATGCGAAGAGTCGCGGTAACCGGCCTCGGCATGGTAACTCCACTCGCCTGCGGAGTCGGCGAGACCTGGTCGCGACTTCTTGACGGCCGATCGGGATCCGGTACGATTTCGAGTTTCGACGCATCGCATCTCGCGACAAATTACGCGTGCGAGATTCCAAGAGGCGAGAAGGCGGGCGACTTCAACCCGGATGAATGGCTGGAGCCGCGCGAACGAAGAAAAGTCGACGATTTCATTCTTTTCGCTATCGCGGCTTCCGAGCAGGCGATCGCGGATGCGCATTGGCAGCCGTCAAGCGAATACGAAAGATGCCGCACCGGCGTCATGATCGGTTCCGGAATCGGCGGCATGGCGTCGATAGCCGACGCGACCTTGATTCTAAAGGAACGCGGCCCGCGCCGCATATCGCCGTTCTTCATTCCAGGCGCGCTTATAAATCTGGCATCCGGCCAGGTTTCGATTCGCCACGGGTTCAAGGGGCCGAATCATTCCGTAGTGACGGCCTGCGCAACGGGTGCGCACGCTATCGGAGACGCGGCGAGGCTTATACAGTACGGCGATGCCGATGTCATGATCGCGGGCGGAACCGAAAATCCCATTTCGGAAATCGGGATCGCAGGTTTCAATGCCTGCAAGGCATTGTCGACCAAATGGCGCCACGAGCCGGAAAAGGCGAGCCGTCCGTTCGACAAGGATCGGGATGGATTCGTAATGGGCGAAGGCGCAGGGGTCGTCGTGCTGGAAGAATTCGAGCATGCGCGCGCGAGAGGCGCGAAGGCCTACGCGGAAGTCCTGGGATACGGCCTTTCGGGCGATGCTTCGCACATAACTGCGCCTGCGGCGGATGGGCAGGGCGGCTACCGGTCGATGGCCGCAGCAATAGAACGAGCGGGAATCGAGCCAGGAAATATCGGCTACGTGAACGCGCACGGAACCTCGACGATGGCCGATGCGATCGAATTGTCGGCAATTGAGCGGCTGTTCGGCGATTCTATCGGCGAGGTTACGGTTTCATCGACGAAGTCGGCGATCGGTCACCTTCTCGGGGCCGCCGGGGCCGTCGAGGCCGTCTTTTGCATACTTGCGATTCGGGATCAGGTCGCGCCGCCAACTATCAACCTCGATTCGCCGGACGTGGGCGGTCGGTTCGACCTGGCGCCCCACAATGCGCGACATCGTGAAATCGAATTCGCGCTTTCGAATTCCTTCGGATTCGGCGGGTCGAATGCTTCCCTTGTTCTTGGCAGGGTCGACAATTGATGTGGAGGCATGCCGCGTCGAATGCAATAACCCTCCTTTTTTTCGCGTCTCTAGCCGCAATCCTCGCCTTTTGGCTCGGAGAGCGGATTTACGAAAACGAAGGCCCTCTCGAAAACGCGATTTATTTTGAAGTTCCGAAAGGTTCCTCGATAGGCGAAGTGGCCCAGGCGCTCGCAAACAGGGGAGCGATATCCAGCAAGGCTGTATTCCGGCTAGGCGCGAAGTATTGGCATACCGGCGAGGGACCAAAATTCGGAAGCTATGAAATACCGGCCGGAGCCTCGATGGCCGCCATTCTCGACATAGTTACGACTGCTGGACCGAGGGTCTATCGCTATCGACTAAGCTATCGGATTGGGAGCGACGGTGCGTCGGCAACGCTGTACGACAGGATTCCGGACGGAGGCCGCGATATTCAGATTGTCAAGTTCGGAGCCCGGGATCCGTTGCCGAGCGAGTTTCTGGAAGTCGCGAATTCGGGGGTTCCGATTGATTTTCGCGTTGCCGTTCCGGAAGGCCTGTCCAGCTGGCAAATTGCTGAGGGATTGCGCCTAGCTCATTTTCTCTCGGGGGAAATTGAAGAAGTTCCCCCTGAAGGTTCGCTCGCCCCGGATACCTACCAGGTGGAGGAAGGCTCATCTCGAAAAAGCCTGCTGGAGATCATGGCAAATTCTCAGACGCGAATTCTAGAGGAGGAATGGCAGTCCCGGGCGCAGAATCTTCCTATTGAATCCAAGGAGCAGGCGCTGATTCTTGCTTCGATCATCGAGAAGGAAACAGGACTGGCGGATGAAAGAAGCATTGTTTCTTCAGTTTTTGTTAACCGATTGAAAGCCGGCATGAGGCTGCAGACCGACCCGGCTGTGATTTACGGTATAACGAAGGGAAGAGGTAGCTTGGGACGAGGGCTTCGAGTTAGCGAACTGGAAAGGGAAACGCCCTACAACACCTACAAAATCAAAGGGCTGCCGCCGACCCCAATTGCTAACCCCGGTCGCTTGGCTATCCGAGCCGCACTTCAGCCGGCCGACACGAACTACCTTTACTTTGTCGCCGACGGAAAAGGCGGGCACAGGTTTGCAACCAATTACAGGGATCACAGGCGCTACGTGCAACAATGGAGGGAATCGGAAAGCAACCGCTAACAATCAATTTGCCGAGCTGCCGGCGGCGAATAGCCAGTCCCGCGGTTAAGCCATATAGCGAAGCGCCTTCCGGACCGTTCTTGCCTTTGAAGGAGCGGATTCTATTCAGTTGCCCGTCAAAGTCAGTCAAGGTGCGCATTCTATGCAAGTCGCGACCGAAGGGTCGAATTCCAGGCGCGCTTGGGCAATTGGATTGCCGCAATTCGTGCAATAGCCGAATTCGGAATCCTCGCATCGCTGGAGAGCGGCTCTAATTTTTTTCAACGCGTTGTGCCGTCTCCGGCTGGACGCAAGAGCCATCGCCTGGGCTTGAAGAGAATCCATTCTGCTAAGGCGGCCAATTGCGGTTTGGTCAAGTTTTACGACTGATCGGCTTTCCTTCGAGGACTGCTCGTCATTCAAGATCGCCTGCAGCTCGGCTTCTAGCCTCTTCCGGAGAATATTTTCCGAATCTTTGTCCATGTTAGATTTAAATGTTTAACTTCAGTGGTTATATTTCAGGCAACGCAGTCGGAAACAATGTTGCAAGGGCATCATGATCGGAAAATCGCCAAAAATTGCGTCCGTGGATCCAGTTTGGTCGCGAATTCGGGATGAAGCCGGAGAAGCCGTGAAGAGAGAGCCGCTTTTGGGCGGTCTAATTCATACAAGCCTGCTTCACCACGGATCCTTGGAAAATGTACTAGCGTACAGAATGTCGATCAAACTGTCTTCAAGCGAGATGTCCGAACAGATACTTCGCGAAATCGCTGATGACGCCTACGCCGCCGACACTTCAATCGGCCTCGCTGCTCGGGCGGACCTTCTGGCGGTTCTCGACCGCGATCCTGCATGCAATACGCTTTTGCAGCCGATTCTCTTCTTCAAGGGCTTCCAAGCCATCCAATGCTACCGAATCGGCCATTGGCTATGGATGCGAGATCGAAAATTCCTTGCCTACTACATTCAAATGCGCGTGTCCGAAGTGTTCGGAGTCGACATTCATCCCGGAGCGGAGCTCGGCAAGGGCATTATGATCGACCACGCTCATTCCATCGTCATCGGAGAAACTACGCGGGTCGACGACAATGTCTCCATGCTCCATTCCGTAACTCTAGGCGGAACGGGGAAGGAAGACGGAGACCGTCATCCAAAGATCGGCGAGGGCGTGCTGATCGGCGCCGGCGCGAAAGTGCTCGGCAATATCGTCGTTGGCCAGTGCTCCCGGATTGCGGCGGGCTCCGTTGTATTGAAAGACGTGCCGCCTTGCAAAACAGTTGCGGGCGTTCCAGCGACCATTGTTGGCGAAGCCGGATGCGATCAGCCCTCCGCGACAATGGATCAGCTGCTCCGAAGTTCGGCGTAGTCCGCTTGGACTCCGCGCAATGGCATTAATGGCATCGACTTGGATTTTCGGACGACGATCTAGAATTCGTTCCGGCAGCCTTTTGCTTTCCACGATTTTTTAGCCGCTGGCGGGGCAGGGGCGGGTGGTTTTGCCCTGGGAAGGTTATCTCTTTCTGCTTTGGCTAATTACACTCGACCTGTGAATTATGCGGTGTATTCTCCGCGCTTTTTGATGAGCACCAACACTTACCGTCTTGTTGCCGAGTCGGCTGCGCATCGGTTTAGGGCCGCGACCGCATGAGTTGTCGAGGGATATGCGGAAGCGCGGGGTCGCGGCGACGCGAAATTCGCTCTCATGGTCGCAGCTAGCAATAGATACCCGATAAGGGAAGGCGTCGCCCCTTGTCGAATCGATGCAATTCCGGATGGAGCGAAACGGAATTCCGCGACATCTCAGAGCCGAATTCCGCCGCCGAATCATACCGTTCAAAGTAATCGCCAAACGTTCGAACGATTTGGCGGCGGCTTGGACAAATAATTTTTCGGGCGGAGCTTGTTTCGTTGATGCGATGCGAACGGTGCGGCTTCGCGTTTTGTCGAAATGCGATAAATTACGGAATTTTCAAATTAAGAGTGCGAGCGGCGATTCCACGTAATCCTTGATCGCTTCCAAGAACCTAGCTCCCAGCGCTCCGTCGATAGTCCGATGGTCCACGGAAAGCGTCGCCGACAATACGGTCGCTTTTTCGACAATCCCATCGGAATTGAAAACCGGCTTCTCGATGGCCGCGCCGACGGCGAGAATGGACCCGTGCGGCGGATTGATGATGGCGTCGAAATTCTCGACGCCGAACATTCCCAAATTCGACAGCGAGAAACTTCCGCCAATGTATTCCCGAGGCAGAAGAGAACGCGACCGGGCGCGCGCCGCCAGATCTTTCATTTCCTTTGAAATTTCGGTTATCGACTTGGCGTGCGCGTCTTTTACTATCGGCGTGAAAAGTCCGCCTTCCACGGCGACAGCGACAGCGACATCCGAGGCCGCCAGCTTGAAAATTCTGTCTCCCGCCCAAACGGAGTTGGCATCCGGAACTTTTTGAAGCGCAAGAGCCGAAGCTTTGATCAGAAAATCGTTAATGGACAATTTCTCGCCTCTTTCCGCCAAGTGCCCGTTGGCCTCGGCGCGCATGTTCAATAGCGCGTCCAAGCGGAATTCGCGTCGCAGATAGAAGTGCGGCACCGTCTGCTTGGACTCCGCAAGCCGAGCGGCAATCGATTTTCGCATGCCGTCCAGCTTTACTTCTTCGAAGCTCCGCCCTTCGAGCATTCTGCGAACCAAATCCAGTTCGTCCTCGGATTTTCGTCCGGTCCGCACGGGTGCCGGTTCGATTTGAGGTTTGGACAATTCGGAAAGCACATCGGCCTTGACGATTCGGCCGCGCGGCCCCGACCCCTTGATCGATGCCAGGTTCAATCCGTTTTCCTTTGCGATTCGCCTAGCCAGAGGAGAAACGAAAATTCGTGGCGGCAAATCGGGATTCTTGTTGTTCGGAACTGCGGAATCGGGAGATTTCATTGGTTTTTGCCGGTTTGCCGAGGAATTCGCGCTTTCGCCGCCTGAAACTGCCGATTCCGGCGGAGGCTGCGGGTGCGGGTTACCTAGGGATTCGCCTTTTTCAATGAGAATTGCGATCGGTTCGTTGACCTTGACGCCATTCGACCCTTCGCCCACGATCAGCTTGCCGACGATGCCCTCGTCGACGGCTTCAAATTCCATGACCGCCTTGTCGGTTTCAATCTCCGCCAGCAAATCGCCGGGCGATACGAAATCGCCCTCCTTTACCAGCCATTTGGCGATCATGCCCTCTTCCATCGTGGGCGAGAGGGCCGGCATCAGAATCTCTGTCGACATGGAGCCTCTCCTCAACGGTAGCAGACGGCTTTGGCCGCAGCGACGACATCCTCGGTGGAAACCAAGGCAAGTTTTTCTAGGTTGGCCGCATAGGGCATTGGAACGTCTTTGCCGGCGCAGTTGGCAACAGGAGCGTCGAGCCAGTCGAACGCTTGCTGCATGAGCACGGCTGAAAGGTAGTTTCCGATCGAGCCGACGGGCCAGCCTTCTTCAACCGTTACGCATCTGTTTGTTTTCATTACAGATTTAACGACGGCCTCGGTATCCATCGGCCTAAGCGACCTTAAATCCACGATTTCGGCTCGAATCCCGTCGTCAGCCAGGATTTCGGCGGCTTCGAGCGCTCGGGAAACGCCTATTCCGAAGGATACTATCGTTAAGTCTTCGCCTTCGCGCCAAATGCGGGCTTTGCCGATTGGAACCGTATAGTCGTCCGCCGCGGGAACATCGAAGCCGCGCCCGTAAAGAATTTCGTTCTCCAGGAAAACGACGGGATTCGGATCCCTGATTGCCGATTTCAATAGTCCTTTCGCATCGTCGGCGGCATAGGGCTGAACGACCTTCAGCCCAGGTATATGGGCGTACCAGGCGGCGAAGTCCTGGCTGTGCTGAGCGGCAACTCGCGCCGCTGCTCCGTTCGGACCGCGGAATACGATAGGGCATCCCATTTGGCCGCCGGACATATAAAGTGTCTTGGCGGCGGAGTTGATAATTTGATCGATGGCCTGCATGGCGAAATTAAAGGTCATGAATTCGACAATCGGCCTTAGGCCGCCGAACGCCGCGCCGACGCCGAGGCCTGTAAATCCGTGCTCCGTGATTGGCGTATCGACAACGCGCCGTTCTCCGAACTCTTCGAGCAAGCCCTGCGAAATCTTGTAGGCGCCCTGATATTGGGCGACCTCCTCGCCCATCAAGAAAACTTTTTCGTCTCGCCGCATTTCTTCGGCCATTGCGTCGCGCAGTGCTTCGCGAACCGTTTGCTGCCTGAATTCGGTACCGCGCTGCCGAACTGTCCCAAGCGAAGCGGCTGCGGCGGCGGGCGGCGACAAAGAGGGTAGGGGCGACTCCGGTTTTTCGCTTTCCGCGGGTGGCATTGGCGGCGTCATGCTTTCCGACGTCGATTCGAGTTCTTCGCCGTCGCCAACCAGGAGAGCGATCGGCGTGTTGACTACGATCCCTTCGGCTCCTTCGGGAACGAGCAATTTGCCGACCTTGCCGTCGTCCGCCGCTTCGAATTCCATCGTCGCCTTGTCAGTTTCGATTTCGGCAAGAATTTGGCCGCTTTCGACCTTGTCGCCCTCCTTGACCAGCCACTTGGCCAATGTTCCTTCCTCCATCGTCGGCGACAAAGCCGGCATAAGGATTTCAGTTGCCATCGAGATCAATGTCCTTTTGAAAGAGGTCGCTCACGACTTTTACTAAGCTGCATATACGTCTGTCCAAAGTTCCGAAGGATCGGGTTCCGGACTGGTGCGGGAGAATTCCGCGGCTTCGTTGACTTCGGCCTTTATTTCCTGATCGATCGATTTCAGCGAATCCTGATCGGCGTGCCCGGCTTCGACCAGCATGTCCCTCGCCTGGTCAATCGGGTCCCTCGTGCTCCGAACGCCCTGAACTTCTTCGCGCGTACGATACTTGGCCGGGTCGGACATGGAATGCCCTCGATAGCGGTATGTCTTCATTTCCAAGATATAGGGACCGGCGCCCGATCTCGCGTGCTTGGCGGCCTTGGCGCCTGCATCTCTCACCGCAACCACGTTCATGCCGTCGACTGTTTCGCCCTCGATTCCGAACGAAGCGCCCCTCGTGTACAAGTCGGGTGTGGACGACGCGCGCGAAACCGAAGTGCCCATGGCGTATTGATTGTTTTCAATTACGAATACGACCGGCAGCTGCCAAAGGCTGGCCATATTGAAGGTTTCATAGACTTGGCCTTGATTGGCCGCCCCATCGCCGAAATATACGAATGTTACGCTGTCATTCCCCTTGTATTTGTCGGAGAAGGCCAGCCCCGCTCCTATAGGAACTTGAGCGCCTACGATGCCGTGCCCGCCGTAAAAATCCTTTTCGCGGCTGAACATATGCATGGAGCCGCCCTTGCCTCGCGAGTAGCCGTCCGCGCGCCCCGTCAACTCCGCCATGACGCCGTTGGCATCCATGCCGCAGGCCAGCATATGGCCGTGGTCCCGGTAGGCGGTAATGCGCTTGTCGCCTTCCCGCGCCGAGGCTTCGAGCCCGACAACGACGGCTTCCTGCCCGATATACAGGTGGCAAAACCCGCCTATTAGGCCCATGCCGTACAATTGGCCCGCCTTCTCCTCGAATCGGCGAATTAAAAGCATTCGCCTGTAGTAAAGCAGCATTTCATCAACGGTCGCCTTTGGTCCAGACGATTTTTTGCGTGCCGGCATGCCAGTTGTTGCTCCCTGCGCGAAAACCGCAATTTTCGTTCGAAATCGCGTATAACCGATTTTCGGCTGAATTCCACGCCAATTTGGACGATGTCAAAAATCTAATTTGCCGTCGCGAGTTATTGCCCCCGGTCTCGCGAATTCGCGACGAAGACCATTGGATCCGACGCATCGGGCGCGCGAATAGGCGTGGCCTCGCCCGAGCGGCCGTCGTTGTCAGCAGGACTTGGAATCAGCCGGGCGAAGCCAAATTGGACTCGCGGCCGCCATCGCCCCGTTTCAAACCGCTTTCGGCTTGGGATCCCGGCTGACGCAGCGGACGTGGAAAGTCCAAATCGCATTTCGTCGGCGTTGCGACAGCTTGATTCAATTCGGGCTGTCCTACGGAATTCGATCTCGCTCCGCTTGCCTGAGCGCGGGTGCTTGAGGCCTTCGAGTCTATTTTACGACAAACTCGTCGTCGCGGATCATTCCAAGCACTATTCGGGCTCTTTCATCGAGCAAATCCAAGTCGAGATTGCCATCGGAAAGTCGATTTGTCTTGTTGGCAAGAATCTCGAGTTCGGATTCGATTTCAAGCAGTGTATTCGTTAACTCGATTTCGCGATCCAATGCCGCTACCCGGCTAATAATTCCGTATTCGCCTTGCACCGCCTCATAGGCGAAGTGGAATCCTAGCAACGCCATGCCCGTGAAGCAGGCAATTGCGCCGTAGATTCTTATATTTATCCTGAACTTCAATTTTTGCTCATGTGCCTCGATTCGGCATTTTTGCTGCCGATTGCCGGAAAGAATAGCAAATTGCGGAGGAAAAAAAAGTCCGATTTGCAGGACGCGGAAAATTTTCGAATCGATTCGTCAAGTTTGGACGATTTTTTGCGATAGCCAGCGAATCGAATCTGCCGGCAATTGGCGGCACTTCTAGAATGAGCAAATGGCGGAGCTGACCGAATCTTAAAATTCTCAAGATTCTCAATCCGCCATTCGGCGGAGCGACGGCTGAAGCAGCTATCGTCCGGGCCGAAGCCGGAATGTCCGACTACGCGGCGCTGCATTCAGTCGGTCGGCCGAATTTGCTTGGCATGCGCATCGGGACCAGCGGTATACGTTGGCGACGTAGTGCTTGTTGTGCATGATGCCCGCTTTCACATTCTAGGAATAAGATTATCGATCAAGGGCGCGTCGTCGAATGGCGGCTAGGCCAATGAGCGGCGTAGTCCGCCAAGGTCACTTTTCGACGGAATATGCAGGTCCGGAGTCGCAAGCGCCGCTGCGGCGCCTGAACGGCTTTCCAGGGCCGTCGATCGCGCCGGCCGAATCGACCGCCGCCGGAAACGCCCGCATCGTGAGATTGCGCCGGAACGAAATTGTTTGCAAAGCACTGAAAAAAAGGACTTCCCGTTCGCTTGTTAGGCCGAATCGCGCGATCTTTTCCATTCGATGTCGACTGAACGCAATTCAACACTCGCGAAAACAAGCGGAATTCTAGCATGACAAAGCGGCAATGCCGGGAAGTTCCTTTCCCTCCATCCATTCCAGAAACGCTCCGCCCGCCGTCGACACGTAGCTGAACGCCTCCAGCTGGCCGGCGTTGCGAAGAGCGGCTACGGTATCGCCCCCGCCGGCGACAGAAAGAAGTTTGCCTTGGCTAGTCAGCATGGCGACCTCCGCGGCCAATGCATTGGTCGCGCGATCAAATGGCTTGATTTCGAACGCGCCGAGCGGGCCGTTCCAAAGCAGCGTCCGGCACCGGGCGAGCAACTCGGCAATATGCGCGACAGTGGCCGGCCCGCAGTCCAAAATCATTGAATCACTCGGGCATTCGCCAGCTGGAAC
>Ga0209022_1003282_pt1 | contig 11721 bp, 9 predicted proteins | sample PinacodermPK_FD_187300 | JGI IMG/M metagenome (GOLD analysis project Ga0209022, IMG submission 187300) | Host-associated microbial community of the marine sponge Aplysina aerophoba from Gulf of Piran - sponge pinacoderm, lysed by proteinase... | ecosystem: Host-associated > Porifera > Sponge >...
CGCAGCGATGCGCGGCCCGACCGGCCGGGCCCGCCTCTGCCGGGCATCACGGTGCGAGGAGGATTGAGCGATGCCGTCCAACCGGCCGAAGGTCTACATCGATGGCCACGTGGGCACCACCGGGCTTCGCATCCGCGACTGGCTCGCGGGGCGCGACGACCTCGAGCTCCTGCACCTGCCCGAGGCGCTGCGCAAGGACTCGTCGGCTCGACGCGAACGGGTGGAAGAGGCCGACGTCGCCGTGCTCTGCCTGCCGGACGACGCCGCGCGCGATGCGGCCGCGTGGGCCGCCACCGGCGGGACGCGAATCGTGGACGCGAGCACGGCACACCGGGTCGCCAGAGACTGGACGTACGGGCTCCCGGAGCTCGACGCTGAACAGCGCGCCGCCGTGCGCGCCGCGGAGCGTGTGTCGAACCCCGGCTGCTACCCGAGCGGGTTCTTGCTCCTCGTCAGGCCCCTCGTCGACGCGGGTCTGGTCGCTCCCGACGCCCCCCTCGCGGTGCACGCCCTCTCGGGTTACTCCGGGGGCGGCCGCGCCCTCATCGAGCGGTGGGAGTCATCCGAGACCGGGCTCGGAAGCCTGCCTTTCGAGGCGCCCTACGCACTCGATCGGCTCCACAAGCACATCCCCGAGATGGTCCATTACGCGGGGCTCGCCCGAGAACCGCAGTTCGTGCCGGCGGTCGGCCCGTTCCGGTGCGGGATGCGGGTTCAGGTACCGATCCCGGCCGGCCTGCTCGCGAGCGACGGAGACCGCATCCGCGAGGCGCTCGCCGACCGGTACGCCGGAGAGGCGTTCGTCCGGGTGGCGCCCGGGACGGGCGCGACCGCGGGCGAAACGGCGCTGGACCCCCGGGGATGCAACGACACCAACCGGATGGATCTGCACGTGCACGCGCATCCGTCCGGGCACGTGCTCCTGGTCGCGATTCTGGACAACCTCGGCAAGGGGGCGTCCGGAGCCGCGATTCAGAATCTCAACCTGATGCTGGACCTGGGCGAGGGGACCGGGCTGCCCGGGTAGCGCCCGCGACCGGGGCCGGAGGACGGGGGTCAGCCGAGCCTCGATACCGCGCCCCGCGAGTCGACGAAGGCCACGGTGAGCCCGTACCCCGCTTCTTTCGGGATCCGAAGCCGCCGTCCGCCCTCGACCTTGCGCCCGCTCGGCATCACGGTGACCACCGGGGCATTCCTGGCCGTGGAAATCGCCTCCGCCACGGAGGCGCTCCGGCCGAACTTCTGCGCGTTCAAACGCGTGGGAAACATGACGTACCACTCGCCGGCGTCCGCCTCCCGGACGAGCGCGCGAGGGGTGATCCAGATGGAATCGGTCGACTCGTGGCCGTCATGTCTCGCTTCCTGGTCCGGGGGCGCCGCGGCCAGGAAGAAGTGGGTGTCGAAACGCTTCGGTTGCGTCTCGGGCGTGATCCAGTGGGCGAACGGCACCAGGTGGTCGCAGGCGAGCACGAGGTGCTCGGCCTTCGCGAGCTCCAGCATGTCCAGCGAATGGTCGGCCAGAGCCCCGGCGAAGCGGAGCCTGATCGCGTCGACCCTCTCGCGTCCGATCAGCGCGCTCGACCCCCGGGCGCGCGCGAAGAGGAGGCCGCACTCCTCGAATGCCTCGCGGATGGCCGCGACCCGGAACGAGAGCGCATCGTCGTCGAGGCCCTCCGCCCCCTCGGCATGGGCACGGAGCTCCGGGTTTCGGTCCGCGTCGTCGACCGCGCCGCCGGGATAGACCAGCGCGCCGGACGCGAACGTGCTGGCGCGGCTGCGCGCAAGGAGGAACAGCTCCGGACCGGTCGCTCCTTCGCGACCGAGAAGCAGGGAAGCGGCGGCGCGCGCGGGAACGGGCGGCGGGGCCGCGGGGCGGTCGTTCATGTGATTCGTCGTCCTCTCCGTGCCGGCGACGGCCGGCCCCGAAACATTCGATTGCAGCGGCCCGTCACCGCTGCCGCGGGGCGGCGGAGAGCCGGTCGGTCCCGGGGTTCCAACCGATACCGCGGACGCCGCGTCACGCCGCGGCGTCTTCCTCGCCGCCTTCCTCCGGTTCCTGGATAACCGCCGTCGCCGCCCCGACCACCGGAAGCCTGACGATGAACTCGGTGAATTCGCCTTCCTTGGACTCGACGCTCATCTGCCCTCCGTGCCGCTGCACGATGTCGTTCGAGATCGAGAGACCGAGACCGGTCCCCTCGTTGGTCGCCTTCGTGGTGAAGAACGGTTCGAAGATCTTGGCCTTCACGTCTTCCGGGATTCCGGTGCCGTTGTCCCTCACCCGCACACTCACCATCTCGTCGTCGCGCGTGGTCTTTAGCCACAGGGTGGGATGATATTCCCCCGACTCGCCCTTGCGGCGTTCGTCGGTTGCCTGGCAGGCGTTGGTCACAAGGTTCAGGAACACCCGGCTCATGTCCTGCGGCACGGCGTGGATCTCCCCTGCCCCCTCGTCGAATTCCTGGTGGAACGTCACGTTGAACTCGCTGTCGAGGGCGCGCCGGCTGTGGTACGCGAGGTTGGCGTACTCCATCAGCATCGCATTCACGTCGACCGGCTCGAGGTCGCCGGAGGAATCACGTGAGTGCGAGAGCATTCCTCGCACGATGCTGTCGGCGCGCAGGCTGTGCTCGACGATCTTGCCGAGACTCGTGTCGAGCTCTTCGGTCACGTCGTCGAGCTCCGAACGCGTGTTCTCTTCGAGCTTCCCGCCGCCCTCGTCCAGGATCTCCTTCAGCTCTTCGGTGAGCTCGCGCGAGACTTCCGAGAAGTTCTTGATGAAATTGAGCGGGTTCTTGATCTCGTGGGCGACCCCGGCAGTGAGCTGTCCCAGGGCGGCCAGCTTTTCCTGGAGGACCACCTGGTTCTGCGCCCGGCGAAGATCGCTCAGCACCCCTTCGAGCTCGACGTTCTTCGCCCGGACTTCCTCCGCCAGCATCTCGACCAGATTGAGCCGCTGGACCTCGAGGGCGTGTTGACGGAACACCTCGAGCGCGTCGGCCATGTCCGTGACCTCGTCACGCCCGCCGACGTCGACCGAGGTCTCGAGATCGCCGGCCGCCATCCGGCGCATGGAGGCGGCGAGGCTCGTGATCCGCCGCACCAGCACGCGGCCGACGAGCAGCCACCCGATGAGGACCAGGGCCACGATACCGATCACGTTGAGGGTGAGGAGGAGAATGAGGCCGAGCTGGATCGCCGACTCCGAGTCGGCGGCCGCCGCCGCCGCGTGCATGCGGGCCGCCTCCACGATCTCCTCGGCGGCGGCAACGAGCTCCGTCTCGAGGCGCCGGTTGCGGGCGAGGTACTCCTGTTGGAGGGCGACGAGACGGATCTCGTTCTCGCGCAGGCGGAAGGCGGAGTTGCCTTTCGTGCCGAATCCGACGAGCTGCGCGAGATGCGTCTCGAGCTCCGGGAGGTCGACCTTCTCCCGCACGCGCTCGAGGTTTCTCGCTACCGCGTCGAACCGTTCGCGGATCGGACGGATGAGAGCCGCGTCCGCTACCTGCAGCGCCTGGCCGAGGAGGCTCTCCGCAAGGCTGGACTGGGCTCTCAGGGTGAGCAGGCTGCGATAGTGCGAGAGCTCCTCGTAGGACGCTCGCTCCTCGTGGTCAGCCGGCGCGTCCTCGAGGGTCCGATACCCGGTCGCGAGGAACAGGATCTGGTCGTCGATCTTGGGCACCAGGATGTCGCCGACCGCGCGCCGTTCGATCTGGATTTCCTCGGCCATCCGATTGCGGTCGGCCGCGATCTCGATGCGCTTCTCGACCGAGCGGTCGATCCAGTCGATGTTCTCGATCAGGCTCGACGCCACCTCGTCCATCTTGTCGATGAGTCCCTGGCGGACCTCCATGCGCCGAACCGATGCAACGATCTCCCCGAAGCCCGAACGGTGCGCTTCGAACTCCGCGCGCGCGTCGGCGAGCTCCTCGCGCGTATCCGAAGAAATGAGACGCGGGGTTGCCGCGACGATGAGTGCTCCCCGCTGGGCGAGGAGGAAGGCGGAGTTGAGATCGGGAACGCTGCGTTCGGTGATCCGGCGCTGGGCGTCGCCGACATTGAGAAACGAGTAGCCCCCGACGAGGCTCGCCGCCAATGCGAGCGCGAAGGCGCCCCCCAGTCCGAGGTAGAGCTTTCCGGCAACGCCGAGGCCGCGCCGACCGGGCCTGGTCGTGGGGGCTCCGTCCGTGCGCTCGGGCCCCTGCGCAGCCCCGGGGTCCGAGTCCTCGCCGGATGGCGGAGACGCCGGCGGATCCGTATCGAGAGTATCGGATTCTCGGTTCATGGGCCCGTCCGTCTGGCGAGTCGCTCGATGGGACGATAGCTTCCTTCCGGGCCGATCTCGGTGAGGAACACCCGGTCCGAGCCCTGGTTGTCGATGGGCCCGAACTCGAGCTCGAATCCGCCGAGATCGTGCACGCCCGTCAGGGTTACCGCGTTGATGAAGCCGTTGCGCGTGAGATCGCTTCCCGCGCGGTCGAGTGCCTCGACGACGAAACGGCCGACGATATAGCCCTCGAGAGAGACGAACCCGGGCTCGCTGTCCGGAGAGTTCGCGGCGAGGGCCCGTTGGTAGTCGTCGACGATCGGAATGGAGCGGTCACCGGGGAAAGGGACCACCTGGGTCACGAGCACCCCGTTTCCGTCCTCCCTGAGCTCGTGCGCGAGCGCGTTGCTGCCGACGAACGAGATGTTGACGAAGACGGGATCGAAACCCAGCAGACGCGACCATCGTATGAACGCCGCGACGGGCCGGTACGCGCCGATGATCACCACCGCCTCGACCCGGCTTCGGCTGAGATCGAGCACCGCGCTCTTCACCGCCGTCGTATTGCGGGGATAGGTCCCGACCGCCGCGATCTCGAGGTCGCGCCGCTTGAGCGCACGGTTCAGGCCCTTGAACCCCGCGAGTCCGTACGAGTCGTCCTGGTAGAGGATCCCGATCCGGTGGATTCCGAGGTCGGTCGACAGTCGTTCGACCATCTCCTCCGTTTCCTGAAAATAGGAAGCTCGGACATTGATCACCATGGGGCGGGTCCGGCTGCGCAGGAACTCCGCTCCCGTGAAGGGTCCGATGTACGGCACGCCGGCCGCGGACGCAATCGGCTCGGCGGCGTTCGAGGTCGGCGTTCCGACCGCACCGACGAGGGCGAATACGTGCTCCTCTTCGATGAGTTGGCGGGTGTTGGCGATCGCGAGCTCGGGCTCGTAGGTGTCGTCGAGCGAAACGAGCTCGAGCCTGCGCCCGTGCACCCCGCCCGCTCGGTTGGACTCCTCGAACGCCGTGCGGATACCGAGCTGCATGCCGCGTCCGAGCGCTTGCGCGGGGCCGGAAAACGCGGCGGACTGGCCGAACAGGACACGGTCTTCCGTGACGCCCGGAATCTCCGCCGCCCGGACCGATACGGCGGCCATCGCCGCAGAGAGCGCAAGGGCCGCGCCCGTGGAGCGGATTGCGGCCGAACGCAACGAGCGGACGCCGGCGGGTGCGGTCACGACCCTACGTTCTTGGTCAGGGTCAGGCGATTCTTGCCCCCTTCGTGCCGGTAGTTGGCTTCGTCCATGAACGTGCGCACGAAATGCACGCCGAGGCCGCCCACCGTGCGGTCCTCCAGCTTCGCTTCGGTGTCGGGCTTGGGGACCTGGGTGAGGGGATCGAACTCACGGCCGTCGTCGAGGATGTCGACGGTGACGACACGGGAGTCGATGTGGAACCGGAACTCGACGTGAATCTCGTGCTCCCCTTCGTCGTCGAAACCGTAGTTGATGACGTTCAGGACCATCTCTTCGAGGCAGAGCTGGAGATGGAACCGCGCCCTGTCGGACATTTCATGCCGGTCCGCAAAATCGTCGAGGGCGGCGGACAGGCGTTCGAGCTCGTAGCTGTCGTTCTTGAGCACGATGCTCAGGGTTCCGTCGCTGGTGCTCTCGGTCACTGGGAGTTCCCTCCTGCCTTCAGTACCAGGCACGTCAGGTCGTCGAACTGCTCCGCCTCGCCACTGAACCGGACAACGGTCCGCACAAGAGCCTCGACCGCTTCCCGGGCCGGGCCCGGGTCGACACCCGAAATCGTTTCGTGGACTCGGTCGTTCCCGAACTCCTCTTCCGCTTCGTTCAGGGCCTCCGTCACCCCGTCCGTGAAGAGGTACACGAACTCTCCGGACTCGATATTGCTCGTGCGTTCCTCGAACTGCATGTCGTCGACGATTCCGAGCGGCACGCCGCCCGTGAACGGCAGCGCTTCCGTCGAACCGTCGAGTCGGCGCACGACGGGAGGCTCGTGTCCCGCGTTCGCGAAGGTGAGCGCCCCGCTTCGCGGATTGAACACCCCGTAGAAGACGGTGACGAACATGCTCGCCTGATTCTCCGCGTGGAGCAGGGCGTTCGCCTCGGTAAGGGCCTCCGCGGGCGAGGCCATCCCGATCGCGATGCCCTTGAGGAGCGTCCGGCAGACCATCATGAACAGCGCGGCCGGAATTCCCTTTCCCGAAACGTCCGCGATCACGATGCCGAGCTGGCCGTCCTCCAGCCGATAGACGTCGTAGAAGTCGCCGCCCACCTCCTTCGCCGGAATGACGCGGCCGTGGACCTCGTACTCCGGTGTCGAAGGAAACGAGGTCGGGAGGATGGAGAGCTGCATGGAATGGGCGATGTTCAGCTCCTGGCGCAGGGCGTGGAGCTGGTTCTGCGAGGACAGCGCCTCGCGCATGACCCGCGAGTGCCGGAGGGTCTTGTCGATCGTGGTCTCGAGGTCCTCGAAATCGATGGGCTTGGTCACGAAGTCGAACGCGCCACGGTTCATGGCGGTCCGGATGTTGTCCATGTCGCCGTAGGCCGAAACCATTACCGCCCGGATCTCCGGGTTCACGTCGCCGAGCGCGTTGAGCAGCGACAGCCCGTCGAGCCGCGGCATGTTGATGTCCGAGAGGATCATCTCGAGCTCGGGGTTCTCGGCCAGGCGTTCCAGCGCCTCGAGTCCGTTCTGGGCAAAGGTGAATTCGAACTCGCCGCGGCGAATCCTTCGGCGGAACTTCTGGCGGACGAGGATCTCGAGGTCCGGTTCGTCGTCGACAACGAGGATCTTCGCCGGCCGGATCCCTCCGTCCTCTGCGGGGTTCGCTTCCATGGTCGCCATGCGCTCGTTTTCCGGATTTGGGTACGCCGAATCTACACCAAACCGAGCCGTTCCGGGACCCGACCAACCATCGTCCGGAGGCCGGAGTTGAACGGTTCAGGCAGTGCGGAATTACGATCGAGCGAACCGTCCGGCGGGTCGTGGAGGCGACTCCGGCCGGGATTGGGGACGGTTCCGCTCAGAGATTCCCCGGGACGATCTCCGCCTCGTTCTCATTCCCGCGGGCGTCGAGGACCCGCAGCCGGACCCGCTCCCCGCTACCGTAGGGGACGGAGCTGTCGACCAGAACGAGTCCGATGGGCCGCATCTCCGGCCGGCCGGCAGCGTCCTCCCGGCCGGTCGGCACGCTGGTCCCCGATGTCACGAATCCCACGTGCCGGTCATCGTGCAACACCTTCTGGCCCGCCCGAAGCGGGCGGCGACCCCCGAAGACCGCGATTGGAGCGACGACGCGGGGCAGGAATTGCCCGGTACCGGCTTCACCGCGCCGCAGCCGGTCGAACTCCTCGCGCTGGCGCTCGAGCGCGGTGCGACCCACGTAGTCCGTCCCGCCGCCCGGACTCCGCACCCCGAAACGGGCGAGGGCGTTCGCGAATATCGGAATCTCCACGCCATCCGGGTCATCGCCGAGCTCGTGCCCGTAGAGCGGGAGACCGGCCTGGAGGCGGAGGGAATCGCGCGCGCCGAGTCCGACCGGGGCGGCCCCCGATGCGACGAGACGACTCCACAGGCTGTCCGCGCGCCCGGCCTCGACGAAGAGCTCGAAACAGACCGCCTCGCCGGTATATCCGGTCCGCGCGACCACGAGTCCCGCGTCTTCGAAGCGGCTGCAGGCGTGCTCGTTGCGCCGCGTCGCCGGAAGCGAGCCCGGAGGCGCGATCGTTTCGAGCATCCGTTCGGAGTCCGGTCCCTGCAGCGCGACCATCGCGACCGGCTCGGTCTCGTCGGCCAGCCGAACCTCCCCTTCCAGACGGCCCTCGAGCCAGGCGCGATCGTGCGCTGCGTTCGACGCGTTCACCACGAGCACGAAATCGTCCCGATCCAGCCGGTAGAGGTAGGCGTCGTCCTCCGCTCCCCCCCGCTCGTTGGCGATGAACGTGTACTGGGAGCGACCCGGGGCCAGGCGCGCCGGGTCGTTGGTCAGCACCCTCCCGAGCGCTGCCTCCGCCCCTGCCCCCCGGAAGCGGAATCGACCCATGTGGGACACGTCGAACAGGCCGGCCCGTCGCCGGGTCGCGAGGTGCTCCGCGACGATTCCGCTTCGATACTGCACCGGCATGTCCCAGCCCGCGAACTCGACCATCCGGCCGCCGTTCGCACGGTGCCAGTCGTGGAGAGGGGTCCTGCGAACGGTCTCGCCCGCGGTGCGATCCGACGTGGTCACGCCGTCCGCCGCCGTGCGTGTCGCGGTTTCGCGTGCATGGGTACCAGCCTCCGGACCGAGCTCGGCTCAACGCGCGAGGTGAATGGAGAATCGATCGATCGCGAGCTCGGCGAGCTCGGCGAGACGATGCCGGAGCCGTGGGCGCCCGGCTCCCCGGAAATGATAGAGATCCGCCTCGCGGCTCGCCTCGTACAGGTAGTCGTCGCTCGTTCGAAGCTCGTCGACCAGGTTGAGGTCCAGCGCATCGCGTCCGTGCCAGTACTCTCCGGTCGATACCCGCTCCATGTCGAGGGAGGGGCGGTATTCGGCCACGAACTCGCGGAAGAGCTTGTGGATGTTGTCGAGCTGGTCCTGGAGCTTGGCGCGTCCCTCGTCCGTGTTCTTCCCCAGCATGGTCACGGTGCGCTTGAACTCCCCGGCCTGGAACTCCTCCACGTCGACGCCGCGCGATTCGAGCAGGCGGTGGAGGTTCGGAATTGCCGCGAACGCGCCGATGGAGCCGACGACCGCGAACGGTGCGGCGAGGATCCGGTCCGCTACGCAGGCCATCATGTAGCCCCCGCTCGCCGCGACCCGGTCCACCGTCACGGTGAGCGGAATCCTGCGCGCACGAATGCGGGCGAGCTGCGAGGCCCCGAGGCCATGGCCGTGGGCGGCCCCGCCGGAATTCTCGATCCGGACCACCACCTCGTCGCGTTCGCGGGCAACCGCGAGCACCATCGTCACCTCGTCGCGCAGCGCGTCCACGCCACTCGCGCGAAGGTCGCCCTTGAAGTCGAGGACGAAGACCCGGCGGCGCCTGCCTTCGTCGACGCCTCCCGCGAGGCGCCGTCGTTCCTCCCGGTCACGGGACTTGCGCTCCGTCCGGTCGGCCTTGCGCCGGGCCCGGACCGATTTGCGGGGGAGGGCGGCGCGCTCGAACGCGGCCGTCATCCGGCGATAGTCCCGGTTGATGTGAACGACGTCGGGAACGGTGCCGCGCTTTCGCCCCGTGCGGGCGTGCCGCGCTGCGGCGCCCGCGACGAAAGCCGCCGCGACGCCGATCGCGATCACCACCGTGACCGCCTTGGCGAGGAACAGCCCGAATTCCGCCAGCCACTCCACGACTCTTCGCTCCGGAGCTCAGCGCGCCGCCATGGAGCCGGCGGACTCGTGGGCGCTCATCCCTCCGGTCTCCCCCGGTCCCGTGGACGCCGCCGCGTGCCGTTCGGCCTTGACGCCGGTGCCCCGGCTCAGTCCGCCGCCGCCTCCAGCTCGAACTGCGGTGCTTCGCAATCGAATTTCTTGAGCTCCGGCATCACCTCGCGGGCGAAGAGGCGCATGTTGCGCTCCGCCTCGTTCCAGGGCATGCCGGAGTAGCTCGTGATGGCCATGAAACCGTTGTGGCCGACGGCTCGATGGATGTCCATGATCTTCTCGTACACCTGTTCCGGGGTCCCCCAGGTGTGCAGGCGCGCGAAGTCCGCCGCGGCTCCGTCCTGGCCCCGCTTGTCGATGTACTTCGTGAGCGACGCGTAGTACTCGTAGCCGCGGGTGGATTTCAGGTGGTCGCGCTTGAACTCGTAGTGCTTCATCACCGTGTCGTAGTACTTGCCGATGTACCGCATGGCCATCTCTTCCGCGCGGTCGGCGCTCTCGTCCACGAACGTCCACCCCGCGACGAGCGGCGGCGGCGGCTCCGTGCCGTTCACCTCGCGGTAGAGCACCCGGTACTCGCCAATCTCGCGCTCGACGTCTTCCCACGGCTTCTGGGGCACGATGAGGAGGCCGACTCCGAGCTTGGCCATGATCCGGGAGGATTCCGGGGACACCGCCGCCGCGTAGGTGCGGCCCCGAAAGGTGCGGAACGGGGCGGGGCGAAGGTCGCGGCGCGGCTGCTTCACGAACTCGCCGTCGTACTCCACGTGGCCCTTCTCGAGACCCTCGAGCACATACTCGGCATATTCGACGAACCGCTGCCGCGACTCGTTCATGTCCACCCGGAATCCTTCAAACTCCACCCGGCCGAGCCCGCGGCCGATCCCGAGAATGACCCGCCCGCCGGAGATGTTGTCCAGCATGGCGACCTTCTCCGCCACCCGCATGGGATCGTGCCACGGCAGCACCACCACCATCGTGCCGAGCTTCGCGCGCTCGGTCCGGCCGGCCATGTAGGTGAGGAACTGCACCACGTCGGGGCACATCGTGTAGTCGGTGAAGTGATGCTCGACCGACCAGATCGACTCGAATCCGAGGGGCTCCGCCATCTCGGCGAACCGGAGCTCGTTGCGGTAGACCTCGTAGTCGGACAAGGCGTCGTCCGGGTTCTGAAAGATGGCGGAGTAGCCGACGTGCATGGGTGACACTCCCTGCGGCCTGCGCGGGTACGGACGAATTCCAAGGGGCGAGGGAATGATACGCTAGACTCCTCGAGGTGTCGTCATCGCGACGGGTGAGCCGGACTTGCAGGGCGGTTTCGTGGACGCAAGGAAACGAGTTTGCGGCCGGGAGATGTGCGGGCATCTCCACGGGCGCGGCGCCGCGCAGGTTCGCGAGAAGCCTGGTGGCCTCGAACCGGTCTCATTGGCCGGAGGGGAATCCTCGCCGGACCGATGAGCAGCGAAATGACCGCCTGCATGCTGGTGATCGGCAACGAGGTGCTCTCGGGCCGGACTCCGGACCGCAATCTCAACCACGTCGCGCGCCGGCTCTCGGAGCTCGGGATCGAGCTTCGCGAAGCGCGCGTGATTCCCGATGACGAAGCCATGATCGTGGCCGCCGTCAACGAGACCCGGGCGCGCTACCGGTACGTGTTCACGTCGGGGGGGATCGGTCCCACCCACGACGACATCACCGCGGATTCGATTGCCCGGGCGTTCGGGGTGGGGATCGGGCATCATCCGGACGCGGTGGCGGTGCTGCGGGCGAACTATCCGCCGGAGATGCTGAACGAGGCGCGCCTGCGCATGGCCCGAATTCCGGAGGGCGCGTCGCTCGTCAAGAACCCGGTGAGCCATGCTCCGGGGTTCCGGGTCGAGAACGTCTACGTGTTCGCCGGGGTTCCGGCGATCATGCAGGCGATGTTCGAGGAGATCGCCCACGAGCTCGAGGGCGGAGCCCCCGCGGAATCGGTCACGATATCGTGCTTCCTCGGCGAGGGGGCGGTGGCGGAGCGCCTGCGCGCGATCCAGGAGGAGTGGCGTCCCGCCGTCGAGATCGGCTC
>Ga0209022_1003286_pt1 | contig 11707 bp, 8 predicted proteins | sample PinacodermPK_FD_187300 | JGI IMG/M metagenome (GOLD analysis project Ga0209022, IMG submission 187300) | Host-associated microbial community of the marine sponge Aplysina aerophoba from Gulf of Piran - sponge pinacoderm, lysed by proteinase... | ecosystem: Host-associated > Porifera > Sponge >...
GGTTGGGGTATTCGACCTCGGAGTTGCTGCGAATGAACCCGCCCGCCTCGAAATGGTTTGACGCGCCCGGGCCTTTGCGCGCAAGCCATTGCAGGCCAATCCAAGGGCGTCTCCACATGGCGAGGTTGGGTTGCATTGAGACTGGCTCATTGCAGGCATATTGGATGTAAACCTCAAGATGGTCTTGGAGGTTTTGCCCCACGCCTGGGAGGTCTGATATCACTTCAATGTTGTGTTGTTCGAGTAGTGAGGCCGGGCCCACCCCCGAGAGTTGCAAAAGTTGGGGTGAGTTGATAGCGCCGCCACACAAGATGACCTCATTGGCTTCCACAGTGCGAGGCCGACCCCAGTGCTTTAGTTCCACGCCGTTCGCTCGGTTCCCCTCGAAACGAACTTTGGTGACGAAGGCTTGGGTCGCTAAATCCAAGTTTTTTCTTGACAAGACTGGGTGGAGGTAGGCTTGGGCTGCACTGAGGCGGCGGCCTCGGTGGACATTGCGGTCGAAGGCGTTGAAGCCTTCTTGACGTTCGCCGTTTACGTCGGTGGTGCGTGGGTGGCCGGCTTGTTCGGTGGCTTCAAGGAAAGCGTTGAATAAGGGGTTGGTTGCTGGGCCTCGCTCAAGCACCAGCGGGCCTTGATCTCCTCGGTAGTCTGGCCCGTCTTCTGCAGCGAGGCAGTTCTCCATGCGTTTGAAATACGGGAGACAATGAGCGTAGTCCCAAGTTTGCATACCTGGGTCGCTAGCCCAACGTTCAAAGTCGAGTGGGTTGCCTCGTTGGAAAATCATCCCGTTGATACTTGAGGAACCGCCGAGAACTTTGCCACGGGCATGGTAGACACGGCGTTGACCCATGTCTGGCTCGGGCTCGGATTCGTATTTCCAGTCGTAAAATCGATTACCAATTCCGAACGACAAAGCGGCGGGCATATGTATGAATACGTCAAACTTCCAGTCACGCCTGCCGGCTTCTAATACAAGAACCGAGGTTCTGGGGTCTGCCGACAAGCGGTTCGCCAAAGCACAACCAGCCGATCCCCCACCAACGATTACATAGTCATAATGCTCGTGCATCGCCGTATTCTACCCGACCCCTATGTCAATCCAATCGCCTAAGCGAAGTCCGTCGAATACGTATCGTAATTACCGTCGAAATCGCCTGATAAACGCCGTCGAATTAGTATTGTATTTGCCGTCGAATTCGTCTAACAAATACCGTCGAATTGGTATTATAGAGCGATGACTGACCAATACATGCCCCGAATTGTCGACCGCGAACTTGATGAACTGTTCGCTGGGTTGCCTGCGATTGCCCTTGAAGGGCCTCGAGGTGTTGGCAAGACCGAAACCGCAATGCAACGAGCCACTACCGTATATCGCCTAGACGACCCAGACCAACTAACCCTTGTCAAAGCCCGCCGTCAACAACTATCCGAAGGCGCGGAACCCATATTGATTGACGAATGGCAACGGCTGCCAGAGTCTTGGGATGTCGTGCGCCGCGCCGTTGACGAAGGGCGCAAAGCCGGCCGCTTCTTGTTGACCGGTTCGGCAACACCAACACGGCTACCAACTCACTCTGGGGCTGGCCGTATCATCACGCTAAGAATGCGCCCCATGTCGCTAGCCGAACGGTTTCGCGATGAAACAACGGTAAGCCTCGCCAGTTTACTCAGCGGCAACAAAGGTGACCTGCGCGGTGAAACCAAACTCACCGTGGCCGACTACACCTCCGAAATCATACGTTCGGGGTTTCCAGGTATGCGTCAATACTCTGGACGTATCCTGCGGTCGGCTCTTGACGGCTACATTGACCGTGCGGTGGAGCGCGACTTCGAAGAACTAGACCAGCGGGTGCGTGACACCGAATCACTACGCCGATGGTTAACTGCGTATGCGGCGGCAACGTCAACTACTGCAACATTTGAAACTATTCGCGATGCCGCCTCCGCTGGGGAATCCCACAAGCCTTCCAAATCCACGGTGTACCCATACCGCTCGGTCCTTGAACAGCTTTGGTTGATTGACGAGGTGCCGTCTTGGTTGCCCACTCGCAATCGGCTTAGGAGATTGGGCGCATCGCCCGTGCATCAACTCGCTGATCCGGCTTTAGCAGCACGCTTGTTGGGTGTTGACGAGGCAGCACTGTTACAAGGGGTTTCCGCTGGGCCTTTTGTGCCTCGTGACGGCCCACTCCTAGGGTCGCTTTTCGAGTCTTTGGTGACTCTTTCGGTTCGTACCTATGCGCAGCAGAACGAAGCTAAAGTGCTGCACCTTCGCACCCATGGCGGCGAGCACGAGATTGACCTCATCATTGAGCGGGGTGACGGCAAGGTCGTTGCTCTTGAAGTCAAACTTTCGAGCACTGTTGACGACCAAGATGTACGTCACCTGCACTGGCTCGCCAAGCGTATCGGTTCCGATTTGCTCGACGCGGTCGTGGTGACCTGCGGGCCGTACGCCTATCGCCGAACTGACGGTATCGGTGTTGTGCCAGCGGCTTTGCTAACAATCTAGGTGAGCGATTGACCCATGTGTTGTGCAGCAAATGTAGGCATCACGACGCGGCTAACTGGCTCGGCGGTCTCGACCCGGGGCATTGACCCATGCGCTGTGCAGCAAATGTAGGGGCGCGAGGGAGAATTTGAGCGCGATGTGCAATGACCGCGAGAGTTGTGCTACAGTAATCCCCCGTCCGCTGCCGGGAGGTTTTTCGTATGGTAGAGATGGGTGAAGATATTGTCATCCTCAACGAGGTCTACAAAATTTTTGGCCCCCAACCAAGGGGTCGAGCGTTTGACTTAGTTCGGTCAGGGATGGGCAAGAACCAAGTCCAAGCGGCTACCGACCACGTAATTGGGTTAAACAATGTTTCGTTCTCAGTCAAGAAAGGCGAAATATTCGTGGTGATGGGTCTTTCGGGTTCAGGCAAGTCCACCGCCATCCGCACCGTCAATAAGTTGTTCGACGTTACCGATGGTTCGGTCTTGGTCGAGGGCACCGACGTTCAACAGCTTGCGGGGTCGGCACTTCAGGCATTTCGTCGCACACATATGGGTATGGTGTTTCAGCACTTCGCCTTATTTCCCCATCGCAATGTGATCGACAATGTGAGTTATGGTTTGAAAGTTCAAAAGGTGGACAAAAGGACGCGCGAAGATGCGGCGATGAAAGCACTCGCGCTCGTCGGCCTTGATACCTACGCGCAGAGCCTTCCGTCTGAACTTTCTGGTGGCATGCAGCAAAGAGTTGGGTTGGCACGTGCTTTAGCGTCCGATCCAGAGATCTTGTTGATGGACGAAGCGTTCAGCGCTCTTGACCCACTGATCCGCCGTCAAATGCAAGACGAGATGATGGAAATCCAGGGTGAACTTCGAAAGACGATCTTGTTTATTACGCACGATCTGAATGAAGCGTTGCGAATTGGTGACCGTGTTTGCATCATGAAAGACGGTGCGGTGGTGCAAATCGGAACACCTGAAGAAATCCTTACGCAACCAGCCACGGGGTACGTAGCCGAGTTTGTCCAGGATGTGGACCAAGGCCGGGTTATTCAAGTGCATGAGATTATGCAACCACCGGCCCCGTTATCTTTAGATACCGCGCTCGCTGATGCGCTGACCCGCACGACAGAACGCTCTGGTGCGTTTATCCTTGATGCCTTCGGCGTACCTACGCACCTGTTCACTATTGAGGATGGGGCGCGAGCATCCAGCATGGGTACTACCGAATTGGTTTCGGCTTTGCGTACCGACTTTGAGCGCTGCAAACCCGAAGATCGCTTAAATTCGGTGTATGCCGCCGCCGGACGAGGGTTACCGATCGCAGTGTGCGACGATGCTGGAGTGTTGGTTGGCAACCTTGACCCCCGCCACATAATGGAAGAAATGGGCCGAGTAGAAAACCTAATCGAAGACTTTGAGAAAGAGGTGTTCATGTGAGCCTGATAGCGCAACAAACCAATCCAGAAACCCCAAGCCCTTCAATTAGTGACAACGCGGTCTTGGACGAGTTTGAAATTCCATTCGGACAATGGATTGACCAAGCAGTAGATTGGACGGAAAATAATCTTGAGCCCGTGCTCAACATCATTGAATGGCCGTTTGATCAACTTATCTCTGTAATCGTTGTCGACACCCTAAAGGCGGTCTCGTGGGTCTGGGTTGCGCTGGCATTCTTCGTGATCGGCACGTTGAGCCGGAACCTCAAAGTTGGCACTTTTGCTGCGATTGGTTTAGGCATATGTGGAATATTAGGTAATGCTTATTGGATCCAAACGGCGGCAACTATCGGATTTATTGGTGTTGCGGTTTTCCTGTGTGCAATAATCGGAATTCCTTTAGGTATCGCTTGTGGACGCATAGATGGTGTTTGGAATACGGTAAGACCTGTACTTGATGCGATGCAAGTTGTGCATTCTTTTGTGTATATGCTGCCTTTTGTTTATTTTTTCGGAATTGGCGAGGTCTCGGCCACAATGGTGACCATGGTGTTCGCACTTCCACCGTTAGTGAGATTGACCAACCTTGGCATTCGGCAAGTACCGAGCGATGTTGTGGAAGCAAGCCGAGCGTACGGGGCACCAGAACGGCGGGTCCTATTTGATGTGCAATTCCCCTTAGCGCGCCCGGCGATAATGACCGGAATTAACCAAACCCTCCTCTTGGCAATCTCAATGCTGGCGATAGCTGCAATCATGGGAGCCGGTGGCCTTGGCACCCTCTTGTTTCGAGCGATTCAAAATCAGGATGTTGCGGCTGGTGGTGCTTCAGGATTGGCGTTTTTCTTAGTTGCAGTTATTCTAGACCGCATTTCGCAACGCGATGGCGACGAGTCGGGCGGTTTGTTGAAGCGAATACGTCTAGCTTGGGCTCACCGACGCGACCCTGAAACACTTCTGAAAACTCACGAACCTAACAAAGCTCCAGCAGAGAGCGATATTGATTATGGAAAGATCGCCTCAATCTCTTCGTCTGAGCGCGTACCAATGGTTATTACCGCTGCTGGTGCATTGCTAACTGTACTCTCAGTATTGTTACCTTGGACCAGCGGAGGTGGGTTTTTGAGCGCTTATGGCCGCCGTACCGACGAAACATTGGTCGGCGAGTCGTTCAACGGTCTCGCAGCAAGCGGTGGTTCATGGGTCGGAATTTTGGTCGCCGTTTTAGGATCCTTTGTCTTATTGTCGGTCGCAATTACCTCACTCTCACCAGGACGAGGGCCTCGGTGGTTGACCGCAGATGGTGCGGTAATCGCCGCTCTCGCAGTTTCGGTTATGATGGCTGCCTATTTTCTCGCTAGGCCATCGCATCTCGCGGTGGGGCAGAATACCGGTTCAGGCGCGATATTGGCCCTCATTGGCAGTGTGATCGCAACGATTGGGGCGGTATGGTGGATCCAGCACGCACCTCATTCACCTCTTCATCCGATAAGCGACAATTTTAGTTGGGGTCAAGTATTTGGAGCCGTGGCAGCTTCATTGTTGATCGGCGTAGGTGCAATCTCGATTTGGAGTTACGACATAAGAGGAGACGTAATCATCACCCCTGAAGTTCAAGCACAAATCGATGATCTGTTGGCAAAATCCGAGTTAGACCCCCGTCAATCAAGCGTGTACGGGGCACAAGTCAGTACGATTTACAACAGTTTGAAAAGGTCGGATAAAATCCTTATATCGGGCACGAGTTCAGAAGGTACAAGTTTAGGAACTTGGGCTTATGTGACTAGTTTGGTTGCCTTGGGGTCGACTTTGCTTGCTGCTGGTGTCATGTCGACAACTGAGCGATTCCGATGGAGGTGGAACACCATTACCGCTGGGTTCGGCGCTGGAATCGTGTGTATCGCATTCGCTTGGATTGCGACTCACGTCAGGTCAGCCGACGACAATTATTTTAGTGGCGTTGGCTCGTTTCTTGTACTGGTTGGTGGCGTAGTTCTTGTCTCAACAACATTGCCTGTGCTTCGAGAATTCCGTCGAGCCAAGATTTTCAAGGATACTGATGACGAAACAACGTTACCGCGGAACCCCATAACTGCTGTCTGAACAGAAACTTCGTTCAATCTTCCGTAACCCATTTGACGAAGACAACAATTTGCGTTGCGTGTGCTGGTATGTTCTTACCACGGTCGCTCAGGTATAATTCCAGAGCGTCACAAAAGATACCCTAGGAGGGAACCCAAATGAGACAGAAACGAACCCACTTGTTGATTGCGTTGTTAGCAGTCTTGGCTCTGTTTGTCGCCGCGTGCGGAGACAGTTCCAACTCGACAACAGGCAATACTACGACCACAACTGAACCCGAAGCAATGCCAGAAGACGGCAACGCCATGGACGATACTACGACCACAACTGAACCCGAAGCAATGCCAGAAGACGACATGACATTGCCTGGTGAGGGTGTTGACGTTACCATGGCTCGCGCAGATTGGTCGACGGGCTACTTCCAAGCACAGGTTTATAAGCAGGTGCTTGAAGAACTTGGATACAACGTATCCGAGCCGTCTGAAAAAGAACTCGGTCCGTCACTGGCCTACCTTGCAATGGCTCAAGGCGATATTGATTTCTGGACAAACAGTTGGTTTCCTGCACACGACTCTTGGTTTGAACCCGAGTTACCTGACGGTTCAACTGTAGGCGACCACCTAGTGAAGGTGGGTACAGTTTTTGCTGGAGGAGGTCTGCAAGGTTTCCTTATCACAAAAGCGACAGCGGACGAATACGGAATCCAATATCTTGACCAAATTAACGATGACCCCGCGATTAGAGACCTTTTTGATACGAACGGAGACGGTGTTGCAGAAATATACGGCTGCCAAGAAAGTTGGACTTGTGACGATATAATCACGAACCAAATCGCATTTGCGGGCTGGGACAATATCACTCAAACAATCGCGGGTTACGAGGCCATGTTTGCGGACGCGTCAGCTAGGGCCGACGCAGGCGAACCAATGGTGATTTACACTTGGACACCAAGCGCGTATATCACGCAACTCCGCCCTGGTGACAACGTCTATTGGATCGGTATGGAAAACACTCTTGACGACTCCAACCCAAGCGGAGTTGAAGGGGGAGAAAAACATGACCAAAGATACTGGACGGGAACAAAGGAAGTGGTTGAGCTCGCCATTCCCGAGGATCAATGTCCCGCTGCCGCAGATGTTGGATACTGCCCTCTAGGTTGGGTTCCCGCCGACATTCAGGTCACCGCCAACGCAGACTTCTTGGATGCCAACCCGGCTGCGGCGGCACTTCTTCGAGCCGCTAAATTGCCAGTCGTTGAGGTGTCGATTGCCAATGTCGATCAGTCCAACAACAGTTGGACTGAAGCTGAGATCGCGCAAGCTGCTGCAGAGTGGATAGAGACCAATCGCGGGCAAGTAGACGAATGGATAGCCATAGGGAAATCGGCTGCCTAAGCTCTGAGATACCTTATCTGATTTGAGCTAACCACTATTCAAGGGGGGAACAAGGCGTTTGCCTTGTTCCCCCCTTTTTAGTTCATGGCCTCTGTGCTTGAACCAAAGGCCATGAACTTGCCAAGCGCAGAGGCCAAGACGAAATTAGACAAATGATATTTGCGCAGTTTTTCTGCTTGTGTCTAGGGGTGTCGGGGTTGGGGCGTTGCTACTTCTCGTCTTTTCTTTGAGGTTGGGTTGCGGTTGGTGTTCATGTGTGATAAAATACCTGCGTACGTTTTCAAACGATTCTTGGAAGGTCCCCCCGATGCGTAGTTTCAATCCTCTCAGCCCACGTAATCAACGTTTTCGATGGATCACCAACCCGCGCCGGTTTTTGCGGGTGAGCGCGTTGGTTGTGTTGATTGTCGCGTCGTTTGCTTATGGTTTCGCCACAGTCCCACTTGGCGTACCACAAGCATCAGCGGACACGAAAACGAAGACTTACACGGTTCGGGTTCCCAAATAATCACCGACCATTATGGCCGACTTGTCGCAACCACCGATGGAGGCCGCCATCCTTTAGATGAATCTTGGGGCTGCGCGACTGAGGCAGATATTGAACTTGTCGATAACAACTTGTACGTTCAGGTTTCCATCAATCGGTTTTTTGAAGTCGAGATCAACTCAACCAACCAGCGAGCAGTAGTGACCAGAAGACTGCAAGGGGGCGGTACCCTTGGAAACGAACTTTACATTTGGTGGTCACCCTTTACAGTCAATGATCACCTATCAATCACAACTGACGGGGGCGACAACGGAGATTTGGGTGGTCACCCGGGCCGGCTCAATCGTCGCCGTCTAGCGGAATCAGTCACCACCACGACTACCACGGTTCCACCTACTACCACAACTACCACTAATACGGTTCCGCCTACCACAACTACTACCACTACTACTACGGTTCCACCTACCACAACTACGACGAGCACGGTTCCGGTGCCTTCTTTGCCGGTGGTTTCTAGACTGCCCGCTTGGGATAACGGTTCCTACCGGCCGGTGACTTACTCCAACATTCCCTCTGTGCCTAGTTCATGTACGCCTTGGGTTTACTGGCGGATTCGACCCGGTATGACTCGACTAATAGCGTTGTGTCCCCGTTAGGTACTTATCGCTGCGTCAACGACAAAACAAACGCGGAATCAAGGTGACTGGTTTGCTTCTTAAGCGAACTTGCTTATCGGGGTGCGTTGTTCGTTGAACACCATCACAGAGTTCGCGAGCACCTTCATAAAGTCTTCATCTGTTGATATTCAGATGGATTCGCTTATGTTGGTCGCGTGACATCGCTGCAAATCTGGATGTGCCTGACGAACTCCATCGCCATCTCATGGCCCGAACCGCCCGTGTTCGTTGACGGTCACCATCGGCGCGCCGAGAAGATCATTGGGGGGATCGATGGTTGTGGTGGTAGTTTGTTGATATGGACAATGCCACGCTGCCTTCTGTAGATGACGTGATGGGGTTGTTGCGGGGGGTGATTGACCCCGAACTCGGAAGTGACATAGTCGAATTGGGTATGGCACGCTCAGCTGATGTCGCAACCGATGGACGTATAACCTTAGAGATAGCGCTCACCACCAGTGGCTGCCCGTTGCGAGGGCAAATCCAAAAAGACATTCGCAGCCGTCTGCTGTCGCTGCCTGGGGTCAGCGCCGTAAAAATCAACTGGGGTGAACTCACCCAAGAACAAAAATCGCAGGCCATGGCCAAAGCGCGTTTCAACGTAAGCCAAGACGCGCCAAGCACCGCAATTCCGCCAACCACCAAAGTTGTAATGGTCGCCTCAGGCAAAGGCGGCGTTGGCAAGTCCTCAATCACCACCAACCTTGCTGCGGCTCTGGCCGATAAAGGTTACAAAGTCGGGGTGATGGATGCCGACATTTGGGGCTTCTCGATCCCCAGAATGCTTGGGGTTGATGGTGACCTAGTCGCCCACGAAGGCAAAATAACCCCGCTCATAAGGAAAATCGGCAGTGGACGGCTCGAAATCGTGTCGATGGGGTTTCTTGTCCAACAAGAAGACTCAGCGTTGATGTGGCGTGGCCTCATGCTCGACCGTGCAGTACGACATTTCTGCGAAGATGTTGCCTGGTCTGACGACCTCAACTACCTGCTCATCGATATGCCCCCGGGCACTGGTGATGTGCAAATGGGTTTAGCGAAACTATTACCCCGCGCCGAAATGCTGATCGTCACCACCCCGGCACGAAACGCACAAAAGGTAGCGGCACGGGTTGCTGATATGGGACGCAAAAACTACTTGCGCATCGTAGGAGTGATCGAGAATATGACACGTTTCGTGGCCCCAGACGGCAGCGAACACAACCTGTTCGGCAGCGGCGGAGGGCAGCACCTAGCCGACGATATAGGAGTACCTCTGCTCGGAACCGTCCCCATCGAAGCGAAGGTGTCGACTGGGGGGGATAGTGGTTCACCTGCCGTACTAAGCTCAGGCACCGCCGCCGAAGCTCTCCGCAAAATCGCATCGCTGATCGCAGAAGAATACGTTCCGCCGGTTGAGATGGCTGGATGCTCCGCTCGCATGCTTGAAGCTGCGATGGCAGCGCTAGACGAACTCGACAATCTAGAATCAATCGAAACGAAGACCGGATAATCGAAAGCTTGCCCGCAGGTCATCCGAGCAACCATGGGCGAGTGCTTCGCTATCGAAACAAAGACCGGAAGGTCGGAAATTTGCCCGGCTACCGGTCGCCGCAAGATCGGGTTGCTGTTCTTGGTCGAAGCAACGATTGGTTGAGCCAGTTGCGGCCTGTCGACACGGGCGGGTATTTGGTGGGTTGGCGGTTTTGATCGAAGCCACGATTGGTTGATCCAAAGTTCAACGGAATGGTTCAAGGGAGTTCTTTTCGGTCTTCTCCGTTGCCTTCGGAACGAGGTTGACTCGGGTTAGTAGTGTCGGTCACTTCACTAGCACGCACATCAGTCCACTGGGTGAAACGCACCCGGCTTCCACCGAAGCCGCCACCTGTCGCCAAGCGAGCAGCAAACCGTCGCTTCAAGACCTCCCGAACTACAGCCCGGGTCGGAGGGAACAACAACACCAACCCGATACCAGCCGTGAAAAAGCCTGGAGTCATAATCAGCGCCGCAGCAACCAACAGCAAGGCACCGCTGATCAATTCGTTCGTAGGGATCTGCCCCCGTTCAAACGATTGCTGCACGCGGGCCAGCACGCTGAGCCCCTCACGGCGCACCAACACCGCCCCGACCAAACTCGTCAACACAATCAGCGCAATCGTGTTCCAAACGCCTAAAGACCCCGCCAGAAAGACAATCAGAAAACCCTCAAAGATCAACACCCCGAGAAACAGCAAAAACAAGAAACCTAAGATACGACAAGCGTATAAGCAAACTCGCGAAGCGCACGCGCACGAAACCACAAGTCCACGAACGCAACTAAACGATCCCCCGCCGCAATGGCACTGGCGGTGACATCAAGGTCATCAACATCGAAGCTCGAAAATGCAACCAACCCGTTTGTCGCCACAGCGGCGCTTGGGGCTCTAGGCTGAAGTGGTCGTGAGCAAAGCACCCGCACATCCGCCATCGGTAGAACAATTGGCTCGGTCGCTGCACAGCACTGGCCTACCGCATCCCATGTTGGTTGATGTCGCAAGAACGGCGATCGCCGCGGGCACAGCCGAACACGCATACTCCATCGCAAAAGACACCGCAAGACGAATGCTGCGCCCGGTCATCAACGGCACCGGCACATTGCTGCACACCAACCTCGGTCGAGCACCAATGGCTTGGACGCACCCCGAAAGCTACTGGAACCTCGAATACGACCTCACAAACGGCGAACGCGGGTCACGCTCCGACACCGCACCCAAACTAGTCGCACAAGCCTGCGGAGCCGAAGCCGCGATAGCCGTAAACAACTGTGCAGCAGCCTTGATGCTCTGCCTCGCGAGCCTCGCCGAAAACCGCAAAGTGCTGGTATCAAGGGGTGAACTTGTGGAGATCGGCGGGGGTTTTCGGATACCCGACGTGATGGCGCGTTCAGGCGCTGTGTTGGTGGAGGTTGGCACCACGAACCGCACACGCCTCGCTGACTATCAGCGTGGCACCAACGACCACGGCGACTCCGTTGCGGCGGTGCTTCAAGTACACCAATCGAACTACAAAATCGTGGGCTTTACCGAAGCCCCTCAAACCAGCGAACTCGCCACGCTCAACCTTCCATTGATCGTGGACATCGGCTCAGGCCTGCTCGACAGTCGCTGCCCA
>Ga0209022_1003289_pt1 | contig 11700 bp, 9 predicted proteins | sample PinacodermPK_FD_187300 | JGI IMG/M metagenome (GOLD analysis project Ga0209022, IMG submission 187300) | Host-associated microbial community of the marine sponge Aplysina aerophoba from Gulf of Piran - sponge pinacoderm, lysed by proteinase... | ecosystem: Host-associated > Porifera > Sponge >...
TGTCGATAAGCCATAACATTTTTATAGGAAGTTTTTTGCTTGTACTTTCAGTGGTGACATCAAAAGTCTCTGAGCTTGATCTAGTAGAATTTTGAGAAATTTGATCAGAGCTATCATAGGTGGATGAGGCTGAAGTTGTAGAAAAATCTGAATGATTTGTATTTTCACAGCTTAAGAGGAGAAAAAAAAGAATAAAGTGAATAAAGAGCATGGATTGTTTTGTCATGATTATTGCTTCTTTGATCTTTGAATGGAATTGAAGTAGTTGTCATTAAGATTCTGCTACGAGGTATTTGACAGTTATTTTACGGCCATTTTCAAGGGCTTTTTCGTTTACATTTATTTTGTTTCCTGAACAAAAGAATAAAGAAGTATCTAGATCACTTCCATCTAGTTGGACTTGTTCAACATCTATACATTCTTCTTTAAGAGTAAAAACATTAATGGAGTTATTGATTTTAACTTCTTCTGATAGATCTGTAAAAAACTTATTATAGGGAGCATTTTCTTGTTTGATATTAAATATTTTACCACCGAGTTTTTTTGCTAGGTTTTCGTAAATAGGGTACTTAGGCTTTGAGTTAGTTTTTATTATTTTTCGATTCTTTAGGCGTTCTATACCGTCGTTACTAATGAAGTGGAATATTCCATGTTCTGTAACAGATGGGTCAATAAACCCAAAGTATCTAAAGAAAGCAGCAGTTCCGTAGTTTATTCTAAGAAATTTTATAAAACTATCAGCTCTTAAGGTGGCATTTTCATCGGTAACACTGACAATGACATTGACTTGATTATTACCAAAGTAATCGCTTTGAGATGATATCAATGTAGGATCGCTATTGAGAATTTTTATGCTATGATCTCCAAATGTACCGCCATCCATTACTTCTTTGAGTGCATCAATAGCTATATTCTCGGAAGCTTCATGCGTGATGAATTTCCTGAGAAACGATGTTTGAAGGTTTTTTGATGTAATAGAGTATTTTGTTAGTCCAGCTTTAGCGAGCAGTGTTTTTTTGCTAAGAAGTAGTGCAGCATTAATTAAACCGTCGTTAGATGTGATGTGCAGATCAACTTTTTTTATGGATGAATGTGAGGTATTGAGATCTTTTGAAGATAAGCAGAAATATTCCCTGCTAGGTTCTTTGTCATAGCAGCTAACAATAGTAACTGTTATATCAAGGCCGTGATTTTCTTTGAGAGCATATACAAAGCCTTTTATGCCTTTTTGTACTTTTAAAACATCATCTTTCATAGAGCCTGAGTTGTCGATAAGCCATAACATTTTTATAGGAAGTTTTTTGCTTGTACTTTCAGTGGTGACATCAAAAGTCTCTGTGCTTGATCTAGTAGAATATGGATTGAGCTCACCTTGACTATCATCGCCTCCGCGACTTTTTGATTCTGAATCTTGCTTAGATAGATCAAGAAACCCTAAGGCACCACAGCTTGTTAAAATCCAAAAGAAATTAACGATTACGAATTTGATGATGTAATCTTTGTTAAGTAAGTGCACAGTATTTTCTCTTAAAAAACTTGTTGATATATTCTGAATGTGTTATCGGACTTTGAGTAATAAAAATCAATTTTTTTTGCATTATGGGAAAATAATGTGGAAAGTCTAAGTCTTTTTCTTAGGTATAGCCTTAGGAAATGGGTAGATCAAAGACTTTGAATACTGTGGTATTTGATGTGATCTGATCAGTGTGTATGACGTATCAAAAATGAATGGAATGATGAAATGATTGTTACTGAAAAGTAATCTCACATAGTTAACAAAGCATGTATGGGTGGTTTGCATAGAAGCTTGACTCTTTGTTTACTGTTACTGTGGTGAGCATAGAGGCACTGGAGATAGGATGATTCTATATGTATGTTGTGTTGTTAAGGCTGGCTTGTGGAGGTGATGTGGAGAGGTTTTTATTGAGTCTGTGACAGAAGTTAGAAGGGCTTGTGCCTATTTGCAAGTTATGCCCCCGTCCAAACTAGGGCATCCAAGCTGTGTCCCTAAAGTACTGGCAAGGTGAGTCTTTCCTCGTCTTGGTAAGGCAATAAGGTTATGGGGAGGATCACTTTAAAATAAGAGCAAGTGTACTTTTTATAAGAAACACATACTAGCAGCATGTTCCATTTCCTGGGTATTAACATTCTCTTTTCGGTCTTGCTATTAGCTTTATGGAAGTTCACCTCAGATAATACAATAAATTCTTATTTTGATTCTACGTAATATTTTACAGTTATTTTTTTCCCAGTATTTATAGCACTTTGGTTGATAGTAAGTTTTATTCCTTTGCATGTATATAAAGACGGATTTAGAGCATTTCCATCTAATAAAATATGTTCGACAGATGTACACTTTGATTTGAGAGTAAAAGTATTGACAGTTGCAGATCCTGAAATTTCTTTGGCTAGATCTTTAAAGAATGTTCCATATGTTGTTTCTGATGCTGAAGTTATATCATAGGTTTTACCATTCAGTTTATGAGCAAGATTTTGATAATGACTACCACCAGAATGTGTATCAGCTTTTGGGTCAATATATCCATAATATCTAAATGAATCAGTTGAACCATAGTTGATCTTTAAAAAATTTATAAAATGCACATCACTCAATTTAGATTCTTCGTCGGTAACACTGATAATAACGTTTCTTTCATTGGTATTAAAGTAATTTTGTAAAAATCCTACGTGATTTATTCTTGAATGATCATAGATACCAACTGGAGCTGGGTCTCTACTGTCAGCTGAGAAATAAGGGACATTATCAGCCGATCCTTCAGAGCGAAAAAGATTAAAAAATGTTTGGGCAGTCATCTTGTTTATGGAGCTTTTTTGTAATGTGGCTTTAGTAAATAAATGGTCTTTAGCAAGAAGCAGTGCAGCACTGGTTAAGTCATCATAAGAGCGAATTGCCATATCTACTAATGTGATTGATGGATGTGCAATAAGTGATGGATCTATGCAATAAATGGCAATGCTGCCACTGCAGCTAACGAAAGTAGCTTTAATATTAAGGCCATGATTTTTTGTGAGAGCATCTACAAAACCTTTAATGCCTGCTTGAACTTTAGTAATATTATCTTTCATAGAGCCTGAGTTGTCGATGAGCCATAACATTTTTACAGGAAGTATGATGGTTTTTTTATTGCCTTTTTTTATCTCTAAATCTTGAGCAATTGATAATTGTTTTGTGTGTATTTGATGCATTTGATTACTACTCTTTGGAGGAGATATGGCTGGAGGAGTAAAATGATTTGAATCCTCACAGCTTAAAGAGGAGAAAAACAAAATGAAGTAAATAGAAAAAAGCGTGGATTGTTTTATCATTATTTTTGGATCCTTTGTGATCAAGTCGTAGTCTTTAATCGTTTATTTAAGCATTACCAGCTCTGGTTCTATGCTTAAATATTTGGAGATATTAGGTGCTTTAAATATCTTTGCACATTCTGTGGTGTTTTCTACATTGCTAAAAAAGTGTAAGTAAATATCACTAATAATAGTAGAAGAAAAAATCCTTGATGTATCGGCAACCTTTCTTCAATAAAAAACACTACTTAAATCGACTATTTCAATATGATATATTACTTACTTCAGAGCGCTGGGATGACTGGTTGATAAGCTACTAGCGATATACCTATCGGTTTTTTAATAATAAAAATGAATTTTTTTAGATTGTGGTAAGATCATTTGATCGCATTCAGTGATTTTCTTTCATAATGCCTGGGTAGGCTACCAAAAGATGTTAAGTGCTTGATATAGCTGAGAATCTGTATGATATTTTTGACTAAGTCTGAGTTTTTGAGATGCGGTGTCTTTGTAGAAAAGTGTCATTTAGAGCTAAGAAAGAAGAAGTAAAGAAGTTCATGGTTTGTCATATTGAAAAACGTATTTCAAAATATAAAAAATGATGAAAGCTCCACCCATACACCACTATTGTCTCTGCTCTAATGCATACGTGAGCATTCTATGGAATTCAAAGACGGTGTTTGTTAAAGGGCTTAGAGTTATGGTTGTGGAGTGTATGGGCTTTGTATGTGTCTGTTCTTTGGCTTATGACCTTTGCGATGTAATGTGTGCTTGAATAAGTTTAGCTTTTGAGTATCAGAACTATGAGTGTGAGAGGCTTTATGGTCTTATGTGCAAGAGAGTCTCTTGGTTAAGTGTTCTACTCAAGGTCATGATAACGATTGAGGGTCGTTTAGATCCGTGAGAAGGGGCTTTAAAGTGCAATGTATGTTTATAGCAAGTGAAGGGGATCTTGAATCTGTGAGTCTTTAAGCAAAGCTCAAGTAGTGACACCTCATCTTGGTTATAGCCCTGATCTATTATGTGAGTATGTTGCAGCAGAGTATGGCATGGATCAGTGGAATGTTTTGGGTGATTTTAAGCTATAAGAGTTGAAGATGAGTGCCTTACTGTCTATCTCAGTGGCTACAGTTTGTGAGGCTTTATTCTGCTTTGTTGATGTACAACCGGTTTTGTATGAAAAAAGAGATATGTGATAGTGGTGGTATCAGTCTTAAATCTATCAGCGGGGGTGGAGGAGATGAAATATGGTATGCTACGTCTTTTCGAACGAATGAAAGCTTGTGGATGATACAGATTGTAGGATAATTTTTCAGTGCTCAGATAGAGAGTTCTAAGATGGCTGATTGAGCTATGGCTGTAGAACACATCTTCTACTCGTTTGGTTTATGGTTACTGATAGAGTGGTAAGTACAGTCAACTTTTGTATATTGTCGAAAACGCTATGGAGAGGTTAGATATGCTACATTTTTTAAAAACAAAAGAGTTATCTTGTTTAAAGCTTACTTCATGGTTATCTCTCTATGATTTACCCAAATGGACCTTAAAGATAAGTTTGTGTGTATGTGCTCTAGTGTTATGTGCTTCTGATCTATATGCTCAACCTCTATTTAGCCAGTTAGCTCCATCTTTTTTTAAAATAGAAGACATGTTGAGTAAAAAACATCAAGGAGATACAAGAGACCGTAAAACAACTCATAAAGGTACTCATAAGGGACTTGTTCCAACAGCTGACAACCCCTTGTCATTGCTGTCCAGATGGGCTAAGTGGTTGCATAACGACAGGTATGATCGCCTGTATCTTATGAAGAGTTTGCAGACACTGGCTCAAAAACCTCATCCATTTGGATCACCAAGACAAAAAGAGTTAAGTGAATGGTTAGTAAGAGAGCTTAAAAAGCTTGGCATCTTTCATCTCAGTCAAACATTCCATTACAACACCCCTGATCATGATGCTTTTACGAGCATGCTTAAGCTTAGAGAAAAGTTAGTTAAAAAGATGGTCAAACGTTGGGGCTACAATGTGGTGGCAAAAGTTATAGGTAGTAAAGATTGTAGTATTATTCTGGGATCTCATTATGACTCTAAGGAGTTATATGATGAGGGTATCAATCTTGGTGCAAATGATAGTGGTTCAAGTTCTGCAGCATTATTGGAGATGGCACGGGTGTTATCTTCTATGGCTCATCATACAGAGATAGCTGCTGATGGGATATGTGATGTGTATCTTGTGTGGTTTGATGGCGAAGAATCTGTCTTAAAAAATTGGGATCACGGCAAACAGTATTATGGTATTCAAGATAACACTTATGGTTCTCGTTACATGGCATCCACCTTGAAGCCACCTTTGAAGGATGACAAAGCTCAGAATCGTAAGGGATATGTGTTTCCTGCAAGCTTTGATGGTAAAGCTAAGCCCATAGCTGCAATGATAGTGGTGGATATGATAGGAACAAAAAAGCTACAGCTGAGCGATGATCAGCATAGTCATCAGAAGCTTAGACTCTATCGCAATCGAGCACTGCAATCTTTGAAGTTATCACATATGCTGGCAAGTCGGCCAACATTCATTGCTGATGATCATATACCTTTTCAAAAGCTAGGTATTCCTTCATTGTTGTTGATCAACTTTGAAGATTTAACCCATTGGCATACTCCTCAAGACACCCTAGATCATGTGAGTGTGGATTCCATCATAGAGGCTATAAAGGTGGCGTTGCATGTGGTTTTGCAAATTTCAGAAAAACCTGTTTGGTGAGCTTGCTCAGTGAGCTGATCTGGTTTTGTTAGCTAACTTGAGTGAGAAGCGGAGCTAGCTCTTGTTTTTTTTCTAAATCTGCGACAATATCACATCCACCAATGAAGGTATTGTTTACATAGAGTTGAGGAAAAGTTGGCCAGTTGCTATAACTTTTCATTCCAGATCTTAACTCTTCATCCTGTAGTATATCCACTGTGTGATAATCTTTAAGATGTTGATTAAGAATGTGAACCACTTGTGCTGAAAAACCACAATGGGGTTGTTTTCTGTTGCCTTTCATAAACAAGATAACAGGATGCTGAGCTATGAGCTGTTTGATGGCACTATCATTGTAAGAAGGATCAGGCTGAGAAGACATAGGTGGCATTGACATATGAGCCTCATGGTATATGTGTATGATGAAATGATGTGAAGTGCATATCGTTTCAAGGTATGTGTGTGATGTGATAAGCCATGTTTAGGATCTTAGTTTATCTGTGCGTTTATGATTCTAGCTCTATTTTTACAGATATTCAACCATTGAACATACATATCCTTAGTTTGTCTATAGGGCTTCTTTTGTATATGGATACATCTATGGTGATGGGTTGTTATCGTTGAGTTCATAAAGAAAAGAACATCATAGTGAAGAGAAAAAATAGACATCATAAATGGTGTATTGTGGAAGGATTGATGTTTTATTGTGGGAGGCGTTTTGGGTGAGTTGTCATCTTTAGATAGAAAGCTTTTAAGCACCCCTATTGGTTCTGTGCCGTATGTCATTTTAGATATGGAAATGACAGGGGGTAATCCTGAAAAAAACACGATTATAGAGATTTATGGAATACGCTATCAAGATGGTGTATTGGGTGATGATTTTCACCAGCTTATTAATCCATGTATGCCCATTCCTCCAATGTTACGTCGTATTACCGGTATCAGCCATAAGATGGTAGCTCACTGTCCTGTTTTATCTGAGGTCATGGGAGGTTTTTTGGAGTTTATTGGTGATGCCGTACTTGTGGCTCATAATGTTCATAGTGATCTCAGTTTTTTGCGTTATTACGCCAAAAAACTTGAGTGTCACACTCTTACCAACTTTTTTCTGTGTACTCACCTGTTAGCTACAAAACTGATACCTGAAGCTTGCAAAAAAGATCTCAAAGGTTTGTCTCTTTTTTTGGGTACTGAGAAAATGACATCTCATAGAGCTCAAGGAGATGCCATGATGACGTACCATCTTTTTGAGGAGTTGCAAAAACGTTTGCTAAAAAAGAGTTTTATAACTTTATCAGAGGTGATGCGTTTTCAAGGAGATTTTCATAGTTTGTCGCGTTTAGGTTGGCAGATTCCACAACATGTTCTTGATCGTGTGCCTTCTCAGTCAGCTTTTTTCTCTTTGTATGATCCACAAAAACGTTTATTGATGAGAGGATGTTCTTTAGATTTACAAAAAGATATGCAACACTTTTCGTGTGGTGATGTTCTATCTAAGTCAGCTCAAAAAAGAGTCCATCAAGCCAGTGATATCACTTTTCAACCCACAGAGCATATCCTTGAGGGACTGTTTTTGCATCTATCTTGTAAAGATTATCAAAAGTATAAAAAACTGTATTTTTATTTTTGTGATGTCTATGTTTTAAAGTGTGTACCAACTAGTACACATAATGATCATAAAGTTTCTGTGGGGAAACCTGTTAGAGAGGCTGCATGGATGTTGGCAACAAGGCGATCTGTAAGGATCTTGAAAACATATATGATGGAGATGAGTCAGGCTCTTGATCATGTGCCGGTAGAAAGAGGCACAAAAAGAGAGCAGAACAAAGATAAAAACATCACTAAGCAACAGGTGTTCTTCGATTATAACAGGGCTTATATCACAAGCATGATCCAAAGATTGTTTTTTCATTATAGCAAATCTAGCCATATCAAAAGCTATGCTTATTATTATGCGTATATGCAGTGCTGGTTGCAGTGTAGAGTCAGTTATGCGGTATGGAAGCAGTGTTGTAGAGTGGTGAAGAAATATGTGAGTCAGTTTTATGATGTGAGCTCAATTTATGCTGTAGTGGCTGTGTCACGTGCCCAACCATCACGTTTTTTGATATATGCACATAAAAAAGATTATGGCATAGATATGCACTCATCAAGTATGATAGAGTCTCATAGAGTGTCTTCAGAGAAGGCAGGGAAGATAGGCAAGGAAGATAAAAGTCATAATGGCTATGATGTGTTTCCTTTGCTAGCTGGCCAGATATACAAACCCTTCTATATTGTAGAGGATATAGCTCAGTGGTTAGCGGGTAAGGAAGCTCGTCAATTAAAGATCTTTATGAGAAAACAAAGAGCAGAAAGCAAGGAACAGGCAACTCATCACCATAGCAATTATAGGTTGTCTGTGGGGCTGTGGCTGGTTTCTTTAAAAAAGAGTGAATTGGCAAAGATACATGCTCAAGTGCATCTGCTATCGCCCTAAAGAAAAATGTGTTTACTCTGTGTAGTATTCAACGGTAATACGACCACCATCCTTAATGGCTTTTTTCTTAATGCTTAGCCTTGTGTCTTTACAAGAGGATAAAGAAGGAAGAAGAGCTTTATTGTTTAGTTGAACACTCTTAATTTCTGAACATTGCGAGTTAAGAGTAAACGTGTTAACGATGGTGGTTTCTTTAATGGTTTTTGTTAAGTTCTTAAAAAATGTTCCATAACGTGTTTCTTTGTCTGATGTTATATCAAATATGTGACCACCCAGTTTGTTGGCAAGATTTTGATAATGGCTATGACCTTTATCTCTATCGAATGTTGGGTTGATATAGCCATAGAATTTAAATGAAGAGGTTGATCCATAGTTTATTTCTAAAAATTTGATGAAATCTGCATCAGATAATGCTGATTGAGCATCAGTTACACTGACGATGAGGTTGACATTTTCTGTATCAAAATAGTTTTCTAATTTTAGAGTGTCTATTTTTCTAAGTTTAGTCATTAAGAGTCCATCAAAATAATATTTATGTTTATACAAATGACGTAACACTCCTGTGTTTTCTATAGATTCGTTTAATGTCTGATCTTTTGCAAGAAGTGCAGATGTAATTAGTAATCCATCAAGAGATTGGACGAAAATATTGCGTGTATCAATAGCAGAGTGAGCGATCTTTTCAGGATCTAAGCAAGCTCTTCCGCTGATTTTAAAGCCTATGCAACTGATAAACGTTACCGCAATATCAATTCCATGTTCTTCTTTAAGAGCATCTACAAATCCGCTAATCCCTTTTTGTACCAGAGCAGCATCATCAGTCATGGTTGATGAATTATCAATTATCCACAGCATCTTTACAGGTACTCTCTTTTCTTTGATAGTAGATGTGATGCTCACTTCAAAGCTTTGAGTAACACTTTGTCGTTGTTGTGTCTGTGGTGGATGGTTTTCAGGCTCTCTGTTTGTTGGTTGTGGTGCTTGTGGTTGTGGTGCTTGTGGTTGTGATGGATGGTTTTCAGGTTCTCTGTTTGTTGGCTGTGGTACTTGTGGTTGTGGTGGAGGTCTTTTAGGCTCTCTGTTTGTTGCCTGTGGTACTTGTGGTTTTGGATCTGCAGTTTCGACTTTAGAAGATGTTTGATCATTGTTATCGGTGTCATTTGGTTCTTGGTAGCTTTGATCTATACTAATTTTATTATCAGGTTTTTGTGCTTTTTGGTCTGCATCGTTTGTAGTACTTGGCTTTCTATTGGGTACTCCGCTTAGTGATCTATTATTAGGGTCATCTTTTTTGGTATTTTCTTCTGTATTTTTTTGTTTAAAATAATCTGCTTCATTATTACAGCTTGAAAGAAAGCACATCAATATCAAATATACCACAAAATAGTAAATATCAGTTTTTAGGAATTTGCTCATAGTATATCCATTATTGGTAATACTTTACAGATAAGTCATGATTACCTGTAATAGCATTTTTGTTGATTATAAGATCTGTATCTTTACAAGAATATAAAGAAGGGTGTAGAGTCTTTTTATCCAGTATGACCTTTTTAACAGCTAGACATTTTGATTTGAGAGTAAAGGTATTCACTATGGTAGTCTCTTTTATTTGTTCAGCTAAATCTTTAAAAAATATTCCATAAGCTGTCTGTTTACCTGATCTTGATGATATGTCAAATATCTGACCACCTAACTCTTTAGCCAGACTTTGATAATGATTACCATACTTTGTATCTTTTTCTTGGTTAATGTAACCAAAAAATTTAAAAGAAGATCTTGAGCCATAATTCAGTTCTAGAAAGTTCAAAAAAGCTTTTGAACTCATAGCAGATCTATCATCTGTAACGCTGATGATGACATTGACTCCATGGTTTTGAAAGTAACTACTTAGAGATGATATATCTACTGAGGTATTTTTTTCAAATGGGTAAGGCCTTTGTCCGGGACCAGAAGGAGTAAATTGCAAGAAGAATAAACGGGTAGTATCAGAGTCACTTGCAGTTTGAAATAGCAAATTTGAAGATTTATTGATGCCGACATTGTTAAACAACTCGTCTTTTCCAAGAAGCAGTGCGGCAACTCCAAAGTCATCAGTAGATTGAATAACTTGATCATAAATTGTGATGGAGGGGTGATCAGAAACACTTTGAGGTATGCAATAAGACATACTCTCTGGATCTCTTGTCTCATTTATACAACTCACAAAAGTGACTGTGATATCAATACCATGATCTTCTTTGAGAGCATTGATAAAACCATTTATTCCGTCTTGAACTTGATCAATGTCATCTTCCATAGTGGTTGAGTTGTCAATGAGCCATAGCATTTTTACAGGCATTTTTTCTTGATTGCTAGAATCCATAGTGATTCTAAATGTTTCAATCATTTTTGGCCTATTGTCTAAATGTTCTTGAGATACTTGATGAGCATTTTTTGTTTCTATTTTCATCAGTTTCTTACTTTTTTCGCTTTGATTAAACATATGTTTGGTTGAGTTTTGATCAAAGAAAGATGGAGCATCTTGACAACTTATCAAGATGCCATAGACTGCTATAGATAAGAGGGGAAAGTATAGATATTTTTTTAAACTTTTCATCATAATTTATTATACATAATTATGTTACGTTTGTTTTTTTACTTTTTATAGCTACTTTGTTGATGACTAGTTCTTTATTATTATACAAATATAAAGACAGTTGTAGAGTATTTACATCTAATAGAATGCGTTTAAGGATATACATTTTGATTTTAACCTAACAGTATTGATTATGACTTTGACTTGAGATTTCGTGACTAGATCTTTAAAGAGTCTTCCAGACAATGTTTGTGAGTTTGAGGTTATATCATGAGCTGTATCACCAAGCTTTCTAGCAAGATATTGATAGTGAAAACCTTGATCTGGATTAATATAATCATAGTACCTAAAAGTAGAAATTGAACCATATACTTTTTCCAAAAAATTTATAAAATCGGTATCAGATATAACGGTTGCGTCATCGGTAACACTGACAATAACATTGGTAGTATTACTGTCAAAATAACCGATTAACTCCTGACTTTGACATTTCAAATTTAGCAAAAGCCGTAACCCATTAAAATAATAGGCTTTTTTTTGCGCACTGTCCTTAAAAGCACACACTACAATGGATTATTTTCGAGTAAAAATAATTATATTTTA
>Ga0209022_1003297_pt1 | contig 11662 bp, 9 predicted proteins | sample PinacodermPK_FD_187300 | JGI IMG/M metagenome (GOLD analysis project Ga0209022, IMG submission 187300) | Host-associated microbial community of the marine sponge Aplysina aerophoba from Gulf of Piran - sponge pinacoderm, lysed by proteinase... | ecosystem: Host-associated > Porifera > Sponge >...
CTGGCCCAGGCCAGCGGTGCTGCTATCAAAGGCTCCATCAGCCTGGCAGAACTCTTGCGCCGCCCCGGTGTCCACAGCGAGGACCTGCTCCGTCATGGCCTCGTTCCTGGACGTGTCCCCGTCCCGGTCAGGGAGGGAGCAGAAATCGACATCAAGTACACGGGATATCTGGAGCGTCAGCGCCGGCAAATTGCTGCGATGCAGAAGCAACACAGCCGCCGGTTGGAGTCAACCATCGCCTACCAAACCATTACCACCCTCTCCAAGGAGGCCCGGGAACACCTCAGCCGTGTGCAACCCCTGACCCTGGGGCAAGCCAGCCGTATTCCCGGGGTGAGTCCAGCGGATGTGAACGCCCTGCTCCTTTGGCTGGAACTACGGCAACAGCGACACGGCCAGGAACGGCAGCAGAATCGGGACGTTCCAGCTTGACGTTGTCTGGCGGACCGGGTTCATGAGAATATCGTGACCGCCAACGCTGGACCAACTCGGGTTTTCGTGTCCAGCAAGCGTTCCAGCAGACGATCCGGCTTGTCGTTCATGGCCCTGAGGTCTGCCTTGAGTGACGCATTGTCAGCTTCGAGTTCCGCTCCGACGTCCTTGACCTCGTTCAGCCGGGTGTCTTACCGGATCTCGGCGAGCCTCACCGTCTCCATACGTCTGGCCTCACTGGAGTTGATGTCAGCTTATCCGGGTCCGGGGTTAATAATAAGACCCACTGCGCCGTTGATGTACGGCAGTCCGGCCTTTTTCATCCAGTAGGTCCCCATGCTCCACATGGCCATAGATCAACCAGTGGTCACCACATTCCATACGTTGGGAAACTTGCACCTCCAGCCAGGCCAGAGCCTCCTGGAGCAGGGGCTGGCCATGGGGACTCTCCGCCACCTCCAGGCCCGCAAAACGGTCGGCGCCCGGGGCAAAGGGTTGCAGAAAGTGCTTCATGAGACTCTTTTCCCGTCCTGCGGCCAGGACATTGAGGGCAAAGTGGTTGCCACTGTGCAGCAACTGCTCCACGGCCCGATCTTTGGCCACCGCCACCGTGATGCCCGGCGGGGTGAAGCTGGCCTGGGACACCCAACTGGCTAGCATGGCCCCGCTGAGGTCGCCACGGCGGGCGGTGAGCACACACAGGGAACCCAACACCCGACCAAGGGCCTGGAGGGACGGTGCATTGCGGCTGTCCTTGAGGCCACCGGCAGCGCGCCGCTGCTGCTGTTGCTGTTGTCGGTGCAGGGTTCGGCCCAGGTCCGTGCCGATTTCCTCGCAGCGCTTCAAGGTGGCGGCATCGGGTGAGAAGCGCACCCGCAGGGTGGGGAAGGCAAAGGGGAATCCACAGTCCCGCAACTTTTTCTCCAACAGGTCAATGGCTTCGCCACTCCAGCCGTAGCTGCCGAAGACCCCCACCGGTGTGCTCCGTTCAGCTTCTGCCAACACCGTTCCCAACGCTGCCATGACGGGTGTGGGCGCATGTCCCCCCAGGGTGGGGGAACCAATCAGCAATGCCTGACTGCTGTGAATCGCCTGGCGCAGGGCATCTGCACCGCTGAACTCGCAGTTCATGCTTTGCACACGCACGCCGGCCTTGGCGATGCCTTGCCCCAGCGCCGAGGCCATGGCAGCAGTGTTGCCATAGGCACTGGCAAAGAGCAACGCCACACTCAGGGGGGAGCGCCGCTGACCCTCACCCCAGCGGCGATAGTCATTGAACAGGCTGCGCCAGCTTTGGCTGATCATGGGTCCATGGCCCGGCGCCATGGCCTGGATGGCGCACTCCTCCAGGCGATCCACCACGTTGTCCACCTGCTGGGCCATGGGGGCCATCAGGCAGTCGTAGTAGAAGCGGCGATCTTCTCCATGGAGACCGCCATGGGATTCTTCCAGTTCCTCTGTACAGACATGCGCCCCGAAAAATTTGCCACTGAAGAGAATCCCGTAACGATCCTCATGGGCCAGGAGCCCGCCGGGCCAGCGGGGCGTGGGTGCAGGACACAGCCGCAGTTGCCAGTGGTCATCGGGTTCACCCACATGCATCCGCACCTCCCCACGGATCACCCGCAACGGCGGCACGGGCGGCGGGCCGAGGTCTGCTGCCGGGGCGGCTTCTCCTTGGCGCGGGGGGGGCGCCCAGAGTTCTTGCAGCAGCTTGGCGCCGGCACTCGAGGCCAGCAGCCGCAGTCGGGGATACACCATGGCCATGCGGCGCAACAGGCCCACCCGGTTGGGATTCACATGGCCCACCACCACGGCAATGGGGTGATCGGGAGGGCAATGCTGCTTCAGCGCTTCAAGAAAGGGATTACGGAACGACTCCCCAGGGGGGTGGATCAACGTGGCCTCGGGGCCGGGAATGAAGAAGCTGTTGGTGCTGGTGCCCCGCTCCAGTCCGTATTCCGTTTCAAAGCGCAACCGCTCCGGGCTGAGGCCCCGCAGGCAGAGCAACTGGTCCGCAACGGACAGGGTGATGACGCGACGCATGGCGGTCCCGGGCGGTGGGGTGAATCGGTTCAGTAGTGATTGCCTACCTTGCGGTGGTGGACTGCGGTTTGGCCTTCCTGATCCGCCACCCGACCACTTTCCACCTCTGCGTAGATGACCCAGTGGTCACCCGCCTCCAACCGCTGGCGCACACAACACCCCAGAAATGCCAGGGCATCAGCCAGCACCGGCCCCCCCGGCGCGGCACTGGGCAGGATGTTCACCCCTGCGAAGCGATCCGCACCGGGGGGAAAGCGCTTGAGAAAGTGGCGCAGCAATTGTTGATGGTTGTCCTGGGAGAGGATGTTGAGCACAAACCGGTCCCCCACCTGAAGCAAGGCTTCAATGGCGCGATCACGGGCCACCGCAACGGTGACGCCCGGCGGCTGGAAGCTGGCCTGGGCCACCCAGCTGGCCACCATGGCGCTGCTGCGGCCCTCCTGGGCGGCGGTCACCACATAGAGTCCTCCGCTAATGCGACCCAGGGCCTTATCCATGGAGGCATCCAGGGATTTCATGGCTTGAATGGTCCGAGCCCGCATCAGCAATTGCCCCAGATCCGTGCCGGCTTCTTCACAGCGCTGGTACGTGGCTTCCGTAGGCGTCTCGCGAATCCGCAGGGGAGCAAAGGCTGGACGGGTGCCCAGTTGCCGTAACTGCGCCGCCACGGTGTCGATGGGTTCGTCATTACCTCCGTAGGCGTCGTAAATTGCCACCAGTTGCTTGCTGTGGAGGGCTGCCAGCATGGTGCCAACGCTCTGCTGCAACTCGCCATCGGGCGAGGCAGGGGGTGTAGGAATCACAACAGCCTGGGCTTCACTGACAAGGGCCGTCAACTCCTGAGGGTCTGTGGCCCGTAGATCCACCAGTTGGGCCTGGGCATCGGTTTTGCTGATGCCCTGCGCAATGGCTCGGCTGACGGGATCACAAAAGCCGTACTGGCTGATGGTGCAAATCGCGCTATAGGCCTGGCCACGGTTCCGTTGCCGGCTCCAACTGCGATAATCCTCAACCCAACGGGACAGGTGGTACTGAAGCAGGGGACCGTGACCTGTGGCGATTGTCTTGACGGGAGGCAACGTGCCCATGCGTTTGATGGCCTGCAGCACGGAGCGGGAGTTGGGTCCCATCAAGCAATCGTAGTAGAAGCGGAAATCCGGAGCAATTGCCTCGGGATCACTGTCCAGACTGTCGTCACTACAGAAATGGAGGCCAAAGGCGTCACAGGTGTACAACACCCCCGTGCCGTGGTCATAGCTGAAGATGGTGTCAGGCCAGTGCAGGTTGGGGGTCGAGAGAAACTCCAGTTGGTGGTTGATGCCGCTATCCGGATTGACCCCCAACTCCAGTCGACTCCCGCTCTTGACCGCCTGGCTGCGGAAGGGGCGGTGCAACAGGTCCTTGAGAAATTGAATCGCCACCTTGGAGGCGACAATTTCCAACTCCGGATTCAACGCCAGCAAATCCCCAATGAGCCCGCTGTGGTCCGGTTCGGTGTGGGAGACCACCAGCACGTCGATCCGTGTGGGATCCACCAGGTTTTGCAAGGTGGATATCCAACTGTCACGGAACTTGGCATGGCTGGTATCCACCAGGGCAGTGCGCTCCCCGCGGATGAGAAAGCTGTTGTAGGTGGTGCCGTTGCGCAGGCCGAATTCGATATCAAAGCGATCACGGTCCCAATCCAGAGAACGGATGGCCAGGGAGTCCGCAGCCATGGCGAACTGTTGCAGGCCAAGCCGTCCTGCAGCAGACGATGGACTCATGGAAACATGAGCAAGTGACTCAGAGTAGAAAATTTCCGGTCCACTCCGTGCAACCCGGACATGGCTAGGTTCACCCCAGCAGCACATGGCAAGGGCTCATCCCGCCGTTCCCGAGATGACAACCTCTACCCCCACTGTCCCCTGCCGTCGTTTTGGGCGAACCGGGTTGAACGTTCCCTTGCTCTCCCTGGGGGGCATGCGCTTTCAGCAGAGTTGGAGTGATCTGGACTGGGAGCAGATCCCGGACGACAATCAAGCCAACGTGGAGGCGCTCCTGCGCCGCACCCGGGACCTGGGGATGCATCATATTGAAACAGCACGCCACTACGGTAGTTCGGAGCGGCAACTGGGCCGGGCGTTTGCCGTCACGCCGGATCCCCGGCGCATCCTGCAAACCAAGGTGCCACCCCGGAAAGATGCCCGGCAGTTTGAAGCGGAGCTGGAAGAGAGCATGGCCTTGCTGGGCTGTCGGCGCATTGATCTGCTGGCTATCCACGGCATCAACCTTCCGGAACACATGGAACAGGCAACGCGCCCCGGAGGCTGCCTGGAGGTGGTGCGGCGTTGGCAGCGGGAGGGCCATGTCGGGCATGTGGGATTCTCCACCCATGGCCCCGCCGACGTGATCGTGGCGGCCATCGAGACGGATGCGTTCGACTATGTAAACCTGCACTGGTACTACATTCGCCAGGACAACCTGCCGGCCATTGCCGCTGCGCGACGCCATGACATGGGGGTGTTCATCATCAGTCCCACGGATAAGGGTGGTCATCTGCACAGCCCTTCAGCCTGCCTTCTGGAGCTGTGCGCGCCCCTTCACCCCATCGTCTTCAACGACCTGTTCTGCCTTGCGCAACCCGGTGTTCACACCATCAGCGTTGGCGCCGCCCATCCGGGAGATCTGGAATTGCACATGCAGGCAGCGGCGCAACTGGAGGACGCCCCACGATTGTTACCACCAATCCTCCAGCGCCTTGAAAGGGAGAAACAGAAGCGCCTTGGCGATGAATGGGTCCACTCTTGGAGACAGGGCCTTCCCCATTGGAAAGACACGCCGGGACAGATGAACCTGGCGGCCCTGCTCTGGCTCTATAACCTCTGGGCAGGATGGGATCTGGACAGCTATGTGCAAGCCCGCTATGGGCTTATGCGCAGTGACAATCACTGGTTTCCGGGCTGTAACGCCAACGCTCTGGATGAGAGCGTCAGCCCGGAATCATTACGCCACGCTTTACGTCGCTCCCCCTGGACGGAACGCATCCTCATCATCCTGCGCCAACTCAAAGCCCGGTTCGGACAGACTGGAGTACAACGGCTCAGTTCGGCTTGAGCAAAGGATATGTTGTTGCCCAGGGACCAAGCCGATTTCCATGTGATACCCAAGGACAATCTGGGAAATGGGGATACTGGAGTATGGTTGAGATTGAAAAGGAGCAAAGGTTGAAGGCGCCATGGGAGAAGCTGGAGGAGCTACTCCAACTCTTTTATGGCAAACAAGGTAAAACAGTGGGGGCGGAATGCGTAGCCGTTGATGATACTGCTGTCCATTCACTTGCTCCACCGGATGAGAGCACGATCCTGGCGTTTCGACGTCTCCTGGAGGGGAAGAATCCGGCCGAGACGATTTTCAAGAAGGTGAACCAGCATCTTGAGGAGAAAGGAGTATTGACGAGGCAAGGCGCCGTCGTTGATGCCACCGTTGTCCAGGCTCCCAGGTCGACAAAGAATTAAGCAGATCCGTAGCCACTACAACGGCGAACGTGCATGAGGTGACGGCAGCAGCCGAGCTGTTGCACAGAGGAGCCTAATCCCTGAATAAAGCAAAGCAAGGAGAAGCAGTGGCACTTCTTCGGAATGAAGCTCCACATCGGCGTGGACGACGAAAGTAGGCGGGTACTACATAGCATGGCCGCAATTTCTGCCAAGGTCCATGACCTAACACCTGTAGACCAATTGCGTCACGGAGAAGAGGTTCGTGTCTGGGGGGAATGCAGGTTATCGGGGGATTGAGAAGCGTGAAGACCATGAGGATCGCAAGGTAGCATGGCATATTGTGATGGGGTCGGGACAGCGCAGAAGATGAGCTGGAGACCAGTTGGAACGTCTGATGGAACAGTGGAAGTCGAGTGTGAGGGCAAAGGTGGAACACATGTTGTTCTATATCAAGCAGATGTTTAGCTACGAGAAGACCCGCTACCGAGGCCTGGCAAAGAACGAGAATCGGCTGGCCCTACTACTTGGATGCGCCAATTTGCTGAGTGCGGAGCCTGTATGGTCTGATGCTCGGAGGATAGCTGTATCTGATGGAAGTAAACCGGACAAAGATCCAATCATTTCGCAAGGCTTTGAGTTGCTTTTAGCTACTGTTGAGAGGGCATATCTCGCTAGTCACAACATAAAACCTTCAATCACACCTCTTTGTCAGCTAATTCACAGATGCCTTAACGGAAATCTTGACAGCTTCTGTTGGATCTTCCTTGGCCACAGGATCTGTTGGAATTTTGCTCTCTTTATTTGAGACTTTGACATGATCGCTAGCCTCGAGAAAGGCTTTGGCAATTTCTGTTTGAAACTTGTTTGCTTCTTCTTCATTTGCTGAATCTGTATGATTTTTCCAGGTTAGATCTGCATAATCATAAGTATAATTAGACTTAAAATTACGACATCTATCCACATTTGCATAATCCATTGAATTATAATCTATTTCGTCTTTGAGATTTATATCAGTACCACGATGAACGGGGATCCTGCCAAGATCTCTGTCACATCTCAAGGCTGCGTAGTGCAGTGGAGTCGCCCCGCCCTCTATGAAGTTCACATTGGCGCCAGCAGCGATGAAGGCCTTGATCACTGTTGTGTCACCTTTTCGAGCTGCATCGATCAGGGCGGTCATCTTCGATCCGGCTTACAAGAAGAACTCTCTAAGTTTAGCACCCCTCAATCCCATCGTCAACCCCTGGAAAGAACACCTTTGCCCCTCGACTGGCATCACGACAAGCCCTGATCTCCCGTGCTGACATTTTTCCAGGTTCCCTGAAATTGCCTCTTCGGGTAAAGGTGTATGAGCCCCCTGCCTTTCCTCCCATCACCCGCACTCCCATGCCCAACCCACTCCCGCATCAGCGCTCTTCCGTCTGCCCTCAACCGTTGGGGCTGTGGGCTGTGGTGATGGCTACTTGCCTGGTCACCATTCACCCCGCCCAGGCTCAGCAGCCCGTACGCCCTTTGCCCTACCACAGCCGTTGTCCCGTGGGCTATGTCGCCTCCGGCAGCTACTGCCTTCCCGCCAAGGGTGGCAAGCCCCGTGGCGCCCTTGTGAAAGTAGGCAGAGTCTGTCCACAGGGCTTTACAAGTTGGGGCAATTACTGCCTCAGCACGACCAACAATCGGCGGGAGGCCATGCAGAAGGTTGGTGACACCTGCCCCCAAGGCTGGTCTGCGTCTCAGAACTACTGCATGGTCGCCACCGGCAACAAGCGTCGTGAGGTGATCACGAGGGTGGACAGAGGTTGTCCCACGGGCTTTACACCTTGGGGGGATTATTGCCTCGGTTACCCGAATCAGGAGCGGGAGGCGGTGTTAAGAGTTGGTCGTCTTTGCCCGCCGGGATGGCCCAGGTTCGGTACCTATTGCCTCCAGACGGCGGAGTAATCAGGTCATGTCGCTCTCTTTTGGTGGAAAGACGGTGCAGACTATCTCCCCCCGAGAGTCATCCCACGCAAGTACTTGAACACCGTGTTCAGTTTGCTCTCACAAGACCTTTCAAAAGGCTGAACCGGGTCAAAGGGGAGTTGTCCAGCGTTTCCCTCTGTTTCAAGGAGCCTGGCCGACTTTTCCACCAATCCACCAAGCTCCTGAAGGCTAGGTTTCACTCGATACTCCATAACCTCTTCTGCTCTGGGTATGGGCTGCTTACTCTTCACTGTCTTTGTTGTCCTTCTGCTCCTCTGGCCGCCTCTTGCCATTTTTCTAATTTTGCTTCTGTTTATGGTCATTGCGAAATCCCTCTAATTGAAGGGCGCACAGTGCAGAGGGTTGCTACACACTTCAGGTTGTGTCTTGAAGCTTGTAGAAGTTCCAGATAAGCCTTCTCCGAGTGTTGTCATTGTTGCCAAATCAGGCGGCCAAGTCAGGGATCAAGGCCTTGATGCCTGGGCAGGCTTGCCCAGGCATCCACCTGCGCATCTGGATCTGTGTGAGTGCCAGCAGTACCCAGAGTAGCATGGGCATAGTCTCGGCACAGGGGAGAACGTTCTGGTTTTGATCCTGCGGCGCTCCTCCTCCATCTCGGCAGCGCTACGAACATAGACCATGTCCCGGTCCCGATAGTCCACCGTTCAACTCGCCATGCATCCGCTTCGGAGCGTGGGCCAAAAGGTCGTGGTGCTTGTGAGCGGTGCAGTTCCCTCATTAGCAGGTCGTCACCCCAGAACGCCGTGAGCGCGGTTGTTTGTTCTGGGGTGGGTGCTCCAGTTGTGTTAACGTCTCCGTCTCTAACCTGCGCAGTTGGTTCATAACCTATCTGCTCTGGATCCCGGGACTTCTCTCAATACTGACGATCATGCAGATAGGGGAAGCAGACGGCGTGGCAGAAGATGTAGATAATATCTTTGGATTGCCTGCAGTTCTCTGTCTCTTCTTATCAGGATTTCATCGCTTCTATACGGGGCGCTGGGGAACATGCATACTCTGATAGTTCACAGGTGGGCTCTGTGGTGTGGGTACTTTTGTTGACTTTTTCCGCATTCCTGAGCAAGTGCGGTCGTTCAACCAGAGGATCGCAGATGATCGCGATCAGGCGATATTACAAGGCCGATTAAAAAATTTTGGAACTGACCCGACGTCGCGGTGTACGGGGATTCAGCTTTAATGATACCGTGTTGCGGATGGGGGATTCTCTGGAGTACATTCGCTCGGAGTTGGAGCACTTGATGCAGAAGGGTTGCCTTGATGTCTTCAATGATAATCGGGGAGAAGTCAGGTATCGAGAGCCTTGTGACCACGACCAGGCGATATTGCAAAGCAGATTAAAAATTTTGAGACTAGCCAAGTGGCGCCGTAGGCGAGGGTTCCACTTTAGTGGTATAATGTTGGAGCTAGAGGATTCTCCTGAGGAGGTTCGCTCCGAATTGGAGAGCTTGATACAGGAGGGTTGCCTTGATGTCTTCAATGATGATCAGGGACAAGTGAGGTATCGAGGGAATTGATTCCTACAGCTCTTGTAGCGGTTGAGCAAATGCCTTTAATCCATTGTTCTCCTCTGTTTGACTTCGTACACTCCTACAGATAGAAGGCTATTGTGAACTACAATCTCATGCCTCTGCTAACGGCTCCTCTTGTTCTGGAAGTCATTACCTGCAATCCAGTACCCAAAAACTGCAAAGCCTGGAGCTCGAACAGGTTTTTTGAGGAAGCATCATCTGATGATGTATCCCGTTGCCTAGCGAGAGTTTCTGATCCCAACCCACGGGACTGGGATGCGTTTTTTAGCGAGCTACCAGCACCGGTGAATGCACTGCTAGAAGCTGGCGATGATGTCAATGCTCGCAACAAATAAGGCACTGATCCCAAGCCACGGGATAAAGATGGAAACACACCCCTTCACTGGGCTGCGTTGCTTAGCAAGACTCCCGAAGTGGTGAAGGCTTTGCTGGCTGCTGGCGCTGACCCCCAAGTGCGCGACTATCGTGGAAATACGGCTTGGTATCATATTCAAGATAATCCCTCCCTAAAAGCTATCGATGCTTACTGACAACTTAACAATACTCGTTTCCAGGCTCAGATTATGTACCCTGTTGCTCACCTCAAACCAATGCATTAGCGTCTGATCAAAAGGATATCTTATGCCTCCATGACGTACCCCGCCATGCAGAGGAATCACTTCCGCAGCACAGGATCCTAGCCCCGAATAAGAACTTTCCCCTTCTCCACCACTCGCCAGATCCTGCCTTGCGGCTGGACCCGGGCAGGTTCGCTGACTTGTGGGGCTGGTCGCGACTGCCGCTTGAGTTCAAACAGACCAGTGTGCCCTGTCTGGTAGCGCTGGAATACCCCCAAGGTTTCCTGATTGGGCACAAGCAGATTCTCTCCATTGACCTGGAAGACGAGAAAGCTGGCTTCAGCTTGGGCAGGCTCCAACTCAATTCCGGCGATGTCACCACGATAGATGCGATTTTGACTGGCCGCAGTGATTTTTACCTTCACCGCAGACCACTGTGCCAGAGCAGCTCGGTCACCACCTTGTTCCAAAACTTGAACAAGATGGTCTGCTGGGCCCAGTCTCGGAATTGGCTGAGGATTGTCTCTGACCCTTGGCGGTGGTGCAGCAGGCACGACTTGCAACCGTCCCATTCTTTTTATGCTTTGCTCCATATCTTGCATCTTTCGCAGTAAAGCTTGCTGATTTCGTTCCATAAACTGGAGTAAGTTTTGCTGCTTTTCCACTTGACTATAAATCATCTTTAGTAAGTTAATTTCCTGTGTAGATTTTTCTAATTTTGATTGTATCGGATTTTTTGGATATTGCTTCCCGGATTTCCGTAAGAGAATCAGAAGTAAGAAGATATTACTGAGAACAACAAAAGCCAGAATGACCATGGTTAAAGGGTTGGCTGTGATGATGGCCAGCAGGCCAGGCTGTGGGCTTTCCGTGGCGGTTCCTGCTTGAGCAGCAGAGTAGGATAAACCTGCCGCGGGCAGGTCTCCAGTGGTGGTGGGCGAATCTCCGAGTTGAGGCGAAGCAGGAGAAGAAAATTCCGGGGTGATGGATGCTTGTGCTGTGAGGGTCATTTGTCATGGCCTCCTATAATCTGTCTGCCGCCCAGTCATCGGCCAGAACTTCCACCAGTGCCCGCAAGCCCAGGAAGAAGCCTGGCTCCACTGAGAAGTCATCTCTTTTCTTGTGATCTTGGGGACCACCCAGCTTCTGATCACAGAGGTCTTGAGCACGGGCCAACACCTTTTTCCCTAAAGCGCCTTCCAGATCCGACTCCTTCACCAACGGGTCTATTTGAAGGTCCTTCAGGTCCTCCATGGCCTTAACCATGCCCCGTACATAGCACTTAAGTTCCTTCAAGTCAAGGAGTTCCATAGTCTGTACATGGTCATCATTCTTGAGGAATTGAAGCAAGTCGATGGGCTCTTCAGCAGTAAATTCACGGTGATTGATGCGTAAGGATTCGCCGCTGAACGGAGGGGGTGGATTAGATTCTAAACCTTTGGAGTCACTGATGTGTCGCTGGTCTACCACCAAGCCAATGGCCACTTCATCCTTAAATTTTTCCGAGAGGTGCGTCTCCTGGTTAGATTCATCATCATTCAAATCGATTGCCAAGGCCTGAATGCGGTTCAACCATGTGTTGAGCTGAGGATTTTCATTAAACTGACAGTTGGGATCAAGCCAGTGTAGCAGTTTCCCG
>Ga0209022_1003300_pt1 | contig 11654 bp, 11 predicted proteins | sample PinacodermPK_FD_187300 | JGI IMG/M metagenome (GOLD analysis project Ga0209022, IMG submission 187300) | Host-associated microbial community of the marine sponge Aplysina aerophoba from Gulf of Piran - sponge pinacoderm, lysed by proteinase... | ecosystem: Host-associated > Porifera > Sponge >...
CGCTCAAGAATCCGGGAGACCGAACTGCGACCAACCCCCACATTGCGGGCAATCGCGCGAATGGACAACTTGAACACAAATCGCAGTTCCAGAATGCGCTTAATCTTTTTCATCAACACACGTTTTGTAGGCATAGCTCATAGTTTTTGGTGAAACCAAAAACTATGACAAACCCTACCTGGGTCAGATGAAAATCAAGCCGCTTCCAGATTTGATGAGCACAGATTAGCGCTCCAAAATACTGGCTTACAGAGTGTCCCAGATCAACCGGAATGGTGTCCCAGATCAACCGGAATGGTGTCCCAGATCAATCGGAATCAGTGTCCCAGATCGATCGGAATATGCAATCATCGGAAAGAATCATTGATCAATCGGAAATGGTTAATGTGAATCAGTTGAATCGCTCAACCCCATCATAAACCAGTTCGCAAAAAGATCAACTAAATCTGGGACATCCCCGTCGTTATGGGGCACTGGATAGTGAGGGGCTTGGCTACACGGAAAAAGAGTAGCGTTATGCCATTGAATCTGGCAAACCCGTAATCGCGTTTCTTCACAAAAAACCCTGGCGAGATATCTATTGATAATTCGGAACAATCGGATTCAGGAAAGAGAAAGCTTGAGAAATTTCGAATACTCGCGAAACAGCAAATGTGCAAGACTTGGAGCACTCCACATGAATTAGGGTCTGCTGTCGTTATGAGTCTCAATCAGTTGAAAAAAAGCATCCTGGAATTGGTTGGGTTCGTGGTGATCAAATATTGCAAGCTGGTGCAGTTGAGGATATCCTTCGGCTTCGAAAAAAGATTGAAGAATTGGAAAACGAACTCACAAGAGCAAGGATTGAAGCTCCACCTGGTACGGACGACCTTGCTCTGGGCAAGGATGCTGTCGAAATCAAGATCTGGGCGGTATACAGGGATATCAGCTTAGAGAGAGAAGGGGATAAAACTATTTCTCTCAGTTGGAATAAAATCTTTTCCACTGTTGCCCCCCTTATGATCCAAGAAGCTGCGGAGTTTGACATGAAGAATGCATTGATTACCCGGCTCAAATCAAACTTTCCTAAATCAAAACAAGTGAATCACCATTCAAGATATCGTACTCTAAAATTGGATAGATTGGTTATTGATCCCGAGGTATTCGGCACAATTATTGTCCAACTCCGAGCACTTGGTTTGATTATGAAGAGCGTCCGACAACGAAGTGTTAAGGATAAGGCCTCATATTGGACGCTCACTCCATACGGCAATACCGTAATGAATAGATTGCGCGCTATTCGTCGTCCGCTTAGGAAATCGGGATGATTAGGATTTCAGGGTTATGTAATTTAAGTTATGTTGAAATGGTGTGATTATTCTTTTCACTCAGGAAAAATTGTAATGCTTCTCCAATTCTGCATAATTCGGTTTAATTTGGATTCATAATGAGGGGCTTTGCTCAGGGGATGTGTCAAAACGCCCAGTCTAGTGGGGGCGTCCAATACGAAACAGTTCTGGTATGCGGTGGTTTTTTGATCACTGAATTTAATCATGGAAGACATGGAACTTAGAAGGCTAGAACTTGGACGATATAAATGTTTTGACGGAAATACCTCCGTCGAAATTGCTCCATTAACCATCTTGGTGGGGGCGAATAATTCCGGCAAGACTGCGTTGGCACGAGTGATCCATTTGTTTGCAAGCAGTTTGGCTCTCCCAAATGGTGGAGGGCAAGAACCATTGTTGCTGAACTCTCAGGGAATCCACCATGGACGAACTTTTCAGGATTTAATAACCAGACGTTCTCCACACGGCCAGTTGTCCCTATCCGTCGTATTGGGGAATGGTAGTAATGAGGTCCAGTTATCAGTTGATGTTCAGAATGTAGTCCGCTCGTCCAAGCCATCCGAATCCGAACAGCAGCTCAAATCCTGGTGTCTCTGTGACGAGAGCGATAAAGTTGAAGCAATAAGAGAATCGCTCGATGAAAAAGCTCCTTACAGGATAGCCGTCTCAGGTGTGGATCGAGACCGGGAACAGATCAACTGGCGAGGCCTACTTCCTAAGTGGCCGCATCCATTTCCAGGTTGGACCAATGAGAAAATAGATTCAATCAGGGAATGGGCCTCAGGTGTTCGATATTTGAAATGCCCACGAAGGTTTCAGGCATCTGCTCTTACACTGGATGATTACCAGCCAGTTTTTCATGATGCCATGGGGGCTACCGCCCCTTGGTTGTTTGTTGCAAATGATGATCTCCGGAATTCTGTTAGAAAATGGTATCGCCGTATTTTCGGAGTCAGCATTGATATGGAAACGCAAGCTAATTATTTTGATCTTACCGCAGAGTCGCAATACCCTGGTACAAATGTTGCCCTATATCAATCTGGGGCCGGGCTGGCACAAGTTTTTCCGATAGCTGTTACTGCTTTTACAGCAAATAGGATGGGACCAGGAGTTGATATTATTGAACATCCAGAAGCTGAACTTCATCCTGCTGCCCACGCGGATGTTGCGGAACTCTTGATAGACAATCTTCCAGGGGCCACTAGGCCGGTAATTATTGAGACCCACTCTGAAATGATGTTGCTTCGGATACGGCGCTTAATCGCAGAAGGAAGGTTGCGGTCCGATCAAGTAATTGTATACTGGATCTCCCCTCAACCAGAATATGGATCTAAACTACAGCGAATATCTATCACTGATGAAGGTGCAATGAGTAGTTGGCCGGAGGGCGTATTCTATGAGGACTACGAAGAGATACTTGCTATTCGTCGTGCAGCGCGAAACCGGGAAGGATAACCAGATGCGTATAGTAATTGAAACATCTGTCGCGAACGATTCTGATGCTCATCGGTGGTTGGATCGCATAATTTATACGATTGAGGATGGTTGGCATCTTTGGGATACTACTGATCATTTGGATTCTTCAGAATTTGAGGCTACGACATGGATTAGGGATGGAGGGAATCGAGGATATTGGATTCTTGAGTTATTCAAAATGTCGAATAAACCAGAAGCTTGGAATTGTTTGGGGCTTCACGTCAGGCGAATTCATGTTACTAACCGCCCAGTTAATGAGCATGAACTGAGCCCTGAAGCTGCTGCTAGGTTTACACAGCAACAGCTCTGTATTTTAGTAGAGAATCGAAATAGTGATGGTCTATTTCTGAAACGAATCATAGAAGAACTTGATACGGCTCTCTCAAATTATTGGAATCAGAGTTCAGAACCAATTTTCATAGATAGCGTTGGCGGCGTTGATGGTATGCCCGGAGAGGTACGTAATAAAATGGAGGAACAATCCATTAAGCCTCGGCTTGTTGTCGTTGCTGATAGCGATAAGGATTCTCCTTCCTCTCAAGAGAGTTACAGGGCTCGGAATTTGCGCGATGTTTGCACGGAGTTCAATGTTCCATGCTGGATATTGAGTAAGCGGGCGTCAGAAAATTACCTTCCTGCATCTTTACTCAAGGAATGGAAGCCAAACAATCAAAATCACGCCCGCTTAGTGGAAGCGTGGGAAAGATTGAACGAGGATCAAAAAAATTTCTGTAGTTTAAAGAGTGGACTGCCAAAAGATCGTGACGATGATGGATATCCATTATTCAAAGGAGTCCCCGACGCTGATTATAAGGTCCTGACCAAGGGATTCGGGAAGAAAGTTCATAAATGTTGGGGATTTGCTGGCACAAACATAGAAAGTGAACTGCGCACCCGTTCTCAAGGCGACTTAGAGTGCGGTATTAAAACGATTCGTAAGGAGGTATAGACCATTTCGAGCAACAATGAGATCCGAACTGAGGTTATCCCGGAAATCATCTTCATGGGTAAGCTTGTAGAGCGGATTCTGGCAGGTAAGTTCCGAATTCCAAATTTTCAACGTCCCTTTGTCTGGAGGCAGCAAGATGTCCATGCCTTGCTAGACAGTGTATATAGGGGCTTCCCAATTGGGTCTATTCTTGTTTGGGAAACTGAAGAAGAGTTTGGAAGTGTTCGCGATGTTGGACCAATAAGAGTAAAATCTCGTCCCCCCGGACTTATTAGTTATCTTTTGGATGGGCAGCAAAGGGTGTCAGCGTTGGTTGGTACTCTCCAGTTACCAAGTGACAGTGAGCCAATTCATAATGGTGTAGACTGGCGCGTGTACTTTGACCTTGAGAAATCTGAGTTCGTCCGAAATCCTAGAGGAGGAACTATGGCACAACACTTCCCCTTGGCTAGCCTCCTAAATACATCGGGATTCCTTGACGCAGCCAGACGTATTTTGAATGTCAAAGACGAAAATCAGCGTCACCGCTGGCTCAATTCAGCAGACCATCTTGCGAATGCATTTAGGGATTATCAGTTACCACTTATTCGAATTCGCGAGGCAAGTCTTGATAGCGCGGTGTCAGTTTTTGCTAGACTCAACCGGACGGGGCGCAAGATATCTGCTTACCAGATGGTATCTGCATTGACGTATCGAACAGGGGAATTTAATCTTGCTGATGCTTTGGATTCTTTACAGCTAAAGCTTTGCTCGCGCGGCTTCGGCAATTTTGATCGTCGTTTTCTGTTTAGAGCAGTACTGGCGGCCTTAAACTGCGATATCTATGCGAAAGATTGGGCTGGTCTAATCGTAAGGGAGGACATCCGACCAAGACTTCGAGAAGGTTGTGAGTCAGCAAGTAGAGGCATTGCTGATGCGCTTGGTTTTCTCGAGAGCTTAGGTATTACGTCAGACCGATTATTACCCTATGGATTACAGCTGGTACTTCTCGGTGAGTTTTATCGGATTTGCCCAGATCCAACCCCCGAAGTTATGAGTTTACTGGAGCGCTGGTTCTGGGTTACCTCGTTCAGTGGTTGGTTCGGTATTGTGAGTTCATCAAAAGTTACACAAGCTTTAGACGAAGTTCGCAGCCTTGCTCGTAACGAGAAAAAATCATTCAGTGTTGTGAACCTTGATGAACAGGCCCTGCCTTTCCCGGATCGTTTTGATGGGAGGAGCGCCCGAGTTCGCACCTTCTCATTGTATTTATCATCACTTAATCCGCTCTCAATTAAGCATAGAGGGGAAACGTTGAAAACTGGTGAGTTGTTATCCAGGTTGGGTTCAAATGCAATCAAATACGTGTATTACGCCCCCCAAGAGGCCGATGAGTTTTCCAGCATTCCGGGAAACCGCATTTTTTTTGATGATGAGTTGAACAATGCGTTCGATCATTTCCAAAACGTGCAGGATGATGATTACCTGATGAAATTGTTGTCCAGTCACGGTTTCCCCGAAGAGGCACTTCAGATTTTAAGGGATGGAAAACGCTCAGAATTTATTCGCGCGAGACAAGAATATTTGATTCGCGGTGAGCGAGAATTCATGACAAAAAAGCGCGTTAAATTGCCTGAAGAGAACACAGGAAAAATTGTAGCTGATAGTGATGTCTCTGATACGGAGAGCCCTTAGAATGAGTGAACCAAGACTAAAGATAGCCGGGCTTGAGCAATTAAGCGATGAGGAGTTGGCTGAGATGTATGACGGGATAGTGTGTGATCCTCGTTATGGAGAGGGGGTAATAAAGGGCTTCGTTGCTAAGCAATTCATAATTGATGAGTATAGGTACCGTAGAACCGCGGAAAGGGACGAGAAAAGACACAGTGAAATGATGAAGGTGTCTGAGGAAATGGGTAAGTTTACGAAGTGTATTTATCGGTTCACGATAGTGATTGTTATTGCCACTGTTATCAGTACTATTGCCTCCCTCGTAAACGTGGTAATAGCAATTTGGTAGGGAGTTTCTTACGTGAACATCAATCACTGAGCACTTATCGAGCATTTAAGCAAAATCATCGGATCACACAGACGCGGATGGCCTCCGCCTCGTCTCTGTGGTCGACCATTGTCTTCACGGTGAGGCAGGCCAATGAGATCAGAGCCAGCTTAATTGTGGCCAAGAAAAAGATGCATCTCTAGCCTGAAGAGGACACGAGAACATAGTCAATCTTATTTTTGTTCGCATGATGTTCCAAGCAGACTCCTTGAGGGTCCGTGACGTCCCGCACTAGGTGCGGGTAGCATAATATCAATGATCAATATTCGTGTTGGGGTTTCGTTTCTGGGCATTGTTTCATTCTAAGTTGAAACTCTTTATTTTTTTACGTCTCCTCCATGGACGATAGCTCCGTTTTGGGGATCTGTTCCAAGAGGGCTTTTTGTAAGGCCGCCAATTGATCTGGTTGTTCAATCTTCGTGAGTCCTTCTTCCGCGAATACCAGTGCCATTGCAACCCAGCGATGACATTGATCCGAGTCGACCCACCGCCGGATTCGTGCTAATCGCTCCTTGATCGTGCGATTGATGTTTTCCATCATATTGGTCGTGCGCAGGCTTTGTTGAAGTTCTTTTCCCACGCCTAACTTGTGCAGGGTGAGCGTTTCTTCCATACCCTCTCTCAGGCTGTTGGCTGCCGCTTGCTTGTCCAGCGACAATTCGTTTGAAAAAGAAAGTTTCACACACACCTCTCCCATGCTACAAAATATGTGAAATTTTGCAGGGCGCACACTGCAACAAACCGCTGATCATGTAGATTTTTATTGGAGATCCATATTTGTGCGATGTTTCGGCTTGCTTGGGTGCGGATTAACAGGACGGATGAAAAGGGCGTCTGTTCAGTTGCCATACTCGTTTATGAGCGCCCCCCAAAATGGGCGCTAGTGTCTTATGGGGCATAGAGGCCGGGCTACTAATCTAAAAGTCGAGCTTCCACAGTGGAGCTAAATTGTCGTTGGAGTATATCCCGGCAACCCAGATCCGCAAGCAACCGTTGCAAGGCACGATGGCATCGCTAAGGTCTACGTGGTCACCGCGGATGCAGGTGGTGAATAAAAAGATTTCGGATTGTAGGTTACATCTTTTTTCCAGATGGTCCAGAGCACGCTGAGTATTTTGCGCTGGTCTTTGGTGTCTGAGTGCGAACTGTGGGGTTGTTCATAACGACGCTGCGTGTTTGGTTTGGGTTTCAGGTATGATTCTATACATTGCACGTGGATGTTTTCTTCCAGGAAGCGCGTAACCTTCGACCCCTCTGGCTTCCCGAGCAAGCTGGCTTACAGTGCGCACCGAGATGTTGAGTTCGGCGGCAATTTCTTTCCTGCTTTTGTATCCCTGCGTGCGCAAATTGTCACATTTTCGCTGGAGTCCGCCCGGCAGGTTATTCCGTTGGCGAACGTTCTGAATGCGCTTTTTATTGAGCTGTCCTCCCAGACTATCACGATATCCGCGCCGGTTGAGTTCTTCGGCGGCCCCCGCATCGGCGTACCCTTCTTCGAGCAGGGTTTCCAGTTCGCCCAGCGCTTCCCTCGAGATATCTCGACGGATGGCTTCTGCGCGCCGTAGCGGCAGATCTATCGGGGGCAGCTCATGCAGGCGTCCTCCCCGCAGACGCAATCCTGCGACCACCTTGTTGTCAACTCGGGTCACGGTGATGTCCTCAATGATCAGTCGTAGCAGTCGTTTACGGTCTACATTCGTGGTCTCTTCGGCCGCCCATACTTTGCCAAAGTCACGGGCCAGTTCAAGGATGCGCCGGTCCAACTCAGCCTCGGGCATGCATGTGCTGGCCTTTACAAATTGTTCACGTTCTCTGACGGCTTCGCTGTGCGCCCTCAGGCAGGCTTCCCATTCGGTTTCCAGGGTTGCGGCCACGAGGCGGTTGGACGGATCTACTTCCGCGTACCTGCGGCGGGCCAGCTCCATCTGGTGCCGCAGGTTTTCAATATGATTGCATCGCTGCCGGTCCGCCGTCTCAAAGTCGCTGCGTAGCTGTTCACGTACCGTCAGAGAAAGTGCGAGGTTCTCTTTATTGATGGCCGCGACCACAAAGCGGCCAATCGCCGCATCCAGGACCGGACCGTGCACACTTTGGCAGGAGAGCAGGCCAATGGCATTCTCGCCGCACCTGTAGTACCAGTAGGGCCTCCGTTGGCGGGTGTAGCTTGTCCGCATTCTATACCCGCACACGCCACAAATGACGCAGGACTGTAACAGGGCTGCGCCCGCGCGTGGGGACGGAATGCGCCCGAGGTTTGGGTGAATACTCAGCATATTCTTGTGCAATGTTTCCTGATTTTGCAGGTATTCTTCCCAGTCAATATAGCCCACATGGGCCGCTGGAATACACACCATCCACTGGTCCCTTGGCAGGGTTGCATACCGCACGGTTCCGTCCGGGCGTCGGTGCGTGCGGGTTCGACCGTAGGCGTAACAACCGGCGTAGCGGGGATTTTTGAGCATACGCTGGATCTGGTTCCGGTTGGGCAGGCCCCAAACGACTTTCCCGCCCCCTCTGCGGGGTCGTGCAGGTAGGGAAATTTCATGTTCCCAAAACCATTTGGTGACCTGCGAGGCAGATCCCAGTCGCTGGAAGGTTTTGAAAAGCAGATCGACGGCTTCGGTGATGGATTGATCTGGATCCTTGACTACGCGGTCGCGCTCGGCGTACACAAGTCCTATGGGCAGCGGCAGTCTGAGTTCTCCGCGGCGTGCCTTGCTCCGCTGTCCCCCGAGCATGCGTGCAGAGATCCCGCGAAGTTCGTACTCCGAAAGCTGTCCCTTGAGTCCGAGCAGCATCCAGTCGTTGAGATCACTGACATCGTAGATGCCATGCTCGTCCAGTATGAGCGTTTTGGAAATCGCTGCGATTCGGAGCAACTTATGCCATTCGGCATTATCCCGGCACAGGCGTGATACTTCAAGACTGAGCACAATGCCCACCTCTCCGGCACCGACCCGTGCACGTAGATCCTGGAATCCCGTGCGCTGTGCGCTGGTGGCACCGGACTTGCCCTGATCCTCATCAATAATGTCGATCTGATCTTCGGGCCAGCCCAGTGCAATGGCACGCTCGCGCAGGCCATACTGTCGGACTTGACTCTCCGTATTATGCCGTACCTGGCGCAGCGAAGACTGACGGATATAAAGACAGGCACGGCGACTGAGATGGTCTGGGGTAATCTTATGAGACGACATAGGCAGCTTGTAAAGTGTTAAGGAGCTTGCAACTCATGGAACTCGCCTGTGTGATCAGGGCATGCGCAGGGACCACGGGCACAGATGTGTTGCCCCGATCTGTCGGTGACGGCGGCAGGGTCAGCAACAGCGCATGGGCCAGGCCGTGATCGTACACCAGGGAGACCGTTTGACGGGGGGTGTTGCGGATCGACTGCTGGCGCCACCGGCAGTAGCGATCCACAGACTGGGGATCCAACCTCGGTTCATCCATGTTTTTGTGCGTTTTTTTTTGACAGCGCCCGGTGCAGACTGCTGAAGTGAATGGTTACCTTGAAGTGTTTGCTGACCACTTCGGCAAGTTTGCGCACGCTGACCTCACCATATTCAATCTGGTACTGCTGGATAAACTCCAGCACCTCGGGCGTAACCTTGCGAGGGCCTTTGGCGCCGCGTTGTCCGGGAATCAGCGCCTGCAGGCCGCCTTGCCGGAAGAGGCGTTTGAGACGCACACAAGTAGGGACCGACATTCCGAACCGGGACGCCACCTCTTTGAGCGTCGTGTCTTTCTTATGCGCCCGAACCATCTCGTAGCGAACCTGCAGGAGGTCCTTCGGATCGAAGAATGGATGGTGATCGAACCGTGGATCAGAGACGGCTTCCGGATGCGGATTAAGCGTTCTGGTCTTGCGCAGATAGTCAGTTTTTTTAGCGGACATGTCCCAGGGGTGTCTGTAATAATAGAATATACATTCTAATTCGAACTGTTGCAACACAATGGAGGTAATACCGCACATAAAGCCGAATAATGGGCATTTGTGCGCCAAAAGTTGCATAGTTTATGATCATACTGTTGCATTATTGTTGATCATTCAAAAGGGCGTCCACCAAGGCGCGCAAAGCCACCAGATCGTCCACGCGAAAAAACGCCCGCCCTGCGGAGGTCCGCTCAAAGTCATCAATCCTACGCAGATCCGTCCAGGCCCTGGGCAGGTGCCTGAACGTCCGCTCATCCACAATGCAGCGCACCAACTGCCCATTCCCCGGAGTACGGCCGTGTTGGCGAAGAAATCTGCGTCCGTACCACGGATGGAAGGGATGTGTGACTTCTAGCCAGCTGTCCGGGCTAACTCCGGCGGCATCCCGCCGATCGACCATCTCCGGCGAGGAGGAAACCCCCGACGAATGGGAGGATAGGTCCGGTTGTTTTGCATTCGGAGACCCGAGACTGCGTATTCAGCCGAGCGCGCACCGTGTTCCCGGTGCGACGTAATGAGGCATCATAAAACAAGGAGACCTCATTCGGTTGTGCGGTTCGCAAAGAAGAAAGCCAGCACTGATAGCTCAGGGCTTTTAGGACGCCAGCGCCTGAACGGTCCAGACGTTTGTACGCCAAGGACTTGCCTGCACTGCTGCGTTGACGAATCCCGAGCCCGCAATAGCGCCACAATTTATGCTTGGTTGCAAACCGGTGCGGGGTCTGAATGAAGGCACTGAACACATGCGCTCCCACCACACCGATACCCGGCATGCGCTGGAACTGGATGATTTCTGGATAACGCTTGCCCAACTCCACCATCGAGGTTCGGGCTTTGTTCCACAGCGCATCCGTTGCGTCCAGCTGCTCGTACAAGTTCTCCATGATCGCCCGTCGTGCGTTCGTTGGCAATTGATCCAGATATGAGGTACGATGTTTTTTCGTGAACACTTGGGTCCCGGCCACATACGTCACGCCGGCCTGGTGGTACTTGGACTTGATTTGTGACTTTAAGCTGGTGCGATCACGCGTAAAACGCAAATACTGTTGCACCGTAATCTTAAAGTCTGTGCGGTGCTCCTGGTCCGGATGAAATACTTCGACCAATTCCCCCAGTCGAAGCAGTCGGCACAGGTCAGCAGCATCTCTGCGGTCATTCTTATTTCCACGACTGATGAGGGTATTGTGCCGAGGATCACAAACGATCAATCGCGTTACATACGGACGCAGCGCCGAAGCGATCCAGCCGGCCAACGAAGATTCCTCCAAGCCCAAATACTTGAATCGCGCAGGCAGTTCGATTACGTGACGGATCAGCGCCGCCTCCGAAGTCGAAAAGGTCTTGGTGGATACTATATGTCCTGAGGGGGACATGGCTGCCAGAACACAGATGCGCGTGTGGGCATCCAGCCCCAGATAAAGCGATTTGTACATGAGAACGAAGGTCTAATGAATGAGAACGGCGAAGGGGCAAGATAGCGCCCGCTTTTTCATTAGACTCTAAAATTTAAGTCGGCGACAATTCGTTTGAAAAAGAAAGTTTCACACACACCTCTCCCATGCTACAAAATATGTGAAATTTTGCAGGGCGCACACTCGTTTGAAAAAGAAAGTTTCACACGAATTGTCGTCGAGGTAAATTTTAATTGACGTTAGACGTGCGCCGTGGAAAGGCGCTTTCCTGTGGCGGGTGCGAACCCCGCCCAACACCTGTCGCTCCGGTTGGTAGCGGCCTTGGCGTATTATGGAGGTAACGACATGGTATGAAGCACTGAGGTTTAACGGGCTACGTGAGTAGCTTAGCGACCATGCGGGCCGGAACGTGCAGTGAACGCCGAGCAGGCCTCGAAACCGATAATGTGAGTGTCGACCCATTCGTCTATATGGGGAAGGCGGGCGCGTTTTGGGAAGCGAGCGACAAATGCACCAA
>Ga0209022_1003304_pt1 | contig 11641 bp, 10 predicted proteins | sample PinacodermPK_FD_187300 | JGI IMG/M metagenome (GOLD analysis project Ga0209022, IMG submission 187300) | Host-associated microbial community of the marine sponge Aplysina aerophoba from Gulf of Piran - sponge pinacoderm, lysed by proteinase... | ecosystem: Host-associated > Porifera > Sponge >...
AGGCGACCCAGCATTTCCGCATCGGAAAGGCGTTGCGCGAGGGCGGTGTTTGGGAGCTCCATCTGCTGCATCGATTGCTGGAGATGGTCGGGCTCTTGGAGGGACGGGCGGGCTTGTGCCGGTTGACCGCCCTGGGGCGGGAGATGCTGGGGCCGGGGAGACGGGGCGCGCTTCAGGCGATCCTGTTCTGGCACGCCGAACTCTGGCGCTTCGTCGAGACGTTCCCTCGCGGGTTGCCGGGGAGGTGGCCGCAGGACGACATGGGCGTGATCCTGTGGGGCCTCTCCCATATGGCCGGCGAGTGGCAGAGCGTGCGCACGCTCGCCACGCTCTGCGCCGTTCGCGACGATTCGGTGGCGAACATGCACTGGAATGCGGAGCGCACGATGTTTTCGGGACGCGTTCTCGGACCGTTGCGTTGGTTCGGGCTGCTCGAATGGCGGTTGCCGCTGGATCTGTTAGATGCCCGATGCTGGCGGAAGACCGCGCTCTTCGACCGGTTCCTGTCGTTCGACGTCCGGCTCGTGGAACGTCCCGCCGATGGTCACTAGTGTGGCGGCTCGATAGTTGATTCGTCTTTTGTTGGCAACAGCCCTGCTTGCGCACCCCCGACACGGCGTGTCTATCTCCAAACGCCCGAAGGCGGAGGCAACCGCAGGAGGCAACGATGCGGACGCGAAGAAACCAGCTCGCACTTCTTGCGGTTTTGTGTCATTCGCGGTGACGTTGTCCGGTTGCGGCAGCAGCGGCCGGGGCACGGGGACCACGGCCGATTCGCCGCCGACGGACACGGACGCCGCCATGGCGCTGGCCGGGGTGCTGAAGGATCCCAATTCTCCCGCGATAACCCGATTTGGCGCCAGGCTTCCTTCTCCTGGCGCGGTAACGTGCAAGGCGTTGACGATCGGATGCGAGGGAGGGCTCGGGCCGATTCACTACGGATCGGTTCGCGAGTATGATTTCTCCGACTTCGATTATCGCGAACGCCGTCGCGGAGTATCGTTGACGCAGAAGACAGGGGTCTCAAGCGAGGGAGACGGGATGACCGACCACCGCGCCTTGGCTAGTTGGATCAACCACAGTCTGTTCGTGATCGAGACGCCGCCGTCTAGAGAAGGTCGACCGGGCCGTTTCTACCGCGCCTTTTCGATGGGGAACGCGACGGGTTCCGATCCCGGTGTTTTGGTCATCAGCCGGGCGACATGGTCTGGGGTCATGTTCGGTTCGCGGATTTCTGACCCGGACGTGTTTCTCCATGGCGATGCCCTCGTAACAGTTTCCGATCCGGATGGAGGCGCGGATCTCGTGGTCGACGTCGAGTTCACGAACATCAAGGATGAAGACACGGGTGCGGGCCTCGACGATGTGTCCTGGGACGGGCTGAAATTGAGAGACGGCTCTTTCGGAGTCGCTCCTGTCGCGAAGGGTGCGTGGGATGTCAGCCGGCATCCTGCGAGTGAAGGAATCTCCGGCCGGTTCTACGGCCCAAGCCACGAGGAAGTGGGCGGGCTTTTCAGTTTCGCGAAGTCGGTGGCGGAAGGAGGCTGGGTCGGTGGAGACCGTTACGGTGTTTCGGGTGTATTTGGAGCGAGACGTGACTAGGTCAAGCGTCGGCTGTCAATTCGGATGGTCATGGGTGATTCACGAGCCGGATACAGGGTCGGCGCCGAAGCCGGCGGCAACCGGCGGTTCATGGAGGAAGGAATGGCTACGGACCTGAAGGTTAGCGTAAGGAGACAGATCGATCGGTTGAGGAAGGAACTGGCCGCGGCCACAGGGCAAGTTGCGGCGTTGCGGGACGAGATCAAGAGGTACGAGCTGGTCCATGACATGCTGGATGGACAAAAGGCCGGCAGAAGGTCACGGCAGCGTGATTCCGAGGTTGGAGCGTTGAAGCGGGGACCACGCGGCGCGATGATCGATTGGAATGCGGTTCTCGCGACTCTACCCGAACAGTTCAGTGTGGATACGATGGTCGCCCACGAGACGGCGGGCCAGAAACCTCGAGTGTACCTCGGGCAGGTGGCGGTGCGGTGGTCGAAGGAGGGGCGGATCAAGCGCACCGGCCGAGGCACGTACCAGAAGACCTGATTCCGAAGAAACCGGACGGGACCGGCGGAGCCGGGTCCCGACCCGTCCATTCGCGCCGACTGGTTTCAACGGTGTGCATACGTGCATCGCCGCTGCCCGGACCTGACTCGTCGGGAATGACTCGCTTTTCAACGGCCGGTCGGCTACCTTGAGAGTCTTCCACAAAGGTCGCAAGCTACGGAAGGACAAATCAGATGGCGACAACCGCAAATCGCCGGAACACCGCACTCAAGGAGGCCATGACCAAGCCCCAACTCCTGGGAACCCTGTCCGAACCGACCGGGCTTCAAAAGAAGGACGTGGTCTCGGTGCTGGACGAGCTTGGAGCAGTGATCGAGCGTCACGTCAGGAAACGCGCGGTGGGGACGTTCACGCTTCCCGGCCTGCTGAAGATCAAGGTGGTGCGAAAGCCCGCGACAACGGCGCGCAAGATGATGTCGCCCTTCACCGGGCAGGAGATCACGGTGGCGGCGAAGCCCGCCTCGCAGGCGGTGAAGGTCCAGCCTCTGAGCGGGCTCAAGCGCATGACGGAGTAGGCCCGGACCGGCGGGAAGGGAGCACGGTTGCTGTTCGGATAGACGGCGCGATGGCCTGCGACCCTAATGAGATGGGGCCAAGAAGTCATCCCATAAGCCTCCAATGATGGTAGCCGATCCACTCAAGAACCTGCGAGAGACCGCCGACGAGCTCGGCCAAGCGGAAAACTGGCCCGAATACATCCGAGTATTGGCGGAATTGATTCCATTGGAGGACGATCAGCAAAGGCAGGCCGTTCTGTACACCAATCGAAGCACTGCGTTTCACAAGTTGGAGGACTACCCTCATGCACTCGACGATATAAACCGCGTGATTGAGCTCTCTCCCGATGACCAAGAAGCCTACCATTGGCGTGGCGTACTTCATGGCCAATCGGGACATCTCTCAGAGGCGATCACCGACTTCAACAAAACGTTGAACATAAACCCCCGTCACGCCCGCGCATACCAGTCTCGCGGCATCACATATGTCAAACTGCGGCGGTACACCACCGCCATATCCGACCTTGAACATGCCATTGCTTTAGATCCCAAAGATACGCTTTCGTACCTCAACTGCAGTTTTGCATATCGCTCTATTCGTGCGTACGACAAGGCCGTCGCCGTCGCGACCCGTGCTATCCGTCGTGACCCAACCAACGCCTTGGCATACAGTCATCGTGGTATGGCCTATCTGTACCGAGGAAGCTACGGGCGTGCTCTCAACGATCTTGTTTGTGCTGACCGACACGACGAAACGTTAAAGACCCGCTTCCCGGGTCCTTATTTCGCGTCGAACCTTCATCGCATTTACGCTGCCGGCAAAACGCGCCAGCGAAACATCGCGTTTAGATATTTGAACAGATTGTTCAACGCGATAGCGGAGATACAATACAAACTGCTCTGTTCACCGGGACCGGTTCAAGAGGTTGCTCACTATACCTCTCTCCATACATTGAAGAGTCTCACAACAGGAAACCTCTTTCGTCTCTACAACGCTGCTTACATGAACGATCCCGAGGAAGGCAGAGTCTTCTTTGAAGTCATGGAGAACGACTATGGAGTAAATGTACGAGACAAATTTTATGAGGGTCTCACGCACTATCCGTCACCGGCCTACATCGGCAGTTTCATCATGGTAGACGAGAACTCGGATGAACCAAAGGACAAACTCTTTCTTTGGCGAACGTACGGACGGCACGAAACCGAGGACGCCGCGGGAGCGTGTGTGCTGTTTACGCATGATGGCCGGACCTTTGCGGGGACCGCACCACCCACAGTGGGCTATATGTCCACACCGCATAGACCGGCACTCTACAGGGTAGTCTACAGGACTGACCAACGTACTATGAGTGAGGACTTGCGGCGTGAACTACGGGAACTATCCGACTCCCTGGAGCAAATCGAGGCCAATGTGTTGAACGGGAGAAGCGGCGAGACGGCCCAACTTCGCAAACTGGTCTGCGAGTTACTCGACAGTATCCGTTTTCTGTTCAAGAAGGACCACTATCGCGAGGAACGTGAGGTCCGCATTGTCGAGAACCGGGGTAACGAGGGAAGTGGAGATGGCGTTAAGGTCGACACGGACCGTATTCCACCACGCTTATACGTGGAGGCTGGCGACTCGGTACGCTTCATTGAAGTCATACTCGGCCCAGAGGTACGGGGACCGTACGAGTGGAAGCGTTGGTTGAAGGAGCGAAATTCCGCGCTCACCGTGACCAAATCCCGAATCGAATATGGGGAACGGTATCCTTAATGGCCGGGAACCATCAGTCATTCGCTCCCGGATTCCCCTTGTTGTGGCCGTTGTCGCGTTGGTCGGGGCTGCCAACTTAGGCATGCGGTCTAAAGACCCTCAACGTCGGGACCTTCTCGGGGGCCGGAGGGGTTCTTCCGCCATCGCCGAGAGCCGTTCACCTTCGAGAAGATCGGGAGACAGATGGAATACTCGCTGGCGGAAGACAACCGGGTGGTGACGGTCAAGGTGGTGAGCGGGGATTCCACCTCGGGATGTTTCGCGGTGGACAGCGAGGCGATCCGCTATCCGGTGATCGAGTGGCGCTGAACGGTGGAGAAAATCCTGGAGAAGGGTCCCCGGCTTCTATAACTGATCGAAAAAGTTATCTCGTATGTTATCCACATCCGGCAATAGTTCGGGTTTGATGCCCAGGTATAACGCTGCGGTATCATTGGATATCAAGTTTTCGCGTTGTGCATCCACGACATTCGAAAGGAATTTCCCTCGTCGATTCACCCGAAAGTTAGCAATCTCAAGTTCCCGAGACGGAATGAAGGTCGTCAAGAAGCGCTCTCGTCCGACCCAGTCATCGGTGGGCTCGACGGCGCTCGTCGAAATATCTTCCAGATTCCATATCCGGTAAGCTGCGTTCCAGATATGGTAGCGAGCTGCAGTAAAACTGACCCCAAACTCTACCATGAAGTCGAAGATGTCGTTGGGCGGCTGATATTGATCGCGAAAATACCTATCGATCGCAACCTGGGGCGCAAGAAACTCAATTGCGAACGCATTCGCCCTTTGTTCGACGTAAGTATTAGCTTCCCACGGCGGTTCATTGAGTCGATCGCTTGTATCCACGATAAGAGTATTCAATCTATCGTCGGGATCCCACAAGAGGTGGCAAAGTTCGTGTGCAATAGTCAATCGAGCGGACCAGGTATTGAAATATCTACCTGCGATGTTGATAACAATTCCACGATCATCGCCAGACTGAACCGTTGCGCCGGCAATGCCTCGCGGCAAATTATCGTAAATAAGCGGGATGCGCAGCCTGTCCTCGACCAATGATCTGAGGTTCTCGATAGGCGCGGTCGGACGAATATCAAGAATTTGCCTGGTTCTCGAGGCTAGTTCATATCCAATACGCCAAGCCGGATTATACGGGTGACCGTAGTCTGGGTTTGGAGTAAATTCTGAATGAAACTCGGAATCCCGTCTCAAAGACCTACCGAGTTCGTTTTGTTTGGAGATGATCCACGCGTCCTCCAACAAGGAGAGCGTAGAAGACTTAGTGAGTCGACTTCCGTTATTGTCAAAGTCCCTTTGCAACTGTCGGAACCGGACGCCGAGTTCGTGATCCTTGGGCGACGGTTCTTCCAACCCAATTCTATATTCGTCAAGTGACAAGGCCAAGCAAATTCTCGTCAATGTTCTTGCTGGTAGTCTCGACGAGCCATCTTCCAGAGTAGCTAACTCCTCGCCGGTTATGCCGACTTTGCGGGCCAAATCAGAGGGAGAGAGTCCAAGTTCTAGTCGTCGTGCGTGAATACGTTTCCCGGGTTGTACACTTGGACAACGAGGATCCGCCACGAGAATGGCAGTGCCGTATTCCAATATTTCAGCTATTTTCGCCTCTCCAAAATGACTCAAGACTTCATATGCAGTTAGTTTTTGCCCGGTAGCACGGGCCGAATCAAAGGCTAGATGATCCGAACTCCTTACAAAAATACGATTGGAACTCTTGGCGCGCTCTTCAAGCGAGTGACCACGGTCAGTGCCGAATACGGTGTCCCATGTATGGCTAGGAAGACCCAATTGGCACCTCCCATGGGGGATTTCCTCTCGGGAGTCTCGCGGGACGATCGGCTTCGAGATCCCAACCCATTGACCATACTTCGTAACCAGCATCTTGGAAAGCGCTTGCTATTGCGTCTAGTTCAGCTGCGCCTCTGGGTGGATATCTGCCGGATGCGCCATTGAGGATCAATCGCTCGTTGGAAACGAACCATACCTCGCCGCCACAGTGGGCGTCTCCCCCGCCGGTCAGGTTGGTGTGTTTGCAAACTCCCGACTGAAGTGGAGGTCTAGCGGCAAGGCGTTCGGGAACAAAAGGAACGTCTAGGGTACGGACCACCCAAAGGCATCGCTTGTCCGGGTCAGGGTTGCTTGCCGATGGGTTAATGTCCTGCACGCGGAGTGGGCATGGTGCATCGGTGAAAAACTGGACATCGTCGGAGTCGTCTAGAAGTCGCTGCTGATCGGGGTCGGCACTGGTAGACGTACACTTGGGGCCTCGTGGGGGGTACGCGGCGCGATAAGGACCGAATGTGGAAATCCCCATAAAGTTTCCGTGAAATGGATGTTGCGACGCGTCGGTGCAGGGCAAGGTGTTACGGCAGCATGGCTCTACGCATTGCGTATGCCGGTTCGTCTCATTGATGAGGTCAATAGCCATCCTGGCCTCGACTACGAATCCCTCAGAATGGCGGCGGGGATATCCCGTTCGCTGTCGAAAATTAGCGGGAATGGCGTTGCGAGTCAAACATCGGGCAACCCTGGTTTGAGAGTGGGTGATGGTGTTGGTCCATTGCGCTTCAAGGGCATCTTGCGTCGGGTTAGGTGCTTGAGGCGCTGGAAACCCTTCTTCGCTTCCAGCATGGTCGCGCCAGTCCAGCGCAGGGCATCCATGCGTTACGCCAGCGCCTCACATTCCGGCAGACTTGGGGAACCCACGCTGTTTGTCATGTCTCAGGCCAAGTGTATTGTATTGTGACGCGCTACAGTATACAATAAGACGACAAGGTTCGGAATACAAGGGGTCCGAGGTGATAGCATCCGAAGCAACAGAGAGGCCGGCTCATCCCAGCGTATATGTCAGACGGCATGTTATTCCGGAGGGTATGACGGTCACCAAGGCCGCCGCGCTGCTTGGGATCGGGCGACCGGCATTGTCCAACTTCCTGAACGGCAAGGCTGCGTTGTCGCAGAGGATGGCGCTACGGCTGGAGCGCGCCTTTGGAGCGGATCTCGAGGCTCTGTTGAATCTCCAGGCACACTACGACCGCCGCGACGAAGCCATGAGCCGCCCGGTGGTCGTTGGTCGGCACGCGCCGGAGCTCGCCGCGATCCGTGCCAAGGACATTGACGACTGGGCCGATCGGATCGATGCGCGACACGAACTGCCCGCGCTGTTGCGGCGGCTAGTCCACTCGACCGGTTGTGAACTCACCCGTGTCGATTTTCCCGCCTTCGATAATGCTGAACGGCCGGGGTGGGACGGTGTCGTCCAAGCCAAGACGCCCACGCCATGGGTCCCGGAGGGCAAGTCCGGCTGGGAGTTTGGTTGCAACCAAGTTCCCCAACGCAAGGCGCAGGACGACTACGACGCACGTGTGAAATCGGTTCCGTCACAGGAGCGGCGAGACATGACGTTCGTCTTCGTGACACCGCGTAACTGGCCGGGGAAAGAAACATGGGGAAAGAAGAAGGCCGCGCTCGGCGACTGGAAGGATGTCCGCGCCCATGATGCGAGCGATCTGGAGCAATGGCTTGAGCAGTCTGCGCCTGCGCAAGTCTGGTTCGCCGAACGGCGTGGCAACCAAGTTAGCGGCTATCGCTCGCTCGACCGATGTTGGTCCGACTGGGCCGAAGCCTGCGACCCGGTGCTTTCACCTGCGCTGTTCGCCGCAGGGGTCGAGGAGTTTTCCGCCGAGTTGCAGCGTTGGCTGGCCGAACCGCCGACGCGACCCTTCATTGTGGTTGCCGACTCTCGGAACGAGGCGCTTGCTTTCCTGTGCTGCCTTGTCGGTGAGGCCACGTCTGAGAAAGACGAGCCGGGTGTCGGCGCGCTCGTGTTCGACACGCCCGAAGCCATACGACGGTTTCGGGCATCAAATGTCGTCCCGCGCATAGTGGTCGTTCACACCGACCATGTCGAAAAAGAGATCGGAGACCTCCACCGGCGTTGCCACTGCGTGATCGTGCGCCCGGGCAACGACGTGAACGCCAAATCCGACATCAGCCTCGCGCTTCCGGGTCGGAAGTACTTCTCAGACGCCCTGGAATCGATGGGGCTATCCGGTGACAGAATCGACATGCTTGCGCGGGAAGCGGGTCGATCTCCGACTGTCCTGCGACGGCGGCTTTCCACGATCCCGGCGGTGCGCGCCCCCGCCTGGGCGGACGACGCTCAGACGGCGCGGAAGCTGCTGCCAGCGGCGCTGGTCGGTGCCTGGCGCAAAACCTCTCCATCCGACTGCGAGGTTGTCCGGCGGCTCGCCCGGACTGGCGACGACAACGACATGGAGAACGACGTCATGGTGTTGTTGGCCCTTGAAGACTCGCCCCTCTGGACGACAGGAGAATATCGGGGAGTGGTTTCGCGAACCGACGCCCTGTTCGGGATTGCCAGATTTGTTACCGAATCGGACCTCATCAATTTCTTCTCGGTGGCGGAAGGCGTACTCGCGGAAGCCGATCCCGCACTCGAATTGCCGGAAGACGAGAGGTGGTTGGCCGACATATACGGCAAGGTACGCGTTCACTCCGCCGTGTTGCGAAAGGGTATCCGCGAAACGCTGGTGCTCCTCTCCGTCCATGGCAACACGCTGTTCCGGAACCTAGGTGTCGACCTGGAAGCTCAGGTTTCTTCTCTCGTTCATCGGCTGCTCACGCCGCTGACGATCAGCAAGCTGCTTTCGCACCAAGGCGATCTTCCGAACTATGCCGAGGCGACGCCGGACACGTTCCTGAAACTGATCGAAGCCGACCTACGGGAGCCGGAGCCGGCCGTCTTCGGCTTACTCAAGCCCGCCGAAAGCGGCCCGTTCGGCAGGTGCCTACGAACGGGACTATTGTGGGCGTTGGAGTGCCTGGCCTGGAATCATCTCGGGCGAGTGAGCTTGATACTCGCGCGGCTGTCAACGATCAGAATCGACGACAACTTGGGAAACAAACCGTTTGCCAGCCTTTCGGGGCTTTACCGGTCATGGTTGCCGCGGACGGCTGCTTCGCTCCCGGAGCGGATGGAGGCCCTTGAGACGCTGACGAAGCGGTTTCCGGATGTCGGCTGGCGGGTTTGTATCGCATTGGATACCGGTCCCCGAATGGCGCTGCCCAGCTACCGGCCGCGCTGGCGGGACGTCGCGGCCAGTGCGAACGCAACGCTCGAGGAGTTTCATGAGTTCAGGCGCAAGGCGCTCGCACTCGCCCTTGAGTGGCCGGATCACGACCAACGGACGCTTGGAGATCTCTTGGAGCGAATCCATGGATTGCCCGACGAAGACAAGGGTACCATTTGGGATCTGATCGAGACTTGGGCGGATTCGGGAGCGGACGACAGGGAGAAAGCCCGCCTTCGTGATCGGATTCGCCAGTTCGCGTTTACCCGGCGCGGTCGTCAGCACGGCCTGCGAGGTACGGCGATAGACCGAGCGCACGCGGCATATGATCGGCTGGAACCGCGCGATCCGGTTGTCCGGCATGCTTGGCTGTTCACCAAACTCTGGATCGAGCCTTCCGTCGATGGAATCGAGGAGGGCGAGCGCGACCACAAAAAGGACGCGGAGACAATTCGCGGGCTCCGCGCCGCCGCGATGAAGGAGATATGGGCCGAACGCGGATTCGAGGGCGTCACTGCGGTCCTGTCGGACAGCGGCGCGCCCGGTGTCGTTGGGGCAGGGTTGGAACCCTGCATCCCGGATGGGGAAGCACGGGTTGATTTCCTGAGGCAATGCCTCTCTGTCACCGGCCATCTGCAAGTAAAGGCCGAGTTGTGCATTCGCGGGTTTGTCTGGTCCGTTGGCGACGATGCACGCAGCAATCTCCTTGAGGCGGCCGCCGTGGGCGCCCACACTGGCGAGATCGTCCGGCTATACCTCTGCGCCCCGTTCGGGCGGCACTCGTGGCGGCTACTCGACCGGTACGACCGAGAAGTCCAGGATCGGTATTGGCGAGAGGTCCTACCGGAATGGAGCCGCTACGACGAGGCGGAACTGATCGAACTCATCGATCGCCTCTTGAATGCGAAACGTCCTCGCGCTGCGTTACACGCTGCGCAACTGGATTGGTCCAAGATCGAGACGTCAGGGCTGAAACGTATTCTCTTCGATGTCGGCACCGCAAACACGGAACCTGCCGTCCAGTACATGATCGAGAGTCACGATATCTCGGAAGCCCTGAACGAGCTCGACGGCCGCGCTGGTGTCAGTCGAGACGAGATGGCACGGCTGGAGTTCATGTATGTCCAAGCGCTCGAATCCAGTGAGCACGGGATTCCCAACCTGGAGCAGTGGCTCTCTGAGTCTCCCTTGGGCTTCGTTCAGATCCTGGCCTTCGTATCCAAGCGTGACGACGGGGGACAGGACCCTCCCGAATGGCAAACAAAAGACACTGAAAAACAGGCCGCGCTGGTTACCGCCGCATACACGCTTCTCAGACGGATCAGCCGTATTCCAGGTACCGGGGAAGGAGGCGACATCGATGTAGTCGTGTTGTCGCAGTGGATAGCCGAGGCGCGGCGGCTATGCGCGGCTCATGACCGCGCAGAAATCGGCGATCGATATATCGGTAAGATATTGTCGAGGGCGCCGGCTGATGACGCTGGTATCAAGCCTTGTCTCGCAGTGTGCGAAGCGTTGGAAAGGGTTCGATCGCCGGCTATCGGTTTTGGCTTTAATATCGGTATCAACGATGAACGGGGCGTGGTTTCGCGGGCCCTCGGGGAGGGAGGGGGGCAGGAACGCGAGTTGGCGGAGAAGTATAGGAGTTGGGCCAGACAACGGAGCCCGCGTTATCCCTATGTCGGGAGTATTTTGGAGGATATCGCGGTCGACTACGACCGGCAGGCGCTGCGGCAAGATGAGAAAGCTAAGACCGACCTGAGGCTGGAGCATTGAGCAGAAATCCGTGAAAGACATCCCGAAACCGGGCGCAATTGCATCTCTGTCATCGGGACGTATTGACTGTCACACCATGTTCACGGGTTGGCGGAGCCGTTAAGCTGGGGACTGTCCTGGAACAGGTCGAGTTGGCGCATCCGACGGCCTCCGGCAGGGGAGGATTTCCGCCCCCTTCAGGCTCGCGTCTCCGTACCGGAAACACCCCCACCGGCAGAGTACCCGGGTACCGCGGACCGGGCCGGCCCGGACGGTCCAAGGATCAGGTCGCCGTCCCGGCCGGGGCTTCGTCCCCGCCGTCCACCTGGCATCCCTTGAGGATGTCGGCGGCGATGCTGTCGGATATGCGGATGGCGGACTCGCGCACCGACTCCCGCGCCAGGTGCGCGTACCGCGCG
>Ga0209022_1003319_pt1 | contig 11584 bp, 8 predicted proteins | sample PinacodermPK_FD_187300 | JGI IMG/M metagenome (GOLD analysis project Ga0209022, IMG submission 187300) | Host-associated microbial community of the marine sponge Aplysina aerophoba from Gulf of Piran - sponge pinacoderm, lysed by proteinase... | ecosystem: Host-associated > Porifera > Sponge >...
CTCCCCCGTCCCGCTGGCGTCGGCGGGCGATTCCCCGGTCCCCGCCGGGCGCCTGGCGGCCCGAACGCTGGCGGCCGCCCCAAGGTCCACCCGCTTCGGGGATCCTTCGAGCGCCGCACGAACGCCGCGGAATACGGCGCCCCAGGCCGCATCGGGATCCGCGAAACGCACCTCCGCCTTCGCCGGATGAACGTTCACGTCGACGACATCCGGCGGCGCCTCGAGAAACACATAGGCCTTCGGCGTACCGCTCAGGCTGGAAAGCCGCCGGTAGGCATCCGTGACCGCGTGAAAGAGGCGCCGGTCCTTGATGGGCCGGCCGTTCACGAACAGCAGCAGCCGGGCGGAGGCGCCACGCGCCGCCATCGGTGGGGACAAGAACGCCCGGACGCCGAGCGACCCGGCGCGCGCCTCGATCGGAATGGCATCCCGGGCCCAGCGGGGTTCGAGCTGCCCGAGTCGCTCCTCGGCATTGCCGCTCGGCTCGAGGGCGAACACCTGCCGGTCTCCGCTCCGCAGGTCGAAGCGGATCTGCGGCCAGCAGAGCGCCAGATTCGAAACCGCCTGGACGATGTAGGAGGTCTCGGTCCTTGCCGCTCGAAGGAACTTGCGCCGCGCCGGGGTGTTGAAGAACAGGTCCCGCACCTCCACCACGGTCCCGGGCGGCATCCCCGTGGGCTTGTCGGCGACCGGCGCACCCCCTTCCACCCCGATTTCCCACCCGGCGTCGGCATCCTGCTCCCGAGTGCGCAGGCGGAACCGGGAGACCGAAGCGATCGAGGGCAGTGCCTCTCCCCGAAACCCGAGCGAACCGATGGCGGTCAGGTCATCCACCGACTCGATCTTGCTGGTGGCATGCCGTTCCAGTGCGAGGCGGGCGTCCTCCCGGCTCATCCCGACCCCGTCGTCGCTCACGCGGATCTCGGTCCTGCCCGCATCCTTGATCCGCACCGAGATCGCCGCGGCGCCGGCATCGATCGAGTTCTCGACGAGTTCGCGGACGACCGCGGCCGGCCGCTCAACGACCTCACCGGCGGCGATCTGGTTGGCCACCGCCGCCGGCAGCCGCCGAATTCTCCCCACCGGCGAGCCTCAGGACGCCGCCGATTCGATCTGGCTCAAGTCTCCCACCTGGCTGAAGAGCGCATCCAGCCGGGCGAGCAGTGCCAGGCGGTTTGCGCGCACGGCCGGGTCCTCGGCCATGACCAGCACATCGTCGAAGAAGGTGGCGATGGCGGGAGAGAGCGTGGCCAACGCCTGAAACGCCGGGAAATACCGCGTCTCGCCGAAGCAGCGCGAGACCTCGGCCTCGACCCGCTCGAGCATGCCGTAAAGCTCGCACTCGGCCGGCTCGGTGAGAAGGGCCGGGTCGAGGCCGACTCCCCTCGCCTCCCGAATCCCGGCTGGGAGAATGCGCCGGACTCTCCGCGACGCCTCCGCGAGGGTGGCGTAGTCCCCGCTACCTACGGCCTTCGCGAGATCCACGATCCGCTGCCAGGTGTCGGCCACCGGGTGCGAGGCGTTCCGGATCGCGAGAACGGCGCCCACCACCCCGCGCGGCGTTTGGGCGCCGACAAGAGCGTGTGGAAGCCGGTCTTGCACGAAGGCCGCGAGCTTTTGTGCGGTTGCCCTGCGCGCCTGGTCATCTGGCGCGTACTCCGCGAGGGCGCGATGCAGCAGGGCTGCGGGTGACGGCCAACCACTCCGGTGTTCCGGGTATTCCCGGGGACCGTCCCGCAGCACGCGAATCATCGAGAGCGCCGCCCGGCGCAGTGCGAAGGGATCCCCCGAGCCCGAAGGTTCCTCCCCGGCAAGGAAGAGGCCGGCCAGGGTGTCCGCACGGTCGGCCAGCGCAACGACCGCTCCCTCGGGGCCGCGCGGGAGGTCGCCCTCGAGCCCCGCCGGCCGGTAGTGGTCATAGACCGCCTGCCACACCGCCTCCGAGGCTCTCTCCTCGCGAAGGAGCAATCCCCCCGCGACACCCTGGAGCGAAGCGAACTCCCCCACCAGATTCCCCGTCAGGTCGCACTTCGAAAGCCCGGCGGCATGGGACGCCGCCGCGGCATCCGCGTTGATCTCACCGGCGATCCAGGCAGCCAATCCCTCCATCCGGTCGGCCTTTTCCCGAAAGCTGCCGAGCTGCTGATGGAAGACCACCCCCGCGAGGCGCGGGCGCGTCTCGGGGAGTGGGATCTTCCGATCCTCATCCCAGAAGAAACGCGCATCCCGCAGGCGGGCCACAACGACCCGCTCGGCGCCGCGCCGGACCCGCCCCTGCGGATCGTCCGGCAGGTTGGTGACGGCGATGAAGAACGGTCTCGTCGGAAACGGGAAGTACTTCTGGTGGTGAATGAGGACGGTGTCCCGAATCTCCTTCGGCAGCGACAGGAACTCGTCGGGGAACCGGCCCGCAATGGCCCCGGGATACTCCACCAGGTTCTTGTGAACGTCCGCCTGATTCCCCACCTCGGCAGACTCCCCCGCTTCCTCCTCGCAGCGTCCCAGCGCTTCGGCCAGCCGGCGCTTCCTTTCCTCGTCGTCGAGCACCACATAGCGGCTCCGAAGGCCGTCCCTGAGACTTCCCAGCGAATCCACCGAAAACGAGGCGCCGGGCTTCTCTCCATCCACCGCCGTCCGCGCGCGATGGCCGTGGCTGCGGTTCCCGGCCACCACTGGCGCGCCCCCGGTCACCGCAATGCGGAAGGGAATGACCTCATCCCCGAAGAGCGCCACAACCCAGCGGATGGGACGAGCAAAAGCGAAGGGTTTACCGCCGATCGAGGCGTCCCAATTCATGGCCTTCGGAAGAGGCAAAGCCCGCAGCGCGTCCTCCAGGATCCCGGGCAGGATCCGGCCGGCCGGCTCTCCGGACACGACCTGGCGGATACCCAGGTATTCGCCGCGCGAAGTCTCCACCGCCTGAAGGCGCTCGTCGAACTCCGCTTCCTCGATTCCCTGCCGGCGGGCAAAGCCGGCGGCGGCCCGGCTCCAGCCGCCGTCGGCATCCTTGGCCACCCGCCACGGGGGGCCCGGGATTTCACGAACCTCGTCCGGTTGGGACTCAGGAATCCCGGCGCCGTGAACGACCAGCCGGCGCGCGGTGCCGTAAGGGACGATCTTCTCCGCCGTCAGCCGCTCCCGGGCGAGACCTCCGGAGACGGCCGCCGCGAAATCCGCTGCGAGACCCTCCACCCAGTCGGCGGGGATCTCTTCGCACCCGATCTCGATCAGGAGTTCGCGTCCGCTCATGGGTCGGCCAGGTAGCGGTGCGCGGCAGCCGTCGCCAGTCCGCGCACCGCCAGAATGCGGCGCGGCCGGTCGCTGACGGAGACAGCCCCCCGGGAATCGAGCAGATTGAAGAGATGGGAGGCGCGGAGGCACTGCTCGTAACCGGGCAGGACCAACCCGCTCTCGATCAGGCGAGCCCCTTCGGTGATCGCCTCCTCGAAGCCGCGGCTGAGCACTGTCGTGTCGGCCTCTTCGAACGCGTAGCGCGACGACTGCTGCTCGTCCGCGAGGCGCACGGTCCGGTAGTCCACACCGTCGGTCCACTTCAGGTCGTACACGTCATCCACGTCCTGCAGGTACATGCCGAGACGCTCCAGGCCGTAGGTGATCTCCACCGAGATTGGAGCCAGTTCGATCCCTCCGGCCTGCTGGAAGTAGGTGAACTGGCTGATCTCGAGTCCGTCGAGCACCACCTGCCAGCCGACTCCCCAGGCCCCGAGGGTGGGCGCGGCCCAGTTGTCCTCTTCAAAACGGAGGTCGTGTTGCGCGGCGTCCACACCGCACGCCGCGAGACTCTCGAGGTAGAGGTCCTGGATGCTCTGGGGAGCCGGTTTCAGGATGAGTTGGAGCTGGTGGTGCTTGTAAAGGCGGTTCGGGTTCTCGCCGTAGCGCCCGTCGGCGGGCCGGCGCGAGGGCTGCACGTAGACAACCTTCCAGGGCGTCTTGCCGAGCACCCGGAAGAAGGTCTCCGGATGCATGGTCCCCGCGCCCATCTCCATGTCGAACGGCTGGGCGACGACGGCGCCCTGGTCCGCCCAGTAGCGCGTCAGCCTCGCGATCAGGTCCTGAAAGGTCATCGCGCGGATTCTCCGGCCGGATGGACCACCGGGTGGAGCAGTCCCTCGAGCGCGTGGCGGGCCGGGAGCGCCCGCTCCGCGTAGCCCGCGGTGAGACGCCCGTGGAACCGGAAGAGTTCCCGGGCGGCCGAAGCCTCCGGCGCCGGTGCGGACGGTGGTTCCGCCCAGAACCTCTCCAGCAGACCAAGCGCCCGCGCGGAGAGGCGATCCGTCGGCTCCCCGTGTCCGGGAGCGCAGCGATGGCAGGCATAGACCGGACCGGCGGCGAAGAACACCGCCCCCTCCTCCTCGAAACCGGCCCCACAGGAACAGCGGCCGGGCCGCGGATAGAGGCCCGACAAGCGGAGCAGCCACGCCTCGAAATAGGCCACCACGAGTTCCGCCGGCCGCTCGTCGAGCAGCGCGTCCCGGCAGGCGGAGATCAACCGGTAGAGCCTGGGGTCGGCTTCCCGGTCGGGCGCGAAGGTATCCACGAGGCGGGAAAGGTAGCCCAGTGCGGCTGCCCGCACCGGATCGCGGGCGAGCGGCAGCGCGGAAGTCACGAGTTCGCAGCGGTCGAGATGTACGAGCTCCCGGCCTTCCCGTTCGTACCACCCCGCCTCCACCTCGTTGCCGATGTCGAGCGCGCCCCCGTAGCGCGACCTGGGCCGGCGCGCCCCGCGCGCCCAGGCGCGGACCTTCCCCTCATCGCCGCTGAACAGGACGCACACCCGGTCCGCTTCGGCGACCGGGTGGGTGCGGAGGACGAAGCAGCGCGATTGCTTGAGGGGCATCGTGGGGGAAAGGTCAGAGGCTAATCGCTGTTCCTCGACTTGTGACGCCGAGGCGCGTCGCGCCATCAGGAGTTGCCGACAAGGCGTCGCTCGCGGGCCTGAGGGCCGGCGGCCCCCGACCACCCCTCAGAGGTGGGTCAGCGCCGTGACTCCGATGCTGAGGAACAACAGGAACCCGGAGACGTCGGTGGCGGTGGTGACGAATACCGAGGACGCAAGCGCCGGGTCCACCTTCAGCCAGCGCAGGGTGAGCGGCATGAGCGTGCCGACGATGGCGGCCACCACCATGGTGCCCACCATGGCCAACGCGAGGGCCAGACCGATCCGGGCATCGCCCTTCCATACCCACGCGAACGCGGCGATGAGCAGGCCGATCACCAGACCGTTCGCCGAACCCACCGCGAGTTCCTTGAGGAGCGCGGGCCGGCTGTTCTTCCAGCTCAACTCCCCGAGCGCGATTCCGCGGACCATCACGGTGAGCGTCTGGTTGCCGGCGTTGCCGCCGAGCAGCGGCACCATCGGCATGAACACCGCAAGAATCGCGAAGCGGGCGATGGACTCTTCGAACAGGCTGACCACCCACGCGGCGAGGAACGCGGTCGCGAGGTTCACGGCGAGCCACGGGATCCGCATCCGGATGGAACGGGAAGCCTTGGTGAAGACGCTTTCCGAAACTCCGAGTCCGGCCATCCGGTACATGTCCTCGGTGGCCTCTTCCTTGATGACGTCGATGACGTCGTCCACCGTGATGACCCCGACCAGCTTCCCCTGCTGGTTCACCACCGGCACCGCGAGGATGTTGTAGCTGGCCACCAGTTGCGCGACCTCCTCCTGGTCCATCTCGGTGCGCACGCGGAGGACGTCGGTCACCATGACCTCCGAGAGCAGGGCCCCGGGGCGCCGCTGGAGGAGTTGGCGCAGGGACAAGACCCCCACCAGGGTGCCGTGGCCGTCCACCACGTAGATGTAGAAGACCATCTCCACATCGGGAGACTCCTGAAGCCGCTCGATCGTTGCCCCGATGGTGGCGTCCTCGGGCACCGAGAACACCTTCGGACTCATGATCCGCCCGGCGGTCTCTTCCGGATACTGGAGCAGGTCCTCGACGTCCGAGGCCTCGCGGGTTCGCATCCCCCGGAGCACCTGCTCCCGGAGTTCCTCGGGGAGTTCGCTCAGGAACTCCGCGGCGTCGTCGGGGTCGAGTTCCTGGAGAAGCTGTGAAATCTCGGCGGGCTCGAGCCGCGGCATCAGGTCGGCGGCCCGCTCGACCCCGAACTCTCCGAGTGCCGCCGCGGCGAGGTTCAGATCCCGCTGGAAGACGACGCGGAACGTCTTCAGCCGATAGGCCCCGGGCAGGTCGGCAAGGACCTGCGCCACATCCGCCGGATGTAGCTTCTCGAGGATGCGGTGTGCGTTAGCGAACGCCCCCCGGGACACCAGTTTGCGCACCGTCTCCGCGAGCAGCGGGGTCTTGGTGAGAACCATGGCGAGTACCGGAAGGGCGCACCTCGACGGGGGCGGTTCTCCGGATGGGTTCCGGAGGTTGGGCGGATTCGTCGAGCTGCATCACGGCGCGGAGGGTACCACGGAGCGGAGCCTTTCCGGAGGCTTCCAAAGCCCTGGCGGCATCGAAGCCGGAGGGCGTGAGGGGCGGCGCCACGGGCTACTTCTCCGCCCAGGGAAGCCGGTCGGAGAGCGGGCAGACGGCCTCGACCCTGGCAGCGACGGCCCGTCCGAGTTCTTTGAGCCGGGATGCGTCGAGTCGTTCCTGGATGTCCTGGAAGAGTTGGCGCTCCTCGGTGCGGATGTGACCGTGGAGCACCTCTCCGAACCGCTTCAGCAGCGGAATCCGGTCCTCGTCCGTCGCGTGGGCGATCCGCCGCACGAGATCCTCCATCACCCGGTGTTCGGCGATGAGCCGGTCGAGCAACTCACCCGACGCCAGGTAGCGCCGGACCGCGGGGAAGAGGATCTCCTCCTCGACGCGAAAGTGCCCGAGGAGTTCGACCTCGGCGGCGCGGGCCACCTTCGCCGCAAGCTCCAACCCCTTCTCGCGGGTCGGTTCCGCCTTCAGCCCCCGGTCGATGAAGACAGTGAGCGCGAGCCCGTGCTGGTGTTGATGGGAAAGCGGGATGAGGCTCGGATCCCGGTGCAGGGGCTCGGGGGTCATGCCCCCACTCCAGTCTTTACCAAAGCCTGTGAACCGTGAGCCCCATCGCCCGAGCCGCGTCGTCAACGTTCCGGCCGAGTTCTTCCCGGCGGGCCTCATCCAGGTTCTTGCCGATTTGCCGGAAGAGTTCCACTTCCTCCATGCGGATGTGGCGGCGAAGCGATGCCCCGAATTGCCTCAGCAGCGAGGCCCGCCCGTCGTCGGACGACTCCGCGACCCGCCGGACCAGGTCTTCCATCTTCCGGTGGTGGCCAATCAGCTCGTCGAGCAGTTCATCGGCGTCGAGCACCGGGCGCAGCACCGGGAAGAGCGCCGTCTCCTCCACCTGAAAGTGGGGGAACAGTTCCTTGTCGGCAAAACCCGCCACTTTGCCGGCCAGGTCCGCCAGTCTCTCGGGCGTCGGATCCACCTTGAGATAGCGGTCGATGAGTACGGCCAAGGCCAGCGCGTGGAGATGGTGAGCCGAGAGCCGGTCGATGCCGGGCTCCCGTGGTAGAAGGGAGGTCACGCCACGAATTCTATGGGTGCGCCGCGGGTTTTCGGCCCCGTTCGCTCGAACGCCTCAGGTTGCGCGCCGCCGCGCGCCCGATGACACCCGGCCGAGGAGCAGCGCCAGGGAGGAGAGCGCGGCGCGATCCGGGACCCGGGTGGTCTTCATCCTGAGGTCCATTTCGGCGAGCTGCCTGAGCATGGCCCTGAGCTCGGCGGGACTGAAGCGCCGGGCGGCGCGCTCGAGGTCGTCTGCGACCCGGCGAGGCACCCGCAGCACTTCGGTGAGCGGCTCTTCCCCGCGGTGCGCCTGCGCCAACTGGATCTGAGTAACGAGCCGGTACAGCAGGGCCATGAGCGCCTGCGGTGACTCCCCGTCCCGAAGCAGCGCCTCGAGCGAAGCAAGCGCCGCCGCCGTCCGGCCTGCCTGCAGGGCATCGGTGAAACGGAACCGGTCCTGCACGCTGCCGCCCCCGAGCACGCGCTCCATGTCCTGGAGGGTGACGTCTCCGTCCTGGAGGGTGACGTCTCCGTCCTGATCGCCGGCGGCGTAGACCGCGAGCTTTTCGATTTCGTTCACCTGCTGGCGCAACTCGCGCCCGAAGCGCTCGAAGAGCAGTTCCGCACCCTGTTCGGGAAGGTTGAGACCGCGCTCCCGCGCAGTGCGGCGAATCCAGTTGGTCATTCGGGCCGGCGGCGGCGCGTCGCAGTCGATCAGCAGCGCCCCGCCGCCCGCGACGGCGCCCTTCAGCGAAGCAGCCAGCGCCTTCCAGTCCTTGCGCCGGCGGTCGGGGTTCCGCTCCCATTCGAGGGCGATGACCGCCCGCCCGGGTGGCCGGTCGAGGAGCTCCGCGATGACCCCGGAGAGCCCGGGGGCCCTGGCGGGCGGCTGGGCGATCCGAAGGGCGTTTTCGATGAGCACGACGGGGCCGCCGCTGAAGGAAACTGTCCGGGTGGCGCTCACCACCTGGTCGGCGCTCGCCGTCCGGCCGTCGAAGCGGCGCAGCCGGAACGGAGCCGGAGGTTCCCCGAGATGGTGCCCGGCCAGCTTGCGCAGCGTCGCCTGGCGAAGCCAACTGTCCGCCCCCCCAACGACATAGAGAGCGCCCGCGTCGGGGGCCGGCAACCGATCCGCGATCTTCTCCGCGGGAACGGGGTTGAGCGCGGCGAAGGCCTTGCCGAACCCGGCTTCGGCGAAGGCCATCAGAACCCTTCGAGAATCGCGACCAGCAGCGAGTCCGCGAACGCGCTCGCGAGCCGGGAAAAGGCCAACCCCTCCCGGTCAAAGGCCGCGTCGGGATCGTCCCCGATCGCAAACTCGTCGCGGAGCGTGAACTCGTCGGACTCGAACAGCACCACGTCGTTTGCGACGTCGGTGAACTCCACCGTAGCGCGCACGATGATGAGGTAGGTGGAAGCCGATCCGGTCGCCGGATCGAGTTGCGCCGGTGAGAAATCCACGCTCAGCACCGTCCCCCGCATCACGGCGTCCGCCCCCTCCTCCACCTCCTGCACCTCGTAGCGTCCGCGCCGGTTGAACCCCTCGATGATCTGCTCCGTCATCTGCTCCTCCACCTCGGGGAAGGCGCTCTCGTTGTCGAAGGGCAGGATCGCGACAGTCTGGATGTGACCAGGCAACCCGGAGCCGACACCCGCCAGCCGGTAGCCGCATCCGCCGAGAGCACCGAGCAGCAACAACCCGGCAAGCGGTGTCCGGCCCCATGCCCGACAGGCGCGCCCGCGGGCGGAGTGGGGGCCGGAAATCACGACCGACGAGCCGCAACGAAGTTCACGAGCCGGTCGGGCACCGTGACGACGCGGCGAACCTCGAGTCCGTCCAGATGACGGCGGATCCCCGCGTTCTCCCGGGCCTGGTCCAAAAGCGCCTCGCGTTCGAGTCCCGCCGGCACCTCGAGGCGTCCCCGGAGCTTCCCGTTCACCTGCAGGACGACGAGCACCTGTTCTTCCCGGGCCAGATCCTCGTCGCATTCCGGCCACGGCGTCTCCACCAGCATCGCCTCGCCGCCCAACCGCTCCCAGAGTTCCTCGGTGAGGTGCGGGGCCATCGGGTTCAGGAGAGAAACCACGGCCTCCACCGCCTCGCGGACGGCCCGCCGGGACGCTTCGCTGACCGCCTCGGGCAACCGATGCGAAAACGCCGTGGTCAATTCCATGACGGCGGCAATGGCGGTGTTCGGGTGGATTCGTTCTGCGAGATCTCGGGTGACCCGCCGGATGGTCTGGTGGGTCTTCCGCCGGAGCGCCACGTCTTCCGGCGCGAAATCTTCATCCCCCGCCGGGACGGGAGTGGAAACCAGCCAGTCAGCGTCTCCGGGGATCATCCGTTCCAGCCGTCTCAGGTAGCGCGCCGGCCCCGACAAGCGGGCGTCGGTCCAGTCCATCTCCTTTTCCGGAGGCGACTCGAAGAGAACGTAGAGACGGATTGCGTCGGCCCCATGCCGTTCGACCACGGCGTCAGGATCCACGATGTTGCCCTTGCTCTTGGACATCTTGGCGCCGTCCTTGATGACCATCCCCTGGCTCAACTGGCGGACCACGGGCTCATCGGTGCTGGCCAACCCCAGGTCGCGCATCATCTTGGTCCAGAATCGGCAATAGATGAGGTGCAGGATGGCGTGCTCGACGCCGCCGATGTAGAGATCGATGGGGAACCAGGCGCGCGCCTTTTCGGCGTCGAACGGCGCCTCGGCGTTTCCCGGATCGAGGTAGCGGTAGAAGTACCAGGACGAATCCACGAAGGTGTCCATGGTGTCGGTCTCCCGGCGGGCGGGGGTCCCGCAGCGCGGGCAGTCGACCCGCCGCCAGGACTCGATTCTCGAAAGAGCCGACCCCCCCATGCCCGTGATCTCGACGTCCCGCGGCAACTCCACCGGGAGGTCTTCCTCGGGCACCGGAACTTCACCGCATTCCGGACAATGGATCATCGGGATGGGCGTCCCCCAGTAGCGCTGCCGGGAGATCCCCCAGTCGCGGAACCGCCACGCGATCCTGGGCTCGCCGTAGCCGCCCTCGCGCGCGTGCTCCGCCATCGCGGTCTTGGCCTCTTGTGTCGGCAAACCGCTGAACCGGCCGGAATCCACCACGGTCCCGTAGTCCACGAAGGCGCCGCTCTCGTCCGGCCCGGAACCCTCGGGATCGTTCGGGATGACGACGGTCCGGATCTCGATCCCGTACTTCTTCGCGAATTCGTAGTCCCGCTCGTCGTGTGCCGGGACCGCCATGACGGCTCCCGTCCCGTACTCCATGAGCACGTAGTCGGCGACGAAGACCGGGATTTCCTCTCCCGAAAACGGATTCACCGCCCGAAAGCCGGTGTTCACCCCGGTCTTTTCGGTCTCCCCGGTCGGGTGGCTCTCGCCGGCGTGGGCGGCGGCCGCGGCGCGGCAGTAGTCCGCTACTTCGGAGTTCTGCGCCGCAATGGCCCCGGCGGCGGCATGCCGGGGAGCGAGCACCAGTGCGGTAGCGCCGTAGATGGTGTCCACCCGGGTGGTGAACACGGGAACGTCGCCCCGGTCTCCCAGAGCGGGAATCCGGAAGTGGATCTCGGCTCCCTCCGAGCGTCCGATCCAGTTGCGCTGCAGCACCAGCACCTTGTGCGGCCAGCCGGGCATCCGCTCCATCTCGTCGAGCAGTTCGTCGGCGTAATCCGTGATGCGCAGGAACCACTGTGGCAGTTCGCGCTCCTCGACCTCAGCCTCGCAGCGCCAGCACTTTCCGGCCTCCACCTGCTCGTTGGCGAGCACGGTCTCGCAGCCCGGGCACCAGTTGACGGTGCCGTTCTTCCGGTACGCGAGTCCGCGCTCCCACATCTTCAGGAAGAACCACTGGTTCCAGCGGTAGTACGAGGAGTCACAGGTGGCGAACTCACGCTCCCAGTCGTAACTGAACCCGAGTCGGCGGAGTTGTCTCCGCATGTGATCGATGTTCTGCGTCGTCCAGTCAGCCGGGTGGGCTCCCCGCTGGAGCGCCGCGTTTTCCGCCGGCAGACCGAGCGCGTCCCATCCGATGGGGTGCATCACCGTGAAGCCGTTCCGCCGGTAAAAGCG
>Ga0209022_1003329_pt1 | contig 11553 bp, 9 predicted proteins | sample PinacodermPK_FD_187300 | JGI IMG/M metagenome (GOLD analysis project Ga0209022, IMG submission 187300) | Host-associated microbial community of the marine sponge Aplysina aerophoba from Gulf of Piran - sponge pinacoderm, lysed by proteinase... | ecosystem: Host-associated > Porifera > Sponge >...
TCGGAGCCATTGGCGGCAGTGGTCTGTCCCTGGCGGGTCAGCCGGTATCGCTGGAGAGTGTGGCCAGCGTAGCGGACGGTGTAGGCATGGCGGTATGGAACAACCAGTCGCTGGCGCTGGGTGAGTTGCTGGAAGAAAGCGCCTTCTCCCTCCGTCTGGCTGCCACCGAAGAAGTAGGGGATGGTGTCAATTCCGAAGGACCGTTGTGGTCGGTGTGGGGCCGTGGCGACCTGGCCAGCTTCGCCGGTGGCAGGGAAGAGGAGACCCACTACGACGGTTGGCTACGCAGCGGCTGGCTGGGGCTGGACGCCCGCTCCGGTCGCTGGGTAGGGGGAATGGCCCTCTCCCACGAGCAGGGTCAGGCAGACTATGGCGCCACGATGGCAGCAGCCAGTGACCGCCCGTTGCAGGGGCGACTGGAGACCAGCTTGACCGCCCTTTACCCCTACGGTCGCTGGCAACTAACCGACGGTATGGAGTTACAGGGTGTCGTGGGCGTCGGCTGGGGAGAGGCCCACCACACACCAGCCGACGACCCTCGGGAAACCGGTACTCTCTCCATGAAGATGGCGTCGTTGGGGGTACGCAAATCCCTTCCCGATGTGGCCGGTCTGGCACTGGCATTACGGGCCGATGCAGCCGTCACCCGTATCGAAACCGCTGACGGGCCTGATACCATCCACAATCTGAGCGCCGATAGCTGGCGGCTGCGCACCGGGCTGGAAGCGTCACGTCGCTTCTCCCTGGAAGGGGAGGCCTTCCTTGAACCCTTCCTGGAGGCAGCCGCACGGCAGGACGGTGGCGACGGCCTGGAAGGCAGTGGCGTAGAACTGGCCGGTGGACTCCGCTACAGCGCACCAAACGTAGCAGTGGAATTGCGAGGTCGATGGCTGGCTGCCCACAGCGAGGAAGGAGCAGAGGAGCAGGGCGTCAGCCTGACCGCCCGCTACGGTCCCGGTGCAGACGGTCAGGGGTTGTTCTTTGCCCTGAGCCCGCGCTGGGGAGCTGCCACGGGTGGAGCCCAGGCGTTGTGGGGAGAGGATCTACCTGTGCTGTCCACTGCCTCGGCAGGGAACAGCGGCGCAGTGGATGCCCAGGTGGGCTACGGCTTTGCCCTGCCCCAGGGAGGTGTGCTGACGCCCTTTGCAGAGGTGGGCATGGCGGGAGCGGATAGCCGTCGTCTCAGGCTGGGCACGCGATACGCGGCAACGGTCACGGGGCTGGAGATGGCGGTGGAGGTGGCGGGTGAGCGTCGAGAGAGCGGTGACGCAGCGGCGGAGCACGCCCTCCAGCTTGATGTAGACCTCCGGTTCTGAGGACACAATTACGACCACTTTCAATGATCCCAACGGTTGAGTGTGAAAATGCCAAAGCCTGAAACTCCTATGAACACCGGCATGAGACGGGTTTGAGACTGACTTGCCTTGAGGAGATAAACGCCATAAAGAATAAACGGGTTATCCCACATGTGGGGGAAGAGACTTAGGGGAATCCCCGAATCAGCCTGAAATTACGCACCAGCAGACCCTAGGCTCCCTTCCCCACAAGGCTTTTCAAAAGCCTGACAAGGACAAGAAAGACTTGTTCCGAGGTTCCTTGGTACTTACCGGGTTTTGAGGCTCTAAGGCCAGGGCATAAGCCCTAGATAGTCCGGTGAATCATACATCACTCCCTGAGCACTGCCCAATTCCTCCGGGTCACCGCTGTACGAATCCGCAGGTGCTCCGTGGTGGCTGTTTTCTCGATGGTGGCAGCAAGTGACGCTAGTTCGATTCTGGTGCAGTGGATGCCAGGTTGGTGTCAAGATGCCAGTATTCAAACCTCTTTATAGGTAATGGATACCAGGCCAATCGGTGACATTGTTGCCAGTTTCTTGCCGCTATACATTCCATAAATAGCAAAAGCATCTTCGCAATTCATCATTGCGTTTGCGACGGTCCGACGGTTTGAGTCAGAACCAGCTAACCATAGCTCTTCATCTATCTTTATATCGCCAGTTGATCTATCAACCATTTTGCCTGTTTTGTTAAGGTCGTGGAACATGGACTTACATCCTTCTAAGAATTCTTTTGACCTTTTTCTATCTGAAGTGTTGTTGGGAGCTTGGCAAGCCATCAAAATAGCCATGGCAAGAACAGCAGCGGCAACATAGCACTTTTCATGGTGTTTGTGGTCATGGGGCTGCGGGCAATTGGTTGGTCCCTGAATAGTTATCAGATGGGTAGCCACTCAACGAAGACCATTGACCCCAGGCTCTCCCTATAGGTCCAGGCGGTACCCCGTAACATGGTCCCTACCATTATGGGGAACCACCAGCGGCTAAGTGGAGCTTCATGGGGGTTGAGGCAGCGCCTGTGGCATCACGGGGCGGCCGGGGTTCAGAAACTGAAACCTGCAATCCCTGCGACGCTCTGTCCAGTTACACGAACGCCAATGAACACATGATAAAAATTCAGGGCGGCAACACCGCCATAATTGACTTTCCAATGCCATTCAGGCTCGTAATCGGCATAACACCGGAAACCAGGATTAGGAGTCCCCAGTTGGGCAAGTCGTCTTGTAAGTTCGTACACCTAACTAAAGCGAAAGGCACGACCTGGGACGTCTCACCGGGAAACCCGGGCTGCTCGGCCAGCATGTTGATTGAAAATGCATTTTCTGTCGATTCGCCTGTGAACGTTTGGTCTTTGTGCTTGCCTTCGATCCCGACATCTAGCCCCAGAGCAAGTCTCGGTCGAATCCGCAAGAGCCCGGCACCCTAAGTAGTGTCATCGCCGATCCGCGTCCCACATGAGCGTAGACGGTGGTTCTCGTGCTGGCAGACGGCTCTTCTGGCTCAGTTTGCCTGGGCAACTGCTGGCATGGCTAACATCGTCAGCACAGCGGCGATGTTAGCCCACAGTGCATGATCTTCCACGCTCGAAGAGGCGAGAGGCGACAGGCAAGAGGCAAGACGGGAGGGTAGTCTGAAAAATCCACCCTGGCCACCTGGGCTTTATTGAGGGGCTTTGCGGCAGTTGGCCGTTTCGTCGTCTCTTGGATTTTCTTTTGGGTCTGGGCAGAAATTAAAGGTGCCCTTATGAGATGGAGAGGTTGTTGAGGCGTGGATAAGCCGTCTTCCGTACCTTGCCTGGAGATGGAATCACCTACCTCAGCGCAGCAGCAGACCCGTGAGGAGCAAATTCAACTCACGCCCCTGGGACCAGAGCAGATGGCGGCGAATGGTCCATGGCGATATCGCCGGGAGACGCACCAGGTCGTCACTGCTCCCCAGTACCATCTGCAACTCCTGCTCAAGACCCTGCACCCGTTCCGAATCTACAGCTTCCCCTCGCTCTCTTTAACGAATGGCCCTCCGTGCTTTCCTGAGGGTCTCCTCCCGTTTCAGAGAACCGACGTCATCCTGGTCGAAGGCTTTACTCTGCAGCCAACCGTTGGCATCCCCCAGCCGCGCAAACGGCTGCTGGATTAGCTTGATTTCCGAGTTCCGGTCCAGGTCTCACCAGTAGTCCCGGTTTGGGTCAAAGTGTGGTTCTACCGATGCCATCACCAGGGGGGAGTAGGTCACCATGAACATCTGTACGCTTGTCGCTTGGTTGAGGTTTGACAACACCTTCAACATTGGGGAGTCCTTGCCGAACCTCCCGTCCGCTGATACACGTAGGCCTTGATTTTGTCTTGTTCATCAATGCTGCCTCTCTGCTTCCAGGCATCGTGAGCTGAACCCCACAGTGCAAACCCTCCATCAGCCATGGCATAGAGCACCAAACCAGGGTTCACTGACCGACCTCGCGGCCCCAACCAGGCCTCATCGGCACGGGTGGTACTGGATTCGGCGCCGGCTAGTACTGTGGTGATCACCCCCGCCAGTGCCAGCAAGAGCACGATGGGTGGGTGGGAGTGATGTCTTGTCCTTTACAGATAGCAACTGGGATGTCCCGCAGACAGTTGTGGTGCGTGGCCTGGCGCAGGGACGCGCCAGCATCAGCCATGCCGTGACCACTGGCGGCGGCGGCGATTATCCAGCCTCACTGGCCATCGGTTCCGTGACCGTGGCTGTGAGACCGGTGTCTACAGTTGGCGTCAGTAGTCATGCAGTAATGACGCAGGCCAGCAATGCCATGTTCGCCGTTTTGATGGTTGCGATGCTGCTCATCACCATGTCAACCTTCTCGGCAGGGGATAAGGCCCGGCTTCAAATCCGCAGGCTCCGGGAGACGATGGAATCAGGCATCACTCTCTCGCCCGCCAAAGCAGGCGAGACGCCCGCGCCCCATAGACCCCAAGACTCTGGCTATCCCGGCCACCTCCTCCAACGGGGACTGGACCATCTTCTGGCTGCGCTCCAGGCATCTGACCAGGCCCTGACGGGCGATACAAGCCATTGGCTGAGTTATCAAGCCCGGGCCCACTGGCTTGGCAAACCTGTGGGGCTGCGCCAACTCATAGACTGGACCCAGAAAGCTCCTGCTTTCCTGATCTCCCTCGGCCTGCTTGGAACGTTCATTGGCCTCAGTATTGCCCTGGGGGATATTGGCCAGATTCTACGGCCAGGACTTCCCCCTGCAGAAATTAGCAGTGACTTGGCGAACATGTTGAACCCCATGGGAACAGCCTTTCGGAGCAGTTTGTTTGGCCTTGCCTTCAGCCTTTTGATTACACTCAATAATCAAATTCGCGGCTGGTACACGGCCATTGAAAATCTGGAACTGGAGCTCTCCCACTTCTTCGATGAACAACTTGTCAAGCTGCAAAAAAGAGATCCAACACAGGGGCTCTCACCAGTGCGCAAAGAGATGGCCGGTGTTGTTCAGGGTTTGGATATGTTCCAAAAGAAAATTGAGGAAACAGCAGAGAGCTTTGGCGACCGGTTGATTCATACTGTTGATCAAGCCGTGGAGCGCACCATAGGAGTGCGCCTGGACGAGCTGCATAATCAAAGCTTGGTGATGGCCGAAGACGCACGTCAAGCGGTGCAGCGCATGGGGGAGATGGCCAACCGTCTCAGTGAGGCAGGTCAGGACTTTATTGCGGCGGCGGCGGCATTTCGAGACACGGATTTTGCCACTGCGTTACACAAGAGTGTTCAGGGCATGTTCGAGAATCAGGAATCTCTGGCCAGTACAACGGAAAGCCTGTGTGAGCGCATGGGGCTGCTCAGGGAAAGCCTGACCCGCACCCAAACGGACTGGCAGACCTTGGCTGTCGCCGTTGAGCGGGAGCTCAAAAGCTCCTCCATGGCCAGTGCCGCATCAAGGGAAGCAACCTCGGCACTGGTGGAAGCGTCCGCCCAACTCGATCAAGGCAGGGATCAACTCATGGCCGGGCAGAAGGAACTCCGGACAGCCAGCGAAGCGCTCTGCACCATCAGCGGGGAAACCACTGCGCTGGCCAAGGCCTTGACCGACACGCTGGACGTGGACCAGGCCATTGGCAGCAGCGTAGCCGCCACATGCGGCACCCTGGGGACCGCCATTCAGTCCTGGAGCGCAAGCGTTGAGCGGACAGACCAACTGGCAGCCAATTATGTGAAATGGCTACAGGCGGCAACCGGTAACTCCCTCAAGGATTTGGAGCAACAGGAACAGGATCTGCGATCAAGCCTCAACCGCTCCCGCGATGACCTGGTCCAGTTTGTCAATGGCGAAGTCCAGCAGCGACTGGCTTCCATGCAGCAGATTGACCAACACGCCCACCAGGCCGCTTCCATGCTGAGCCGTCTCAGCACTGGCCTTCAAGATCTGCATCGGTTGGTGTCGGAGACCACATGGAAAAACCTTCCGAATGGAAGAACCTTCCGAGACGGTGACGGTGATGGAGCGGCTTGAGCAGCAGACGCCGTGGCTGGGCAAAACCAGTTGGGTATGGTGCAATGAGACGAACAACCGGGTTCCTCGCGGTGGCCAAGCCAGCCCTCAAGGGGGATCTGACGCACAAGAGGACGGCAGCCAATGGCCAACGCACGACGCGACCGCGGCAAGAATGATGACAACGGCATCAATCCCTGGCTGGGATACACTGACGTGCTCAGCGGCATGATGTTGATTGTGCTCCTTGCCATGGGCTTGGTCACGCTAGCCAAGGCTCTGAGTGAAAAGCCTCCCCTCATTCTGCTGGAAGAGACTGACTCGTTCCGGTTCGACACCAGCAGCTATGTGCCCTCCCAAGACTTCCTCGACGCTTTGGAGACCAAGTACAATGAAGACATCAAACCCACAATTGAAAACTTTGACGTGGACGTGATCGAAGTCATCGGCCACACCGATGGTGAGCCCAATGTAAGACGGGCCAGCAATCTGGACCACCGGCTACGAACACTGGCGTCACAGGGGAAATTCACTGGATTTCAATACGGTTCCAACGCAGATCTGGGCCTGCTGAGGGCCATGGCTGTGGGCAGGCATCTGCAGGCTCTCCTGGAGCAGGAGCAACTGGATGTAGGTATCCGCCCCTATTCCGCAGCAAGCCTTCTGGATCCCCAGGGCAACTTCAATCCTGCTCCCACCGCCAACGATCCCAGCCGCCGCCGCATTGAACTCCGCTTTACCCGCAGCAACCGAGACTGAAGATGGACCATCCCACCCCCTTGCAACGCATCGCGACCCTGGAAGGCAATGTGGCCCGGCTGGAACAGCAGCAGACCACCCCACCCCCTGTCCCCTCCCAGTTGGGCACATCCAAGCGGCGCCTCCCCCAGTGGACGGGCGGCAGTTTGTTGCTGGCCCAGTTGCAACGGCGCCATCCTGAAGCGTTGCAGGCCTATGAACAACCGGCGGCCCTGGCCACGGACAAAAATGGGCGGGTGAGCTTGGCCATTGACGGGGCAGCAGCGCCGTTTGTTTTTGTTGTTACGCCCCCCGATGGCGACGCCCTGCTCTACCCAGCCGCGGATGCACCGGACTGGTTGATGGAGACAGCGTTGATCCGTGGACTGTTTGCGTTGCCCGGCGATCCCCACAACTTACCGCTGAAGCTTGAGCGACCAGCCCGATTCATCGCGGCCCGGCAAGGGGAGGAGTGGGTGTTTCACAGCCAGGGAGAACTGGTCCCCACGGTTGCTTCTCGCAGGCAGGCTGAAGAGGACCAGCGCCAACAGAGACGTTGGGAAGCGTTGATCCGGCAGCAGCGGCAACAGGCCAGCGATCTACTTGCCCTTAAGGAGCAGGTTGGCAACCTGGAGCGTGCGCTGCAACGGCTCTGCCAAATCCAGGGTGCCGTGGTCCAGACCACCCCGCAAGAGCCATGATGCTTCAGTACACTTCCCTGCGGCAGTGCGCCGCCTGGCTTGTGGGCCTGGCCTTGCTGGCCGGTTGCCAACCTGGACCGCAGCAGCCGGGATGCTGGAAGTCCCCATCACCTGACGCAGCCAGCAGTGACACAGCGGCCAACGCGGACGCTGGCCCCCCAGCCGACCAGGAGAGTGACCCAAGGGAATCCACAGAGCTTTCCCGAATCGTGATCGGGCTGGATGGCAGCGGGTCGTTACTGGGCCACCTGCAAGCTGAGGACAATGTCTGGATCCGCACCCTGCAGGCGCTCCAACTGCTCACCGCATCCCAACCGGTAAAGACGATGGTCACGCGGGTTGGGGGACCGGTCCTCCAACCGATTTCCAGCCTGCAGGCCTCGACCGATCCCTGCTTCTTCACGGGCTGTGCCCCCTTCTCCCCGGTGAGTTCCAACTTGCCTGCCCTTTGGCGGCAAGCCCGGCCCGGGCAGCTCACCATTCTGGTCTCGGATCTGGAAACCGATGCCAGCCTCACAGGAGCATTGGTGCAGGCCATTGCCCGGAGCGAACCGGAGGACGTGGGTGTGGTGGCTATTCAGGCCCCCTTCAACGGTCCAGTGTTCGACCCGTTCACGGGCAAGGCGGTGGGCGCCATGAACGGCAACCGACCTCTGTATCTTCTGGTGACAGGACCACGGGATCCGGTGGAGAAGATCCTTCGCGACGGAGCCGGAGCTTTTGGTCAGGTCCATTTGCAGCCCGTGTACAGCAGCCTGCTTCCGGTGGAAACCGGGTCGGAGAAGCCAATCTATGCACAGCAGTTGCAACTGCTGGATGACAACGGCCAACCTGATCCCCAGCAGGGCGTTGTGGGCGGCAGGTTGGCCGTGGGATCTCTCAACATCGTCCCCATCGACAACGTGCTCACGGTCCAGGTGGAGCCAGGGCAATCACGACAACTGGCCCTGAGCGTGCAGGGTGTTCTGGGGGACAACCAGGGTGTTGCCTATCCACCGGGTCAGTTGATCCTGGAGCGGTACAACCCGGAGGAGGAGAACTGGCAGGCTACCCAGGGGGTGACGGTGCAAGACCTGCGTCTGCAGAACAGCAATTTCAGCGCCACGGTGTCCCTGGATGCAGGATTGCCGGCCGCTCTGGTGCGGGCCCTGCTGCCAGCCCACCGTGGTGTGGCAGACTGGTGGCTTGCACTGAGCGCCAATGGCCATGACCCAATTGAAGGGCGCACCAAGGGCCTGTATGGCTTGCTAACCAGCCTGCAAGCTTCCCGACAAGGCCCCAACGCACCCTCGGCCGCCGCGTTCTGCTTTGCCCACTCCCCCACCTGATATGCGCAATCTGGTCGCTGTGGTTGTCCTGCTGCTAGGTGCAGTGTGCAACTTCTTCTTTTTACCCGGGTTCGTGGCTAACTTCCGTAACGTTTTTGCTGCGCCTGGCCTGCAACTGCAGCAGTTCCTCGCCGAGGGGCCGCCGACGCTGTTTGTGGTGTTCTGGTTCTGCAATGTGGGCGCTACCCTGTTCTGGTTCGTTCGGACGATGCGCCGCCGCACCGCCAGTGCCGCCATGGTGGCTAAGATGCGGGCCCAGTGGTGGATTGCTGCCGTCCTGCTCCTGGTTGCGGGATTGGTCTGCTTCGTCATCCGCATCTGGAGTCCCTTTCCACAGGTTCCCCCACTTGGGATCATCCTCTTGTTGGTGCTGTTGCTTGTGGATGAGGCGTTGCTCTTCTGGCTGCCCACCGTGTTGGCCTCGCCCCGCAGCTACCGTCTTGTGGCTCCGGGGGCCCAGCTCTTCCAAAAAGCCTGAGGGGAGGTTGATCCCATGAAGCTGTTTGTCATTGGTGTAGGTGGCTCCGGGGCAAAGTGCCTGGAGGCGGCCATTCACTTGCACACCATGGGCCTGCTTGATCACAAAGGAAGCTCCTCGCCCATGTTGGGGGTGCTTTTCGTGGAGCCAGATCGCCAAAGCGCCTTACTGCAGAGGGCCCAGACGACCCTGGCCCGTACCCGATCCCTGCGGAAAGCCCTGGACGGGGTGACCAGACACTTCTGCCACGGTGGCGAGCTGAAGAATTACGGCGTTTGGAATCCGGTGGAGAGTGTGGCTGGTCAAGGGGCATTGACCATGGCTCAGATCTACACAAAGCAGACCCTTCAGCACAAATCACCGGCTCTTGGGGGCCTCATGGATTGCCTGTTTACCCAGGAGGAACAGAAGCTGGACCTAAGGGAGGGGTTTCGTGGGAGGCCACCCATTGGTTCTGCTTTGATGAGTGCCATAGCACTGGATGATCCCATCCATGCCAAAACCTGGGGACGATTCCTGGGGGATGTGCGCCAGGCAGCCAAGGGGGGAGAAGACGTGCGCATTCACATGTTTGGAAGCGTGTTCGGGGGGACAGGGGCATCGGGTGTGCCCACCGTGGGGCAGTTGCTGCGCAATTGGCTGAAGAAGGAGAAAATCCAAAAGGCACAATTGAACGCCTCCCTGTTGCTGCCCTACTTCGACTTCAAGGACCACGGCACCGAAGACACCGGTCTGCACGCGGAAGCCAGCAATTTTCAACTCAATACCGGCGCCGCCTTGCAGTACCTCTCCCGGAACGGCTCCAAAGACTTTGACCAAGTGTATCTCCTGGGCAGCGATGCGAAGGTGGCTTACGACTTCTCCATTGGCGGAACCAGCCAGGCCAACGGAGCCCACTTGGTGGAACTTCTTGCCGCCCTTGGGCTGCGGGACAGCCTTGACGACAAGGAGACGGGACAGGATGTTGCCGCCTACACCCTGAGCCGGCACAACGAGGGCAGTGTGAGTTGGGATGATCTACCCGATAGCGCCGTCACCCAAAGAGTGCTGGTCCGTGCCGCCAGGCTGGCTGCGGTGTGGCGCAACAACATCTCCCTGGACCTGGAGGCCGCAGATGGTCAATCCCTGAAGCGTTTCTCTGTGGGTGCCCCATGGGCAACACGCTTCTACAATTCCAACAGCGAGGAGGCAAGCACTCTGGGCAGCCGCCAAGACAAGGACGCCAGGCTTGCGGCGAATCAGTGGGCCGAGTCCTTGCTCGCTTGGCTGAAGCAACTCTGCTCCAGCACTGGTGGCGCGTTGGAGCAAAAACTGCTGAATCCTGCCAAACTTGATGTGCGACAGGCACACCTGGAAAGCCTTGCCGGTTTGGTCTGCGGCAGTGACAGTGCGGCAGACCATGTGGAAAACCTGAAAATTAAACTGGATAGCCGCCGCGCCCCAGGTTTCAATCCCAAAGGGGCAGCCGGTTTAGTGGACACCCTCTGGGAGCTTTGCGACCAACCATGAATCACCTTTGGTTTCCTGCTACTCAAGACACCCTCAGCAAGGGGGCCAATCCCGGCCATTGGCAAGGCCACAGCGCCCAGGCATTGGGGGAGCTGGCATCCCAACTCAGCTACGACGGCATCACCACGCAGATCAACTCCCTGCCAACCCCCTGGTCGCGGGCAGTGCAAATTGAGCAGGCGATCATCAATCCACATTATCCTACCCGGGACCAGCTCTTGGACGAGTTGTTTGGGTGTATGGCGGCTGTGGGACTCTCGGATATCTACCACTTGAAGCTGCAAGCAGAGCTCCTGCACTTTGAGGAGCTCTGCGACGATTCGACGGAACCGGCTGTGCGTCGCTTTGCAACCAGCCTACGGGCAAATAGGCCGAAAGAGTCCCAGTCGGTGCTAGGGGAACCACCCAAGGATGCTTCTCGCTGGGATAAATTGACGGTTTTCACCATTGATGATGCCAGGACTCATCAGAGTCAGCCCATTGGTTTTGCATCTCCCAGCAGCATCCTCTGCCCCGCTGCCCAACTGCTCTGGCCGATTGCAGGTGTGCCTTGGAGTGACGAGGGCAGATTTAACGATCCCACACCCCACCTCTCGCTTTCACAACATAAACAGCCCCTGGCAAACTGGCTCGAGTACCTGAAAAAAGTCATACTCAATCCCCAACAAAAAGTCAATCCTAGCTCAGTAGACAATCTCTGTAAAGTCTTAGAAGGATTTATTAATCGTCTCAAAGTTCAAGGACGCCCAAGACCAGAAAAGGGCGAGCGAATCCATAAGGCCAACGAAATCATGGGTGGCATTTTGACCCATTCGGCAGCACCCGTGAAGTCGGAAGATAACCGCTGCCGGGTGGTCCTGAAAGATAAGAAGGCAGAAAACAAGCCAGTCATCCTTGTGGATCCATCCATGCCGCGGCAGTTGCAAAAGGCGGAGAGTGAGATCCAGCTCTACGGGGCTGACACCTTGGCAACCATCTGTGGAGATGCGGAA
>Ga0209022_1003330_pt1 | contig 11548 bp, 19 predicted proteins | sample PinacodermPK_FD_187300 | JGI IMG/M metagenome (GOLD analysis project Ga0209022, IMG submission 187300) | Host-associated microbial community of the marine sponge Aplysina aerophoba from Gulf of Piran - sponge pinacoderm, lysed by proteinase... | ecosystem: Host-associated > Porifera > Sponge >...
AATAGAGATTATGATGCTCAACCAACGGGCGATTTCGAATATGATCGCTTCCATTTTACGCCGTTCCCCACACCGCCAGAGAAATTCCGGCGGTGCTGGACTTAAAAACAACCCCGGGGACGGTATAAGAAGCATACGCCAGCACACGGGGAATGGCAAGGCAATCTCTGACCCTCGCGCGGTGCTGGCTGTCATCCTATCTTTTCAAAGTGACGATTCCACCCGGTTGCAAGGAATCTTTCTATCCGGTCTTCAATGACTGTGCCCTTTTCGTCGGGCTGCGGTATCACGAAAAACACCCTACTGGTTCCCCTTGAGAATAGCAAAGGCAAGGGCTCAACCTGGAATTCCGCCCTGAGCTTGTCCGCAACTTTCAGTGATTGCGCACGGGCTGTCTGGCCCTGCGCCATATGGTGATAGACCACTAGTGATTGACGCTCGGCCCAGAACAGCTTAAGGTCGCTCAGATACACGTACTTGGCCCCGGATTGCCCGTACTTTTTCTCTTCCGGGGCAAGCCCGTTGTCAGGGTCGAACATTGATATATCCACGCCGGACATAGCCTTGAGCGCACCTTTCACCCATGCCGCCCTTACCTGTTCCTTAAGTTTGCGCCCCATGCTCGTAAACAGGTGGAGTTGGTCCGAGTAGTAAGTCGTGTCGCTCGGTAAAAAATGGGCGTTCTCGGCACAATGCACACACCTACCATCTCTATACACCAGGTCTCTCAATCCCTCCCACAGGTCCACATCGCAATTCCGGTATTCTGACCGGTCATCCTTGGCCGTCCGGCGCAGGTAGGAGATGTGACGGCCATCGGCTGAGATCTTGGTCTTGTTGGTATTAGTGTGCTTTTCGTCATGGTGCAGACACCAAACCAGACCGATCCTGAGCTTGAGCTCAGGGGATGAATCAGTCATACCTGACAGGAATCTGAGCAAGCCAAATTTTCCGAAATCTCCCACATCGCCTACATAACGATTCTGCATAGCTAATCTCCCTTGTCTTTCACTTTCTTGCTGCCCCGATAGATCGCAGTTGCAAGCGCACCGCCGCCCAGTGCGATGAGCACGTTATAGACGATCCCCTGAGGCCCGAAAATAACCGTGGCTACGGCCACGGCCAAGATAGCCCCACCGATACTGATCCAGGTCTCGATATTCATACTCAACCTCCCTTAGGTGCAAGATCCCAGGTCAAGGACCATGCCGCCAATGTCCTGACCCCGAACGGGATCGCGGGTAAGAAATTCCCACGCATGGCCCCACTTGCCGAAGCACATCAGGAAGGCTCGGAAATCAAGGAACGGGCCCCCAAGTGCGTCGCCGAAGCCGAAGCCCTTGCCCAGGTGCAGTAACACAAGGGCGAGGTAAAGAGCAATCACGGAAATAATCGCGATCCTGATAATCTGGTCTGACTTGATCCCTCTCATCCTAACTCCCTCCTGTGCCTGTTACTTCCGGCAAGGGAACCCCGAAGGGCACACATTCCTCGGTGCCGATGATGATTTCGCCAGAGAAGTGCTCGGCAACGTGGGCCACTATGCAATCAGCTTCGACCACATCCCCGAGATTTTGAGAAGACACCCAACTCTCCCAGGCGCGGTGCGTTTCTTCGGGCTGGGGCATAGGGACCCTTCCGAAAGCGACCAAGCGAATCGTGGCGTTGTTCTCCAGGTGAATGTAGGCGAAGATGCCCTGTCCGCCGATTTCACGAGCCACGCCGCCGATCCTGGTGTAATTGCCGACATATTCATTCTCGGCCCGTACCGGATTGGCATTGTAGGTGTCCTTAATCTTGCGGACGTTGTCGCAACCCTCGCAACCTGAACCGCCAACACCGGAACCCACTGCCGAGCACCCAACGAGGAATATGAAGAGGAAAACCGGAAAAATTTTGATAAGCATTACTTTCTCCCTACCCTTCTACAAGTTCGCAATCGCTAAATTCGGGGGTGCCTCGGCTTCGGTAAGAAGTCCCCGGGTCTTCAAAGCCGGTTATTGTGCACATCGCCCAGAATGTTTCTCCAAGCTCCTTATCCTCCATCCAGGCTTCGAGTTCTTTTGCCTTTCGGTCGGACTCCTGAAGCATCTTCGCATCCTCTTCATCCCTGGCCTCGCGTTGTCCTGCCGTCTTGACGTGCAGAACCAACATCCATGCCTCGCCAACGTCCCCTCTAATGTTCACGGTTGTGGTTCCCCTCTCCATAGATGTAAGCTCGGCCTCAACGCAGACTCGGTCGAGGAAGTGCGTATCCCGGGCCCCGCTCATACTGGCCACATACTGGTCGCTTATGGTGGACACGTCCTCGGCGTTCAGGCACTCAACGCCTTCTGGTGGACCAGCCGCCTGGCAAGCCAGGGCGAAAACCGAAACCAGGGCTAAAGCTGCTACTTGGATCCCGTACTTCATAGATGCCTCCTGTTCTGTTTAGTCGGGTCTACTGGTCTTGACCGCGACACCAAAACAAAAACGCCCCCGGCACAGATGCCGAGGGTGAAGGTGCGATGGAGGTACAGGCTGAAAAGAGGCCAAGGGGCTCAAGGGGTTCCCCCTTACAGACCTAGCGGTCAGAGTGGTTGCGAATCAGCCCGACCACGCCTACCTGCAAGGGGGCAAGAATTCTGCACCAAAGCGCAGAAACTGCCGCCAGTTTCATAGGCGTGAGGGGTGGGGAGTCCGCTCCCCCGGGCTGATTCGCACCACAATTACACCACCCTACTGACTAGCTGTCAATATCTCGAATTTTGATACTGCTACCGCCTCGGTATCGCCCTGTCTTGGGGTTGCGTCTTTGCCGGGGTGTCATTAGAATCTACTCCGGGCCGTCTTCTCTCAAGTCCACGGCCCACGGGCGCACACTTTCCCCGTCTCCTGCCGTTGTGCGCCCACCCAAACTTTTCGCTGAGGTGGAAGCAGTGGCAGAGTTTGAGTTTGTTCCCGCCCCTATCTCACACTCCCGCCTACCGGTCTATACGGCGACTTGGGGAGTAATCTTCTTCCTCTATGGACTCTATAAGTTTGCGGAGTTGAACGGATGAAGCTCTGGGAAGAGGAACGAATAAAGTGCGCCTATCCGCGCTGTTCGGCGTACACAGCCGAGACCTGGAGTCAGTTTTGTCCAAGCCATGCCAAGAAGGATAATGAGGCCTCCCTCCGCTCAATAGACGACCGCACCAAAGAACTGAAAGCGCAGCTCTACAAAGAGCAGAAGGGGAGATGCAATTATTGTGGCCAGAAATTCATTGATATGCTTCTGGTTTGGGAGCACATGACGCCCGTTACTAGGTTTGGATCCAACGCCGTGGGGAATCTCCAACTGGCTTGCCAGACCTGCAACGGCAAGAAATACATACGCACTGACCGCGAATTTAGGGCGGACAACAAAGCGAATCTTCCACAACAACCAAGAACCCCGGCCAAGCCTTCAATCAGGGGTGAACGACTCCGGGGCGTGAACCTCAACAAATTACGGGAGAGTTATTTATGAGCGGAGCAGCGTTCACACCCGAAGAGTTAGCAATCGCATTGTTTCTCTATCTGGTCCTGCCCCTGGTTCTACCCACCCTCGTTGGTGGGATAGCGGGTAAGAGGATCGAAGATACCGGCATGTCCACTGGCTTACTTCTGGGGGCTATGGCCTCGGTCGTCGGCTTCTGCTTCATATCCATGTGGTGGAGTTCAGGATTGATCACGGTTCGGGTCCCGTGGGGAGCTTTGGATGAAGATTTCTTCATTGTGCCGATGATAATAACAGCGGTGGCGTCAGGGGTTGCCTGGGCCGGGGTGTGGTTCTGGAGCCAACGCGATTGACGCGGTTCTTGTCATTGCTGTTACTTTTATCTGCTCTCGCTTGTTCTTCGGGCTCGGAGGAACCTACCGAGCCCGTAGTTGTGGTTCCCGGGGTACATAAGGCAACGCCCATCCCGGAGAAGTACGGTGTTGATACTTATCTCTGTAATGAGACCGTCATCAGAGAGCGTCCCACTTACACCCCTGCCCCTACGGTCCGGGGGCAACTCAATTACCCAACGCCAATGCGGATACAGATAGCCAGGAAAACAGGAAACGTCATTAACTGCGGATACGCGTTAACACCAGAGGAAGCATCGGCCAGAATCCGGGAACAACTCGGGCCACCACTCGGACCAGAAGACGTAGTAAAACTCAGGATAGACCACGAATACATCCAACAGGTTACATTGGAGAGCACGGGCGAGATCCAAGACTTCAAGAGTGTATGCCCTGAATTGGCCTTTACCGGGTGGGACGAAGACTTTTACTCGCGCCTGCGGGATGGAATTCAGCTTGAGAAAGGGCGCATTCTCCTTGAGAATCGCGCCACGTCCAGACTAGTCTGCCGCTACTACTGCACCGATATAGGGCAAAAGTGTTGGCAGACTTATCTTTTCGAGTAACATCAGACTATCAAAAGGCAGCAGAACATGGCCAACAAGCCTTATACTACGGGCCTATTCTTCTCGATCGAGACTGAGGATATGGAAGAGTGGATGGCGGACCGTTATCTAGCTGGGTATGTGCTTCACAGCATTAAGGACTGGGAACAGCACATCACCGACGACGACGGGACCACGCATATTTGGCATTGGTGCCGAGTGACGATGCGTTGGGCCAACATTAAGGGCCACTAGTTCAATCACGGAGGAGAATAAATGGCGGTATGGGTAATACGCGGCGGAAGCGACCGGGGACTCCACGAGGAAGAGTTTATTGCTTCTGGGCGCATTGGCATCGATTTTGGAGTAGAGGGGACCGCTCACAGGCCGAATGAAGCATTGAGACAGGAGATACGGGCATATTGCCTCTGGTACAACAAGGAACGGGGAAGAACGATGGAGCCCAGCAACCTGGAGGGCGTTATTACCCGCAAATTCAAGCAGGTCTTGCTCTTCCGCGATTCCGTGAAGCTCGGGGATACGGTGATTATGCCTAGAAAGAGGACGGGGGGCCGCAGGGTCAGACGTGGGGTTGTTCAGGGCGAGTGTGAGTTCCTCCTCGGTACGAACTATCCACAGCAACGCCGGGTGGAATGGGAAGCAGAAGACGTGCCTAGACTTGCCACCCCTTATTATTGGTCCCCATCTAGCCGGCAGACAATCTTCAAGGTCGGTTAAATCCCGAAAGCAGAACAGTTCTTTTGTTTGTTAACTATTCCTGTGACGTATTTGTTACCAGGGTTATCGATGGTGATTCCCTTCTGGCGCTCGACCTCCGTAGCCCGGACATCGAGTACGAAATACGGCTCTTCGGCATTGATGCCCCTGAGTACGGACAGCCTTTCAGTGTGGAAGCCACCGACTATCTCCAGAGTCTAGTGTCCGAAAAGACCCTCCGTCTGCACGTGGTTGACGTTGACCGATTCGGTCGGTATGTCGGCATCCTTTACGAAGACCGCCTCAGACAATCTATCAATCGAGCTATGGTTGAAGCGGGTCTTGCTTTCAGTTATGCGTACAGCGGTGCTCTGTATGGGGCGAAGGCTTCTGAAGGCAGGGCCAGGAAAGCCGCGCTGGGTGTTTGGAAACAGCAAGACGGAGGGATTCGCCCCTGGGATTATCGGCGCGGTAAAAGACCGGAACCGCGTTCAGAAGAAGCCGAGGAAGGTTGCCTGGGTTCGGCTGTTGCCGTGGTCCTCTTCCCAATCTCCGCCCTGTTGCTATTGACCGCGTGTCTGTGATTGTCCCTTCTCTTGATTCCCCGCTCCTAACCTCGTATATTTGTGCCCACATCCACCCACGGGGGCACGCATGGCCGAGCGCAATTTCGAGAACCGCACCCTCTACCACGGCGACAATCTGGACTTCCTGCGGGGCATGAACTCAGGCACAGTCAACCTAATCGCCACAGATCCACCTTTCAACAAGTCGCGTGATTTCCACGCCACGCCCGACAGTCTAGCATCTGGGGCTAGCTTTCAAGACCGCTGGAGCTGGCGAGACGACATTCATGATGATTGGATTACTAGATTGATGCGGGACGTGCCGGAGGTCTATCACGTAATTACAGCAGCCAAAAGGGTGTACGGCGATGATATGGCGGCTTTTTTGTGTTGGCTTGGCGTCCGCCTTTTAGAGATGCACAGGGTTCTGCGGGAAGACGGCAGCCTCTATTTGCATTGCGACCCCACGGCGAGTCACTACTTAAAAATGTTGCTGGATGGGATATTTGGACGACGGCACTTTCGCAGCGAGGTGGTGTGGAGACGTACCAATGCCCACAATAAGACAAGCAAGCAATACGGGCCGATCCATGACATTATTTTGTTCTACACTAAGAGCGAACAGTTCACTTTTCACCCCGGAACACGCCCCTACACCAGCGCCTACGTAGAAGATAGATTCAAGTATGAAGACGACCGTGGTAGATACCAGACCAACTACTTAACCGGGCCGGGGGCTCGGCAAGGCGAAAGCGGGCAAGAATGGCGGGGATTTAGCCCAACTGCGGCAGGAAGACATTGGGCAGTGCCACAATCCTTGCGGGGCTTTCTCCTCAATCGCGGACGTGGGATGGGGAGCCACGACCAGCTTGAATCTCTGTATCAGCAAGGCTTTATATTGTTCCCCCGGCGCGGCACCCAACCAATGTATAAGCAGTATATTGGGGATGGTGTCCCGTATCAGGATATTTGGGCCTATCAACCCAATACGAGAGGTGTTTTGCACTCTTCTGATGAATGTATCGACGAAGACGTAAAGTATATTGAGGATGAACCCGAAAAAACGGGGTTTCCAACACAAAAACCTTTGGGGCTCTACTCTAGAATTCTTGAAACTTCCTCCGACCCTGGTGATTTAGTGCTGGACCCATTCTGCGGTTGCGCTACGACGCCAATTGTGGCCGAGCGATTGGGACGGCAGTGGGTGGGGATGGACATTTGGGACGGGGCGCACGAACAAGTCCTTGCCCGACTGGGAAAGGAGGGATTGGCAGTACGGGGAAGGCGGCGACGCGGTCAGCAAACATTGACATTTGGTGACATCACCGTTTCCACCACGCCACCAAAGCGAACGGACTCCGGCGAAACGGCGACGCTGGTATTGCGGACGCCAATGGGGCGGGAAGGCCAACGCTACCCTGCCCCTCGTACCCAGCATGGCAGGCTATTGGTGGATATTGGCCCTCTGTGCCAGGGTTGCGGAGCAGACTATACTTTCGACCCTCGGGTGCTGGAGGTTGATCATATCAATCCGCGCTCCCAGAACGGGACAGACGCTTACGAGAACCTGACCTTGCTCTGCCCCCCGTGCAACAAGGAGAAGCGGGACCGGCTTACATTAATTGGCCTTCAGGCCGAAAACCGGAAAAACGGTCACATGCGGAACGAAGACAATCTGAGAATGGGTAGGGCCTCTGGGCGCACCAGCCGGCGGCGAAGGTAAAAAAGAGGAACCGAAATACGAGGACAGACGATGGGAAGACAAGTCGAATTCGAGCAGTATATTCCGGCGAGCCCATTCGGTAGAAGGATTAACATAGATACAGGCCGGGTGTCCTCGGACGCGCACTGGCGGAAGGTGCATAGGTTTACGGGAGAGCAGGCAGAAAGTGGCCAATGGACATTAACCAGGTATGACCGGCGGACCGATGGGACAATAACCGAGGACGGGTTCGCTGACCTGGGTGAGTTGCTTGACCGCGTGGCCTCAGTGTTGGAGGCTGACCCAAGGAATGTACGGGTTTTCAAAGAAGAGGACGTGTAACAACAGATCGCAAGAGAGGAGGCTCAAATGTCCGAAGTACCCGATATGGTGCAGGCTAAGGCATTCCAACTGGTTGACGATGAAGGTAATGTCCGTGCTGAATTGAGCATGTCCTACGATGGTCCATGCTTCGGCCTTTTTGACGCAGGGGGAAGGCAAATTGTAAGCGCAAGACTTGATGAGAACGGTCAGCCTTGGCTATGTATTGGCGATTTTCTCGAATCCCATGTTAGCGTGGCGATATACGATGGTCATCCGAGTGTGGAGTTAATGGATATCGCACCAGGTAGCGAGTTTACGGGTATCATTAGGGAGGGAGTGAATGGAGCCATACGCTTAGGAGTGGACGCAGAAAGTATGATGCACCTGAGATTTGGAGGCAGTGGTGCTTCTCTGCGGATTGACGTGGACCCGACCGGCAAACCCGTAATCAGTATTATCGACTACGACCCCAATACAAGGATTGAGAGAGGCCCCTTGGTGTTCCATCATAAAGACAAGAGGACGACCCTAACAAGCGATGGCGTCAAAAAGAACCGCCCGCTGTACGAACCATAAGATATAGGGATGGATTGCTTTTGATAGACCAAAGCTTTCAAGGAATTGCCTTCGTTATTGCCGCGCTGGGCGCGCTTGCTGCAGGGACGAATCGGGGCCCCGATTGGTTGAGAGGTCGCGTCTCCGCCATATGCGCCTTTCTCGCTATCGCTGTGATCACCTTCTTCGGCTTAGCATACGGTTGGCCAAACTAACCAATGAATCCACCCCAGCCAATGCATATGCCCATGCTACCAGGAAGAAGCAGGCAGCAGTGATTGGGGTTGCCCCCGGGAGTGTGCCTGTTTGCCAGAAAAATATTGCCCATTCAGTCATTGATTCATTTCCTCTCTCAAGTCTGTTTTGTCTTGGAGCGCGATGAGCAAGGAATCCATGGAACAAAAATACAATAGGGAAAATCCTTCTTTCAAGTTTGAAAGGAAAGGCCGGGCGGATGCTTGGTTCTGCGATGCCTGCGGCGAAAGGCGGGGTAAGCATATGATTCTGGTCATTGAAGACAGGAGAGACCAACAGGAGAATCCCGACAGGGTAATTGCCATTTGTCCTGATGGGCAGGTTATTGGGGCAACCGAAAGATTACTAAAAATGACCGGGGCCCGGATAATCAAAGACCCGACTGCGTGACGTAAAATCGTGGGAAAAGGGGATACTTATGCCCGGTTTGTGGGAATGGGTTTATCTGGGTCAGGTCGTGGGAGACATGGCCGAAGATTCCGTGAGACAAGGTATAGAGGCCCGCAAGAACCTCAACCAGTACGAAGACACATTGGTGGAATTGGCCATCGTGCAGACCAAAAAGTGGCAAGTGCTGGAAGACACCATCCTGCTAGTCAAGAGAACAAATTTCAGCGAAGATACCGTTGACGCTCTCAGGCAGGACGCCCGAGCTAGCAGGATAGAGGCTATGGGGGAAGCCGCCCGGCACCGGGTAGAGGATCCGGTAGAAGACCAATACAAGCCCTTGTGGACCATATTCAGGGAAATGGCGGATATGGAGGCGCAGCTTTATAGCGACATCATCAAGGCTTGCGATGAAAAAACTCTCGACAGTCTCGACCACGCCCTCTCTACCGCACAATACTGCGTTTCCTTGGGAGAGCAGGCTATCCTCACTATGCCGGCAATCACTGCTGCCAGGCTCAACGCGGAGCAGGCAAAAACACAGACAGCCCGGACCAACTTCCTCAAATGGACAGTCGGTTGCTCGGTCGCATTCTGTGTTAGTCTCGTGGGTTGCGCTGTATGCGTGGGCGCTGCTGTATAGAAGGCTCATGAGTCACAAGAACCACATATCATCAGAGGGCAAAGAAATGACGCCAGCAGATATTTACCTTCAGGCGTGGATATGCCAACTCGGGATCACCATCCTCTACCCTCTAGCCATCGCCATAGCGGTCGTATCGAACAAGACCACCATAAGAGAAATAATCCTCGCGACCGGTATGGCCCTCTTGCCACTACTCGCTCTCCATCTCATCGTGGAATTCATAACCGTCAGTTTCGGTATAAGGTACCCATCTATCACGGAGAATCCACAGGAAATCAAGGACTATGTCTTTCTCTCCAGAGAAGGGGAAACAGACTTCAGCTTTGTTTATCTCGGCCAAGTCTTGATAATCTTGGCCTCTCAGGTCGGACTTCTAACAATCATCTACAAGATCGCCGGAGGGTACAGCCAGAACGGACAATCCGAAACAGACCAACACGCCGCCCAAGAGTCCTGACCACAAGGCTGAGTATGTTATGCTTGCCTTGCCTTCGAGTGTGTTAGCAGCTAATGGGCCATGCGGCTTTGAGGACACAGAACTTTGAGGGCGGGATTTCGCCCGTACCACATTTTTGGTTGCATATTAAAATGCTTGCCCGTCCGGGTTAATCGTCATCAGGATATGGCCTTCTTCTGGATTTTGTCCCCACACACCCAGAAGGGGGAGCGTATTCCCGTATACGCTTACCACGCCGGTGAGTTCCTGCGGGGGCTTCGCCCCGGGTGGGTGAATCAGGTTGACGGCCATGATAACAAATTTTGCAGAGTTCGATGTCATAGTCAAGTTCGTCGGCCAAGTCATAGGCGACTTGTTCCGCCCGGGATTTACTCGCGAATGGTCCGCGCCAGAAGCCGTGTTTCGGCTGTTCAACTCTGGGCCGATGCTGCCAGTTCTCAGTCGGTCCGTGGATAACGACAGCCTCAGAAGGCTTTAGGCGCACCCTGATATGATAACCGATTTTAATCTCTTCGCTCACAGCTTGAGCCTCCCTCTACCTCTGTTCCGGCGAACCGGTGTTAACTTTGGCGCGCGGCTAACGCTGGGTGCTGTGCTCCGCCTGCTGCGCCTGTTCCTGGCTTCTTCGAATTTCTTGTGCTCAACATACTCTGCGGCGGCTTCAGCCACGGACTTGGGCGGGGTCCTGGGCACAAAATTCTTCCTGGATTCGGTCGCATCCTTGTAGACGACTTCGGCAACTTCTCCGCCCATCCGGGTAATATCCTCCCAACTGTCGCCCCACGGGACCTGGCTTGCCACTCCTGCGACTTCAGCGGGGGTCCTTCCGCGCAAACTACGATGGGGATTAAAGAAGTTGTAATCAATGGCCCAACCCTCAAGGCAGTCTTGACCCGTTCGCACTTCCTGGAATCCCCGCTGTACCTTTGTCCGGTCCTTGATGGTCCCCTGGAGGCGTTCTGACATGTTGTTATTGGTTTCCGAATTGATGCCCTCGGAAACCACGTGCTCGGTACCCCGTGGGAATACTGCCCTGATTGCTTCCTTGTATCCCTCGAGGCCGTCAGTAATAACCTTCTTCGGAGGTTTGTCAGCAGCGGCCAGGGCCATTTCCATCACCGTAATCGCTTGGCGCTCTCCCCGATGTGGTGAATAGTGGACCGCCAGAATGTATCTGGAATCGCGATCCATAACGTTCCAACAATAGCGGTATTCCCCTCCGGCGCGGATATAGGTTTCATCTGCTACCCATACATCACCGGTCTTGGCCTTGATGGGTCTTCCGGTGGCAGTTTCTGGACGACCATCTTCTCCTACTTTCCCCTGGAGAAAGTCGTGAGCCATTTTGCTGTAGCCTTTCACCCAGTCATGGACGGTGCGCTTACTGGGTTCGGGGACACCATAGAAGTCCTCAATGTGCTCGGCAACTTCCTTATAGCTCAAACCCGATAGATGGGCGTCAATACCCGCTGCGATCTGTTGTGCCGTGTATTGTCTGTTGAGTGCCTGTCCATCGGCCTTGAACTTCTTGCCGCAACTGTG
>Ga0209022_1003331_pt1 | contig 11547 bp, 3 predicted proteins | sample PinacodermPK_FD_187300 | JGI IMG/M metagenome (GOLD analysis project Ga0209022, IMG submission 187300) | Host-associated microbial community of the marine sponge Aplysina aerophoba from Gulf of Piran - sponge pinacoderm, lysed by proteinase... | ecosystem: Host-associated > Porifera > Sponge >...
GCGACGGCCAACTGACGGTGACCTGGAACGTCGGCTCCCGGGCCGGGGTCGAGGACTCGGAGATCTGGCACGTGCTGCGCTGGAGCCAGGAGTTCGGCGTGTGGAACAACCCGCGCGACCCCAGGGCCGTGGGCAAGAACGACGGCCTTTCGGTGGACCCCGGGTTGACCAGCTACACAATTACGGGCCTCAAGAACGGCGTCGCGACGGGAGTGTTCATTCGCTCGATGGTCGGGCACCGCAACAACATGAGCGAGCGTGAAGCGAACTCCAGCCAGTGGGTGCGGGTCAAGGGCGAACACACCACGCCGGTCGCCCCGCCCAACGAAGCGCCCACGGTGGCGTCCGCGATCGCCGACGCGATGATCGCAAGCGAGAGCGGCAGGCATCAAGTCCCGCTGTCGGGCGTGTTCGCGGACGCCGACGGGGATGATCTGACGATCACGGCCTCGTCCTCGGCTGAGAGGGTGGCCACGGTCGCGGTGTCCAATGGCACGCTGACGGTGACGGCCAAGTCGCGCGGCGTCGCCAACATCACGGTCACAGCCTCCGACGGCGAGGATGAGGTCTCGGACAGCTTCACGGTGACGGTCAAGTCCGCACCGACGGTCGCCTCGGCGATCGCCGATATCGGCGCACTTGAGGCCGAGGCGAGACGCGAGATCTCCCTAACGGGCGTGTTCAGCGATGCCGACGGCGATGCGCTGCAGGTCAGCGTGACGACGTCGGATCGCGCGATCGTCAACATCTCGGCGGCGCTCGACGGGACGACGCTGTCGGCGACCGCGGTCACCGTGATCGGCGTAGCCGAGGGCACAGCGACGATCACGGTCACGGCTCAAGACTCCGATGGCAACAGTGTCAGCGACACGTTCGATGTGACCGTGCCCGCCGCTGAGGCGGCGCAGCAGCAACAACAGGTGGACGCGGTTCCCGGTCAGGTCGTCAACCTGAGCCTGCGCCAGACTCAACCGACCCGGATTCGGGTCGAGTGGGAGGCGCCCGAGGACGGCGGCGCGGTCAACAGCTACCACGTCGTGCTGTCGCGCGACGGCGAGGAGCTCTCGACCCGGCGTCCGGGCGCCAAGAAGCGGCACGTGGTGATCCGCAAGTTGGAGCCGGGCGCGAGCTACACGGTCAGCGTGCGCGCCAAGAACGCGACCGGCCTGGGCGCTGTCTCGACGGCGCTCATCACGCTCAGCGTGGATGAGGCGCAATGATCGGCCCGAGCAGGCGCTGAATCGCAGGCGGCCCGGCCGGTGGCCGGGCCGCGGCAGTTCGATGTTCTTCCAGATTGCATTTGTGATGCATGTGTAGTTGCACGCATGAACACGTGATTGGTAGCTGAAATCTGAGATAATCGGTTCCCGCGCAGTTCCAGCAGGCGGGCTGCTGTGGTCGGCGGATGAAGGCGAGGTGACTGGGGACGAGCGAGGCACACCCAGCAATAGCACGAGGAGCAGGCGCATGCGGACGACCAACACCACAGGGCAGTCAGGGCGGCGAGCAGTCGAGCGGCGGGGGAAGCGGGCTTGGGCGTTGATTGGGCTGGCGGCGGCGGCGCTGCTGGGCCTGGGTCTGCTGGGGGTGTTGGCGGCGACGCCGGTGTTCGCGCAGCAGCCGGCGACCTCGGATGCGTCGCTGAGCGGGCTGGAGTTGTCCGGCTTTACGGGCGAGCAGCAGCCCAAGCCGGTGATTGCGCTGCGTCCCGCGTTCGACGCCGCGACGCTGAGCTACGGCGCGTCGGCGGCGTACACCAGGCAGGTGCGGCTGCGGGCGACCGCGACCCAGGCCGGCGCGACGATCACGGTGGACGGCCAGACGGTCGCGAGCGGGGCCTACAGCCAGACGTTCACGCTGCGCGACAACCAACCGAAGCGGATCGAGCTGCGGGTGAGGGCCCCCGACGGGGCGACGGAGCGGGTCTACGCGCTGACGGCGACGAACAACCCGGCGGCGGATCTGCGCGACCTGTCGCTCTCGCCGGTCGAGCTGCATCCGTCCACGTTCGCCACGTCGCAGCAGGCCTATACGGCCTATGCGGCCTACAGCGTCGAGTCGGTGCGGGTGACGGCGACGCGCCGCCACGGGGTCGAGACGCTGACGGTCAACGGCCAGCAGGTGACCAGCGGACAGGCCAGCGATCCGATCGCGCTGGAGCTCGGCGCGAACCTGATCACGGTCGTGGCGACGGCGCCGGACCAGTACACGAGCAAGAGTTACTCGATCACGGTGACGCGCGCCACGGAGGCGCAGTCGAGCGACGCGACGCTGAGCGGCATCTCGGTTTACCAGGCCACCTCGTTCCAGCCGGACAACGGCAACAACGTGCCCTACGAGGGCGAACCGCTGCCGCTGACGCCGGCGGTTTCGAGCACGGTGCGGGAGTACCAGGCGGAGAAGGCGGAGCAGGCGGGGCAGTCGGATGCGAACGACTGGTATGTGGCGGTGGCGGTGACGACCAACGCGCCGGGCGCGAAGTCGATTGTGGTGGACGGGCCGGACGTCAACCTCGAACGGCGCGACCCGAAGGACGAGGTGGTCAGCGGCGAGGCGAGCGGCCCCTGGCAGATCGCGCTCGGCTACCGGCTGATCACGATCACGGTGACCTCGCTGGACGGGAAGAACACGGAGACCTACCGGCTGGTGATCAAGTACGGCACGGTGGACGAGTTGCCGGGCCTGCGGCTGAGTTCGGGCGACGGTTCGCTGACCGTGCACTGGGACGCGAGCGACTCGCCGACGGCGGCGACCGAGTACCAGCTGCGCTGGCGCAAGGCGGGCGAGACGAGCTGGCTGAACCGGGGCTTCCCGGCCGGCTGGAAGACGTCCTATGCGCTGGACGCGGCCGACGCCGGTCCGGCCGACGGTCATGGCTACTTCCCGGTCAGCCAGGGCAGCGAGACGCTGAGCGGTCTGGAGAACGGCGTCGCCTATGAGGTGCACGTGCGCGGGGCGCGGGGTTCGCTGACTCCCAGAACCGGGGAGCGGCGGGTGTTCGTCTTTCTGCGCAACGACTGGCGCAGCCTGAGCGGGACGCCGGGCCAGACGCGGACGGCGCTGGCGATCACGCCGTCCAGTCCGAGCCGCGAGTACGGCGGCGTGGACGACCTGAGCTACACGGTCTCGGGGCTGCTGGACGGCGACGCGGCGGCGGACGTGCTGACCGGCGGGCTGAGCCGGGCCGCCGGTGCGGATGTGGGCCGCTACGCGATCGGCATGGGTACGCTGGCCGTGGCCAACGACTACGCGGCCAAGTACGAACTGGCTTCGGCCCCGACGACGTCGATCTATGAGATCACGCCGCGGCCGATCCCCTCGATCAGCGGCGTGACGGTCAAGGAGCGCGACGCGGACGGCACGACCACGGCCAGCTTCGACACTTCGGCCGCCGTGGGCACCGACGTGCTGGCGGCCGAACTGGCCGACTTCCGCGCCGGCGGCTTGCAGGTCACGGGCTCATTCCCCACGGCCGCGGCCGGCCGGCACAACCTGGCCGTCACGTATGCGCTGCGCGACCAGGGCTCGTTCAAGGCCGCCAACTACTCGCTGACGCAGACCACGGGCACCCTGCAAGGTGAACTGACTGCGCCGCCCACCTGCGCCGCCGGGCTGATGCTGTTCGCCGACGGCGTGCCCGCCGAGGGCGGCGCACCGGTGACCGTGACGGTCGGACTGAGCAGTCCGGCCGGCGTCGGGGGCGCGAGCGTGACCCTGACCGCGACCGGCACGGCCACGGGCGACGACTACACCCTGTCGTCCACCATCGTTGTCATCGCGGAGGGAGCGACGGCCGGCACGGCCACCATCACCGTGATTGACGACGCGCTGGACGACGACGACGAGACGATCGTGCTGAACGCCGCGCTGTCCGGCTCGAACCTGACCGCCGGACCTCTGACCCTAACCATCGCCGACAACGACCCGCTGGCGACGCCGACGCCCGTGGCCGCTGACGGCTGTTCCGTCCCCGCCGGCGGCGACTACGACATTGACAACGACGGCCTCATCGAAGTGTCCTGCCTGGCCCAGCTCAACGCCATTCGCTGGGACCTGGATGGCAACGGGAACCCGGGCGACGCGGAACACGGCTGGGCGGAGAACAGTCCGGCCTACGCGAGAGCGTTCGCCGGCTCCGTGCCCGGCATGGGCTGCCCGGCCGGTGGATGCCAGGGCTACGAACTGACTGGGGACCTGGATTTCGACAGCAACGGAAGCGGCGTCGCCGACGCCGGTGATACCTACTGGAACGGCGGCCGGGGCTGGATCCCCATCGGCGAAGGGCTGGGCGGATTTGCCGCCGATTTCGAGGGTAACTCCCACGTGATCCGCAACCTGTACGTGGTGAGCCTGACCCCAGCACCCACGGCCGGTTGGTCTGAGCAAAGCGTACAGGACACCGTGGAGCATTCCGCGGGCCTGTTCGGGCTCCTGCTCAACTCCGGCGCCATCCGCAACCTTGGGCTGGAAGCGGCGTACCTGGACACCAGCGCGTACTCTCGACGGACCGGCGCCGTGGCCGGCGTCAGCGACGGGCTGATCAGCCGGAGCTACGTCAGCGGCGCGCTGAAGGGACAGGCCGCCGTCGGCGCTCTAGTCGGGTTCGCCCGCGGCAAGGCCGTCATCATCGACAGCTACTCCAGCGCCAGCGTCGAGGGAACCCTGGCCGGTATGCCAGGCGGGTTCATCGGCGGGCTGGTGGGCTACAGCCAGGGAGATGTCCTGGGAAGCTACTCCACCGGCGTTGTCTCGGGCAAAGCGCGCTCCACCGGCGGCCTGGTCGGCTTCAACGATTACGGCAGCTCCATCGTCGCCAGCTACAAGTACGGAAACGTATCCAGCAGTGGCTGGAGAGTGGGCGGACTGTTGGGCGTCAACCAGGGAAGGGTTGCAGCCAGCTATTTCGCAGGCCAGGTGTCGGGCGGCGATCAGGTGGGCAGCGTGGTGGGACATATCTTGGACCACAGGATCATGGACAGCTATTGGGACACACGGTTCACGGGCAGTGGCAGTTGGGGCCAGCCCACCGCTGAGTTGCAGAGCCCCAGCGGCTACGCGGGCATCTACGCGAGCTGGAACGTGGACCTGAACGGCGACGGCAGCCCCGACGACCCGTGGGACTTCGGCGAGTCGGACGAATATCCGGTCCTGAAGCGGGGCATCCGTTCGGTCGACGCTCAACGGCAGGGATTCCCGGCCAATGCGCCCCCGGCCACCACTGCCCCGGAGCCGTCGGCCAGCCTGACCCCGTCCGTGCCGTCGGCGGGCCAACGCGTCAACCTGGTCGCCAGCCTGGATCTCAAAGCGGCAGGCTACGATGACGCGATCCTGCGGAGCATGTCGCTGCCCCAGGGCGTGACCATGGACCCCGCGTTCCAATCCGGCGTCCACAGCTACCAGCTGACCGTTCCTAACGACGTGGACCGGCTGACCTTCGCCGGCCGTTTTGAGCGGATGAAGGCCCCAGGCTCAGGCGAGGCTTGGTCCATTCTCGTGGTCGAGCCCGGGGATTTGACGCTATATGAATTGTTCCTGTCCAACCGCGGCTTTGGGAAGGGGACCCCGTATGACGGGGAATATGTCTCCAACTACTTCAAGAGGGCAATTGTCGCCAACCTCCAGAGAACCGCCGGCGTGCACACCATCGCGTTGCCGCCGGATGCAGCCACGGTGATCAAGATCGCGGTGTACAAGACCCGGATTGACGACCACCGCGGTTTTGCCCCCGCTGACGCTGGCACGCTGGCTCGCAAGACCGTGTACACGCTGACGGTGACGCGGGGTGATGCCGGCGCGGGCGACGCAGAGCAGTCCGCGCCCACGGTGGCCGCGCCGATCGCCAACGTGACCGGCCTGGTGGTGGGAGCAACGCGGGACATCTCCCTATCAGGGGTGTTCAGCGACGTTGACAGCGACAGCCTGACCATCACCGCCGCGTCCTCGGACGAAACCAAGGCGACCGTGGCCGTGGCGTCCGACTACTCGAAGCTGACGCTCACCAGCGTGGCCGTGGGCACGACGACCATCACAGTTACGGCGGCAGACGGCAACGGCGGCACGGTTTCTGACAGTTTCACCGTCACGGTGAAATCCGCGCCCACGGTGGCCTTGCCGATCGCCGACGTGACCGGCTTGGTGGTGGGAGCAACGCGGGACATCTCCCTGTCGGGGGTGTTCAGCGACGCCGACGGCGACAGCCTGACCATCACGGCCGCGTCCTCGGACGAAACCAGGGCGACCGTGACCGTGGCCGCCGACGACTCGAAGCTCACGGTGGCGGGCGTGGCCGCGGGCACGGCGACGATCACCGTGACGGCGGAGGATGCCGACGGCGAGCGGGTCAGCGACACGTTCCAGGTTGCGGTGGAGAAGCGCTACGCGGCCTTGATTGCGCAGGTGGTCGAGTGGCGCAACCACCCCAACGGCGTGAACAACCAGAGCCACACCGATCGCTGGGACCGGGCGCTGCTGGCGCTGGGCGAGACGGTGGCGGACACGTCGCTGACGCCGATGACGACGGCAGAGGCGGAGCAGATGGCTGCGCAACACATGGCAACCCGCTGGAACCCCGTGGTCGCGGCGCTGCGGGAGATCGAGGCAGCCGGTCAGCGGCAGACGCCGGCCAACCAGCCGCCAACGGTCGCCTCGGCGATCAACGACCTGAGCGGCCTCAAACCCGGCGCGAGGCGCACGGTCTCGCTCTCCGGCGTGTTCAGCGATGCCGACGGCGACGCGCTGACGATCAGCGCCAGGTCATCGGCGGTCGCGGTGGCGACGGTCAGCGTGGCGGGGAACGGCGCGAGCCTGACCGTCAGCGGCGTCGCTCAGGGCGCGGCGACGATCACCGTCACGGCCAATGACGGCCGGGGCGGCACGGTCTCCGACCGGTTGACGGTGACGGTCGCCGCCAATGCGCCGCCGACACTGGTCTCGCCGCTGGGCGACATCAGCGGGCTCAAGCCCGGCGCGACGCGCACGGTCTCGCTCGCGGGCGTCTTCCGCGACCCCAACGGCGACTCGCTGACCCTCACGGCCCGCTCGACCGACGAGTCGGTGGCGACCGTCGCGGTCGCGGCCGGCGGCGGGAGTCTGACGGTGACCGGCGTGTCCGGCGGCACGGCGACGATCACCGTGAGCGCCGATGACGGGGACGGCGCGACGGCGCTCGACTCGTTCACGGTCGAGGTCGACTTGGCCAACGCCAAGGCGACCCTCGCGGCGGCCAACGCCGCGCCAACCGTGGCGTCCGCGATTGGCGACCTGAACGGGCTCACGCCCGGCGCCACGCGCACGGTCTCGCTCGCGGGCGTCTTCCAGGACGCGGACGGCGACGAGCTGACGATCACTGCCAAGTCGTCCGCCGCTGCAGTGGCGACGGTCAGCGTCACCTCGGGCGGCGCGAGCCTGACCGTCACGGCGGTGGCCGAGGGCACAGCGACGATCACGGTCACAGCCGATGACGGCAAGGGCGGCACGGTCTCGGACAGCTTCACGGTGACGGTGGCGGCGGCCAATGCCGTGCCGAGAGTCGCGTCCGCAATTGGCGACCTGAGCGGGCTCACGCCCGGCGCGACGCGCGCGGTCTCGCTCGCGGGCGTCTTCCAGGACGCCGACGGCGACTCATTGACGATCACTGCCAAGTCCTCCACCGCTGCGGTGGCGACGGTCAGCGTCGCCTCAGGCGGCGCAAGCCTGACCGTCACGGCGGTGGCCGAGGGCACGGCGACGATCACGGTCACAGCCAATGACGGCAAGGGCGGCACGGTCTCGGACAGCTTCACCGTGACGGTGGCGGCGGCCAACGCCGCGCCGAGGGTCGCGTCTGCGATTGGCGACCTGAGCGGACTGAGGCAGGGCGACACGCGCCAGGTCTTGCTGTTGAACGTCTTCCAGGACGCTGACGGCGACGCGCTGACGTTTAGCGCCAGGTCTTCCAGCAGCGCCATTGCGAGCGTTGCGTCCGCTAACGCCAGTCTGACGGTCACGGCGGTGGCCGAGGGCACGGCGACGATCACGGTCACAGCCGATGACGGCAAGGGCGGCACGGTCTCGGACAGCTTCACGGTGATGGTGGCGGCGGCCAACGCCGCGCCCAGAGCCGTCAGGTCGATGGACGACGTCAACGGGCTGACTGCGGGGACCACGCGGCGCGTGTTGGTGGCCGACCATTTCCGCGACGCGGACAACGACCCGCTGACGCTGACCGCGTCGTCGTCGAACGAAACGGTCGTCCGGGTCTCGGTCGACGGCCGGAACTACAGCATGACGCTCAGCGCGGTGTCGGCAGGCACGGCGACGATCACGGTCACGGCCGACGACGGCCAGGGCGGCAGAGCCAGCGCCAGCTTCAGGGTCACCGTCAACGCAGCGCCGGCGTCCGAGCCCGAGGAGCAGGACTCCGGTCTGGAAGGTGAACCTGAGCAGCAACTGGTGGTGCAAGACGTGATCACGCGCTACGACACCAACGGCGACGGCGAGATCAGTCTCGACGAGTACAACGCGGCGATCCCGGACTTGGGCACGACGCTCTCGTTCGCCGATCTGCTCAAGCTCAGAGCGGCCTTCCAAGCCTCGTCACGCTGATCGAGACGGGAGCCGGGCCGGCCGCCGCCGTCGGCCCGATTGCTTCCCGCCCGCCATGATGATCGACTCGCTGGCTCGAAGGCGATGCATGAGCGAGAGCGCCGCCCTCGCTTAAACGCAAAAGAGACCGCACAGATGCGCCTGGAGGAGGTCACCGCCGCTTCGGCGGTGACCTCCTCCGAGGATGCGGCCTGCAAGCCGTTCGCTGTCAGCCGCCGGCGGCCACGAGGCCGGCCTGCTGCTCACGTTCCAGGGCCCAGTCGAACAGCGACGGCCCCGAGGGTTGCGGGTTGCGCCGTCGAGGCTTCGGTAGTTCGGACCCATCGGCCAGGAACTCGGCCCAGCTGAACAGGGATTGCTGCTGCTCCCCCTGGCCGTGATGGTTCGCGCAGGGGACCAGTTCGACCACTGGCGCAGCTTCCCCGTCGCTCGGAACAGCCGGGACCAGCGTCTCCGGTTCCGGAGCCGGCCGCTGCCAATCGGCGTCGACCAGCAGTTGCTCGGCCTGGGCCGCGACCTGCTGCGCCTGGAGGAAGATGTCCTCGACGGGTGCGTCGTCGGTCTCGCCCGAGACGAGCTTGCGGGCCAGGGCCATCATCAGGTCGTCGCCGGTGTCGCCGTAGGCGGCCAGCCCGTCCTCGGGCAGGTCGCCCTCGACCGCCAGCGAGGACTGCAGCTTCTGCGCGACCAGCTTGAGCGCGTCGGCCTGCAGCGTGTTCCGATAGGCCAAGAACACGACCTTGACCGGCTGGGTCTGGCCGATCCGCCAGCTGCGGCGCGAGGCCTGGCGCATGGTGTAGACCGAGTAGTCGGTCTCGTACCAGCAGATGGTCGGGAAGGCGATCAGGTCGAGCCCGGTCTGCACCAGGCGGGGGTGGCAGATCAGGACATCGATCCCCTCCTGGACCCGCTTGGCGACCCAGGCCTCGCGCTGCTTCGGCTCAACCCGGTCGGCCTTCATCACCGCTGTCTTGAACCCGTGCCGCGTGAGCAGCGTCTCCAGCCGGCCGGTGATGTCGCGCGTGCCGGTGTGGGTGGCGTAGACCAGCACTCGCCGTCCGGCCAGGCGCTCTCGTGCGACCAGGTCGAGCAGCTGCTGCTCCTTGGGGTAGATGCGCTCGGCGTCAAGCGGCGGCAGTTGCACGATCAGGTCGCCGGTGTCCGGGTCGAACACGGACTCGCCCCGGGTGCAGCCCTCGGGATAGGCCAAGAGCGCCTGCAGGTAGGTCGAGAGCAGCCGGGCCGAACCGCGCTCGATCGCCTGCAGCAGGGCGCGCTTGAGATCGGTGGCGAGGATCCGGTAGGCGGAAGCCTGCGACAGACCGTGGACGCCCTCCTCGGTGTCCATGCTCGCGACCTGGATCTGTTCCTCGTAGGCGGGCAGTCCCGAAGCCACGTCGGCCAGCCTGAGGAAGAGCGAGTGGCCGATGATGTGGAACAGCGCCGCCGGCGCCATCCCCGGCCGCTCCTTCGTCTGCTTGCGGTAGTTGCGCCGCCGGGAGACGGAGCCGTCCTCGGTCGGGTCGTCGTCGCGGTCGTGGCGCACGCGCTGCTCAAGGAAGCCGTAGCGTTCGACCCACTTGTGCTCTTCGGAGCGGCCGAACTCAGACCGGATCTCGGGCGAGAACCGGTAGAGCAGGTGGAAGAGCGTGGAGGCGTAGCCGCCCATGAGCGTGCCCGAGAGGGCCAGCGACTTGCCGCAGGCGTCGGCCAGGATGCCGGCCGAGACGCCCTGGGCGGAACCGCGACCCTTGTGCTCATGAACTTCGTCGACGATCAAGAGGTCGAAGTAGCCGCGCATGTGCTGCTTGACGTAGTCGGCCAGGGGATACTTGCGCGGCCCTTGACCGGGCCTGCGGCGCGCCATCAGACCGGCGTTGTAATCGGTCGTCACGGTCTGTACCGGTCGCGCCTCCGCCGTCCACAGGGGCGTCCCGCAGTTGGGACACTGGTGACGCTTCTTGTCCAACTGCTTGTGCGGGACCGGGACGCCTTCGGCATCCACGATCTGCGCGGTGCAGTCGGGGCAGGCCGGGGTCATGATGAACTCGCCCGTCTCTTCGTCGCGGACGGGGTTGCCGTCTTCATCCTTGAGCCGGCGCGTCCAGTAGGCGGGACGGAAGCGGTGACCGAGCTTGGCCCGCGAGTGGGACATGACCACGTACTGGGGGCCGTGGCCCTCCTGGCGGCGCAGTTGCTCCAGGTCGGTGATCGAGTCGGCGATGCCGGTGCGGACCAGCGGGATCGTGTCCTCGATCTCGCGCTGCCACTTGCCCACCAGGTGTGGCGGACAGAGCACGAGCACGCGGCGGAAGCCGGCCAGCTGGGCGGCGGCGATGGCGATGAACGTCTTGCCCACGCCCATCTCGCCGACCACGGTCGTGCCGCGCTGCTCGCTCAGGCTCAGCGCGGCGCCGCGGATCGCGGTCTCCTGGGCGCCCATCGGCCGGCGCTTGAGCTGGGGCATGGGTCGGTCGTCCGCGGCCGGGCGGTAACGGGGTGGGTAGCTGTGGACGATCCGCTTCGTGATCGCCTCGCGGTAGGTGTCGATGAACTCTGAGAGGTTCACGGTTACTCCTCGATGTGGGCCCGGGCGTTCTGGACGCATTCGGGCAGTCGTTCGTACTGGTCTCGGTGCAGACCGCAGCGGCACCACCAGCTGTAGCTACGGCCGGCGGTCTGGTTGCCGTGGTGGTCGATGGCGACGAGTTCCTCGAAGAAGATCTCGCAGCCGCGGTCGTTGCTCCAAAGGTTCATGCGTGGTTACTCCTCGATGTGGCGGCGGGCGTCGCGGACGCAGTCGGCCAGGTCCTCGTACTCGTCCTGGTCGCGTCCGCAGTTGGCGCAGTAGTAGCGGTAGGTGAAGCTGCCGGTCTCGGTTCCGTGCTCGTCAACCGGCGCGATCCGGTCGAAGTAGATGTGGCAGCCTTCGTCGTTCAGCCAGGGGTTCATGGTCGGGTTCCG
>Ga0209022_1003335_pt1 | contig 11531 bp, 10 predicted proteins | sample PinacodermPK_FD_187300 | JGI IMG/M metagenome (GOLD analysis project Ga0209022, IMG submission 187300) | Host-associated microbial community of the marine sponge Aplysina aerophoba from Gulf of Piran - sponge pinacoderm, lysed by proteinase... | ecosystem: Host-associated > Porifera > Sponge >...
CCGCGAGGCTGTTTTGCCAGGCACTGAGCGATGGGTCAGCAATCACTCCCTGACTGTCCTGGTTCTTTCGTCGGCAGATCAGAAAAGGGAAGGAGAGGGTTCCATAAAGAAAGCGGAAAGAGACGTTGGAACAGACGAAAGCCGTCGGGGCCTTCCGGGTCTTCCATGTGTTTTGAGTCTTTCGGCTCCTCTGTGGTTTTCTGTCCAATCTGTTTGTTATTGTTTCTCATCCAACGAGCCTTCTGTGTTTTCTTATCCAGGTCAGTCACGCGCCTTTATTTGCCAGTTTCACGCCCAGCTGACTGGCGGGTTCTTTCAGCTCAGCAAGAGCTTGCCTTATCGCGTCGAAATCGAAAGCCTTCTCTGACAAGCCGCCACTGGTGACGTGAACAGGCTTTGGAACATCTCGTTCAGCTCAGGATGTGCTGCTGCGAGCCGAAGAACGGAAACCAAAGAGTCCACCACACTTGTTACTTCCCTTGTGCGAAGAAAGCTGGCCCTGAGATCTCCGACGTCGATGAGGAACCTTTTGATTGTGCATGCAAATTTGCGTGCAGTTGCGCCATTGCGTGGGATCCAATTCTTCCCTGTCTGGAAGAAGCGCTGAGGCGCAGGTTGGTCCAGCACCTGAGACCCATGGGGTTTATTCGTCCTGAAAGTGGAAGGCCATTGGCCTCGCTCGATTATTCTATGTGCGCGTCTATTGCCGCGCGCAGCTCGGGTTGGTTTGCATGACAAATAGCGTTGTCGTTGTCCAGGGTGCCTGCGTCTGAACCAGTCGCCTCTGTGCTTGCTTCCTGAGACAGTAAATGCTGAATTACATCGCAATGGCCATGCATGGAGCTGCTCTTCTTCCTGTCTGCTTCTCTTCCAGGTTTGATACTGCTTTTTATGAAAAGTTCGGAATCTTGCGACAGCCAGGCCAGAGCAAGTGCCATTTCTGATGGAAAATTCGGTTACTGCAAAGGGGAGCGGTGGACACTTGAAAGGCATCCGGGGTTGGAATACGGGGCTCTATGCAGGCCAGGCTGGATGGAAGCGATACAGTCAACTCCGGTGATTGAAAGCATGGCCAGGCGACCTTCGTATCAGCTGCACTCACTACGCGAACAGCGTCTCTGACCCAGTGCGCGGCAAGCCCCGTCCTTCAGGGCGGGGAGAATGTCAACGCAGCTGCCCCTCCTGCGTTCGTTTCTCGTGTGAGGCCGACTCTGGTTCCAGCAACCTGTGACCCAACAGCCGGATGCCCACAGCACCCGTGGGGGCTGTCAGGACTATGGCCAGCACGCTCAAAGCCTGTATCCACTCCCCCTCCGGTATACCCTGGGCCAGCGCCACCCCTCCCAGGGCCGCCTGGGCTGTCGCCCGGGGCACAAAGGATACAGCACAGAACAGGCGCTCTTTTCGGTTGAGGGCGGTGAAGTATGTCATCAGCCATACACCCAGCAGGCGACACAGAACACCTGCCACTATCACTGATCCTCCTGTCCAGCCTATATCCAGCGTGGTTGCGGGATTCAGGTTGAGACCAATCAGAACAAACAGAAGAATCTGTGCAAAGAACCAGACTCTGTCAAGCATGCGTGCCCAGCTCTCGACGCAAGAGCGGCCATGGTGCTGCAGCAGCAGTCCCATGGCTGTGACACCGAGAACAGCCGGGCTGTTCAAGTGGTTACCCAGCTCCAGGAGAAGCACGGCAACACTGAGTAAAACAAGCAGCTGTTCGGCGGGACCGGCTGCCGAAGGTCGCAGTTTCACACCAAGAAACCAGCCGGCCAGCATGCCAGGCACCGTACCCAGAATACAAGCGACGGGAATGGAAAGAAGCAGCGGCCCCGAATGTCCCGAGATCACTCCCAGTAATACCGAGAAAGAAAAAATGGCAACGAGGTTATCCAGCGAGGTGGCAGACAACAGCATTGTGGGAACGGCGCGTCTGCTGCCATAGCCTCGTTGCAGCAGGTCGAGCATGGCCGGAACCACCACAGCCGGAGAAATAGCGGCCAGCATGCAGGCGGTCAAGCCCGCCAGAGGCCAACTCCAGTCAAACAGGCTGTGCAGGATCAGCGACAGGACGCCCACTTCCAGAGCACAGGACCCACCGCCCACCAAAAGAGACGGCCAGCCTGTCTGCCGTAACAGAGGCAGCCGTATCCCGAGCCCCAGCCGCAGTAAAATAACGGCCAGCGCCAGTTCTTTGGCCGTAGCGGACAACAAGGCCAGCTCATTGCTGACCTGTCCCTTCAGGAAAATACCCAGCAGCCCTCCCCAGGCGAGCATGCCCAGCAGCCCGGGACAGCGGAGCTGCTCAGCCAGTCTGGCGGCCAGTGCCCCTCCCAGAAAAATCACCACAAGGAGCAGACCAAGGCTCATAGCTCTCTCCCGTTTTTCACTGGAAAATACAAATTCTGGCGAGCCTGCTGCTTTTAGCTAAACGACAGTGCCATGGCGGAACATAACTCTTTGCCGCCAGTGCTGCCCGGGGTTTTGGAAAAGCGGGAAGGGAACTGTTTGGCAGATCAAAAAACGCCCAGGCCAGAACCCGCCGTCAAAGGAGACCATCAAGCGACTTGCTCCAACGCCGACACAATCAGAGAGCGCATGAAGAGGTGAACGCAAATGAGCGACGAACATTTCACTTTAACGATCAGCCAGGGCGCTACCGACAGTGGCGACTTCATCATCCATCTCAAAGAGCCGGGTGAGCAATCTGATACTGTCCTGTTACACATGCAGTTCGCTGAGCACAGAGCTTTCGACAGCCGTTGGGCTGATGATATCGTTGCCACTGTAGCCCGCAAGCTGGCACGTTGTCTGATCGAAAAGAAAGGGCTGCCTTCTCCAGTATCCCGGAGTCACCAAGCCTGCGAACGCGAGGCTCAGGCGGCGGTGAAAGAGATTCTCGACAAAATGCGCGGACAGGCATGAGGTCCGGGCTTTCCAGCCGGACCAGGCAGCGATCGGGACCTTGTCTACCCAAACATGTCCCCGGCTGAAACAGTCCGACCTCCGCAGGCTTGCAGCACAGGGGACCTGCCCTGTGGCACCTGCGGCTGAACGCGGGACTGCTCATGCATCGCACTGGCCGTGAGATCCAGGTCTGCTCCGGGGAGCCTGTGCATGGGTCCAGTGCGAACGGCCGTTCCCAGCAACGAACATCAACACAGAAAACGGCCCACCCTGCGTGGATACAGTGACAGCTCCCATGCCAGGGAGCCCTTCCGCTCCAGTTTGCAGCGACAAGCTTACGCCGAAATCAGTCGGCGTGGTGCCACCAGGCCATCCTGCTGGATTTCGCCTATCCCAAGGAAAGAGGATCCTTTCTGCTGATCGGCACGATACAAGCGAACAAAACCCGAGGCCGGTGCATGGGCCACCTGGACGGCTTGCCCTTGCGTCAGGTAAAAACTGCCAGCGTCGCCAAGAGTGACCCCCGGCCAATGACTGACCGCTGAGTCCTGGGCCAGCAGTTTCTGGTCCAGGGCACTATGACCACCGTCATCACGCCACTGCTCCAGCGCTGCAATGGTATAGGACTGATCTTCGGTATAGGGACCCACAGCGAGGCGGCGCAGTGCAGTAACATGGGCTCCACAACCGAGAACCTCACCTATATCCTCCACCAGGGTTCGTATATAGGTGCCTTTGCTACAGTCCACCTCAATAACCAGCTCATCCCCGCTGAAAGCCACAAGATCCAGACGAAATATGCTGATGCGGCGCAAGGGTCTTTCCACCTCTATGCCCTGGCGGGCATAGCTGTACAGCGGCTTGCCCTTGTGCTTGATCGCAGAATACATCGAAGGACACTGCTCTATCTCTCCCCGAAACTGGGCAAGAGCGGCGTCCAGAGACGCTTGCGTCACACTGACAGGTCGTTCTGAAACGGGTTCGCCTTCTGAATCACCTGTCGTAGTACGTATGCCCAGTTTGGCCCGTGCCCGATAACGCTTGTTGGCATCAAGCAGGTACTGGGACAGCTTGGTGGCCTCGCCCAGACAAACAGGCAAGAGCCCTGTGGCCAGGGGGTCAAGACTGCCCGTGTGGCCAGCCTTGGCTGCGCCATAGAGTGCCTTGACTCTCTGAAGAACGGCGTTGGAAGACGCCTCGGGCGGCTTGTCAACCAGCAAAATGCCACTGACAGGGCGACCGCGTGACCGTCTGTTCCGGGACATCAGCTGGTTTCCTCGCCTGCGTGTGCACCCACAGTGGCATCTTCTACCACGGCCTGTTGCACCAGCCTGGCTATGCGGTCAGCACGGGCCAGGCTCTCATCGTGGCGAAAATACAGCTGGGGAACAGTACGCATCCGCATACGACTCGACAGCCGGGAGCGAAGAAAACCTGCGGCCCTCTTCAGGAGGGTGACCGCTTCCTTGATGGCTTGCGGATCACTCACACCCAAAAAGGTGACGTACACTTTTGCGCAGGATATGTCAGTGCCCAGATCGACCTTGTTGACAGTCATAAACCCAAGACGAGGGTCTTTCATTTCCTGCTGAAGCACATTGGCCAGCTCTTTGTGCATCTGGTCAGCAATACGCTGGCTTCTGCTGAATTCTCTTGGCATAACAGGCGCCTGAGTAGGGAACCAATACAGATGAACAGGATTCCGAATCAGGGAACAGCCGCAGTATCACTTGTATTGTGCTTGTCCTGCGGCTGTGCACCATGAAACAGAGGCTGTCCGAGAATAGACCACTTCGCGGCTTTCCAGTCGCATCTGGCCATTTTTTATGCTGAATCGGAGCCCGGGAAGTACATCAACCCAGAGTCCACAGTCAGCAACAAGGAGCCGATGTACGGGAGGGGGGAAGTCTCTCCACCCTGCCGGGGGAGAGACTCTGTTCCTCTTGCTACGGAGCCGTAGCCGGTCAGGCTTCCAACACTTCCCGTGTCGGAGGGGCCATCCCCGGACGGCCTTTTAGAGGCTGCGCTCTACCTGAACGAGCTTGTAAACCTCGATCTTGTCACCAACCTTGATGTCGTTGTAATTCTTGACGCCGATACCACACTCGTAGCCAGTACGCACTTCCGGAACGTCGTCCTTGAAGCGGCGGAGAGATTCCAGTTCTCCCTGGTAAATGACAACGTTCTCACGCAAAACACGAATGCGCTCATTACGGAGCATCGTGCCCTCAATAACCATGCATCCGGCCACGGCACCAATCTTGGGAGCACGAAAGACCTCACGCACCTCGGCCACGCCTGCGATCTGCTCGCGGAACTCGACCTTCAGCATGCCGGTCAATGCTTGCTTCACGTCATTGATAAGGTCGTATATGACACTGTAATAACGCAGCTCCAGGCTCTCTGCGTCAATGATGCGACGAGACACTGCGTCTGCACGCACGTTGAACCCTACCAGCAGCGCTCCAGAAGCCAGAGCCAGATTGGCATCTGTCTCCGTGATGCCACCCACGCCGCCGAAAATAACGCGGACATCAACTTCATCATTGCCTTGTTCCTGCAAGGCGCTTGTTATAGCCTCCAGCGAGCCGCGAACATCTGTTTTCAGCACAACCTTCAGCGTGCGTTTCTCTTCTTCGCCTATGCCTTTGAAGAGGTTTTCCAGTTTGGTTTTGTGCTGACGGGCCAGCTTGACCTCGCGGTATTTCCCTTGTCGGAACAGCGCAATTTCACGCGCCTTGCGCTCGTCATGTACCACAATGACTTCGTCGCCAGCCTCGGGCGTTCCATCCAGTCCCAACACCTCTACGGGGATGGATGGCATGGCAGAATTCACTCTCTTGCCATTCTCGTCGATCATGCCGCGAATGCGTCCGAATTGCTGTCCCACCAGTATGGTGTCCCCACGGTTCAGGGTGCCAGATTGCACCAGAACCGAAGCAATCGGGCCGCGACCTTTGTCGAGCCTGGACTCGATGACCACACCTTTGGCCGCCCCTTTGGCGATAGCCTTGAGGTCCAGCATTTCAGCCTGGAGAAGAAGAGCTTCAAGAAGGGCGTCAATGCCTTGTCCGGTCAGAGCCGACACCTCAATGAACTGGGTGTCGCCTCCCCATTCTTCCGAAATCACGTTCTGCGCTGAAAGCTCATTTCTGACGCGACCCGGATCAGCGGATTCCTTGTCGCATTTGTTGATGGCCACTACCAGGGGAACGCCGGCATCGCGAGCATGCTGAATGGCTTCCTCTGTCTGGGGCATAAGCCCATCATCTGCTGCCACCACCAGAATGACGATATCGGTCACCTTGGCACCCCTGGCACGCATGGCCGTAAAGGCGGCGTGTCCCGGCGTATCAAGGAAGGTGACCATGCCGCGATCTGTTGTCACATGGTAGGCACCAATATGCTGGGTAATGCCCCCGGCCTCACCAGCCTGCACCTTGGACTTGCGGATGGAGTCAAGCAGCGAGGTCTTGCCGTGATCGACATGGCCCATGACGGTGACAACAGGAGCCCGGGAGACGGATTCACCCTTGTTCTCCGCGATAGCCGATTCCAGTTGTTCTTCCAGCGCGTCAATCCTGACCAGCTTGCTGGTGTGCCCCATCTCCTCTACCACAATGGCTGCGGTTTCCTGGTCTATGACCTGGTTGATGGTGACCATGCTGCCCAGTTTGACCATATGCTTGATGACATCAGCCGCCTTGATGGCCATCTTGTTGGCCAGCTCGCCCACCGTTATGGTCTCAGGAATAGCGACCTCCCGGACCACGGCTGTTGCAGGGCGTGTAAAACCATGCTGCTCCATCTCGCGGGAACGCAGGGGCTTGCGCGTTTCCGTCCGGCGGTTAAAGCGTTCCTCACCAGAGCGATTTCTGCTGTAGCTCCCGCTGCGGCGGCGATCATCACCATGGCTACCCTTTTTCTTGGGTGGCGCCGCACGACGACGACGACGGTCATCAGCCGGTGCAGGCTGCTCCACAGCAGCGGGAGCGGGTGCGCGTGACTCGCCACGCAAGCTCCGCATATCTCTGTCCGGTTTGCGCGCAGGGCGTCCGCGATCCTGACCTGCACGATCCTGACCTGGACGATCCTGACCTGGACGATCCTGACCTGCACGATCCTGACCTCTGGCTCCTCTGGCTTCAACACCAGGCCTTGCGTTGCCGCTGCTTGCTGGGCTACGCCCCGATTCTCTTGCAGATCCTTCTCTTGCAGATCCTGGCGATCCGGCCGAACGGCTGACGCGCTCCCGGGAGCGGTCATCTGCCCGGCTGTATCCCGATCCTGATCCTGTGCCAGTGTCCCGGGATTCGCTCTTGACGTAGGTGCGTTTCTTGCGCACTTCCACGTTGACAATCTTGTTCTTCCCGGCACCACCAATCTTGATCTGACTGACGGTCTTGCGCTTGAGAACAACCTGATTCGGCTCTCCCCCTGTGCTGACAGAGGACGGAGCCTGCCCGTGCGTTCGACGAAGATGGGCGAGAAGTGCAGACTTCTCCTCATCTGAAACTGGCTGTTCACCACTGCTGTGATGTAGCCCGGCTTCTTTCATCTGCCTGAGCAAGCGCTCAAGTGGGGCGCCGACAACCTCAGCAAGCTGTGATACTGTCACATCCACCATAAAAGATTCTCCCTCCCAACAGCCAGCTCAGCACTTTTTCCCGAACCAGCAGGTATTCCGTGCGCTCATGATCAACTCTCCGGCCTGCTCCGGGTCCAGTCCGACGATGTCTTCCAGATCGTCTGTCGCCTGTTCCGCGAGAGCTTGCGAGTTCCGTATTCCCCGGGAGGCCAGTTGGTAGCCCAGCTGTGTGGCAGCTTGTTTATCATTATCCAGAAAATCCGCCAGAAGCTTCTCAAGATCCTGCTCCAGACCGGCACTGTCCAACTTTTCCTCTTCTGCGATTGCCCGCGTCAGAAGATAGTCCTTGGCTCGCTGACGCAACACATCAATGCGTTCCTCAGAAAGCCCTTCAACCTCCACCAGCTCTGCGGCGGGAACATAAGCGATTTCTTCCAGGCTGGTGAAGCCCTGGGCAATCAGATTGCGAGCAAGGTCCGCTTCTATGTCAAGCTGCTGCACGAATGTCTGTGCATGGCCTTCAGATTCCGCCAGCTGCTTCTGCTGCACATCCGCTTCGGTCATGACATTCAGGGTCCAGCCAGTCAACTCGGAGGCCAGTCGTACATTCTGACCGCCACGCCCGATAGCCTGCGCCAGGTTGTCTTCCGCCACTGCCAGATCCATGCTGCGGCTGTCCTCATCCACGATAATGGAAGCCACTTCAGCCGGATGCATGGCGTTGATGACAAACTGAACCGGGTCATCACTCCAGGGCACTATGTCAACGCGCTCACTTCCCAGCTCGTTGGACACCGCCTGCACGCGTGAGCCACGCATGCCGACACAAGCACCCACCGGATCTATGCGGCCATCGTTGGTTTTGACGGCCACCTTGGCTCGTGATCCCGGATCGCGCGCCGCTCCCTTGATTTCTATGACTTCTTCTGCAATTTCAGGAACTTCTATCCGGAACAGCTCTACCAGCATTTCCGGACAGGTACGACTCATGACCAGCTGGGGCCCGCGTCCTTCGTCCGCAATCTCGGAGAGCAGAGCGCGTATATGGGCATTCATGCGGAACACCTCACGCGGAATCAACTGGTCCTTGCGCAGAACGGCTTCAGCATTGTTGCCAAGATCAACAATCAGAACTTCTCGCGTGACCTTCTTCACAGTCCCGCTGAGCAGCTCGCCAATTTTGTCACTGTAAGCCTCGACCATCTGGCGACGCTCGGCTTCGCGGACTTTCTGGACGATGACCTGTTTGGCCGTCTGTGCAGCAATACGACCGAACTCAACAGACTCGATGGGTTCCTCCCAGGCATCACCAACAGACAAGGTCTCATCTTTGGCTTGCCCCTGCGCGAGGGTCATCTGCATCTCAGGGTCTTCAAAATCTTCATCAGTTGTCAGAGTCCAGCGACGAAAGGTTTCGTAATCGCCTGTCGCCCTGTCGATGGCAACGCGTATGTCCACTTCGGCGGAATACCTCTTTTTCTTGACTGCTGTTGCCAAGGCCAACTCTATGGCTTCAAAAATCACTTCCGACGGAACGCCTTTCTCATTGGAAACAGATTCAACAACCAACAAGATGTCTTTACTCATGCTCTGCCTCACACTCTCAGTCAACCAGTCTCAGCTGGCAGGCAGCCTTCAGAACCGGGGTACAACCCGTGCTTTCTCGATTGTTTCCAGTGGAAAGAAAAACTCATGGCCCTTGCAGGCCAGCACAACCTCATCGCCATCCACTCGCTGCAACAGCCCCTCATACCTGCGCTTCCCCTCGAAAGGAGCCCTGAGGCGCACAGTCACCAGTTGCCCGACAGAGGCCAGGTAGTGTCCGCGCGTTATCAAAGGGCGATCCATTCCAGGTGAAGACACCTCAAGGGTATAGCTACCTGGAATCCGGCTTTCTACATCCAGCACAGAACTCAGCTGGCGACTGACCGCCTCGCAGTCATCTACGCTGACACCACTGCTTCTGTCAATCAGAACACGCAGCAGCGCCTGGTCCTTTCCCGTGATCCACTGCACAGCCCAGAGTTCACACCCCTGCGCGCTGACAACAGGTTCTGTCAGCTGATGCAGGGCGTATGGATCATCGGTTATCAAACTGTCTTCCATCTTCTCCAAGGTACCGCCCCCACGAGCATCCTGACACACTCTTCTGCCAGACCGGCAGGCTGCCCAAAGCCCGGCAACCATGCCGGGGAAAAATCCGGTTTGAAGCATTTTTTATACTGATTTGGCACATGCCGTCGCGAGTGCCCTGCAAAAAACCAGCATAAAAAAACCACAAAATCCCTCTGTTCTCTAACAGGACAGGCTTCTTCCGGGTATTTCCGGACAGCCTCCCAAGTCTCAGTCATAAAAAATGGGCTGCATAGCCCATCATTACCTGACCCGGCACCTTGCCAGGGTCCCCGGCAGTCGAGGCCACCGTCTCCAGACATCAGAGCAGCGGGCGACTGTCAAAACGACTTCGACGACTTCGGCCAGAAAAAAAAAGAAAAAGCCCCTGAAACCAGGAGCTTTTTCTTTCTTCGATGGGGCTGAATAACATCCCCTGCAAACCCAAGCTTTTGACTAAGGGCCCAAGGAGCCGCTAACCGTCGCACACCACTTCGAAGGAAAAAACACAAATCTGGACGTTACATCCTGCGGCTACAAAAGGGTCTGTGCCCCTTCATTACTGCAACCACGAAACCTGGTAAACATGGTGCCGAAGGCGGGACTTGAACCCGCACGTCCTAAGGACACCACCCCCTCAAGATGGCGTGTCTACCAATTCCACCACTTCGGCTTATAGGACCTCGAAGGCAAATCCACAGGATGTTTTCCACAGGATATCTTGCCAGTTCGAGATCAGACTCCAAACTATTCGCGCAACACCAGTCGCGAAAACATACGCCATATCGCAGGACTGGTGCTTAATGCCACCTGTCCAGAACTCACTCCCGGGCAGGCGAGCCAGAGTCTATCACGGACTCGGCAGAAGAATCCACAGGTAAACTGTCAACTTGCGGCACATCGGAAACAGCTTCCTCTTTTTCAGATGGTGACCCAGCTTCTGCTGGCACGCTGATGGTCTCGATTGCGTCAGGAACACCGATAGAAGGAGACACGGACATGCCCCCCCGCGCCAGGATGGCGAGTGCAACACTGGTAGCAAAAAAAATCGCCGCCAACACCGCCGTCACCCGGGCAAGAAAGCTCCCGGCTCCGCTGCTGCCAAAAACAGTCTGGGAAGCTCCTGCCCCGAAAGAGGCCCCCGCCTCCGCACCCTTGCCCTGCTGCAACAGGACCAAGCCTATCAATCCCAAGGCTACGAGAATATGTACAGCAAGAATAATCGTTTCCACCTGCAGTTATCCGCTTTAATCACAACAAAAAAAAGAAATGGTGACAGCCCTGTCAGGAAGCCGCACGACAAATGGCAAGAAAGTCGCTTGCACTCAGGGACGCGCCGCCGACCAGGCCGCCATCAACGTCATCCTCTGCAAAAAGAGTCGCAGCATTGTCGGGCTTTATGCTGCCCCCGTAGAGGATGCGCGTTCGAAGTGCCAGCTCCGGACTGCGAGCTTCAAGCTGGCGCCGAATCGCAGCATGCACTTGTTGTACCTCCTGGGGGCTGGCAGTCAATCCTGTTCCTATGGCCCACACGGGTTCATAGGCCACGACCAGAGACGCCAGAGCCGGTTCCGTCACCTGCTCAACAACAACACCCAACTGGCGGGAGACAACTTCCAGAGTGCGACTGTCCTTGTGTTCCTGCAGTGTTTCACCGAGACACAGAACCGGTGTCAGTCCAAGGGAGCCAATGTGCTCCACTTTGGCCGCAACATTCAGGTCTGATTCCTGAAATAAACTGCGCCGTTCAGAATGACCGGCGAGCACCATGGTGCAAGACAGATCCAGGGCCATATCGGCCGAAATCTCCCCCGTGAAAGCACCAGCAGCTCCAGGATACACATTTTGCACGCCCCAGAGAAAGCGCGTGCCGTGCAGGGATTCGGCCACCTGGGAAACATGAAGCGCGGTAGGGAAAACC
>Ga0209022_1003345_pt1 | contig 11480 bp, 14 predicted proteins | sample PinacodermPK_FD_187300 | JGI IMG/M metagenome (GOLD analysis project Ga0209022, IMG submission 187300) | Host-associated microbial community of the marine sponge Aplysina aerophoba from Gulf of Piran - sponge pinacoderm, lysed by proteinase... | ecosystem: Host-associated > Porifera > Sponge >...
ACGGAAACACCACCGACAGGGCTTCTCCGCTTCGAATCTCAACCCGGAGATCACGCTGGGCAATGATCGACGCGGACCTCCAGAAGCCGGCCTTCAACCGATCCTCCCTTCCCTGATCTCCACCACCCGGTCTGCCCAGCCCGACAGTCGGGCGGCGTCGTGGGAGACGCACAGCACCCCGCCGCCCCGGCGGGTGGTGGTCCGGATCAGATGGCTGATGATCGAAGCGGCGTCCCGGTCCAAACCGGCGTCGGGTTCGTCGAGCAGAAGCAGACGGGGTTCGCCTATCAACAACCGCGCCAGGTCGGCTCTTCGCTTCATGCCGTTGGAACACCTCTCGGTGCGGATGTTGACAGCGCCTCCCAGTCCGACCTTCTCAAGAGCGAGTTGGCCTTCCTTGGCGGGGTGGCCGCAGAGGCGGGCGAGCATTTTCAGGTTTTCGCCAAGAGTCAAGTCGGGATAAAGGGCAGGCACATGCCCCGACCAACCGATGAGAGCGCGGACCGCCGGGGCTTGCGGCGTGCCCAGAGGTGTCCCCAGTACGTTTCCTGTGCCAGCAGTGGGCGGGATGAAGGTGGCTACGGTGGCCAGCAGCGTCGATTTGCCGGCGCCGTTCGGCCCGGCGACCCCGAGTGACTCGCCAGGAAGGAGGCTGAGCCGGCACCCTGAAAGCACCCCAACGCCGCCCAATGAAACGGAGACGTCAACCAGGTCCACCAGCGGGGAGATCGGCAAGGGAGGTTGGTCTCTTGGGGTAGGGCTCACTTGCCCTGAGTGTATGAGGTTTGGCCGGGGTGGCGCTCCGACGCCGGATGGGGACACCACGGCGTTTTCCTTGACAGGTGGCGGGATGGTTTGTAGATTTCGCATTATTCAGGGGAGGACCCTGAATGATGTGAGCGACACGCGTATGGTGGCTCGCCATCACGACCAAGACAGAGGCGGTGTAGCGGTGAGAAACGGCAAGATCGGCTTCGGCCTGGTAGGGACTGGGATGTCGGGTGGGTTCATGGCCAAGGAGATGCAATTCGTCAACGGCGGTGAACTCGTTGCGGTGTGCAGTCGCAACGAGGCAAACGTCAGCAGGTTCGCTAAGACTCACGGTGCGAGACTCTGGTTCACTGACTATCGCCGCCTGGTGGAGCACCAGGACGTGGATGTCGTCATCGTTTCCCTCCCCACCGGCCTGCACGCCGATGTCATGATCGCCGCCTCCAACGCCGGGAAGCATGCCTTGGTTGAGAAGCCCCTCGAAATCAATCTGGAGAGGGCCGATGAGATGATCACGACGTCCCGGGCGAACGACACCAAGCTGGGGGTGATCTTTCAGATGCGCTTTGGAGTGGTGGCCCGTACCCTCAAGGAGGCAGTGGACTCAGGTCGCCTCGGACGGATCTTCCTGAGCGACGCAATCGACAAATCCAGCCGTACGGCAGCCTATTACAACTCGGCCGCTTGGCGGGGAACGAAGGTGCTGGAGGGCGGCGGTTGCATGATGACCCAGTCCATCCACATCATCGATCTGCTGCAGTACCTGATGGGACCGGTGCGGTCTGTGATGGGCCGGGTGGCCACCCACGTTCACGACATCGAGGTCGAGGACACCGCAACCGCGGTTGTCAACTTCGAGAGCGGCGCCACCGGGATCATCGAGAGCACTTCATCGGTACGCACCGCCCTCAAGTCCCGGATCGAGTTGCATGGCGAGACCGGCACCGTGGTTGCCAACGCGCAGTACGACAGGTTTCTCCTTTGGGATGTTGAAGGAGATGAGGGCCGCGTGGAGGTGGAGCAGGACTTCGAGTTCACGGACATCGATGACCCTTGGGCCTATCCCCAGACTCGCCACCGGATTCAACTCCAGGACATGGTGGATGCCATCCGCGAAGACCGAGATCCGGCTCTAACCGGAGAGGATGCCCGGGTGTCGTTGGCGATCATCATGGCCATATACGATTCCTCCCGGGAAGGCAGGGAGGTCTTCATGGACTCCTACCGACCGGCGACCCCTGTCGAAGGAAAGAATCGCGGCAACCAGAAACGGATGCGGGGCTCCGGGGGTGAGAGCCATATCCGGGGTTTCATATAGTTCCACTTAGTCCCAGAAAATCCCTGTTTCCCCAGGTCAAACCCATATTGTCACCGCTTTCTGGTTTCTGGCGCAGTGGGGAGAGGTAGACCTGTTTGCCCAGGTTTGGGAGATTCCAGGGTCGCGGACAAAGACCGGAAAGCCCCATCGGGGGGCCTTTGAGCGGGCCGGCCCTAGCAGTACTTGCCGAAGCCGCCGGACTCACCCGTGGTGTCGGGCTGATCTTCCCCAGCGTGACTGGAAGGCCACTGTCCGATTCCACACTCAGCAAGCTATTCCGTGAAAACGCCATCGGGTGTGTGCCTCACGGGCTGCGTTCCAGTTTTCGGGATTGGTGCGCCGAGACTGGCGTCTCGCGAGAACTGGCCGAACGGGCGCTTGGTCACACAGTGAAGAATCCGGTCGAAGCGGCCTATTCGAGAACCGATCTGCTGGAGGCTCGCCGACCACTCATGAAGGCGTGGTCTGACTACCTCACCTAAAGCCTTGACTGTGCCGCCTGCGAGATGGAACCCAACCTAATAGGTGTCGATTGCTCGTGGAGGATTGGTTGAAACCTCAAAGCAAGATGCCATGAGTGCCGATGTTTTCCCACACCACATGCCTCTTCCCGGGGATCACGTCCTCATCGAACCTGAAGAGCGCCCTACCATCTGGTGCCCATGTCATCTCGTAGGAATCCACTTTTCCCTGCACTCGCTTGACTCGAAGTCCCGGGCGGAACCATGTTCATCAGCCCATCTTCTATAGCCACGAGATCAGCAAGAAGATGTCCTAGGGCTTCGCGAAAACGGTTTTGTCGCTCTGGTGACAGCTTGTGGTACTCACGCAAGAACAGAAAAGTCTCTCCGTGAGTGGGCACCTGTCAGGAAAGGTCGGCTCTGAGTGCGTCCAGTTCGCGTTGAACTATATCGGGAGGAACGGCATCCGGTTCATGAGAGCGGGAGGCGAGACAATCTAGGAAATCCTCTCCTGTTGCATGGAAGTGAGCCTGTTCACGTAGACGATCCGCCGTAGTTCTAGCGGATTTCGGGTATTGGTCCACACCTTCTTGTTGTGTATGAGCCATGTTCACCTCAGTGCCTGCCTTGGAGCCTAGCGACCCTTCGCCTCAAGTATCAACCCAGATCGCTGCCTTCTACCTCAAGTTCTTACTTGACTTCGTAGATCAAGAATCTAGGCAAGACCTCAGACGCGACATGCGCCGTGGATGGCTCTCATAGACGACTAAATACTGCCAAGGCATGGTGATCGTCAAAGGGCTCCTTCTAGGGGAGCAACCCGACGTCTTTCTGCGTCGGTTCAGCAGGTGACGGGTACGCTGCCGAGCGATGCTTCCGGTGGTGCGACGCCGGCTAGCCGAGTGAACGCTGCTTCGTTGGCATCGGCGAGGATGAGACCAGGCAATGAGCACTTGAGCGGCCGTGATAGGGCCTACACCGGGCTGGTCCAAGAGGTGGGGAGCGACAGATACGACCAGTTCGACGATTGATGCTTTGAGGCCCCCGATCTCGGTGGTGAGCGCCCGGACGCGCCTGTCCAGGCTACGGAGCACTTGTTTGGTGGCAGTGAGTCTCACTGATGGGTCCGTAGCGAAGACCGAAGGCCGAGCATTTGGCTACGGATTCCCAAATTGCCCCGAGAATTCCGAAGAACCACAAAGGGTCGTGCCAGCCTCGACTTTGGCTAATCCGACAACCACTCCGTCCCAGGCTTTCTTGCGTTGGTTCCTATAGGCTTGTGGAAATGGGTGTTTCTGAGTTGTGAGCATCCCGCGCATACCAGGTCCCTGGTCGGCTAACCGGCCGGAGTCCCTTGCTGATTTGTGGGGGGCTCCCGAAGGGATTTATCCGCTGGAGTTGTGGCCGCGGCAGGTGCTCCGCGATGTTGTTTCCCAGCCGACCGAGTGGATTACTGTCGTAGAGAGTTATTTTGATGAGGAGCAGCATGGTGGTCGTGGTGCTGTTCTTGTCAGGCCCGAGGATGTCGAGTTGGTGCTGTCGTGCTGGTCGTGGGTGGGGAAGGGGCTAGGAGGTTTTGGTCTGTGGAGCGACGGCCGTGTTGAGACTGGGCTGGCGGTTGAGGAACGGGGAGTTCGTTTGGAGTTTCTGGGCCAGGTACGAGATCAGCATGATGTGAGAAGCCGTGTTGTTGAGGTGGCTCTACCTTTTCTCTGGTACTGGGACGCGATCCGAAAGGAGGATGGCTGGTATTACTTGAATAGCGCCGGGAGAGACCAACAGTTGGTTAGGTACCAGATTCTTGATGACCACTACAAGGTTGAGATAAGGGCTTTGGAACTTCGGCAATACGTGTTGGAAATCGGGCGCGTTCTGATCGCACAGGTTGATCATGTCACAAAAATCGGGGTACAAGAATTGCAAGAGCTCGATGACAGCTTCACCGAGGATTGGGCTAACTTCTCCTGGCACTGCTGGGGCGGCAATGTAGTCGATCCTCAGTGCTGGTCCCGAATGGTGGGCCAGTACGCTATCCGGGAATCGGAGAGCCCTCGTCTACCTTGGTGGAAGGAATCTAAGCGGGGATTGCTCTACCCAGAATTTCAATACGACATAGATCATGGGAGTGGGCGGCCCCTAATGCATACATGTGATCCTGACCAACTTGGGACCTATTTTGATGGGGACGGATCCCGGCTGCATTACCTGACACCGGTGTACTTCACGCCTGATGTGTTGGATCGGTACATCAGAGAACCGAGCCGATATCGTGTTAGGGCCACCCGTTTATCGTGTCTCGATATGTGGAGTGTCGCTATTAGCCGCAACACCGTTGGTCTGGTGGAGGTGTATCTGGGTGACATCGGTCGCGATCTGCCAGCCGATGAATGGTCCCACTGGAGAACTCACAATGTGCCACCGGAAGGCGCCATGGCAGAAGATCGGGTTCGAAGGGACTTTCTCAACCAATGGACATCAACTTATGATCCTGTCAGCATGCTCCGAACTCTAAGAGATGACGTCAATGACATAGCGGGAGTTGTCTTTGGCGGACCCATCTGGCGTTCGCTGACCGAGCCCGATAAAACTGAGTGGGAAGGTCTTCACCCACCGGTGTCAACGGAGCCGCGAAGTCTTCACGCCCCCGTCTTGACTCTTACGAAGGCAATGGTCGACGCCATCGACAAAGTGATGTTACGTGCGTTTCTAAAAGAGCAAGACAGATCCAGACCTTCCCTCGCTCTCTTAGAGGATGCGATCGAGGCGCTGAACGGAGACAGAACAATGGTGGAGCCATTGAGGGCTTTGCAAGGCCTTCGGTCAGGGGGTGGCATAGCCCACATGGTGGGAAAGGGACGTAAGAAAGCGCTTCTTCGCATGGGGATAAGGGGCCTAAACCCTCAAGAGGGGTTCGAGACGATAGCCGCACGGATCGTGGAAACACTCCTCAAGCTAGGCAAGCTGCTCAAGAAACATCACCACAATTCCAGAGAAACCCACATTGAATCGTAGTTTTCGCGCCATCCCCAGTGGGTCGCCAGGCCCATCTCCTCACGAGTACATGAACCGCCCCGTAGCTTTTTCGGGCGGGGTGGGAGTTGATCCGTGCCTACCCAAGCCACCCCCAGCGGAAAGGGGTGGTGGAAAGACCATCCACCACATCTCAACTTTGGTGGCGCACCCGGTGGTGAACAGTTTGGCCAGGGGGTAAGCAGCTTGGAGAAGTTCTGCCTGAGGGCAGGTGACGGCCCGCCGCGGTGATAGCATCGGTAGACGAGTTCATTAGTTGGACAACGACAGACCCAGGCCAAAAGGTGTTCTTGACATCGGAGGAGGGACGGGTGTGTGGAATGCGTGAATGTCGGATCGGACATGGGATGGGTGAAGAGCCAGCAAAGGGATTTGCTCGGTGTGGATCACATGTCGTGCCAGGTAGCCGTAGCTGCCATGGCCCAGATCAGTTCAAGACAGGCGTCTTGACGTGGCAACAACTCAACCACACGTTTGCACTAAATCAGTGCCCACACCAGATTTTGGGTGGGCAGCCACCAACAATCCGGGACGGCGCGTTCTGGTTTGACATCGGTTCGATTGTTTTCTACCTACGCGTTCGTTGCATATTCACACGAGTTCGCACGAGAAGCGCCGTCAGCGAACGGCTTGCGAACGGTTGCGATGTCGAGTGGGTGTTTCCCCAGGTCAGACCCTAAACGAACGGTTTGGCTGTGTGTTGTTGCATGGTGGAGAGCATAAAAAGCAGCACATCTCGTTCTGAGCGTCCGCAGGGGTGGTCCGTTCCTGTCCACCGTGAACCCGATCCGCCCGTCGGTGGGTTGCTTCAGGTGTTGCGGATGCCGGCTGTCGTGGCTGCTACTGGTTTGTCTCGTACGACTTTGTGGCGTCTTCGCCAGACCGGCGAGTTCCCTGCTCCTGTCCGTTTGGGTGGTGATGGCTCGCGGGCTGTTGGATGGCTCAGAAGCGACATCGAAGCATGGATCCGCAGCCGGCCAGCAGCCTAAACCAAGAGAGCCGATTAGCACTCGCCCTTCGGGGCATCCAATGGACTAAACCACCGGCGTCTGTTTGATCCAGAAGGGAGTGAAAACAGCAAGTGCCGAGACCAAAGCAGGGGCAGCAACTACAAGATGTGCGGATGGTTTTCAACCCGTCCTATGCGGCTGGTCTCACGGCATTAGCAGAGAAGTGGGAGATCTCTCCGGTGGCGGTTGCACGGCGGCTCGTTCGTGAGGCCACCAGAAAACACGGTGTTCTCGACCGTCCCCAGCGGCTTTCCCAAAACCAGGACAGTGAACCGGGTATGGTTCACCTAACCCTCCGGATCACTCCCATGCAAGCCTCCTTTCTGGAGTCCACCGCAAATGGGAATCGTTTGAGCCGCTCCGAAGCCATACGAGGGGTTCTGACCTATGACACCCGCCAACCCATCACTCACCAACACCTGGGTCGAGCACCGGCAGAAAAGAGAACGGTGCGCTGGCCGGTGCGCATCACCGAACGCCACAACGCTCACATCCGAAAGATCGCGCAACTGCTCAAGTGTTCCGAAACCGACGCTGCCGCGGCGCTTCTCACCTCGATGGTGGCCCGTCGACACTTCCTGCAACATCTGAAAAACGACATCCTCTGAACACCGCCCAAGGGGCACCCACCCGTCCTACTGAGAACGCGAGGGTGGTACTGAGAGCGCGATGATGGGTGCCAACCTCTGTGGAGCCGCACTGCAGCGTGTTCGAGTTTGGCGACCTGTTCAGCGAGGCGATGTTGGGCTGTCGGTTCCGGGAGTTGGCGTCTAGGGAGAGGTCGGCTCTCGTACCCGGGCTCGAGCATAAGATAGACATAACAGTTCTTCAGTCGGGATGCCAACCGCATTGACGTCGGCGCTGTCATATAGATTCAGGCGCTGGGGTCATGCAAGAGCGTAGTTCGTGAGATCCCCGCGACCCGGAGCTCCGATTACGGAGTACCTGACCCCAGAATTGCTCTTCCGCGTAGTTGTCGTCGGGCGGGTCGGAGTCAGCGGGGCGGCGTGAGCTTCAGGCTTTGAGGCAGGTATCTGTCATGGCATCACCAGGCCAACGGTTTAGTCTCCTTGGATGTGACCAAACCCACGACTATCGCCGGTCTTGAACTGCCGATCACCCCCGATACCGTCATCCCCCTCTCAGCGCCGCTTTCCCCCAGACAACCGCGCAGGGTCTGCGACCTCCCGGCCATCATGGGAGAGGAGGGAGACTGGTTCAATGCATACCGGCACGCGCTCATCCAGTTCGTAGCCGACTGGAACCGCTCTGACGACCCGGCATCCTTGATCGCCGAACCCCCAACCTATGAGGGCACGGGTTGGCGCATCCTGCCCACCATCGCCTCTCTGGTGCATGCCCTGGCTGCTAGGAAAACCCTGCCTATGCCGGCATGGGTGTGGGAAAACAAAGCCTCCCAGGATTGGGTGGTGTTCGGTGACCCTCCCAGCTCCTACTTCTGGCAGCGGGCCCTCAGAAAGGCACCCGCTACCTGTGTTCATCATCGGATCTATTTCCACCCTCGGCTGCTGGACAAAGGCACCCCCGACTGGTGGCTCCCCTGGGACTAGATGAAGGCTAGGTCGTGGTCAATCCTGGCGGGTAGAGCCGGTATGGAGCGGTGGTCTGAGCATGCCCTTTGAAGTATTTGGCCTGTTCTCCCGATGTTCTGACATGCATGGGACCCATTCCCGTTTGGAGGATGCCGCTGCCTGTTTCGCCCATTTGACTCGTCACCACGGCGGTGACATACCAGTACATCCGATCTCCCAAAAACACATCCACGAGATAGCCGCCATCGATAGGAACAAAAACCAGAGGGATTTCTCAAAGTCGGAAAAGGCAAAGGCCCATTCGCTGAACCTGGACCCCAGGTCGGTCGCGACCAAGGTCCCAGGGATCACGACATTCTCACACCTCGCGAAAATGTACTACGAGGCGTCAAAGCTGATACCGGTGGCAAACATCAACCTAGAAGGGATGTTCGACTACCACGGCGAGCCCCGTCACTTCTGGAACACCGACGCAGGCAAGGGCCAAGCGTTAGCCTATGCGCAACAGGCTGCTTTCACTTTGGAGTTAGCGCTCAAGGCATACCTGGAGGTCCTTGGCAAGTTAGCGTCAACCGACCGCGGAGACACCCGAAAGTGGCAGACGCACGACCTTACCGGCCTGTTCAATCTCCTCACGGACGATGAGAAAAACCAACTTGAGGAGTGGTGGAGCCATTGGGATACCAAGAGCGTTCAGTTCAGGAGCAGCTTTCGCGAATTCCTCTCAGCCAAGAACAATCTCTACAAGAAGTGGCGATACATCACCGACCTCAAATCGCCAAGCCTCTCGATAGATATACCGATCCTGTTGAGCGCCTCCGAGTTCCTCATGTCTGCTTCGGACCGGATGTTCAGAAAGAACTCACCAATGAAGGTCAACATCACGACGACAACACACCCAAGCACAGAGAATGCCGACGGCAGGCCTGCGGTTCGTACCGTGACGACCCCGGTAAAGGGGTTCTTCGGAAATCTCGGGGGAGTCGGGAATCCATCGAATGTGAGGGAGGGTCCTCCATAATCGGGTGCTGAAACATTCGCATCCGAAAAGGAGGACCCTGTGGAGACTGATGGTAGGCGTATGTGCGAGTTGCTGGTTGGCCTGGGTGAGGTTGACCTGGTAGGTGTTGAGGAGCTGTCGGGTGACCGGTTGAGAGTGACGATCCGGTCTCGTGGTCCTCGTCCGGTGTGCGGGGAATGTGGTGGGAGGGTGTGGTCCAAGGGCGACCGGCTGGTGCGGTTGGTTGATTTGCCGGCGTTCGGTCGTCCGGTGCGGCTACGGTGGCACAAACGCCGCTGGGTGTGCCCCAGACCGACGTGCGCGGTGGGGTCGTTCGCCGAACAGGACCTGTCGGTGGCTCCGGAACGGGCCCTGTTGACCTCTCGCGCCGGTCGTTGGGCCACCGCTCAGGTGGGTCGGTTTGGTCGCACGGTGTCGGAGGTGGCCGAAGAGTTGGGATGTGATTGGCACACGGTGAACAAAGAAGTCACTCGTTGGGGAGACGCGCTGTTGGAAGCTGACACCTCGCGGTTCGGTGCCGTGGAGGCGGTGGGGGTGGACGAGACCCTGTTCTGGAGGAAGGGCCGGTGGAAAAAGAAGCAGTGGTGCACCTCGGTGGTGGACGTTGGCGGCCGTCAGCTCTTGGACATTGTGCCTGGTAGAACAGCTGAAAGCGCCGCCTCATGGTTCCGTTCCCAACCCCCTGGGTGGTGTGAGGCGATTCGGTGGGCGGTGTTGGACATGTCAGGCCCATATCAGGTGGCCTACGACCGGGTGCTGCCCCACGCCTATCAGGTGGCCGACCCGTTCCATGTGGTCCGGTTGGCGAACCGCTGTGTGGACTTGGTACGCCGCAGAGTCCAGAACGAGACATTGGGACACCGCGGGCGGAAACGAGATCCGCTCTATCGGATCAGACGGCTGTTGATCATGGCCTCTGAACGTCTCGATGATCGTGGTGAGAAACGCATCCAAGGACTCCTACGAGCTGGTGACCCCTATGGAGAAGTACGTGACGCCTGGTACGCCAAAGAGAGCGTTCGGGACATCTACCAGATCGGAGACCCGAACCTGGCAGCGGAGTTCACCCACCGGCTGTCGGGGGATCTCCAGGACCGGTCACTGCCACCGGAGGTGAACAGTCTCGGGCGCACTATCGCTCGTTGGGCCACCCAGATCGCTAATTGGCATCACTCGGCCGTCACGAACGGGCCGACGGAGGGATTGAACAATCTGATCAAAAGGATCAAACGGGCAGCGTTCGGGTTCCGGAACTTCGCCAACTACCGGATCCGAGCACTCCTATACGCCGGGAAGCCCAACTGGACCCTCCTTGCCACCATCACTCCCCCCTAATTTCCGAAGACCCGGTAAAGGGCCGGGTATGTGCTGTGACCATACCCGACGGATTCGATCCGTACAGCATTGTCGAAGTCGTGATCGACTCTGACCAGCATGAGGATGAGGTCGTTGCCCAGTTCTACAAGCGGTATGTCAATGATTACTTTGGCCTTGAAGGGGGACGAGTCAGCCTGTTCGGAGAAGTCAGAGAGGATCGGCCACACTTGCTGCGCCACGCGAAACACTGGGGCGAACTCCCAAGAAACAGCGGTTATACGTCGGAGCGCCGCACGCTAAAGGGATACGTTTACGACATAAAGATCGTCCATTCCGCATACGGTCTACCTGGAAAGGTAAACCTGGCCCTGCGGGACGAAACGTACTTCACTCAGGTCGAATGCTTCTTTGTGACCGATGAAGAGCGTGATCACCTCAAAGAGATCAACCCGGGCGACAAGGTACTGATCCATGGCAATGTCACCTTGCTAAACGGGCAGCCGATACTAATGGTTGAACCTAAACGAATTGAAAGGCCCATTGAAGACCCGGGTACGTAGGAGGCAACTTCGATCTACGTCGAGGTCGTGGTTCCCGCTCCATCAGAAGGACCACGGAGATGTATGGGAAACAGGCACACTACGACGAATCGGCATCCCCGGAAGGTCGGCCTCGCTAGGCATGGCACCCTTGACAACACCACAACATCGCTTAGACCGCTCCCAGAACCCGCGGATATCGTCGCCCAGCCAAGAAACACGAAACCCTCCACCGTAGCCTCCTACTCCGAAGCGTTCGCAAACCGTTCGTTTAGGGGGTCTTCGGAAATTAGGGGGGAGTGATGGTGGCAAGGAGGGTCCAGTTGGGTTTCCCGGCGTATAGGAGTGCTCGGATCCGGTAGTTGGCGAAGTTACGGAACCCGAACGCTGCTCGTTTGATTCGCTTGATCAGATTGTTCAAACCCTCGGTCGGTCCGTTGGTCACGGCCGAGTGGTGCCA
>Ga0209022_1003349_pt1 | contig 11471 bp, 9 predicted proteins | sample PinacodermPK_FD_187300 | JGI IMG/M metagenome (GOLD analysis project Ga0209022, IMG submission 187300) | Host-associated microbial community of the marine sponge Aplysina aerophoba from Gulf of Piran - sponge pinacoderm, lysed by proteinase... | ecosystem: Host-associated > Porifera > Sponge >...
CCACTCAATTTCGCCAGTCGAAAATGACGCCGAGGAGTTCAGCCGGATCGTCCCGCATGGTTGCGTAGATGGCGGGGGCTTCTTCTACCGGGACGCGGTGTGTCACTAACGGCTCAATGCGAACTGTGCCCAGTTCGTAGAAGTGGCGCAGCATCCCCAGATCTTCCAGCGTAAAGTGGGACGATGACTCGATTGACGCCCGCAATGCGTGAAGCATGGTCTGGTGAAAAACGGTCGGCTGGCGGCCGGCGAGCGCGCCAATCACTCCGTAAAGCGCGAGCAGCTTGTTTTCGTAGATGAAGTCGAACAGGTCGGGCGCGCCGCAGGCGTCCACAATGCGGTCATAAGGCCCGCCCTCAGTGAGCGACTCGATCGCGGTATCGTCATTGAAGTCGATTACTCGGTGATCTTAAGGCGGCGCGGGTCAAAGTCTGTGACCGTGACGTGAGCGCCGAGCGCGCGCGCGGCCTGCGCCACGGACTGGCCGATAAGTCCCAGACCGGCAACCCACACCCGCATCGGCGCGGCAACGCGGATGCGCCTCGAATGTCTGAATCCTACGCCCGCGATGCCAAAAAGAGCGCAGAATTCATGCTCAATGTCGGCCGGGAGTTTGATGCACAGGCGTTCACGCTCGTTGGTGGACGCGAGATCAACGAGATGCCAGCCCCTGTGACCGCCGTGATTGCCCAGAAACACCGTCTCACCCGCTGAGAACTGGTCGACACGACGCCCCATTGCCTCGATAACGCTCACATGCTGATAGCCTGCACGGGCCGGGAAACGGCTGCCGAAATCCGCCATCAAAGAGTGGCGTTCGGTGCCGTTGGTGACACCGGAGAAAAGGGTTCGCGTAACAATCTCGGTGGGGCCGGGTTGGGGCGGGTCAGGCAGATCGAACTGCCTGGTTACGCCCAGTTTTGGAAACTCAATACCGATATGTTTCATTGTTCCACCCCGAATAATTCAGTAATGTGCTATCAGTCTGCGAGCGTTCCGACTGCGCGCAGCAGGATCTCCTGTACGAGAAGGTCGTGTTCAGGCAACCGGTCCGGCGCTTGTTGACCGGCGATTGTGCGGAGGAAGGCAGCCAGTTCCTGTTCGTAGAGTCGCTGGCGTGAGCGGCTCTGAAAATGGATCATCTGCGCACCGGCCGCGTACTCTTCGGTAGCCTCTGCCAGGCACAGGCGGATCTGTGAACCCGGTTCAAACGGCTCGACGATGATGGCGCTGCCAGCAGTGCCGTATACCTCGTAGCGGCGGGCCGTCGGCTGCGTTTCCATTGCCGCTATGTCCACCATTGCCATCGCCTGGTCGAATTCGAAAACGCCCAATGTGTTATCAGCGAACCCTTCAACGCGCTCGCCTGTACCGTAATCGTCCGTTCGCAGAAAGCAGGTAGATTTGTTGGGCTTGCCAAGCACCCAGATGATCTGATCGAGCATGTGGCCGGCCAGCTCGTAGAAAATGCCCCCGCGGTGCGCGTTAATCTGCTTGCGGCGGGCTGCGGGGTTGTTGGTGGACATCTGGGCGCGGATTGCGTAGATCTGGCCGAGGAGGCCGCTCTTGGCCCATTCCGCGATCCGATGAAAACCGTCGTGGTAGCGCAGCATATAGCCCATCTGAATGAGCAGGTTCTTCTCGCCTGCAGCCGCTACCACGCGCTGCCACTGTGCCCAGTCGTCTCCGGGAGCCTTGTCGTACCAGACGTGCTTACCTGCCGCCACGATTTCCTCGGTCTGGTCGAGGCTCTCGACGTTTAGCCCTTCGGACGCTACCGCGACAATGGCAGGGTCGGCGAGCATCTCCTGCGCCGATTTGAACCAATGGACGGTCGCAAAACGGGTATCGGAATCTGCGAGCTGCGCACGGCGTTCGGCGTCAGGCTCAAAGACGCCAACCAGTTCAACATCGCGGTTGGCCTGCATAGCTATTATTTTGCCTTCGGCATGTGAGTGTTTTGTACCGTATTGGGCCATCTGGACAGGCATGGCAACTCCTTGGCGGGCCTGAATCAAGACTTAACGAACGGTTTAGTGGCGTGCTGTGTATCGACTATCGACCTGCTGACCGGCGCTCACGAAGCGTATAGTAAATCGCCTCTATGTGGCCTGCGTGTTGCTCATATTCTCCCCGGCATTCACCACTGCCGGTGGGCTCAAGTCGCCGATCTCTTCGACGCCCTGGAGGTCCAGTTCATCCTGGAAGTGGCAAGCACCGAAGTGGTCTGCGGCACCGGAAAGGGGGCGCAGCACCGGCTCTTCCTCGGCGCAAATTGGCTGGCTGTATGGACAGCGGGTGTGGAAGCGGCAGCCGGTGGGCGGATTGGCGGGATCGGGAAGATCCCCTTTGGGCAATTCGCGCACAGTTTCCAGCCCAGGCATCGGCAAGGGGATCGAGGCCAGCAGCGCCTCCGTGTAGGGGTGAATAGGGCGGACGCAGATTTCAAGGGCGTTGCCCAGTTCGACGATCTTGCCGAGGTACATCACGGCTATGCGATCGCTGACATGGCGGACGACCGCGATGTCGTGGGCGATGAAAAGCATCGACAGGCTGAGTTGCTCTTGCAGGGTCAGCAGCAGATTCAGAATCTGAGCCTGGACCGAGACATCGAGCGCGGAGACCGGCTCGTCCGCGACGAGGAAGCTCGGCTCGGTGGCCAGGGCACGGGCGATCGCGATCCGCTGACGCTGTCCGCCGCTGAAGGCATGAGGAAAGCGGCTCTGGTGCGCCGCTCTCAGCCCGACCATCTCCAACAGTTCGCCTACGCGTTCATCGACTGCTTTCCCTCTGGCAATCTCATGTAACATGAGCGGCTCACCGACAATGTTGCGGACATTCATGCGCGCGTTCAGGGACGAGAGGGGATCTTGAAAGACCATACCCATGGAGCGACGAACGCGCTTCATCTCCTTCTGCGAAATGTGGGTGATCTCTTCAAGCTGGCCGTCCGCGCCGAAGCGGAGACGCCCGGCCGACGGCTCGACAAGGCGGGTAACGAGGCGGCCAACCGATGTCTTGCCACAGCCGGACTCACCGACAAGGCCGAGTGTCTCGCCCCGGCGGATCGTCAGATCGACGCCGTCTACGGCGCGGACTGTGCCAACCTGACGCCGCAAAAGGCCCCTCAGAATAGGATAGTGGAGCGCGACGTTCTCAATCTGGAGCTGGACGGATCCGTCGTCAACGGGTGGGGCCTCGCCAGTGTCTGACACCGGCTCGGATCTGGTCAGTTGGATCACGTCGACACTTGGCACGGATTCAGCCTGCGCACCGTCGTCAGAAGGGGCCGGCAGAGTCGTCGCGGCGTCAGGGCCGTGTGGCTCTTCGACGTCGGCATAGAGCCAGCACGCGGTGCTATGGTCGGCGCGCAGCTCGACCACGGGCGGTGTTTCGTCGCACTTGGGCATGACATGGGGGCAGCGGTCTGCGAAGACACAGCCCTTGGGCACCATGGAAAGTTCGGGGACGACGCCCCGCAAGGACTGGAGGTGCGTCTTGGGCTGGCTGAAAAGGCTTGGCATGGACGCGAGCAGGCCCTGCGTATAGGGGTGGGCCGGCTCTTTGAAAATCTCCTCGACCGTGCCTGTTTCCACGATCTTGCCCAGGTACATGACTGAGATTCGGTCGGCAAGGTTGGCGACAACGCCCATGTTGTGCGTAATAAGGAGCACCGACATGCTCATGCGCTCGCGCAAATCTCGGATCAACTCGAGGATCTGCGCCTGGATGGTCACATCGAGGGCAGTGGTTGGCTCGTCGGCCAGCAGCAGTTGGGGATGGCAAACCAGCGCGAGGGCAATCAGGGCGCGCTGGCGCATGCCGCCGGAAAGCTCGTGCGCGTAACGATTCATCTGGCCGGCGGGGTTGGGCAGGCCGACAAGGTCAAGCATTTCGATAGTGCGTTCGTAGGCTTCGGCGGGGTCAACGACCTCGTGCTCGAGGATTCCCTCGGTAATCTGCTTGCCGATGGTCATCATCGGGTGAACCGAGCGCATCGGTTCCTGGAAAATCATGGAGACATCGCGCCCGCGGATTTGACGCAGCGCCTTCGTGTCTTTGAACAAGGAGACCGTTTCCGTCATACCGCGGCGAGTGCGAAGCCAGATTTCGCCGTTTTCGAACCGAGCGGGCGGCGAGGGAACCAGTCCGACGATGCTGCGGATGGTGACGCTCTTGCCGCAGCCGCTCTCGCCAACGAGTCCGACGATCTCTCCGCTGCGCACGTCGAGGCTGACGCCGTTGACCGCCCGCGTCGTGCCTGCAATCGAGCGGAAGCTGACCTCGAGGTTACGGATGTCCAATACTTTGTCGGAATCTGGCGCGTTGTTCATCAGTTTGGAATCGGCATGTAAGTGCAGTCGAAAATAATTGCGAATCAAAAATTGGAATACGGGTCAAGCGCGTCGCGCAGGCCGTCGCCAATGAAATTGAAGGCGAGGACTGTCGCCATAATGAAGAATGCCGGGGCGATCAGCCAGGGCATCTGCGAGAGAAAGGAGACCTTCTGCGCGTCCTGGAGCAGCACGCCCCAACTGATCATCGGAGGCTGGATACCGAGCCCGAGAAAGCTCAGAGCAGTTTCGCCCAGGATAATGCCGGGCACTGCAAGCGTCGCGGCCACAATAACGTAGCTCAGGTTGGTGGGCAGGATGTGGCGGATCAGAATCCACCAGGTCCCGCCGCCGCCCATGCGGGAGGCGAGCACGAATTCCTCAGATTTGACCGCAAGCGTCATACCGCGCACCACGCGGGCCAGGCCGCCCCAACCCACGATCGAAAGCAGGATGGTGATGAGCAAGAAGATGCGAATTGAACTCCAGTGCCGCGGCAATGAGAGCGAAAGCGCCATCCACAAGGGCAGGCTGGGGAAGGAAAGGAGCACTTCGATGCCGCGCTGGATCACGGCATCTACCGCACCGCCAAGGTAGCCGGATGCCATTCCGATGACGATGCCGAGAATGAGGCTGATGGCCACGCCAATCAGGCCGACCGTGGTTGAGATGCGGCCGCCAAATAGGATGCGGGAGAAGAGATCGCGGCCCTGCGTGTCGGTGCCTAGGAGGAAGACCGGCGAATCCTGCGCGCCGAATAGATGCAGGTCGCTGTCCCAGAAGAGGAAAGTGTACTCGTCTCCGCGCACGAATAACCGCAGAGGAAAGCGCTGGTCCGTATCCTTGGTGTACATGCGCTCCATCGTTTTCGGGTCGCGTGACTGCACCGTGGCGAAGACGAATGGCCGCAAGTGGAACTTGCCGTCGGCGTCGATAAATGTTGGCAGCAGCGGCGGATGCGCGACCTTTTCGAGGAAGCGCGTGTTGGGATCGTAGGGAGCGAAGAAAGGACAGACCAACGTTACGAGGTAGATGATTACAAGAGCGAAGGCCGCCACGACGGCAGCATGGTTTCTCAGGAACCGCAGGTAGATGAGACGGCCATAGGAGACCTGTTTGGTTACGTCGAACCGCTCTTCCGCCTCGACTTCGGTCTCAAGGGACGTGACATTTTCAGCAGCGTCTTGCACCACACCACGCTCCTTCTAGCTTTCGAAACGAATGCGCGGGTCGAGCCAGGCCAGCGCGAGATCCGCGAGAAAGTTGCCGATGACGAGGGCCAGGGTCAGGACGACGAGAATGCTGCAGGCGAGGTAGACGTCCTCGCCAAGAAGTGAATCGAGCAACAGCGGTCCGATCAATGGCAGCGTCAGGACGATGGCGACGATTGTTGAGCCGCTGATGATCTGTGGGAACCGCATGCCGATGCTGGAGATGATCGGATTGATGGCGACGCGCAGGGCATGGCGAAAGTAGACCTTGGCGCTGGACAGCCCTTTCATCCGTGCAGTGTCAATATACGGCTCGCCAAGGGTGTCGAGCATGCGGGCGCGCATCACGCGGATCGTGCCCGCCGTGTCGCCCAGACCGACGATGAACAGAATGATCCAGACATGCTTGAGCATATCCACGAACTTGGCCCATGACCATTCAGCGGTCACATATTCGGGCGAAAAGAGGCCGGCAACGGTGGTCGCGCCCAGCAATGTGACGGACAGCAGCAGAAATACGAGCGCGGTGATAAAACTGGGCACGGAGACGCCTAATAGCGCCAGGAAGGTGAAGGAGTGGTCCCAGGCAGAGTACTGTCTGATGGCGGAGAGCATGCCAATGGGAACGGCGACGATGAACATGAAGACCAGGGTAGCGATGCTGATCCACATGGTCAGGCTCAGGCGCTCGCCCATGAGCTCGCTGGCGGGGCGATTGTGCTGCATGGAGTAGCCCATGTCGCCCTTCATGAGGGACCAGGCCCACTTGCCAAAGCGAATGACCCAGTTTTCCCCAAGGCCGTAGCGCGCCCGGTACATTTCCACGGTCGAGTCAATGACTTTGGGGTCGACGTTTTGCTCGGTCAGTTGCTCGCGCAGCGTGGTGAGGAAGTCGCCGGGCGGGAGTTCGACGATGATGAAGCTGACCAGCATGACCACCAACATGACGATGATCATCTGGATGAAACGCTGCAAAATGTAGGTTTTCATCGAAAGCCAAAGATATATGGCTTGTAGCGGGACAGTGATTCAAGATAACCGACGATGCATGGCCGTCAAAACGCGTTTTGCGGCCCAAAGTGCTGAACCTGACGCCCACCAGCCAATATCCAACTGTGCCATGACGGCGGAACTACGCATGCGAGCAAGAAAGAGCCTTTCACAGATCCACGGGTGAGGCCTACAGGTGAAGATCTGTGAAAGGCTCCGCATTCTACATGATGCAAGACTGTCTATAAGCCGCGAACGAGATAACCGCCAACGAGCAGCGACTGTTATTCAGTCCAGAACCAGGAACGGGGCCAGAATTCCTCGTCTCCCGCGCCGAGCTTCCAGGGAATCTCTTCTTCCCTGCCCCAAATGCCGCGCAGCTTCTTGTTGGCGACGAGAACGTGGGGCACCGTCTGCACCATGCCGATGAACCAGCAGGAATCGGCCATCCAGACGCGACGTTCGTGGATCAGCTCTTCGCGCTCTTCCTCGCTGATGACACTGAGAATCTTGTCTCCCAGTTCGAGGAAGTATTTCAGGTCGTCCGGCGGTTCAACGCCCTGCACCTCATCTGCAGGCAAATCCCTTGTCACCCACCAGCGGTAGGAGGGCGCACCCCAGCGCAGACCAGTGCTGTGCTTGAGGTCGAACATGACGTCGCCGCCGATGCTGGAGCGGACGTAGGCGTGCGAAATGCCCTCTCTCCATTCGGCGATCATGTCGCCGGGCGACGCGACTGTGACGACGGTACGCAGTCCAATTTCGTTCCAGCCCTCCGCGGCGATCTCCGCCGATTCCTGCGCGCCGGGATGCCAGCCAGGAGCGGAACCGAGAATGAAGGTCATGGTTTCGCCGTTTTCATATGTGCGAAAGCCTTCGTCGTCCCTCTCCGTAAGGCCCAGGTCGTCCAGCATCTGTGATGCGGCATCGAGATTGAATTCGACCCACTTGCCATCGATCTCGGGATCAAAGACGCCGGGCAGGCTGAAGCCGTGACCGATTTTACCAAGGCCGAAGTAGGCGGTCTCATTGATGGTGGCCCGATCGACCGCGATAGATAGGGCGCGGCGGAAGTCCGCCTGCTTTAGGAGGGCATCCATGTTGGCATCGTCGGCGTGTGCGCTGAAATAGATGCCCTGCTGGGCCCCCTCAGGCTTGATCGTGTAGATGAAGTCGAGCGTGTCCCCCGCCTGTTCATTGAGGAAAGGAACGTCCGTAACCGAGCCGAGACGGCGCTCCCAATGGGTCTCGCCTGCCACGAGTTTGAGCAAAATAACATCCTTGTCACGTGAGCCAAGCAGGAGATTCTCCATCACTTCGACATATGGCATCTGCTGACCCCAACGGTCTACGCAGTGGAAGTAGTGGTTGCGGTCGAGGCGGGCGAGCTGCCCCTCGGCGTATTCAAGCGGCTTCCAGCCCCAGAGGACCGGGCGCTCAGGATCCTGAATGGTCATCTGGAATGGCAGTCGGTCCTGTACTTCCTTCTGGAACTGCTCCTTGGGATCCTCGTAACTGTCCATCCGGTTGTAGTCGGGATGGTACTTCTGCACATAGTGCGGCGCCGATTGGCTCCACAGACCTGCTTCGCCCCCGGCAACGCCGCGGCTCAGTTCCAGGAACAGGGAGTTTGGGTTGGCGAACTCAAAGCGGACGGTGAAGTCGTCGACCGCCACGATTCTGTCGGTCGTGGTCTCCATCCCTGCCCACCCCATCGGCGCATCGAGATATTCCGAGTGGATGACGTTATCGTAGTACCACTGCATGTCGTGGGCGGTTAGAGGCGTCCCGTCAGACCACTTGTGGCCTTCGCGCAGGTGGAAAGTGAAGCTGGTGGCGTCGTCCGATACCTCCCAGCTTTCGGCCATGTCGGCAACGAATGTGCGGGTATCGTCGGCGGTGTAGCGGGCCAGCCCGAAGGTAGCGAGGCCGTTAATGCCACCTGCATTGCCGATGCGGACCGTGCCGCCGTATTTGCCCTGCTCCTTCTCCATTGCGACTACATCGTAGTCGGCCCAGACCAGCGGATTGGCGGGCAACCGTTCCTCCACCGGGGGCAGCTCACCGGCGCTGACAAGCTCGGCGCTGGTTGGGCTTTCGCTGTACTGACCTGAAGTTGCGGCCGGCAGTTCAGCAGCTGCTGGCGCCTCTGCCGGTGCTTCCGCAGCTGGCTCTGCGGGCGCTTCGGCCGCTCCACACGCGACCAGTACGCTTCCCAGGGCGGTCATGCTGGACAGGCGGATGAAATGGCGTCGAGTAATCACGTGCTTCTTCATGGTTCGCTCCCTTTAGCTAGGTTGGCTTATGTGGCGCGCTGCTCTAGGCAAAAAGCTTCAACGGAGAACCGAACAGAGAATAAAGCATTCAAATCCAGTTACTACTCAGCCGCAAATGATTCGTAACCCTGGACGAGGCGGTCAAAGGTGTTCCATCTCCCCTCATTGTTTTATTATGGGCGGTCGGGCGCAAGCGCCCTCCCTTGTGCAGGGGCTGCGCCCCCGCAACGCCCCCCTCGGTCTACCCACCATGCTGGTTCTTCTCCACCACTGTGGCATGCCGACAGTGCGCCCAAACCAACCCGGCGGCTGCCAACCGAATACGCCATTAAGAGTCCGTATGGCGGCGAAGATGAAGCGTTGGTCAGTACACATACTGTAAGCGGCTTAGTGGTCACCAAATCTTTGTGAATTATATTCTATAAAATCGACACCCGTCAAGCAGGGTTTTTCGGCCACTCTTGCGCGCCGGATTTCGCCCAACCAAGCCGTGTTTCGAAAATGCGAATGCGTGAACACGGCTGGAGCGAGCCGCTCAGAGACAGGAGCCGTCCACGGGGACGAGGAGGGCATGGCTCCGCATATGGGAGTTACCGTCGCTTTCGGAAGAGAAACTGAGGGGACGGTTAATGGTAATGCCAGCTGTGCGCTGCCGGTTCAGGCATGCGCAAAAAAAAGAGCCACCGGCACCGGTAGCTCTTCGTATTTGAAAACAGAATAAAAGTTATTCCTCAGGCCGCGACCGCAAAATCCCTGCCCGCTCCACAATCTCCGGCACTGTCTCCTCCTGCCGGTATGCCATGATGTGGACCCCGTGCACCCCTTCGATCTGCTTCACCTCCTCGATGATCTCCACGCAGATCTGAATGCCCTCCGCCCGCTTGCCCTTCCTTGGCGTCTTCGCCAACCTGTCCACAACCGCATCGGGAATATGCACGCCCGGCACGCGGCTGCGCATGAACTCCGCCGCCCGCTCCGAGCGCAACGGCCCCACACCCACAAGCATGTAGACCCGTTCGTGCAGGCCCATGTCCCGCGCCCGCCGCATGAACGCCTCGAAAACCGGCACGTCGTAACAGTACTGTGTCTGGATAAACTGCGCGCCTGCCTCGATCTTCTTGGCAAGCCGCAGATGGCGCAGATCCTGCGGCGGCACAAACGGGTTGGCAGCCGCGCCAAGAAAAAAGTCAGGTGCCGTCGTCAGCTTGCGCCCGCTCAGAAAGACCCCCTGATCCCGCAAGATCTGGGCCGTGCGCAGCAGTTGCAGCGCGTCAAAGTCGAAGACCCGCCGCGCCTCCGGCTGGTCGCCCGCACTCACGTCGTCACCGGTCAGACAAAGCACATTACGCACACCCAGCGCCGCCGCTCCCAGCAGATCGCCTTGGATCGCGATCCGGTTGCGGTCCCGGCAGCTTACCTGCAGGACCGGCTCATAGCCCGCCCGCGCCATCAGCGCGCAGCAGGCCACACTGCTCATGTGGCAGTTCGCGCCCGACCCGTCGGTAGCATTGATGCCGTCGCATACGTCCCCTAGCGCCAAAACATTGGCATAAACATCCTTCGGGTCCGCCGAATCCGGCGCGTTCAACTCCGCGGTCACCGCGAAGTGGCCGCCCTTCAAAACCTGCAGCAGACGAGATTCACTACCGAGCGATTCCCCTTCACTAGCCGTCGGATGCTGGTCTGGATTTTCCATGAGAGAGACAAAGAGGTGGACGTTCTCAGTTTCTGAGGAATGTTTGACGCGCCCCGGCTCGCAAGAGCCGCACCACGCGGGTCAACGCTGAACGACCCTACTCCAACTCAATCGTTGACCAACCGGAGGGCTGCTGCGCGTCAACGCCCTCCAACAAATTCAGCCACGCGCTGCTGTTCTGCAAAGAGCGGTTCACCGGCGGTTGCAGCAACTGGATCTCCCCGCCGTAGCGCCCCATCTGCGCGTCCCGCTGCCATGCCTGCACCCACACACACGGCATCTCCGGGATCACCTCGCAATGCCCGTTCTGGCGCACGCCCCCGCAAGGTCCGTTTCGCAGGTTCTTTGGGCAGTTCATCGGGCAGGTCATACCCGTGCTGTGCAAAATACACTGCCCGCACATCTGGCAGTTGAAAAGATAGCCCTTGGAAACCTCTTCACTCCAAACGAAAATGCCGTCCATCCACCTTGCCGGCAAAATCCGCTTCAACACCGGGTAGAGCAACTGCAACGCTGACTTCGAGCCCGCGTATATCCCTTCCAACAGGCGCGGTCGGTTCTTCAACCACTCACTGCCGGGTTTTCTCTTGGATTCGGCGAAGGAAGACACGGGAAGGAAACCAAGCTCTTTCTGAATGTTTTGGCGTCAGCAGGATCATACCACATGACGACAGGTTCTCTACACGCCTGTAATCGCTGACCAGTCCCACGAGTCACGTTTGCTCGCGAGACTTTGGGCGCTTCCCGGACTAACCCCAATCTACTCCTGCGAATCTCAGCTATGACATATCTCTGCGAACTCTACCAGCTGTCCGCTGCCGTCCACGAAAGGACTGACTACCAAAAACTGCAGTTCAACCCTCCTGCTGCTCTCGCCAGGCTTCGTATTCTGCCCGGGCGTCCTCTCGCAGCGGGTAATACTTGCGCAAATCGCCGCCTTCGGCCAATCGCATCCGCGAGAACT
>Ga0209022_1003350_pt1 | contig 11470 bp, 13 predicted proteins | sample PinacodermPK_FD_187300 | JGI IMG/M metagenome (GOLD analysis project Ga0209022, IMG submission 187300) | Host-associated microbial community of the marine sponge Aplysina aerophoba from Gulf of Piran - sponge pinacoderm, lysed by proteinase... | ecosystem: Host-associated > Porifera > Sponge >...
GACGGGCGGTTGCACGGGCAAGAGGGTGGACCGATCCGATGAGGGAGGATCGGACCGGCAGGTCGCGGACCCGCCCTGTCAGATCCCCGAGCCATCCTGGACAGGCTCATTTCCGGACCGGTCCGCAACAATCTCGTTCAGAAGCGCCCGTGCGCCTGAAACGCGAGCGCCGAGCGCCTGCACCCGGGAGCGCAGCCCGGCGTCGGAGGTGTAGACCAGCGCCGCCGGCGGGTCCGGCAGGACAGCGACCAGTTCGACGATACGGTCGTCCGCGCCATCCCGGCGGCGATGCCCGGTGTGAATGACGGAAAGGCACTCCTGCGCCGGAGACAGGGTGGGCGGCTCGGGGCCGTCGAACACGATCGTCCATGTACCTCCCCGGCGACACGCTACGGCGGCGATGTCCGCGACCAGCCGCCGCGCGGCCTCGGCGCGATTGCGCCACCAGCCGTCCGCACGCGAGCCCATCACGTTGTTGCCGTCCACGAACACGATGGGCGGGAGTACGCTCATCGCTCACCCCATTCGAGCCCCAAGGACCGGACTATGGCCCTTCGGGCGAGTTCGGGCCATGCCGATCGGGAAGGTTGGCTTTCTCCCCGGAACGCCCCGTCATCGGCGATGCCTACGATCGATGCGCCCTGCTGTTTCGTGGGACAGAACGACGCCGTCTTCCGACGAGGTGAAGCCGGCCGCGCTCGGCCGGGACCCGCGAGGGAGTACAGCGTCACCCAGCGGGATCGGAACCGTCCGAACCGGTTTGCAGCGCGCCGAAATGCTCGAACGCCTTGCGCACGAACTCGACTGCGGTGAAAGCGAAACCGGCGGCGATGACGATGAGCAGGGTCCATTTCTGGATCGGGTAGATGCCGTAGGTCTCGACCCGCCTCACATAGTGGTCCCAGGTCGTCAGCCCGGCGTAATAGGCCGCCGCCGCGCAGGCGAGCGCGGCGGCGGCCGCGACGGCGAGGTTGAGCTTCATCTGGGTTCTCGGCGGTAGCGCGGTCACCAGCACGTCGATCCGGACATGCCCCCCGGCGCGGCGCACCAGCCACGCCATCCCCAGGAACGGCGTGTAGAGCAGGATGTACTCGGTCAGCTCGAGCACCCAGCCGATGGGGGCGGCAAGAAAATACCGCCCCACTACATCGGCCGAGACCGCGATCATCGCCAGCAGCAACAGAACCCCGACGATCGCCGCCAGAAGCGAGAGGAACCCCTCCCAGGCGTGCGCGATCGCGGTTCGGGGGCCGCGGTCGGCGATTGCATGGTGCCGATCGCCTTTGGCAACCAGACCGCGGGTTCGCTCATCCGACCGGCGGCGTTTTGCGGCATCTGCGCTTTCAAGCCAACACGCGGAATCACCGATCTCTCCGGCATCCTGCCGCTGGAGCCGAGCTTCGACACGCTCGGCTATATGGGACGGAGTTTCGACGATCTCGCGAGCTTTTTCGCGATCGTCCACGACGAGACGCCTCAACCGCTGGCCGATGGTATCGGGCGCGGCCCGAAGATCGGGCTTTGCCGCACGCCGATGTGGTCGCATGCCGAGCAGCCGAGCATCGATGCGGTCGAGGATGCGGCCAAGCAGCTCGCATCCCTCGGCGCTGAGGTCGACGAGGTCCGTCTGCCACCCGCGTTCGACGACCTGCTGGAGACCCACACGACCATCCTCAAGGCTGGCCTCACCCGTAGCCTGGGCGAAGACTACCGGATCCACAAAGATCGAATGAGCCAAGGTCTTCGTGACATGATGGAGGACGGCCTTTCTGTGCCTGCGGCCCGGGAGGGGGCCCTGCGCACCCACGCGGAGGAGTGCCGGGCTGCGGTCAACGACGCCTTCGGCGATTGGGACGCGTTTCTCTGCCCGAGCGTCGTGGCCGAGGCACCCGAGGGGATCGCAGCAACGGGAAGTCCGGTCTTCCAGGTGATGTGGACGCTTCTAAACGTCCCGATCGCGGGGATTCCGGGCGCGTTCGGTCCGGCGGGCCTGCCCGTCGGCATCCAGCTTGTCGGTCGGCGGGGTGACGATCGGAACATCCTTCGCCTCGGCAAATGGTTCCACATCCGTCGGGCACAGGATTGAAGAGGAGCGCCGAGCGATGGCCGAAACCCGGATCTTCGACGCCGGTGACGTGACCCTTCAATCGGGCCAGACGCTCCATGGCGCCGTGATCGCCTACGCCACCCATGGCAGGGTCAACGCCGGCAAGAGCAATGTCGTCCTCTGCTTCACGCCCTTCAGCGCACGGCATAGCGATTGCGAGTACTTCATCGGCGCCCGGAAAGCGATCGACCCAGGAAAGCACTTTGTCGTCGTGTTCGACACGATTGGCAACGGCCTGTCGTCATCGCCGAGTAACGCTCCGTCGCCCTCGGGCGGAGCGCACTTCCCGAACGTCTCCGTTTACGACAACGTGCAGCTTCAGCGTCGGGTGTTGACGGAGGTCTTCGGGGTCGAGCGGATCGCGCTCGCCTTCGGCCATTCGATGGGAGCGATCCAGACCTATCACTGGGCGGCGCTCTTTCCCGATCGCGTCGAGCGCATCGCGCCGATCTGCGGCTCGGCGCGGACATCGATCCATAACGCCGCCTTCCTCGACGGCATGCGGGCGGTGCTGACCGCCGATCCCGCCTGGCAAGGCGGCGAATACGACCGCCCGCCCGAGGCAGGCCTGCGCGCGCTCGGCCGCGCCTGGGCACCCTGGCCACCGTCGCAGGGTTTCTACCGCGAGGAGAAATTCAAGGAGCTCGGCTTCGACTCCCTGGAGGATTTTCTCACCGGCTATTGGGAACGATGGTGCCTGTCGCTCGACGCCAACAACATCCTGTCGCAAATCTGGACCTGGCGGCATGCCGATATCAGCGACAACCCGCTCTATGGGTCGAACTTCGAGGACGCTCTCGCCGCGATCTCCGCCCGCGCTATCGTCCTACCCAGCATGACGGACACCTACTTTCCCCCCGAGGACGGCGAGTACGAAGCCGCCCACATGCCCAACGCCGAGTTCCGACCGATCCCCACGATATGGGGCCACTGGGCCGGATCGGGGCGCAACCCGACCGATGCAGAATTTATCGATCGGGCGTTGAAGGATCTGATGGCGCTCTAAACGGTCGACAGCAAGGATGCCCGGTCGGGGGCGATGAACCGGCGAGCTTCGGCGTGCAGGTCCACGCCACCGTCCGCAAGGTCAATCTCGTGCGTTCCCGGGGACCTGCCGGATACCGGGCGCTTGGCGGTCTTGATCGTGGCGGCCAGCGCTCACCACCGCCGGGCGGAACCGGTCCCGGGGGCGAGCCCGCATAGGCATCTGCGCCGTGGCGGCGGCGACTGTAGGCGTCTGGCGTGACCGCCCATGAGGCGGGCCGGTTCGGGGCCGCAGTCTGTGGCGAGGTTCCGGAGGTCGATAGTGTCCACAATCGCAAGCCTCCGGGGCAGGATGTTGAGCACGCCGGCGGCGCCGGCTGGCGCTGCAGGCAAGCGCCTCGGCGCAGGCCGCCTCGACCGCCTCCAGCCCGTCCTCCAGCACCGCCGCGAGAACCTTGACGAACTGCCGGTCGCCGTCGTCGTGGGCAGACAGCCGGGTCCGCAGGCGACCGAGCGCGTTGGGCAACTGCCAGCCCTTGAAGGGCGCGCCGTTGCGCAGCGCGCCGGGCTTCTTCGTCAGAACCGGCACAGGCCCGCACGTCCACCGGCCGCCCGACCGCGCGGGCCGCCACGCTGTACCGGTTGTTGTCGAAGCGCACCGGGCAGGTCTTCGACACCGACGCCTCGCTGGCGTGGAAGCCGTCGAACGGGCCGCGATACGCCATCAGGAAGGGCCGCTCGTGCGCCTCGAACACCATCTCCTGGCCCTCGCGCGGGAAGATCTGGACCAGTTGCACCCGGCTGTGGCACAGCCGCATGTGCGCCGCCTTCACCCGGGTCGTGGCGCCCGACAGAACCGCGTATTCGTGGCTCCGGTCGAACTGGTTGGCCTCGCCCGGATCGAAGCTCAACGGCACAAAGGCTTGCGCCGGCGACAACACGACGCCACGCCCTGGCATAGCGCCGAACCGCGTCATGGCCGCCCTCATAGCCCAGAGACGCAAGGTCTTCATGAATCCGCAGAAGAGACAGCCGATCCTTGCGCTCCTTCTTCGCGTCGGCCTCCAGCCGGCGCTCGAACTCCTCAACCCACGGCCCCAGCTTCGGCATCGGCTGGATCTTGCGCGCGTAGCTGGACGAGGTCTCGTCGCCCCCAACCACCTTGCGCACCGTGTTCTTCGAAACCCTCAAATCCCGGGCGATCTTCTTGATCGGAACGCCCCTCACCAGGTGACCTGAGGTGGCGCGCGGCATCGACCGCCGTGACCGTCGCATCGACGATGTTGGTTGCGAACGTCCAGCGTCGGTCTGGCGTGAAGGCTATCTTGTGATGGCCGGCGCCGACCGGGATGGTGGCGAGCGGCTCGCCCGCGACCGCGTTTAGTACCGTCAGGTCGCCCGAACCGTCGTTGGCCACCCAGACCTCTTCGCCGGACGGATGAAGATAGATGTGGCCAGGCCCTCGACCCACCGCTGTGCGGCGGACGACGCGGCGTTCCCCGGTGTCCAGCATCGCGACCGATCCGTCCCCCGTGACCGAGACAAACACCATCCAGCCGTTTCCCGCCTGGACGAGATCGCGGGGATCCTCGCCCACCTCGACCGCGCCGTCGACGGCCAGAGCCGCCGGATCGATGAACGACACGCTCCCCGACCCGGCATTGAGCACCAGGATGGGCTTCCCGGTCATCAGCCTACGCCGTGGCTGATATCGCGGGCACGCCCGCCTGGTTGACGAGGAACGTCTCACCCCGCTCCAAGAAATCTTCGACCAAGTTCGCGAAACGCTCCGGCTGATCGGTCTCGATGCTGTGCGCGGCGTCGTAGACATAGACCAGGAAGGCGCGCGTCAGCCGGTCCTTCAACAGCTGGACGCTCTCCCGCGGCATGCGCCCGTCTTTGGTGCCGAGCAGGATCAGCGTCAGCGCCTCGATCTCGCCGAGCCGGTCGATCAGGGCGGCGTCGCGGGTCTCGGCCCCGTGATAGCGGTGGAGCATCTCCCGGTTTCGCACGAGCGTCGCCTCGGACCTGGTCTCGGGCGGGCGGCGCGCCGGATAGGCGAACATCTGCTTCAACCGCAGCTCAGGGTCGCTCGAGGGCGGGGGGTGCCCCTCGGGCCGGAAACCCGCCGGGCATTCCAGCACCATAAGACCGACCGCATCGGGGCGGTCGAGGGCCAGCCAGGGCGCGGCCCAGCCGCCGAAAGACTGTCCCATTACGTCGGCAGGCTCGCCGATCACGCCGTCGATGAACTCCGCGCCGAGCCGCGCGATGTCGCGCATCGTCGAGACGGACTCTAGGAGCGGCGTGTCGTCGAATCCGGGAATCACCGGCATGTAGATGCAACGGCTGCGCGCCAGGAGCTCCAACCCCGCAGTCGCCCGCGCGCCGCCCGCGGCGTGGAAATAGAGCACCGGGGGCCCGTCTCCGGCTACCCGGTAGGTCAACTCGCCGCTGGGCAGCCGGGCGGTGTTGCTTTCGAAGGACATCGCGCCGCGTCCTTCAGACCTCCCTGACCGCCGGGAAGACGTGATCGCGCAGCGCCTGCATGGTGCGCAGCACCGCCGATTGCGGCGTGTTGCCGATCTTGATGTTGAGGTTCATCAGACCGTGGCCGAGCTCGGCCTTGGCCCGTTTGATCTGGGCGATCGCCATGTCCGGCGTGCCGCACACCACCAGCCCCTTCTCCATCAACTCCTCCAGCGGCGTCTCGCGGCGCGCGGCAAGGCCGGGGAAACGCTGGCGATGCGCCTCCTCCCGATAGTAGCGCGTCTTCTGCAGGACGAGGCGCTGCGCCGTCCGGATGCCGCCCCCGAGGACGCCCAGGAAGAACCTGGTGCCGCTCCGCAGGGTCTCCATCGCTTCCTCCACGGTGTCGGCGATGGAGCACGGCATGCCGACCATGAAGTGTTCGGGCCCGGGCTCCCACCCGTCCTTTCGCGCGAGGTCCGTGTACAGGTCCTTCATTTCCCGCGCGCTCTCGAAGTCGGTGATGCGAAGCAGGCCGATCGTGGCGCGGAACTCCGCGGCCAGGCTGACGGAATCCGGGCTGGAGCCCGACATCAGGAGCCTGGGATGAGGCTGCTGCACCGGGCGCGGCCAGATCGAGACCGCGCGGAACCGGTAGTGCTCGCCCTCCCAGCCAAAGGGTTCCGGCTCGGTCCAGCACTTGACGATCAGCTCGCAGGCCTCGCGCATGCGGGGGTATGAATCGTCCGGCGAGACGTTGTAGGCGACGTATTCGTGCGGGATCCCGCGCATGAACCCGGCGATCAGCCGCCCGCCCGACTGCACGTCGAGCATGGCGTATTCCTCGGCGATGCGTATCGGGTTGGTCAGCGGCACGATGTTGCCCGATTGCAGGATGCCGGCCGTCCTGGTGCGTTCGATGATGGCGGCGGCGGTGAGGTTCGGGTTGGGCATCAAGCCGTAGGGGCTCATGTGATGCTCGTTGCAGCCGATCCAATCGAACCCGACCTCCTCGGCGAAGACCTTGTTGTCGATGTACTCGCGATAGAGCGCGACGCCCTTCTCGGGGTCGAACTGCTTGTTGGGGACCGGCCAGTCCTGCCCCGCCTCCTCGACATGGGTGTAGGGCATGTGGTGAGTGTATGAGAACTTCAAATCGCGCTCCTCCTCACGTCAGCCCTGCCGGCGCCCCGGTCGTCGCGCGGCACGGTGCCGCGCGTTACGCCGCCCGCCGCATCGCCGCGGCCTCGTCCTGCCGGGCCGCCTCCGCCGCTTCCGAGCCTGTCTCCGCCGCGTGGCGAAGCGCGGGCCGGAACCGCCGAATTCGGAGCGAATTGGTCACCACGAACACGCTCGACATGCTCATCGCCGCCGCGGCGAGCATCGGATCTAGGAGTATCCCGAAGAACGGATAGAGCGCGCCCGCGGCGAGCGGGATCAGCGCCACGTTGTAGCCATAGGCCCAGAAGAAATTGCCGTGGATGGTCCGAAGCGTCTTCCGCGCCAGCGCCGCCGCGTTGACGATGCCCCGCAAATCGCCCGACATCAGCACCACGTCGCCCGCCTCGATGGCGATGTCGGTGCCGGTGCCGATGGCGATTCCGGCATCGGCCTGCGCCAGCGCCGGGGCATCGTTGATGCCATCGCCGACGAACGCGACCTTGCGCCCCGACGATTGAAGCCGCTTGATCTCGGCGGCCTTCTGGTCTGGAAGGACTTCGGCGAGCACGCTGTCGATGCCGGCTTCGGCGGCGATGGCCTCGGCGGTGCGCCGGTTGTCGCCGGTCACCATCGCGACCTCGAAGCCGAGATCCCGAAGCGCAGCCACCGCTGCCCGACTTCCTTCCTTGACGGGATCCGCGACCGCGACGACCGCCGCGAGCCGGCCGTCGATCGCCGCGTAGAGCGGCGTCTTGGCCGCCGCGGCGAGCGACCGGGCGATTTCGGTCGTCGCGGCGATGTCGACCCCGAGTCGCAGCATGTGGCGATCCGCCCCGATTCCGACCCGCCGACCGTCGATCCGCGCCTCCACGCCGTAGCCCGGGTCGACCGAGAAAGACTCGACGGGCGGTAGCACGAGACCGCGTTCGCGCGCCGCATCGACAATGGCCCGGGCCACCGGATGCTCGCTTCGGACCTCGGCGGCAGCGACCAGCGCCAGGACATCGTCGCCCGCCGTCCCGGTCCCGGTCGGGTCGAGGAAATCCGTGAGCTCGGGCCGGCCGCGCGTCAGCGTGCCGGTCTTGTCGAGCGCGACCACGCCGACCCGAGCCAGGGTTTCCAGCGCCGCGCCGTTGCGGATCAGCACGCCCAGATCGGCGCCGCGCCCGGTTCCCACCATGACGGCGGTCGGCGTGGCGAGCCCCATGGCGCAGGGGCAGGCGATCAGCAGGACCGCGACCGCGGTGACGAAAGCGAAGCTCAACGACGGCGCCGGCCCGAGAGCGAGCCAGACGCCGAACGCGCCGGCCGCGACCGCGATGGCCGAGGGGACGAACACGCCGGCGATGCGGTCCGCCAGGCGCTGGATCGGCGGCTTCGCGCCCTGGGCCTCCTCGACCATCTGGACGATGCGGCTCAACGTGGTTTCTGCGCCGACCCGGGTCACCCGGTAGCGAAATGCGCCGGCCTCGTTGACCGTCCCGCCGATGGCCTCGTCGCCGGCGCGCTTCGCGACCGGGACCGCCTCGCCTGTGATCATCGATTCGTCGACGAAACTCTCGCCGTCGATCACCGCGCCGTCGATCGGAACCCGCTCGCCGGGGCGCACGACCACGACGTCATCGAGCATCACCGCGTTCACCGGAATCTCGGTCTCGCCGTCGCCGCGAACCACCCGCGCGGTGTCCGGCTGTAGCTGCATGAGCTTGCGGATCGCGGCCGAGGTGCGCCCCCGCGCGATGGCCTCCAGCAGCCGGCCGAGAAGGATCAACGTCACGATCACGCCGGCCGCCTCGAAGTAGCTCTTGGCGGTCCCGGCGGGGAATATGGACGGCAGCGCCAATGCCAATGTCGAGTAGAGCATTGCGGCCGAGGCGCCCATCATGACGAGGCTGTTCATCCCGGGCGCCCAGTGCCGGAGCTCGGCCCAGCCGTGCACGAAGAACCGGCGCCCGGCCCAGAGGACGACGGGTGCGGCGAGCAGGAGTTCGAGCGTCATCCATGCGCGCTCGCCGAGGACGGCCAGCATTGCGTCGCCGAGGCCGGGCACCATGCGCCCCATGGCGACGATGACCAGGGGGGCGGTCAGCCCGGCGGCAAGCGCGACGTCTAGTTTGAGGCCGGCGATCTCCGCCTCGCGCGCCTCGCGCTCGCGGTCCCCGGCCCGGGAGTCGCCGGCGGCTGGCTCGCGCGGCTCGTAACCGGCCGCCCTCACGGTCTCCGCCATGTCCCGCGCGCCGACGATTTCGGGCAGGAAGGACACGCTCGCGCGCGCCGTCGCCAGGTTGACGTCGGCCGCGAGGACGCCGTGCATCGAGCGCAGCCTGCGTTCCACGCGGCTCGAACAATTGGCGCAGGTCATGCCGCCGACACCGATCTCCAGCCGATCGGAGACAGGGCGATATCCCGCGGCTTCGACCCGTTCGAACAGGGCAGCGGCCGCGGGTCCCCCGTCATCGGCGACGACGCTCGCCTTTTCGGTTGCCAGGTTGACGTTCACCTCGGCGACGCCCGGCACGCGCCCGAGCGCTCGCTCGACGCGTGCCGAGCAGTTTGCGCAGGTCATCCCTTCGACGCGAAATGAGAACTGGACGGACATTGGCTTCCCGCGGTCCCGCACCGCCCTCAGCGGTACTTCAGGACCTCCATCAATTCCTCGACGATGTCGCCCACGTCGCCGCGCTCGTGCGCGGTCACCACGTGATCCTTGAGATGGCTCTTCAGCACCAGATCGGCCACCTTGTCGAGCCCGCCGTTGACCGCCTTGACCTGTTTGAGGATGTCGACGCAGTAGACCGAATCGTCCTCCAGCATGCGGAGTATGCCTTCGACATGACCGCGGATCGATAACAGCCGTCGTCGCGCGTTCTCTCGCGCGCCCGGGTCAAGATGGAGCCCGTGATGCGTGGAGACTTCGCTCATCCCGCCGCCTCGGCCTCGTATCCTTCTTCCTCGACCGCGGCGATGAGCAGATCCATGTCGGGCGCCCCCTCGATGCTGGCTTCGTTGCGTTCGTGGCTGACCGAAACCACCCTTTCGACGCCCGACACCCGCTCCAGGGCCGCCGAAACCACCCGTTCGCAGTGCGCGCAGGTCATCCCCATCACTCTCAGTCGGACCATGGCCTTTTCCTGTTCACATCCCATCCCCCCGGGGATGGGATGATTTAGCCACAATTGAGCAACTTGTAAAGTGCGGCGAGGGGCGAGGCACCGATATTGGACGGGACGCAGTCGTCGGAGTGCCGCGAGAATGGCCCCCGGATCGACCGCGAAGGATGGCGCCGGCAAATTCCCACAACCGATCCGGCTTTCGCCGTCAGGTTGACGCCTCCGCAGCGCGAGTCCTATCGCCGAACCGAAGAGGGCCGAGGGAGCGGGCGCCGAATCGGGCGAAATCACGTGTCTTGCAAAAAAATATTTCCCGATCACCTCCAATTTTGGGTGGAATCCATCCCGTATGGGAGGCGTCAAACGGCGCTGGAGTGCTTGGATTCGGACGCGCATGCGGCCGCCTTGCCGCTCCCAGATATGCCAACGGCGCGACGGGTCGAGCCGACCCTGCCACCAGGGAAGCTCTGCGCTACCGTACCGCGTTGCACCGCGGTTTCGAGATGCTGGAGCGGCGGCCGGTTTCGACCGCCATGGCTGTCGAGGTCTGTCGAACGATCAAGGGGATGGAACTCGACTGAGGTGACGCGGGAAAATCGGCCAGGTCGTCAAGGTGTATTCCGCCGTCTGACGGAGGAATACAGATGAGCAAGCGACGCAGGTTTTCCGGGGAGTTGAAAGCGAAGATTGCCCTGGAGGCGCTTCGGGGCGATCGGACGCTTCAGGAGATCGCCTCTCGGCACCAGGTCCATCCGAACCAGGTGGGGGCGTGGAAGCGCCAGGCGATCGAGGGTCTGGCCGAGCTGTTCTCGAAGGGCGCGGAACGCCGGGTCCGGGATCATGAGGGCGAGGTGCGCGATCTTCACGCCAAGATCGGGGAGTTGATCGTGGAGCGGGATTTTTTGTCTCGCGGGTCCGGTCGATGAGCCGGGCCGAGCGTCGGGCGATGGTGGAGCGCGATCGTCCGGCGCTGAGCCTGAGCCGGCAATGCCGGCTGCTGTCGATCGGGCGCTCGTCGCTCTACTACGAGCCGAAGGGCGAGAGCGCCGAGACGCTGGCGCTGATGCGTCGGATCGACGAGCTGTTCCTGAAGTATCCGTTCTACGGCGCCCGCCAGATGGTTCGCCATCTTCGCCGCGAGGGTGTGCGAATCGGGTGCCGCCGGGCGGCTCGGTTGATGCGCCTGCTCGGCCTTCAGGCGGTCTATCGGGCGCCGCGGACCAGCGATCGGCATCCCGAGCACCGGGTGTGGCCCTATCTGCTCAAGGGCTTGCGGATCGAGCGGCCGGACCACGTCTGGTGCGCCGACATCACCTACATCCCGGTGCGGCGCGGCTTCCTCTACCTGGTGGCGATCATGGACTGGGCGAGCCGCCACGTCCTGGCCTGGCGGCTGTCGAACACGCTGGATGAGGGTAGACCAGGTTCAGGAGCGCCATCGGCTTCTTCTTCAGCGAGTGGATGACGTGGCGGTAGTTGACGATGTGGACGTTGGGACCGGTGGATCCGGCGCGGCCGCGCGGCATGGTGAGCAGATGGGTGCCGCTGAGGAAGAGTTCGATCCGGTCGTCGTAGAGGCGCCCGCCGAGCCGATGCCCGATGAGGTTCGAGGGCACCGTGTAGAAGACGCGGCGTAAGG
>Ga0209022_1003356_pt1 | contig 11449 bp, 14 predicted proteins | sample PinacodermPK_FD_187300 | JGI IMG/M metagenome (GOLD analysis project Ga0209022, IMG submission 187300) | Host-associated microbial community of the marine sponge Aplysina aerophoba from Gulf of Piran - sponge pinacoderm, lysed by proteinase... | ecosystem: Host-associated > Porifera > Sponge >...
CAACAACTAGCGGAGGGTGTAGCGGAGCCGGACACCCGCCCGCCGCGGGGTAAGCACGTTGGCGAAGTACCGCCGCGAAGTGAAGCCGTCCACGGTGCGGCCGATGCGCTCGGGCGTCTGACGCACGCTGGTGACGGCGTATTCGTCGAACAGGTTGTCGGCGTAGACGGTCAGCGTCCACGCGTCCTTCGACACCGACGCTGTCACCGTATGGAGGTCGTACGCCGGGAGGCGCTCCCCGCCGGCTCGGCCCCCGATACGGGTCAGGACGTCGCCGATGTAGCTGTAGCCGTAAGAGCAGCTCAAGGGCGACGTCGTCGCCGAGCAGCGTGCCGTAGGAGGCGAAGAGACTGCCCTGACTCCGCGGCGCCCCGGCCAGGCGGTCGCCCTCGAAGGCGTCGGCGCCGTCGTCGAGCAGACCGGGTGAATCCTGACTCAGGGCCGCCCGCGTGTACGACCACGACCCGCGCAGCCGCAGGGCGGCGGTGAGACCGGCGCTCGCGGCGATCTCGACGCCGCGGCTGACGGCAGCGCCGCCGTTCAGCGTGATCCCCTGTGCGCTGAACGGCGTGAGCCCCGCCACCTGGATGTCCCGCCAGTCGACGTGGAACAGCGAAGCGCCCAACGCGACGCGGTCCGCGCCCCACGAGCGGCGCAGGCCAATCTCGTAGTTGGTTGTCGTATCCGGTTCGATCAGCGCCTGGTCTGCGTAGATGCAACCCGATTGCGGCGGGTCATTGCTCGGATCGGCGTCGGTGAGCAGGGCAATCTCCTCGTCGGTGCAGACGCGGAAGTTGTTGCCGCCGCCGATGCGGTAGCCCTCGGATCGGGTGAGGTAGACGTTCGTCCCGTCGCCGAAGCGATAGCTGACGCTGCCCTTGAATCTCATGTGCCCGGTTGTGCTCGTCCCGGGCGCCCCGGTCGGTCGCTCATGCTACTCTCCTAGAGAAACTCGGACGCAGCAATGGACCACCAGTCTGCCGACCTGCTCCCCGGCACCCTCGACCTTCTCATCCTCAAGGCGGTCTCGCTGGAGCGTGTGCACGGCTACGGGGTGCTGCTCCGGATACGGCAGATCTCCGGACAAGCTTTGGACATTCGCCAGGGCTCGCTCTATCCGGCCCTCAACCGGCTCGTGGACCAGGGGTTCATCGCGCCCGAATGGGGCCAGAGCGAGAACCGGCGCCGCGCGAAGTACTACACGCTGACCCGGGCCGGCCAGCGCCGGTTCCAGGAAGAGACGGCTGGCTGGGAACGACTCGCCGCGGCGATGACGGTGGCTCTTGGCGCCACCACGGACGAGGCGTGACGTGCTGTTCTCGCGCCTGCGCTCGTTCGTGACGACGTGGACCCGACGGCAGCGGTTCGAGGACTTCCTCGACGAGGAGATCCGGTTCCACCTCGACGCCTACACCCAGGATCTGATCCGCTCGGGAGTGCCCAGTCGAGACGCGGAACGCCGCGCGCGGATCTACTTCGGCAGCATCGAGGGCGTGAAGGACGACTGCCGGCAGGCCCGAGGCCTGCGAATCGCCGACGACTTGGAGCAGATGATCACCAACCTCCGACTGGCGCTCCGCTTGTTCGTCAAGAGAAGCCGCGGCGTCGGCCGGTCGCACCGAGCGTCGGGCTGAGCACGCCCGCGCCGTCCTGTCCAGACGGATTCCAGGTCGTCAACCGGGGGGGCGGGGGGTGCGCAGGATCTCCTCGAGCTCGTCGATTCGCTGCAGGAGCTGCTGCTCGATGCCGGTGAGCCGGTGTTCGAGCGCCGCGAACTTGGCGTCCACGCGGCTGTCGATCCGCGCGAGCACGCGCATCAGCTCGTCGAACTGGTCCGTAGTCATGCTTGGCCGTCCCCCGCAGCATGCGGCGGTCGCGGGCAATCGCGGGCGGCCTTCGCAGCGGAGTGTCGCGGCGACTCGCCAGACGTGCCCGTGCTCCGAGTGTACGGATTCGGAGTTGTCGGGCCGCGTCCGCCCGCCCCTCTCATCGTGTCAGGCCTTGGGCCGGGTCCGGTTCGGCCACCCCTGGCGAGGAAGGTTGCGTACCCGGATCATCTCTCCGCCCTCTGGCCCCGACCATGCTGAATTCATCGGCCTTCGCCTCGGTCACGAGCGTCCGCTCCAGGCTGATCGTTCGCTCCACGAGGCGGAAAGCCCGAGAGCAGTCCTTCATCGACATCGGCTTATCGGACGTAGCGTGCCGGTGCACGGTACGGAGCACGTTCTCGAGGATCTCGCGCACTTGCTGTCGCCGCTCCTTGGTCATCTGCCCTCTCCCTCGTCAGGGAAACCTCGGCCGCCGGGATTGCACTCGGGGATTGTCCCGGCGCCCTCCAGCGTCCGATAGTACAGGTTGATGCCGCTATTTGTAGTGAAGCAGACGAGATTCGACGGGACGCTCGTTGTCGGTGCGCGCCGCGCCGTGGCGGCGGACGGCTGGTGGGTGTTTCAGGACGCGGCCGGCCGGCCGCTGGCAGCGCTGCCCGTGACGGAGGTGGACGCCATCGAGTCGGTCCCGGAGGACGACCCGCGCGGTCGCGCCCTGGCGGCACGCTCCGGTCTCGGCGGTCCGCAAGGCGGAAACCCGGCGGGCGCGTCCTCCGGTTCCTCGCAGGCACTGTGGTCGGGAGTCCAGGAATGGCTGACCGCCGCGCGCGCCGCCCGTCCGGTAACCGCGGGCTCGAAGTCCGGGGCCTGATTCGGCTTCCGCCTGCAGTTCTCGCCCGCCTGCGGTTCTCGCCCGCCGTGAGCCGCACTGGACCCGTTCTGCGCTGATGAGCGCGAACCACACGCTCTTCCGCGCTGTTCGCCGAGGCCGAGCGCGACCGCGGGGGGCCGGCGCTCACGGGCGGCGACGAGCCGGCGCGTCAGGCGGCTCCGCCCGGCGAACAGCGTCCGTGCGGCGAGGGCCTGCACCTGGGGCCTTGCCGTGCGGGAGCCGCGTCCCATCGTCCGGTTCGGACGGGCTTTCGTTCTACCTCTCGTGGGGCCCCATGACGCGGCCTGCGCGGAGCGCCTCGCTCCACGCCTCTAGATCACGATGCGCTCGATCTCGTCGAGCGAGACCGCGTCGGCCGTCCGGTCGTAGAGCTTCGTCGTCTTCGGCGACGAGTGCCCGGCGATCCGCTGGGCATGTTCGAGCGTCCCCCCGTTTGACAGGTACGCCGTGATCCCCGTCGCCCGAAACGTGTGGCAGCACGTCGAAGCCGGGAGCTCCGCCGCCACCGCCCGCCGCTTGATCATCGCCAGCACGGCCCGCCGCCCCAGCGGCCGACCGCTCAGCCGGCCCGCCCGGTCCACGCTCTGAAACAGCGGCGCCCGCGCGTCCTCGAGGCCACCGGCGGCGACGTACGCCTCGACCGCCTCCTCCGCCCGGTGGTGCGCCGGCACGTCGTGCCGCTTGCCGCCCTTCTCGTGCAGCCGCAGCCACCCCCGCACGCCCTGCCGGAAGTAGTCCTCGCGCCGCATCCCCACCGCCGCGCTCACCCGCGCGAAGCTGAAGACCATCACGCTCAGGAGCGCCCGGTCCCGCAGCCCCACCAGCGTCCCCGTGTCGATCCCGTCGAGGAGCGCGCGCGCCTCGGCCGGCGTCAGGACCGGCGTCGCGCCCTTCGTGACGACGTGCTTCGGACCCCGGACCGACGCCGCCGGATTCACGGGCAGCACCTGGTGGACGACGAGCCAGTCGCAGAGCGCCCGGATCGCGGCCAGGTGCTGCTTGACGGTCGGGACCGACCCCGGGTGCGTCCGGATGTAGGCGGCGACGTGGAGCGGCGCGATCGCCCGCAGCGTCAGGCCCCGAGACGAGCACCAGGCCAGAAACTGCCCCACGGCCTGCCCGTACGCCGCCCGCGTCCGCCCGTTCGCGATCGCGGCCGCGAAGTACTCCAGGAACCGCTCGACGGCCACGGGGCCCGCGTCGACGATCACCGCGGGCAGCGCGACCGCGGACGAGCCCGGCCGCTCGATCTCCGCCCGTCCGGCCGACGGCGCCGGCACCAGCGCCTCGCTCATCCCGACGTCTCCCCTTTCCCGACGAGGTCCTCGAAGCGCTCGTAGTCGCCCGTCAGCGCCTGGGCGAGCGCGAAGAGCTTCACGACCGCCTCCTTCGCCCCCGCGAACCGCACCTCGATCCGCCCCGCCTCGACCGTCACGCCCTCGGGGAGCCCCGCGAGCCTCGTCTCGAGCGCTTCGACCGGGACGGCGACCCGGATCCCGGTGAGCCGCGCCTGGCGGAGTTCCCCCACCACGCGCGCCCGCCGCTGCTCCTCGTGGCGGAACGCGGCCCGCCCCCGGAGCTTCTTGAGCTGCCGCAGGAGGTCGGCCCGCCGCAGAACCCGGGACGATCCCGCGAGCTCCGCCCCGAACTCGCGCATCAGCAGCGCGGCCCGCGCCCGCGACACCCCGAAGAGCCGCTCGAGGTCCCGCCGCGTCACGAGATCCCGGTCGAGCTTCTCGAGCTGCCGGACGGCGTCCGGGACGGCGAGGAGCCACCGGGGCGGGGCGGGCATCAGGCGGGCCCTGCCGGTGGTAAGCTCCGTGGCATCAACCGGTTGGGAAGATTTCCGGCGCTCCCCATCTGCTCCAGGTTAGTGGACGGTCGTCTAATGGGCAAGACCCCGGGACGTCGGAGGCGGCAGGAGGTAGGGGACGCTCGCACCCGCCCCGTGCAGGAACACCCTGCGCCCGAGACGAAAAGTGCGCCGCCGGCCCCTTCTCCCCGATTACCGTCGTTGCGTCGCGCGGCCGGTCGGTCGGTAGCGTCGACGCCGATCGTACCCCCGCCGGCCTCCGCCGGGGCAGGCCCGGCCGACCGTCAGCAGGAAGGGTTGGCCGCCGCGGTCCCGGTCGACGAGGCCGCCGTCGCTCGCCGCCGGTCTGGCCGGTCCCGGTGCGAGCCCGGCACGACGATCCACCGGCCGCCCTCGCCCACGACCCGCAGCAGGCCGACCTCGACCAGCTTGGCAATCGCCGCCGTCGCCGTGCTGCCGCGCCCGACCAGGTTGATCGCTCGCACCCGACCGATCTCCGCCATGCCGCGCCGCTCGATGTCCCATCGGATCCGGAGGTAGGCGCGCAGCACCCCGTCCGTCAGGCCGACAGGGAACAGGAGCCAGCCGGTGCGGCCGTCCGGTCGCCGCGGCCGTCGCTGGATCTGCCCGTTCCAGTACGCGTGTCGAATCACTTCGAGGCCCGCGCCTTTCGACCGCACGATCCCGAGCTCGACCATGCGGACCGCCAGCGCCGTAGGTGCGATCGCCGGCGACGCCTTGACCAGCTCCGCGACGCGCGCCGTGCGAGAGGTAGCCCGTGGAAGGTAGCCCACGCCGGCCAGATCGTAATCGCTGGCCGTCAGCAGGTGGAACCGACCGGCCCCAAGTGAAGGAAAGGCCGGCCGCCCCCCACCCGGCGCGCAGCGTGGCGACTGCGCCGCGCGGCCGGGAATCTCTACGCGGCCGAGAGCGTGACCCGCCTCGAGGCCGACGCCAGCCGTGCTCCGCCCCGAACTCGCGCATCAGCTGCGCCGCCCGCGCCCGCGAGACGCCGAGCAGCTTCTCCAGGTCCCGCCGCGTGACGAGGTCCCGGTTGAGCTTCTCGAGTTTGCCGGACGGCGTCCGGGACGGCGAGGAGCCACCGGGGTGGGGCGGGCATCAGGCGGGCCCTGCCGGTGGTAAGCTCCGTGCCATCAACCGGTTGGGACGATTCATGGCGCTCCCAATCTGCTCCATGTTAGTGGACGGTCGTCCAATGTGCAAGATCCCGGGCCGTCGGCGGCGGCGGGGTGCGAGGATCCCATAAAGGGGGTTATGGGGGTGCCTTGTCCGAGTCCCTTACCGAGCCCCCGCTGGCTGCCCCGGAACCACGGGTTCGAACTCGACGGTCCTACATCCGGAGTGCCCCAAGGGACAGGCGTCGAGCTAGCAGCACAGTAATGTGCATCAGATGCATATTGCTATCATAATAGCAACATGATCACCGTAGCTCTGCTGAGCCAGAAAGGCGGCGCCGGGAAGACGACGCTGGCTTGCGGTCTCGCCGTCGAAGCGGAACGGGCCGGGCGCCCCGCGGTTGTGGTCGACCTGGACCCGCAGGCGAGTGCGGCGAAGTGGGCGGACCTACGAACAGCGGAGACGCCGGTGGTCACAAGCGCCCAGGCAGCGCGGTTGGCGTCGGTGCTCTCCGCCGCCCGCGCGGGTGGTGCACACGTCGTGTTCCTGGACACGGCCCCGCATGCAGCCGATGCAGCGCTGATGGCAGCTCGTGCGGCTGACCTGGCAATCATTCCGTGCCGACCGTCCACGGCCGACCTGCACGCCATTAGCGGGACGATCGACCTGACACGGGTGGCGGAAACACCGACGGCCGTGGTGATCAACGCGGCGCCCGTGAACAACCCCGTGGTGGGTCAGGCGCGGGCCGCAATCGCAGGCTACCGGGTCGAGGCGGTACCGGTGGTGGTGCATCAGCGCATCGATCATCAACACGCGTTCACCACGGGCCTGGCCGCGACGGAGTGGGCAGCGGGCAGCAAGGCCGCTGCAGAGCTGGCCGCACTGGCCGAGTGGATTCATCATCATGCCGAAGCCAAGCATTGATCTTGCAACTGCTGTTCACGGGGCTGCACGCGGAACCGAACGCGGCCGCGAGGACGTGGGGTCCGGGGCCGACAAACGGGCGGGCATTCTCGTACGCGTCGAGCGGAGCATGCGCCGGCAACTGCGGCGGATCGCCGTCGATGAGGACAGGACCTTGCAGGACGTCTGCATTGAAGCGTTCAAGCGGTTGATAGAGGAGCGCGGCAGAAGATAGCAACTGCATATTATAGATAGGGCTATCAAGCTAGCAAACTGCTTTTGCTTGGGGTCGCCATGACCTTGCACGACAACGACCAGAAGCACCGCGAGACACGGCTCGAGCGCAAGCGGGCGGAGGCGCGCGAGATCGAGCAGTTCCGGGAGTACATCGGGACGCCGGCGCCAGTGGCGACAACCCCACAAGCGTTTCACCACTGGACCCGCGACGACCAGCTCGATGCGCTCCTCAAGGCCCGCGACGGCGAACCCGACACCGGGTTCATGATGCGGCTGCTCGCGCTATGCACCCTGCCGCGGACGAACCCGGGTGACCGTCAGCAGTATCGCCGCGTCAACGGCCCGTTCACGCTCTACCTGATCGCCGGAGGCGGCTCGAAGCTACCCTACGGGACGCTGCCGCGCCTGCTCCTGGCGTGGGTCTGCACCGAGGCGGTGCGTACGCAGTCGCGGACCCTCGTCTTGGGGCGGTCGCTGTCCGAGTTCATGCGGCAACTCGGGCTCAACCCAAGCGGCGGCTCGAAGCGCGGGGATCGCACCCGCCTCCAGAACCAGATGGAGCGACTGTTCCACGCGTCGGTAGAACTGTCGCACCGTGACGAAGCAGGAGAGCAGTTCGTCGCATCGCGCATCGCTGACCGAGGAGAGTTCTGGTGGAACCCTCGCCGGCCCGACGACCCAGTCCTCTGGGAGAGCAAGATCGAGCTCGGCGAGAAGTTCTTCGCCGAGATCATCGGCAGCCCAGTTCCGCTCGACCTGCGCATTCTACGAGCGATGAAGCGGAGCGCCCTCGGCCTCGACCTGTACCTGTGGCTGACGTACCGGCTCTTCGGGTTGGCAGCCCCTCTGCGGTTGACCTGGCGGCAACTCTACCGGCAGTTCGGCGTGAACCCAGGCAAGACCGATCGGGAAACCGTGAACGACTTCCGGAAGAAGGTGCTGCGCGAACTGCGGAAGCTGCGGACTGCGTGGCCGATGCTCGAGTACCGGACACCACGCGGGGTGCTCGAGCTACGTCCATCGCCGCCGGTCATCGGTGCGCGGAAACAGGGCGCCGCCAGTCCTCGGCCGGGCGACACCCCCCACACGGCGCTCCGCCGGTACGTGTTCCGGGCGCTCGCCGAGCGCCCGGAACTGCTCGAACCCGACCAGGTAGGCGAGCTAGCCGAGGCGGTCAAGACCGCGGCGGCCCGCGCCGGGATCCGCTACGACGCCGACACCGTCACAGCTGCGATCAACGCCGGCCGCGCTCTGGCACGGCACTAAAACGGCCCCCACAACTCCGGGGACCGGCTTAGGTGAAACAGCCCCACAACTCCGGGGACCCGGCTAGGTGAAACGGCCCCACAACTCCGGGATCGGCTAGGTGAAACGGCCCCACAACGTACAAGTAGATCAGAGCAAGTAGTTAGGTACCAGCAAGTAGAGGGCCAGCCCAAGGCTGGCTACCCACTCAATTTTCGGCAGAGACTGCGGATTCCGGACCAAATCGATCACCGATTCCGGCGCAAATCGATCAGTGAATCCGATCCAATCCGATCACTGATTCCGATGGAAATCGATCACCGATTCCGGTCGAAATCGATCACCTGTCATCGGAGCTGAGCGACGCGGGACAACCGCCAGCCGTGCGACCCTCCGGCTTTCGAGGGGGGTGAACGCTGGCCAACAGGAGGTTGTCCGTGCGCAAGATCCGAGAGGTGCTGCGGCTGTACTTCGCCGCGGCGTTGAGCGTCCGCGCGATAGCCCGCAGCCTGCACGTGTCGCCGTCGACGGTGGGCGACTACCTGCGTCGCGCCGAGGTGGCCGGGCTGACCTGGCCGTTGCCCGATTCGGTGGACGACGCGGGGTTGGAGCGCCGGCTGTTCCCCACGCCGCCGGCGAGCGGCACATCGCGTCCCCTGCCGACCTGGAGCGAGGTCCACCAGGAGCTGCGGCGGAAGGGCGTGACGCTCGCGCTGCTGTGGCAGGAGTACAAGGCCACCCACCCGGAAGGGCTGCAGTACAGCCGCTTCTGCGAGCAGTACCGGGCCTGGGCGGCCAAGCTCGACGTCGTGATGCGCCAGGAGCATCGCGCCGGCGAGCGGATGTTCGTCGACTACGCGGGCCAGACCGCACCGGTCGTCGATCCGGAGACCGGCGAGCTGCGTCAGGCGCAGGTCTTCGTCGCCGTGCTCGGCGCGTCGAGCTACACATTCGCCGAGGCGACGTGGACGCAGACGCTGCCGGACTGGACGGCGTCGCACGTCCGCGCCTTCGCCTTCTACGGCGGCTGCCCGGAGCTGGTCGTCCCCGACAATCTGCGCTCCGCGGTCCGCCGCGCCCATCGCTACGAGCCGGACCTGAACCCGACCTACCACGACCTCGCCCACCACTACGGGGTCGCCGTGCTGCCCGCCCGGGTGCGCCGCCCGCGCGACAAGGCGAAGGCGGAAGTCGCCGTCCAGGTCGTCGAGCGCTGGGTGCTCGCCGCCCTCCGGCATCGCACCTTCTTCTCGCTCGCCGGCCTCAACGCCGCCATCGCCGAGCTCCTCGAGCGGCTCAACGCGCGGCCCTTCCGCAAGCTCCCGGGCTCGCGGCGCTCCCAGTTCGAGAAGCTCGACCGGCCGGCGCTGCGTCCCCTGCCCGCCACCCCCTACGTCTTCGCCGAGTGGAAGACCGCCCGCGTCCACATCGACTACCACGTCGAGGTCGACCGCCACTACTACTCCGTCCCTCACGCGCTGGTCCGACGCCAGCTCGACGTCCGACTGACCGCCCGCACCGTCGAATGCTTCTACCGCGGCCAGCGCGTCGCCAGCCACGTCCGGTCCTCGCGCCGGGGGCGTCACACCACCGCGGCCGAGCACATGCCCGAGAAGCACCGCCGGATGGGCGAGTGGACGCCCGAGCGCTTCGTCCGCTGGGCCGAGAAGGTCGGGCCGGCCACCGCCGCCCTGATCACCACCGTGCTCGAACGGCGTCGTCACCCCCAGCAGGCCTACCGCTCCTGCCTCGGGATCCTGCGCCTGGCCAAGTGCTACAGCGACGCTCGCCTGGAGGCGGCCGCCGAGCGCGCCCTCGCCGTCGGCAGCTCCAGCTACCGCAGCGTCGAGTCGATCCTCCAGCACCGCCTCGACGAGACCTGCGCCCGTCTCGCCGAGGCCGCCGACCCCGTCCACCACGACAACATCCGCGGCCCCGGCTACTACCAGTGACCCCGAAAGGAACCCGTCCATGCTGACTCATCCGACCGTCGACAAGCTCCAGCAGCTACGATGCGCCGGGATGGCCCAGGCCCTCGTCGAACAACTCGACTCGTCCGAGGTCGTCGCCCTGTCGTTCGAGGAACGCCTCGGACTCCTCGTCGACCGCGAGATCACCGAGCGCCACTCCCGACAGCTCACCAACCGTCTGCGCCGCGCCCGCCTCAAGCACGACGCCTGCCTCGAGGACGTCGACTTCCGGCACCGCCGCGGCCTCGACAAGCCGCTCGTCCTCTCGCTCGCCGACGGGCGCTGGGTCCGCGACCACCTCAACGTCCTCATCTGCGGGCCGACCGGCGTCGGCAAGAGTTGGATCGCTTGCGCGCTCGCCCACAGCGCCTGCCGCCACGGCCACAGCGCGCTCTACCTGCGGCTGTCCCGGCTGCTCGCCTCGCTCGCCATCGCCCGCGCCGACGGACGCTACCCGAAACTGCTCGAATCGCTCGCCAAGACCCAGGTCCTCGTGCTCGACGACTGGGGGCTCTCCCCGCTCAGCGCCGAGCACCGGCACGACCTGCTCGAAGTCCTCGAGGACCGCCACGGCGTCCGCTCGACCATCGTCACCAGCCAGCTCCCGGTCGAGAAGTGGCACGACGTCATCGGAGACCCGACCTTCGCCGACGCCATCCTCGACCGCCTCGTGCACAATGCCTACCGACTCGAACTGAAAGGAGACTCCATGCGCAAGCGGCGCCGGCCGTCAGCGCGGCGCGACCACTCGGAGCCGTGAACCAAGCCCGCGTCGCTTCGCTCCGACAGGTGATCGGTTTGCGTCGGAATCAGCGATCGGTTTCGCGTCGGAACGGGTGATCGATTTCACCGGAATGCGCACAGAGACGGCGCGGTTACGGTTGGTGCTGTCGGCGGTGGGTCCGAAGGGCCGTCGATCAACTCCAGATGGAGATACCATATCGTATGTGATGCGACTGGTGCTCGACACCAACGTCATCGTCGCCGGTCTCCGGAGTCCGAGCGGCGCCTCGGCGGCGCTGCTCGACCACGCCCTGGGCCGGTCGTTCACGCTGGTGCTCTCCGTGGCGCTGGCGCTGGAGTACGAGACGGTCTGCCGGGACCCGGCGCAGCGGCTCGCCTCGGGCCTGAGCGAGGCCGACGTCGAGACCGTCGTCACAGCGCTCTGCGCGGTCGCCGAACCCGCGCCGACCCGGTTCCTGTGGCGGCCGCAGCTGCACGACCCGGCCGACGAGATGGTGCTCGACGCCGCCATCAACGGCGCGGCCGACGCCCTGGTGACCTTCAACCGCCGGGACTTCGGACCGGCGCCCGCCCGCTTCGGCGTCGCGCTGCTGTCGCCCCAGGAGGCCTTGAGGAGGCTGCCGCCATGAAGAAGCAGCTCACCACCTACCCGTTGCGCCTGCCCGCGTCGCTCAAG
>Ga0209022_1003359_pt1 | contig 11441 bp, 14 predicted proteins | sample PinacodermPK_FD_187300 | JGI IMG/M metagenome (GOLD analysis project Ga0209022, IMG submission 187300) | Host-associated microbial community of the marine sponge Aplysina aerophoba from Gulf of Piran - sponge pinacoderm, lysed by proteinase... | ecosystem: Host-associated > Porifera > Sponge >...
CCCGGAATCAACTTTCTACTAAAGGCCAAGGTCGCGTCAGGCGCGGCTTCGTTCAAACCGGCTTAGTGTTGGCGTTTCAGCCAACACTAACCAAGATATTGCAGCCGTCGCTACGCTCAATGCATATCGCGGCGTCCCGCTGGTCGTAATCGTTCTGCTAGGTTTGACCGCCTTTCTGGGATGGGTTACGACTTCGACGCCTTTCGGACGCGCCATATTCGCCGTCGGCGGAAATGCGGAATCCGCTCGAAGAGTCGGGATATCGATAAACCGCACTCGGATCGCCGCGTTCTCGATTGTCGGGCTAATGGCGGCGATCGGCGGAATCGTCGGGGCCTCGAGGTACGCCTCTGTCTCGTTCAACGCGTTTGCCGGCGGACCGCTTCTGCTGGAGGCGATCGGCGCAGCCGTCATCGGCGGCACATCGCTCTTCGGAGGAAGAGGAAGCGTTTGGAATGCGATCCTGGGCGCGCTGGTTATCGGCTCTCTCGGCAACGGCCTGGATCTTTCCGGCGCGAGCGCGGCGGACAAGCTGATGTTCTCCGGCGGCATTCTGCTTCTCGCCGTTTCGATCGACGCAATATCGCGAACCAAGACAGACCAAACGAATTAACTGAGGATTATGAAGATGCAGACCCACGATATCGCTGCTCTCGGCAAGCCCGTCTCGGCAATCGGAATGGGTACCATGATTTTTCATCCGGATACGAAAGATCGCGATTTCGGACTTTTGGACAGCTTCGTGGACAACGGCGGCACCTATGTGGATACGGCGGAAGTTTACGGCGCCGTCGAAGAATACGGCTATTCCGAAATGGTAATCGGCGACTGGCTCTCGTCCCGGCCCGGAATGCGCGACAGAATCGTGCTTGCTTCCAAAGGACTCATACCGGGATACTGCGCGCCGCTGCATCCCGGCGGCGCCAAATTAGATCCTGAATCCATCCACAGGGCGATCGACGGCTCTCTTGAAAGGCTAAAGACCGACCATCTCGATATCTGGATGCTTCATCGGGACGATCCGGAACTCGAGGTCGGCCCTCTCGTCGACGCTCTCGACGAAGAAGTCGCTTCGGGCCGTGTCAAGGCGGTCGGCGCGTCGAACTGGTCGACCGGGAGAATTCGGGAAGCGATCGACTACGCCCGCGCGAACGGAAAAGCCGAATTCATGAGCTCCAGCCCCAATTTTTCTCTCGCGATGGCGAACGAGCCTTTCTGGCCCGATACGGTGTTTGTCGATGCGGTCGACAAGGAATGGTATTCCGAAAGGAATTTCCTGCTGATCGCCTGGTCCTCGCTCGGACGCGGATTTTTCGCCAAGGCGGATCCAGACGACAAGCGCGACCCGGATCTTGTGCGTGTATTCTATTCCAGCGCGAACTTCGCGCGCAAGGCCCGGGCCGAAGAGTACGCGGCGGCAAAGGGGCTAGCCATGTTCGAGGTCGCGCTAGGCTATGTAATCAGCCAGAACTTCCCGGTCGTAGCATTGAACGGAGCCGAAAGTATCGAGCAGGTCGAGTCGTCGGCAAGAGCGGGTTCCCTTCGGCTGAGCCAGGAGGATTGCGATTGGCTCGATTTAACGAGCGATGAAAGACCTTTCTAGGAGAATTCGTGTGCCATTGAAGGGAATGGCGGCGCCGACGGCTCTTTCGCCGTTCGCCGCCAAGGCGAAAATTTGCATCCGCGCAGGCATCGCCGAGCGTTCCCGGATTTTACGGCTTTCGGCTTTTCCGCTGCCGAGCGAATTTTTCAGAAAGGCTCGGTAGAGGGCAAATTCAGTGAAGATCGTCGATATTCAAAGCCATGTCCTGCAGTACGACTTGGAGGAAGAACTAGGCTATTCCCAGCAATACTACCTCAAGCGGACAGCTCATGTCGTCGAAGTCAGAACGGACCAGGGAATTACCGGCTGGGGAGAATGCTTCGGCGGGGGCGATATCGCTTTCGCCAACAAGTCTATCGTCGAAAAAGTAATCCGGCCGATGGCCTTGGGAATGAATCCGCTCGATCGCGAGGTCATCTGGCACAAGGTCTATAATCTTCTTCGCGATCACGGGCAAAAAGGGATGCCGATTCAGTCTCTTTCGGGTGTCGATATCGCATTGTGGGACGTTGCCGGAAAATTCCTGGGATTGCCGGTATACCAGCTGCTCGGAGGCGCATTCAGAAAGAGAATACCGGTCTACGGCTACGGCATGATGCTCAAGAACGTGCCCGATCTACCGGAAAGATTCGCCCGGGAAAGCGAGAAAATCGTCGAAGACGGCTTCCCCGCCGTGAAAATGAAGATCGGAATCGATCCTCGCAAGGATATCGAACTGGTGGAAGCCGTACGCAAGGCGGTAGGCGATCAAACCGACCTGATGGTGGACGCCAACCATGCCTACACGACCAGGGAAGCGATACCGCTGGGGCGAGAACTGGAGAAGCTCGGCGTTTCCTGGTTCGAGGAGCCGGTTGCGCCCGAGGATTATTCCGGATACCGGGCGCTGTGCGATGCGCTCGACATAGGAATCGCCGGCGGCGAAGCCGAATTCACGCGGTGGGGATTTAGAAATCTAATCGAGGGCCGCTGCATTGACATACTTCAGCCGGAAGTCTGCGGTCTGGGCGGCATTACGGAGTACCAGAAAGTTCTCGCGCTGGCGCACGCGAATTTCGTGCCGATTATTAATCACGTCTGGGGATCCGCGATTTCCGTCGCGACGAATTTGCATTTGCTCGCCGCGCTGCCCGACCTCCCGGGCAGCGCGAATCCTACCCAGCCCATGCTTGAATTCGATACGACGCCAAACCGTTTCATAGATGAAATCCTGGAGACGCCCCTCCGCATTCGCGAATCCGTCAAGAATTCCGGCGGAACTGTGCAGGTTCTCGACGGGCCGGGTCTAGGCGTGAAACCGGACATGGATTTCATTCGCCATTTCTCCACGAATTCATAGGTTCAGATGGGCCCCGACCTCGCGCTTCGGATTGGCAATTTCCATTGGCTCCGCATTGACCTGGTGTAGGTAAGCGTTCGGTCGAGCGGTGGCGACAGTCCGTCGCGGCGTCATTTCAGTCACTGCGAAATTGGTACTGGTAACATGGAATCCGGCGTGCTATTGCTCTGCGCATGGAAATTCGCATCGAGGAAATCGGGATGCCGCCGGCTCCGTGCGTCGCCGACGACGGGCAGCTGTAGGAGGCGTCGGCTCCCGGTCCGGTCCACTGGAAATTCCTTTGCGAGCGCTATGAGCAACCACATTAAATGAAGCAATTGGCGGTTCGCGCGTTCACGGTATTTGGGGAACCCCGGCACGATTGCGCAGTCCGCGCGGCGCGCGCTCCGGGCAACCGTTCACGGTAGCGTCCAGGCCGTCGGCGGCAGTCGGACAACACGGATCGTCACCGCTCGACCGAACGCATACCGTTCGAACAGGAGGAGGTCGTGGAAGACAACCCCTTGGAATCACGGATGTATCTTGCCGTCGACGGGACCGGGGTGCCGATACGAAAGGACGATGTCCAAGGCATTGCCGGCAAGCAGGAGGACGGAAGCGCGAAGACCCGGGAAGCCAAGCTGGCGGTCATCTACACTGCCGAGGGGCGGGACCCGGAGACCGGCGCGGCACTGAAGGACAAGGGCAGCGAGACATCCAGTTGTCTCATCGACAGCGCGGCGGCGGCGCCGGGAAGCCGGGATCCCTCCGATTTCGCCATGCGCCTTGACCGCGAGGCGCTGCGCCGCGGCTTGCACGGCGCCGAAGACCTCGTCGTCATCTCGGACGGCGCGGAATGGATGCGGAACACCTGCGAGGAGTTGTTCGGGGGCGGGAAGGTCACCTTCGTGCTCGATATATTCCATGTCCTCGAATACGCCGGCGATGCGGTGAAGGCGATTTTTCCGGACAAGGCGGAGCAGGACCGGCGGCTCGACGGGATCAAGGCGGACTTCGAGGCGGGCCGGGCCGCCAAGGTGATCCGGGAGCTCGAGCCCTTCAGCGGCAGGTGCAAACAAGTGGAGGCGTACTACCGCTACTATCAGAACAACATCGAACGGATGCGCTACAACCAATGCCGCGACCAGGGCATACAGATTGGATCGGGGGTCGTGGAAAGTGGCTGCAAGCGGAACGGTCTCCGGCTGAAGCGTCCCGGCACCCGATGGTCGAAGACAGGCGCCGACGCAATGCCTGCGCTCAAAAGCTGCGTCGTAAACTTCAGGCTGCCCGACTTTCTCGACTGGCACGCGAGGCAGGCCATCGTTGCCTGACAGCAAATTGGGCTACACTCCTTTCAGTCGCTTCGGCACGCTCTGGTAGTTCGGAACGGCTATACGTGATCCGCAATCCCGCAAGGCATGGCATGTCAGGAGTTGTAAAGGGGTTCCGCCGCCTCAACGTCTGCAAGCAATTGCCCATAATGAAAGTAGCGTTTGAGATGCATCGCAATCCAGAGACTGGACGATCCGGTTGACCTGACCAAAGAGGCGGCATAACAGCTAACCTAGCGACACTAGATACCGATGATCCAAAGAAAGACAACCAAGCATGAACTTTGCATTATTGACGACTGCTGTCCTCATTCTGTTGTGTCTGCTTGTTGCCCTGTGGTTCATTGTTCGTTTCTTATATCGCTGGATACGCAATGTATCGATTGATGCAAAGAAATGGCTAGAGGCGAAGAAAGAAGGAATTGCGGACGAGCGTGGTGGCCTAGGCTGTCTACCTTTTTCTGTAACATTCATCGCCGGCATTGTTTTTGCAATTATAGTGATTGTTAGCATTCTCTCCGGTCTGGGCTTCGAACTTATAATCGGTATTTTTCGCTTGCCGGCAGGACTGCTCGGATAGCCCGGATCAATGTTGGAATTGGAGTGAACGGTGGCACTGTGTTCTTCGGCGTGGGAATCATGACCAATTGGTCCTGAACAGTTCCGCAGGAGGCCTGCAATGACCCAACGCGATGCCCGGTATCAGAACTCTGCAGGGAACTCGGTGTCCGCCAACAGGCCCGCCGCTGCAGGTCGGATTCCAGCAGCTAGTCGATGATGAAGAGCGTCCGATCAACGCGTCCGAATTCACGAAGAGCAACAGCAAGATCGTGTTGGCGCAGATATGATACGAACTTCCGCATGAACTGGCTGGGCTGCATCATGCCGGCGGCCATCGTGGCCACACTGCTCAGGATGTCGGACCAGTTGTCGGAGACAGTGTTTTCCCTGATCCTGTCATCGATCAGCCCCCTCAGTCCAGTTGGGACAGCTTTCGGTTTGAAGACGTGAAGCCTCTTGGACGGAAGATCGCGGATGCAGGGAATTAAGCGGTAACCTAGGTGGGCAGTTGCAGCGAAGACGAGATCGGTGAAACCACCCGTGTCCGCATATTGTTCCCGGATCCTGCAGCTGGTCTCATTCATGAGCAGGCCATCCAGAATATACGGGGCCTCGTTCACGGTGGCCGGGATAAGCTGGATCTGGCATTGACGAGGTTCATGGCTCCGCCCTAGCATGTCGTCGGAAAAAATTGCCCGTCGCTGGAAGCGGTCAGCCCTTCCCCTCTGTAGTAGCTCGGACTATTCCGTCATGAGCCGGTTTGAAAATCAATGCGAGGAAGTTGTCAAAAAAATTTGAATATCATGGGTGCTACTGTTATCAAGCGAGTTAAGCGATTGAACAACGATTGCATGATGGACTTTGGGCTTTGCCTGATTGTAAGACGATCACGAGAATAGAATGGAGGCTCAAAAATTGAAATGGATTCTCTATTCCATCTCGGCGGTATTTACCCTTTTGGGCATCGCCATGATAATCGGTGACGGAGCCATCTTTCAGATTTTTCAGGGGGCCGCAGGCTTAATCATGTTATTGATTGGTATTATGTCATTTGGTTTCGGAGCGGTAGTTGACAAGCTTGATAAGCTTGCAAGGTAAACTGCCTGAGTCCTCGGGAGTCGGTTGCACATTTTTGGGCTGCGGCTTCCGCAAAATCCGGCAGAATCTGGCCAGAACCCCAAGGCGAGGAGGTCGAATCTAGAAGACTGGGGTCAACATCTTAGCCAAAAGCACAATGACAGTTGACTCTATTACCAATCCCAAAACCCACGAATTTCGTGAACACCATGAACTTGGTCAAGAGAATCCCGCCTGTCTTTCCAATGATTCCGACTATTCCGGCAGCGTTCGCTCCCCCAAGCGTTGATCCCAACATGGTCACACCAGTCACAGCATGTGTGATTGCGTAGAGTCCCGGAGATTTTGCGGCAATGCCTATTCCAGAAAGAACGCCCTCGCCGCAAGCTAGGCGTCGCTGCCATTTTGTATTTCTCTACGATGGATTTGTACCCAATACCAAACATATTCCCACACATTGCCAAAAAAAATTCAGTCGCGGAATCGATAGCAATTTGAACAACGGTCATACGCTTCTTCCTTGTCAGAACATCTTTGCGAAAATGGAAGTTATCGATCCGGATGGATAAATGGGGAGAACCAAAATGCTGGGGGTCAAGCTTCGACTTCGTTCTGCGCTTTAACCACGTTGTCACTGCGGAAGAGGGCTGGATGCTAGGTCAGAAATTTGCCTTCGGAGTATTGTTGAGCACAATGATCTAGTCTGAACCATGAAGCGCACCCCGGTTTTGACCAGCGTATCTGCTTCCCACAACGGCGTAAACTCCCAGCTTTCGAATGAATTTCGGCTTGACAGGTTGAACATGCATCTCCATGCAACCAGATTCCCTGATGTTCCTTTTGGAGAAAGATATGCCACTACCGTTCTTCGCCATTGCCATTCCGGTTCTGCATTCCTCTGGAGCATGGATCGCATCAACCGCCGCTTCCGGCTACATCGCCGGCACGCTTTCAAGCACCTGGATCGGAGCGTTTGTCCTCGGCAACAGTTCTCTCCTGAGCGCTCTCGGCCTAGTGTCGGCAGCCGGGATTTACGGGGCCGCCAGCAGCGGCCTTGCTGCGCTGGGATCGGGCGTAGCACTCGGCATGGGTGCTGCATTGACTAAGGTAGGCCTTGGCGGCGTCGCCAGTGCACTTGGAATTGCCCCTGTTGTCACGTTTCTGGGCTTGACACCGGTCGGATGGGCAATTGCGGTGACTGCCGGAACATTGATCACAACGCTCGGCTATTACTTCTCTCGTAAAACGATGCAGCGAATGAATGAAGAGCGCCAGAAGGGTGGTCTGGATCCGATTACCCTGCTTAAGATCGTGGAGGAGGTAAAACTTCTCGAGGAACAGTCCCTGCAGAACATTCTTGAGCGGCTGGAGAAGGAGACAGACAACGTCTCGCTGTCCAGTAATCGAGAAGAGGTGACAATCGATGGTCAAGTCTATTCGATTGCCCGGCTGAAATACGCCATGAACGAAGACGGTTCGGAAGAGATACTCTTCGCGCGACGAATCGGACGAAACAAACGGATCCTGCTGATCAAGGCGGCGACCGAAGTCGAATTGCTTCCTGCACATCCGGGTGAATTCATCCAGCGCGAAGTCATTGAGGCGCTGGAGTTGGGCGAAGCCGAGATGGCGCGGATTCTCGGCGTGGGCCAGGCGGTGCTTTCCGACCTGCTGAACGGCAAGTCGGAGCTGTCGCCGGAGCTAGCGTTGCGTTTGGAGAAGGCCTTCGGCATCGGCATGGACATGCTACTGCATATGCAAGCAGAGCATTCCGCCGCACAGATGCGCGCATCCGCTGCCGCGATCAATGTTCAACGTTTCCATAGGGAGGGGGAGGAAGAATCGGACTCCTGAGCAGGACACCTATGCTGTCCTGCACAGCAGATTCCCTGCATCTCCGCCCTTTCGGAGGACTGTTCCGCCCGGTTTCCGGCACATCGCCCGAGAGTCCGTTTTCTTGCCCGTCGAGCAGGGGGAACGGTTTTGCGGCCCAAAAGGGGTCATCCAGGCCGCGTTTCGCCCACCAGGCGGGCGCGGTGTAGGGGGTTTTCACGGAGTCGGCAAATTAAAATGATTTCGCGGACTCCGGTGCCGGGAACGATAATTGAGCAATATTTTGAACTGAAGTTCTGGGGCGGGTCAAAAAATTATTGAACCGTATCAACATGATACGTGGATCGGGACTGCCACGGTCTGCCTACAAACGGCGGATCCGCCTTCACATGGCTGCGATATCCTTCAGCAGTTTCAGCGCCCTCGCCTGGCTGGCGTCGGGCCGGGTCGTCACTTCGATCATGGTTTCCGCCTGGTCGCCGCGATTGGCGGCCACCTGCACCGCGAGCACGACCGGCCTCCGGGGAACGAGATAGTCTGGCTCGGCTACGCCCGGCTGGCCGATTCGTCCGCCTCGACCGAGCGCGCCGCGGAGCTGGGGCCGGAAAGCGAAGTGTACAAGCTGTTGCGGCCTGACTAAATTTATGGCCAATGGGCAGGGCGCGGCCCTGGGCCGCGCTCGGCGGCTTTGGATTATTCATGGTACTGCTCTTTATTATTTGGTTTCCGCATCGCCGCATTACGGCGCCGGGCGAATCACCACGCAATATGGTTCGGGAACTTTTTTGACCCACACCCAGAAATTGCTCTATGCTGGACTGATCGAAAGCAGTCCCTGCGTCGATTTGTTTGCAAATTTCTCCCCGATTCGGGAAGAGCCTATGAACGCCATCGAAAACAGCCCGCTCACTCAAAAGCTCTCCGCCTTCGTCGCCCTGTCCAAAGAGGAAATGGCAGTGTTGGAGCGCCTGCACCAGTGCCGCAGGATCTTCATCGCGGGGCGGGATCTCGTGTATCAGGGACAGTCGGAGCACGCTGCCTACATCCTGGCTGCAGGTTGGGTCTGCTCCTACAAGATCCTGCCCGACGGGTCGCGTCAGGTCGTCGATTTCCAGATACCAGGTGATTTTCTTGGTTTGCGCAGCATTCTGCTTCGGACCTCTGATCATGCCTTTGAGCCGATCATCGACATTCAAGCGGCCGAGGTCCTTGCGGGCGACCTTCTTGAGGCGTTCGCACAGACCCCTCGGTTGGCGACAGCAATTCTCTGGGCAGCGTCACGTGACGAGGCGATGGTGGTCGAACATCTTGTTGGCGTCGGACGGCGTGCCGCGGATGAGCGCATGGCGCATTTCCTGCTGGAACTGGGTTCCAGACTGGCTCTGGTCGGGTTGGGAACCAAGGCAGGTTACGCCTGTCCGCTGACTCAATATCACCTTGCCGATGCGCTGGGGCTGAGCGCGGTCCACGTGAATCGCGTCCTGCGGCAGCTGCGGGAGAGCGGGCTCGTGACCTTCCGGAACAGCCAGGTGGCGTTCGACGACTATGATGGTTTGGTGGAACTTGCAGGGTTCGACCCTGCGTATCTGGATCAGACTGGCCCGCTATTTAAATGAGAAGCGCCAACTTCAGCCAAGCTTTGGAAAACCCTGTGCTCGCGTCGGACGCAGGAAGCCACGCGAGCGCATGGGTCCCTGTCTCGGACCGCTCCAGATCTGGTCGCCCTTGAACTTGCGGGACGGAACAGGAAGGATGATGAGTGCGCCCTTCGCAGTTTTGGTGCTGGCACAGCCCAAGCCTCCCGTCCCAGCACGGCAGTCTCGACAGCTTCTTTCCGGGGATCGAGGCCAGGCATTGCGAGCCCGGACATAACGGTCACTGCGGGTTCGTTTTGATCTTCGCCGATGCAGGCATACAGGACACGATCAAGGTCGCTTTCGTACGGGCGGTGAACTGCAACTCCAGGTATTTCGATCGCCTATTCTTTTTGATTGGAGGTCTTGTTGAAACTACCCGCTCTGATGTCCCGGCACCCTGACACAGATGAGCGGCGTATCGTGGCGAACCTAGCTGGCCGTCGGTGATCAGATCCGTGCAGAAGAGAATTCGACAGGGACTAACATTGATCAGTGCGTGTCCGATTGTCACGCATTAGGGTCGTACATGATGCATGGTGTCGCCGGAACCTCGTCGCAGAGTGTCCCGCGGCGGATAGTGCAGGGAAGACCCACAGAACTTCTGGCCGGTGAGTACAAAGTTGTCGTCGCCTATCGAAGGACGGCAACCTATCTGGTGGTCTGTGGCAATGGCCGCTACTCCGGCCGCACTGAAATGCGCTCGACCACTGAGCGGGATCTTGAAATGACACTCAGCTGCGGCCGGGCTATCGCCTAAACCAACAATAATAGCGAAGCGGCGCTTTCCCCGCTGGAGAACTTAACATGAATATTCCCGAATGGCTGAAACCTGGTATCTATGGTGCTGCGATCGGCGCGGTTTGCGTGACCGCCGTCGGATTTTCCTGGGGCGGCTGGATGACGAACGGAAGCGCAAACAAGATGGCCAGCGCCATGGCTCATGCAAATGTGATCGCGGCGTTGACCCCAGTCTGCCTTGACATGGCTCGTACCGACCCCGATCGCACCGCACAACTTGCGACGATCCGGGAGACATCCTCCTACAGGCGGCGAGATGCTGTCATTGCTGCCGGTTGGGCAACAGTTCCGGGTTCTGATGAGCCGAACCATGATCTCGCAACGGCGTGCGTGAAAGGGCTGGATCTTGGTACATCCTAGTCCATGCGCGGGTCACTGGAGGTAATTGGAAACCACTAAAAACCTGGGGGTCAAGCCGCGGTCTTGACCTGTTCTTGAAATGCGTTGTCATTGCTGAAGAGCCTTGGGATACCAGGATTGGAACTTCATCCTGACAGTACTATCGAGCACGCGGGTTCTGGTCTGGAGCATGAGGTGTGCCCCCGGCTTTGACCCGCGTCTCCGCTGCTGCTCGGAAAACGTCTTCCGACAACCGTGTTGACTGTGGATTCAACGAGGACGGTCGAGACCCGTTGGCGTTATCGCATGGTCGCTGACATCAGCCGCGTCCTGCCCATTAGTCATATGTCTCCTGAGCTAAGTAGCTTCAAGACGCTGCTTTCCCCGGCCAGAGCCTTCATTTCCTCGACCATCTGCGCCCTCTGCGCGAGGCGGATCTGGCCGTCCCACTGAAGCTGGTGCCCCGGCGGCTCGTCGTTCTTTCGGTTGAGGCAGCCTCCGAGCATGGCCACCAGCGCCATCGCGTCGGACAGGGTTTCGGGCGGCCCCGCCTTGCGGATCCTGGCGAAGTCGCCGAGCACGGCGAGTTCGGCCTCCGAGTACATCAGGCCGGCGTCCAGGTCCGGCGTTTGCCGCCCAAGATGGGTGAGCGCCGCTAGGCGATCACGGCGTTGATCGCCGCCGCCCGCTTGATCCGCTCGGCCTTGCAGCCCGACTTCAGGATCCGGCGCCAGTCCTCGATGCGCCATCTCAGGCGGTACATGCGCAGGATGTCGCGAGCCTCCGCCTCGGTCCCGGCGGGCAGCGTCGTCAGCAGCATCCACTCCAGCGGCTCGGCACCGTCGGGCGGACGGTCCTCGAAGGCGTGGACGGCCCGCATCCGGCACGGCCGGGTTCCGAACTCGCCGCGCCGCTTCTCCGGGACCGCGAGGTCGACCTCC
>Ga0209022_1003382_pt1 | contig 11365 bp, 7 predicted proteins | sample PinacodermPK_FD_187300 | JGI IMG/M metagenome (GOLD analysis project Ga0209022, IMG submission 187300) | Host-associated microbial community of the marine sponge Aplysina aerophoba from Gulf of Piran - sponge pinacoderm, lysed by proteinase... | ecosystem: Host-associated > Porifera > Sponge >...
ACCACAACATCCACGACCGCGGCTACACCGTCACCAAAACCAACACCGGCTACCAAATCATCAACCCCAACAACCCACCAAACGGCCCCTAACCCACCCCTCCACCAGGGCAGCCCCGACCTCTGACCAAACGACGCAACCAAACCCGCCACCAACCCCCCGGCACCCCAACACCGCTGACATCACTGACCAAAGGAAGGGACCCCTGCCTTCAACCGCGGACCCTCACCCCGCCGACTCCGACCTCAAACGCGAAGAGCCCCCCATATCTTCGCTATCACGCGCTGGGCGCAGGTCTATCTCGTAGTCCGACGCAGGCGGCACACGCAGCAGGTTCCCTGTTCGTGTGTCTCGGTTCGTTGTTTTGCGGTCGCTGATGCAAAGACACGAGACACCGGCCCGTTCTGCTAGTTGAGCTTGTGTCAACCTGTTGCGTCGACACCGTTCCTTGACCGCGGTTCCGATAGCAACCGTAGAACGCACGCGTTGGAAACGATCTTCATGATCCATCTCTGTTCCATAACCACTGCTGCATGGTTTACCATACACCAAGCGTGGTGTGTCACCGACCCGAGCAACCAGATCAGCGTCTACCCAGTGTAAACACAGCACAGAAAAGCAGTAGCGTCAACGGGATGTACAACCTGATCCTGGTGCGCCACGGGCGTTCGGAGTGGAATGAGCTCAACCTCTTCACCGGCTGGCATGACTGCCCGTTGATGGAGGCCGGACGACAGGAGGCCCGCGACGCCGTGCCGCTGCTGGCCGAGGCAGACCTGCTGCCGGACATACTCCACACGTCGCTGCTGCAAAGGGCCATCGAGACCGCCGAGATCATCCTCGCCGGACTCGACCGCCGCTGGATCCCCGTGCGAAGGCACTGGCGGCTCAACGAACGCCACTACGGCAACCTCACCGGCCTCGACAAGGCCCAGGTCGGCGAGATCCACGGTGCCGAACAACTCCGGCAGTGGCGACGCAGCTACAACACGCCGCCACCGCCGATCAGCGCAGACAACGAGTTCAACCCGGCGAAGTCCGCCGCCTACGCCGATCTCGCCCCGGAACTGATGCCCGACACCGAATGCCTCGCAGACGTGGTGGACCGGCTGCTGCCCTACTGGTACGACTCGCTGGTGCCCGACCTGCGCACCGGGCGCACGGTGATGGTCGCCGCCCACGGCAACTCACTGCGGGCCCTCGTCAAACACCTCGACAACATCGGCGACGACGAGATCATCGAACTCAACATCCCCACCGGCGTCCCACTGCACTACGCCATCGGCGCAGACATGCGCCCCGTCGACCAAGCCCACCCCCTCGACCGAGCCCTCACCGCCGAATGAACAGCAGCAGCCGGTTCTGGCGGCGCCCCTTTACACCACCAGAACCAGCCAACCCAACGAATCAGGCGACAACCGTGGTCTCTGCGCCGTAGCCGGAGGTGCCGTGTTCGGCGACGTCGAGACCCTCGAACTCCTCATCAGCGTCGACACGCAGACCCAGAGTCTTCTTCAAGGTGTAGAAGAGGATGTAGCAGGTCACTCCGACCCAGGCGGCAACGATGAGGACCATCACCGCTTGCATCAACAACTGTTCGACACCGCCGCCGTAGAACAGACCTGCGTTCTCGCGGCCCAGGAAGGCATCGTCGTAGCGGGCGAACAGACCGATCGACAGCGTGCCCCAGATGCCGCACACGCCATGCACGGCGATGGCGCCCACCGGGTCGTCGATGCGGATCCGGTCGAAGGCGAGCACTGCGAACACGACGATCAGACCACCGCTGAAGCCGATCACCAGAGCAGCCCAGGGCTCCACCGCGCCGACCGGGGCGGTGATTGAGACCAGCCCGGCGAGGGCTCCGTTGCCGGCGATCGCGACATCGGGCGTGCCGGTGATCTTCCAGATGACCGCGGTCGCAGCGACCACGCCAGCTGAGGCAGCAATCAGCGTGTTCATCGCCAGGAACGGCACAAGATTGTCGGCAGCCAACTCAGATCCGGCGTTGAAACCGAACCAGCCGAACCACAGGATGAAAACACCGATCACCGCGTAACCGATGTTGTGGCCCGGGATCGCCCGGGAGGAGCCGTCGGGGCCATACTTGCCGACACGCGGGCCGAGCATCGCCGCGCCGACCAAGGCCGCCACTCCGCCGGTCAAGTGAACGATCGTCGAGCCTGCGAAGTCGGAGTAGACGGCGTCGCCGATGCTCATCTGGGCGATCAGCCCCCCGCCCCAGGTCCAGTGGACCACGACCGGGTAGATGACTGCGGTCATCGCTGCCGAGAACAGCAGATAGGTCACGAACTTGGTTCGCTCCGCCATGGCCCCAGAGGCGATCGTCACTGCCGTTGCGGCGAACACGACCTGGAAGAAGAAGCTGGCTGCGGGGGTGACGTTGTCGGTGAGGCCGCCGCCCTCATTCAGCACGGAGGGGTCGGCGCTCTCCTTGAAGAAGAAGTCGCCGAGCCCGCCCCACCAGTCGCCGCCGTCGCCGAACGCGATCGAGTAGCCGACGATGAAGAACGCCACAGTGCCGACCGCCATGTCGGCGAGGTTCTTGGCCATGATGTTGGCCAGGTTCTTGGCTCGGGTGAGGCCCGCTTCCACGAAGGCGAAGCCGGCCTGCATCAAGAACACCAAACACCCGGCGATCACCAGCCAGAGGTTGTCCATCACCTGTTGGACCGCGGCCGCAGCCGCGTCGGAGTCCTGCGCCGAGGCCGGGCCGGTCCACAGCAGCGCCATGGCTCCGGCGCCAGCTATCAACATCGTTCGCTTCACTGTCTTGTTCATGATCTTGTGCATGATCTTGTGCATGGTTGGTGTCCCCTTGTCTGTTGTGTGTGCTTGCCGCCCGTGCGGGAAGCTAGGAGCGGCTGGTTTCAGCACTGTTACGCCGGCGTGAAGAACTCCGACTCTCACTGTGCGCGCCCGTTGCCCACCGGGGCGCTTCGGGGATGTATCGTCGCGGCAACATGAAACCGCGCCCCAAGCCCCATCAACTCGTTATCGGCCTCGGTCTGGCGATCGCGCTCTTCACGCTCGTGTCAGGCATCGTGCCGAGCTACACCAACTGGCACGACGACTCCTCGGTGCAACGGGAGGTCTTCGGCAACGTCCCGACCGCTCTGAAGCTCAGCTTCTACTCGATCATCCCGATCCTGCTGGTCTACGGCGCCTACATGTTCGCCATGCGGGTGCGCAACTGGGAGCGCGGCCGGCCCGACAACCGCCGCACGACCCTCAAGAACGCGCCGAGGCGCATGGCCGACTTCCGGTCGGGCGTCTACATGCAGACGCTGTTGCGAGAGCCCGGCGCCGGAATCATGCACTCGATGATCTACTTCGGGTTCCTAGTGCTACTCGGTGTCACCACCGTGCTTGAGATCAACCATCAGGTTCCTGAGAGCGTGAAGTTCCTCCACGGCGACGTCTACCGGGCCTACTCCTTCGTCGGCGACGCTGCCGGCGCGATATTCCTGATCGGTATCGGCTGGGCGATCCTGCGGCGCTACGGCCCGTGGAACTGGCGCCCCTACCGCATCCGCATCAAGAGCAAACCTGAGCACATGGTGATCCTCGGAGTGTTCGCGGCGATCGGGATCACCGGTTTCGGCGCCGAGATGTACCGCATCGCGCTCGACGGCACCCCCGACTTCGAGAAATGGAGTTTCATCGGCTACCCGCTGGCAACGCTGGTCGAGGACAACAGCAACATCGCCAGCTGGCATCAGGTCTGGTGGATCGCCCATGTGCTGAGCTTCATCGCCTTTTTGGTGATCCTTCCCACCACGATGCTGCGGCACATGTTCACGTCGCCGCTCAACATGTACCTCAGCGACAAGGACCGGCCCAAAGGCGCGATGAAGGCGATGCCCAACCTGGTGGAGGGCGACACCGAACTGGATACTTTCGGTGCTTCGGTCATTGAGGACTTCACCTGGAAGCAGCTTCTCGACACTGATGCGTGCACCATGTGCGGCCGCTGCACCTCGGTGTGTCCGGCCCACGCCACCGGCAAGCCGCTCGATCCCCGCGAGATCGTCTTGAAGACGGGCGAGGTCATGGCCCGCACCGGCAGCCCAGAAGTCTCGCCTCCCATCGGGGTCGACAACGACATAACCGTGCCCGCCAACTGGATGTTCGACCGCATCACCAACGACGAACTCTGGAGCTGCACGTCCTGCAAAGCCTGCGACGAGATCTGCCCGGTCAACATCGAGATCCTCGACAAGATCCTCGACATGAGACGCTACCTGACGCTGATGGACTCCGACTTCCCCTCCGAGCTCGGCCAGGCTTTCCGGTCGATGGAGAACTCGGCGAACCCTTGGGGGATGAGCCAGAGCGAGCGTGCCGACTGGGGTCGCAATCTGGAGGGCCTCAAGGTCATATCGGGCGATGATCCGCTGACCGCCGAGTACCTCTACTGGGTCGGCTGCGCTGGCTCTTTCGACGACAAGAACAAGAAGGTCACCCAGGCGATGGCGCAGCTCATGCAGCGTGCCGACGTCGACTTCGCGATCCTCGGCCCGGCGGAGAACTGCACCGGAGACTCGGCCCGCCGTTCAGGCAACGAGTACCTCTTCCAGATGCTGGCGAGCCAGAACATCGAGACTCTCAACGCGATGGGCGTGAAGAAGATCATCACCCAGTGCCCCCACTGCTTCAACACGCTCGCCAACGAGTATCCCCAGCTCGGCGGCCACTACGAGGTCGTGCATCACAGCCAGTTCCTTGAATGGCTCGTGGAGCAGGGACGGCTCAACCTCAACGAGGCGAGGCTCGAAGAACGGGTCGTCTACCACGACTCGTGCTATCTCGGCCGCCACAACGACGTCTACATGGCACCTCGCAACGTGCTCGGAAAGCTCGGCGGGATCGAGGTCGTCGAGGCGCAGCGCAACGGGACCAAGGGGATGTGCTGTGGTGCCGGTGGCGCCCGGATGTGGATGGAGGAGACGATCGGCGAGAAGGTCAACGACGTGCGGGCCCAGGAGCTGGTCGACACCGGCGCCAGCCGCGTTGCCACGGCCTGCCCGTTCTGCTACATCATGATGGACGACGGAGTGAAGGCTGTCGGCAAGGAACCCGAAGAGGTGCGGGTCGCCGACATCGCCATTCATATTTTGGAAGCCATAGAAACCGGCGAGCAGTAACGTGACGGGCGTGAAGCCCACGGTGCTGGTTATCGACAACTACGACTCCTTCGTCTACATCCTGGTGCAGTACCTCGGAGAACTCGGAGCCGACCCCGTGGTGCGCCGCCACGATGCCATCGACATGGACGGCATCCGCGAGATGGACCCCGACGGGATCCTGATCTCGCCGGGCCCGGGGACCCCCGACGATTCAGGGATCTCGATGGACGTGCTCACCGAACTCCAAGGCTCTCCGCCGGTGGTCGGGGTGTGTCTGGGCATGCAGTGTCTGGGGCAGGTCTTCGGCGGCAGGGTTGTGCGTGCGCCTCAGGTCATGCACGGCAAGACCTCGTTCATTCGCCACAAGAACTCGGGGCTGTTCGAGGGACTGCCGAACCCGCTCGAGGCGACCCGCTACCACTCGCTGATCGTCGAGCGGGACTCGCTGCCCGATTCCCTGGAGGTCACCGCCGAGACCGACGACGGTCTGGTGATGGGTCTGCGGCACCGCCGACTCGACATCGAGGGCGTGCAGTTCCACCCCGAGTCGGTGTTGACCAACGCCGGTCACGACCTCCTGAGGAACTACCTAGACCGCTTGGCGCCCTGAGCCGCTTGGCAGCAGGGTCAGCCGTCGTCCGCTTCGGGAGGCGCGACAGTGGTGGGTGGTGTTGTCGTGGTGGTTGGTGGTGTGGTGGTGGTCGTGGTGGTGGTCGTGGTGGTCGTGGTAGTAGTCGTGATCGATTCACCGACTTCGATCACGACTACGCTGTCAAGTTCGACTTCGGTGAAGGGCTCCGGGTCTTGGGCGATGACCCGACCCACCGAAGCGTCGCCGACCGGAACCGGAACCAGGACGGTCTCCACTTCGAGTCGGACCTGGCGGAGTGTCTGCTCGGCGCTGTCGGCGAACAGGTCGACCACGCTCGGCACCCGCACCATCGGGAAGCCGGTAGAGACGACAATGGTGACCCAGGCGCCCTTGTCAACCAAGTTGCCGGCTTCTGGATCGGTGCGGATAACCAGTCCCTCCTCGATCGTCTCCGAGGGTTCTTCAACATTTTCTTCGGTGACGTTGAACTCAGCGGCCAGCAGTGCTTGGAGCGCCGCATTGAGCGAGGCGCGCTCAAGGTCGGGCACGGGGACCTTCTCCGGTCCCGTGGAGACCGTGATGAGCACCGTCGCACCCGCTGCCAGTTCCGCCCCCGGAGCCGGGGACTGGGTCACGACCTCTCCGAATTCCCGAACGTTTGAGACAGTGTCGACACTGACGCTGTAACCGACCGATTCAAGCGCGTCGAAGGCCTCGGCCTGCACCATGCCGATGACGTTGGGAACCTGATCGGGCACGCCCGCGCTCACATACAATATGACTTCGGACCGCGGTGCCACCTTCTGGCCGGCCACGGGGGTCTGCTGGACGATCTGACCCGGCGGGACGGTCTCGTTGTCGCGCCGCTCCAAGGTCACGTCAAGGCCGAGTCCGAGGAGTTCCCGCTCAGCATCGGACGCGCTTTCGCCGACGACTGAGGGCAACGCAATCAATTCGCTTGTGTCGCTGGGCACTGCAGCGCCGTCGTTGCGGACCTGCTCGACGAAGGCGACAACCAGGTAGCCCAGCACCAGGATCAAGGCGCTGAGTCCGACGAGGAGCCCTGTCGTGCGCTTCCATTCGTCGCCGCGCGACAGCGGCGGAGGCTCGCTGTAGTAGCCGTCATGACCGTATCCGGCGCGCGGGTGCGGGTCCGTCGGCGTCGAGGTCTGCTGCACCGGCACCGGAGCGCGGGACCCGGGCACCGGCGGCCGCTGAACTCTCGGCGGGGACCCCGGCGGGCGGGCGCCGGGCGGGCGAGGCTCGGGCGGACGGGTGCCGGGCGGACGGGCACCGGGCGGACGGGGCTCAGCGGGCGGATGCCCGGGCGAACCCGGCTGAGGTCGTGACCGGGGCCCCGGCGCAGCGCCTGCGCCGGGGAGCTCTGTGGTGCCGCCCAGATATCGGCGCAGGTCGGCCCGCAAGTCCTCGGCCGTGGGATAACGGTTCAAGGGGTTCTTGGCCAGCAGCTTCATGGTGATGGCGTTGAGCGCTGAGGAGACCGGAACTCCACGCTCAGTCAAGGACTGAGGCTTCTCTTGAACGTGCTTGTAGGCGACCGCTATCGGAGTCTCGGCCGCAAACGGCGGCGCTCCAGCAAGCATCTCGTAGAGCACGACTCCCAGTGAGTAGAGGTCGCTGCGACCGTCGACCGGCTTCCCCTGCGCCTGCTCGGGGGAGAAGTAGGTGGCCGTGCCCATCACCGATCCGTGCTGGGTCAGCCCCGCGTCGGTCCGGCCAGCCAAGGCGGTGGCGATCCCGAAGTCAGCGACCTTCACAACCCCGCTGTCGGAGATCAAGATGTTGCCCAGCTTGACGTCGCGGTGGACGAGACCCGCTTGATGCGCAGTCGAGAGCGCCGCCGCGACGTCATTCGCGATCTCGGCGGCACGCTGCGGCGGGACAGGCCCCGAGGCGCGCACCACATCAGCCATGGCCCGTCCTGCGACGTGCTCCATCACGATGTAGTAGGTGCCGCGCTCCTGACCCCAGTCGTAGATCCCCACGATGTTGGGATGGTTGAGGTTGGCGGCCGCCTGAGCCTCGCGTCGGAACCGCTCAACGAAGTTCGGGTCGTTGGCGAACTCGGGGAACAGCACCTTCAGGGCTACCTCGCGGTTCAACAGCTCGTCGCGTGCGAGATAGACGTCGGCCATTCCACCGCGCGCGATATGGCGCAGCAGTTCGTAACGGCCATTGAAGACCGTTGGCCTACCATCCGACATAGCCCCAGAGTCTACCTGAGCAGTGCCGTTGACCGTTGCACAGTCATGCGCCGTCGTTCGGCGCCAGTTGCTGTTGCGACTCGGCATGGAAGGCTGCTTGGATCACGGCTTGGGCGATCGGCGCGGCGACGCGGCCTCCCGTCTGTTCGTCGGCACCGGGTTGCGCCTCGACAATGACCGCGACCGCCAGCGTCGCCGCGTCGCCGGGGCGGCCCGCGAAGCCGACCACCCAAGCGTGGGAGTTCGGCGGGTCGGTGCCGAGCTGCGCCGTGCCCGTCTTGCCTCCCACGACCAGGCCCGGCACCGCCATGCTCCGTGCGGTGCCGTCGGCGACCACATGCAGCATCGCCTCACGCAGCACCTCCGCGACCTGGGGCGAGGCGGCGATCCGCCAGACTTCGGGTTCGGTGGTCTCGTAGTTGGTCCCGTCGGCAGCTGTGACCTCCGCGACGACGTGAGGGACCATGAGCACGCCCTGGTTGGCGACGGCTGCGGCCACCAGCGCCATCTGCAACGGCGTGGAAGCCACGTCGTTCTGGCCTATCGCGGTCTGGGCCAGGATCGCAGAGCCTTCATGTATCGGCGTCTCTCCGTTCGGCAGAGCTCCTGAAGCCGCGTCACGGCCTCGGTAGTACTCGACATCGGCGAGGAACTTTCCGTAGTCGGTCGGGAACCGTGAAGCCACCGCCCCGGGCACGTCGAAGGGGACCGTGTCGTTGAAGCCGAAGTTCTCGGCGGTTCTGACCATCACCTGCGGGCCGATCCACTCCGCGCCCATCTCCGCGAAGGCGGTGTTGCACGAGACCCGCAGCACCTCCCGCAGGTCGCCGCCGCATTGCGAGTCCGCGAAGTTCCTTATCGGAGAGCCCGAGGGCAGAGGTTGGTACTCCTCGCTCTCACCGAAGACGGGCGTCGACGGCGAGACCGAGCCGCTCTCGACGCCAGCCGCGGCGGTGATGATCTTGAACGTCGAGCCGGGAAAGAAGACCTCGCGGAACGACTTGGCCAGAAGCGGCTGGTCGGGATCGTTCGACAAATCCTCGTATGCAGCATTGACGGCCGGTCCGTCGAGCCCGCTCAACAGATTCGGGTCGAAGCTGGGATAGGTCCACATGGCCACGATCTCGCCGGTCGAGGGGTCGAGGGCAACCACCGACCCGCGGCGCTGCCCCAGCGCGGCCGCTGCCGCCCGTTGCACATCGTCACGCAGAGTCAGCAGCAGATTTCCGGTGCTGTCGCGGTCACCGAACAAGTCGGCAGGCGACTGGAACTGCTGGCTGAACCGTTCCCCTGCCAGTTCATCATTGAACGATCGTTCCAAGCCGAACGATCCCTGGTTGAACGACTGGAATCCCACGATGTGGGCGAAGCGCTCCCCGGTCGGGTAGCGGCGCAAGTAGTCGATGTCGGAATCAGGCGCGGTGGCGACCGAGCGGGCCAACACGACACCGTCCGCCGAGAGGATCTCCCCTCTGGGGCGACCGAACTCCCTCAACAGCGGTCGCACGTTGAGCGGGTCGGTGCGCAGTTCCTGTGAGTTCAGCAACTGCACCCGGTTGAGCTGCGCGAAGAGAAGCACATACAGCACCAGCACGCCGATGCCAAGCTGGCGTATCCGGCGGTTCATCGGGCGGTCGCGGGTGGGCTCGCGCGCTGTTCGTGCGACAGGCGGACCAGCAGGGCCAGCACTATGTAGTTGGTGACCAGGGCCGAGCCGCCGTAGCTGACGAACGGCAGGGTGATCCCGGTGAGCGGCACCAACCGGATCACTCCGCCGATGATGATGAACGCCTGCAGCCCGATCAGTGTGGTGAGACCGACCGCCAGCAGCTTCTCGAACGGTCGGGTCGCGCGAATGGCGATCCGCAGACCCGAACCGACTATCACCACAAAAGCCATGAGGATTGCCGTGGCCCCCGCCAATCCCAGTTCCTCCCCGATCGCCGAGAAGATGAAGTCCGATTCGGCGATCGGCACCCGGTCGGGGTCGCCGCGGCCCAGCCCAGTGCCGGTCAGTCCCCCTTCGGCCAGTGAGAACGAGGCCTGCGCTATCTGGTAGCCGCCTCCCTCGAAGTCCGCGAAGGGGTCGAGCCAGGCGTCGAAACGCGACTGCACATGTTCGAACAGCCGCCACGACACGACCGCGCCGCCGACGAACAGCAACAGGCCCAGTGCCAAAAAAGACCACCGTTCGGTCGCCACCCACATCAACACCACGAACAACGCGAAGAACAGCAGCGACGAACCGAGGTCACGCTCGAACACCATGATCCCGACCGACGCCACCCAGGCGGCCGCTATCGGCGCCAGGTCGCGCAGTTCGATCCGATTACGGATCAGTTCCCGGGACTCCACGAGGTAACCGGCGAAGAATATCGCCAAGGCGATCTTGGCGAACTCTCCCGGCTGGAAGTTGACCGGGCCGAGACTGACCCAGATTCGGGCGCCGCGGATGTCGACGCCGATCCTGGGCACGAGCGGCAGAGCCAGCAGCACTATCCCGGCGAGCCCCAACAGGTAGCGGTAACCCGCCAATTCGCGGGCTCTGGGGACCAGCACAAGGGTCATCACAAAGGCCGCGACCCCGACACCGGTCCACAACGACTGCAGGCCTGCGAGATCGCCGCCGCCCTCCACATCGGAGCCGAGGCGGGCGATCATCACATAGCCGATCCCGTTGAGCAGCAGCGCTGTGGGCACCAGCACGGGATCGGCGGCGAAGGCCAGCCTACGAACCGCAATATGGATGAAGAAGAACAGCCCCAAGGTGCCTGCCACCAACGGCCTGATGTCGGCCGGGAGCTCCGCGTTGCGACCGAGATTGGCGAGTCCGTAGGCCGAGACCACGACGACCGAGACCATCACCACCAGGCCAAGTTCGACCCGGCGGGGCCGAAGGCTGCTCTCAGTTCTTTGAGGGCTGCTCGCGGCGGGAGGCTGCGGCGGCAGTCCAGCCGCGGTCACAGGACCGCTGACAGCACAAGCATCAAGAGCATCGCGAACAGCAACACGATGAACGCCAGGGCCGCGAACCAACTGGGTGGCCAGGTTCTGAGCCAGCTCCAGTCAACGAAGGACCGCCACGACAGCGAGTCGAGTTCGGTCGATGCGGGCTCCGCGGGCTCTGCTGCCGTGTCCGGCTCGGTCGCCCTGCCCTGCTTGGTCGTCCCGTCTGGCTCGGTCGCCCTGTCTGGCTCGGTCGCCCTGTCTGGCTCGGTCGTCCTGTCTGGCTCGGTCGTCCTGCCCTGCTTGGTCGTCCTGTCTGGCTCGGTCGCCCTGCCCTGCTCTGCGCCATTGCCGGTTGCGTCGGCTGAGGCGGGCACGGTTCCATTGCCGGTTGCGTCGGTTGAGGCGGGCACGGTCTCGGCTTGGTGGTTTGCGACGACCCGATCAGCGGG
>Ga0209022_1003384_pt1 | contig 11359 bp, 9 predicted proteins | sample PinacodermPK_FD_187300 | JGI IMG/M metagenome (GOLD analysis project Ga0209022, IMG submission 187300) | Host-associated microbial community of the marine sponge Aplysina aerophoba from Gulf of Piran - sponge pinacoderm, lysed by proteinase... | ecosystem: Host-associated > Porifera > Sponge >...
CGTATGTGGACGCCCCGAAGTGGGCAAGCGCGGATTCGGAACCGAGTCGGTGGCAGTCTGGTCAGGTACTGTCGTATGTCCGGCCTCTTGATGCAGCCCTTTATTGGCCGCGGGCCCGTATGGTGTTCGTGAGATCGGATCCAAATCGCACTTGCGGGCTCTCAGGCCCTCCGTCTTGCACTGGTTTTTCCGACCCCGTCTTGCTGACTGTTTGCCCTTACCCGTTTCTCGCGTCCTGTTGCCAAATCTCCCGGCAGCGAACTTTGCTTTCGCTTCTCCTTTCGCCGCCCGCTCAGGCGGCAGCACGAACTCGGTAAGCCTCCTTCCTTGTGGTCAGCGCCCAGACTCTCCGCGCCGTCCTGTTGGCGAGCGCCACCGCGACCACCTTCTTCGGCTTGCGCGCCAACATCCCGGCCAGCCACGGATCCGTGATCTCGGCGCGCCGGCTCGCGTGCTGAACGACCGCCATGGCTCCCGTGACCAGGAGCCGTCTGAGGTCTCGCTGCCCCATCTTCGATATCCTGCCCAGCCTCGGCTTGCCGCCGGTGGTGTGCTGCCGCGGCACGAGACCGAGCCAAGCCGAGAAGTCGCGACCGCGCCGGAAGCTCTCCATCGGCGGTGCGAAGGCTTGGATGGCCATCGCGGTGACCGGTCCCACTCCGGGGATCGTCATCAGCCGCACCGTCTCTTCGCACTCCCGGGCGCTCGTCCGGAGTTCGCGGTCGAGCCCATCGATCTTCTCATCAAGCTCTTCGATCCGCCCGAGCAGCAGCCAGCCCAGCTCGACGACAGCCTCCGGCAGGCCACAGTCCCCGTCTTCGAGCACCGCGGCCAACTGCCCGATTCGCGCCCTGCCCTGCGGAGCCACAACGCCGTACTCGGCCAAGTGGCCCCGAAGCGCGTTGATCGTCTGCGTGCGCTGGCGCACCAGCAGGTCACGGGTGCGAAACAGCATCCCCCGCGCCTGCTGCGCCTCGGTCTTGACTGCCACGAAGTGCATGGTCGGACGGTCGGCCGCTTCCGTGATCGCCTCCGCGTCCGCCTCGTCGTTCTTGTGCCTCTTGACGAAGGGCTTCACGTAGATCGGTGGGACCAGCTTCACCTCGTGGCCGAGCGCCATGATCTCCCGGCCCCAGTAGTGGGCGCTGGCACACGCCTCCATCGCCACCGTACACCCCGGTTGCGAGGCGAGAAAGTTCAGCAGCTTCCCGCGGCTCAGCTTCCTGCGGTAGGCCACGGACCCGTCCGCCCTCGCCCCGTGCACCTGAAAGCTCCGCTTTGCCAGATCGATCCCGATGATGGTAACCTCTTCCATGTGGATGCCTCCTCCCTCAGATGGTCGACTCAGTCGCTTCAGTACCATCTTGGCACATTGCGATGCCGCCGGGAGGGGGCGTCCACTCCATCGCACTTGGACGGCGCATCCGCCGCGGGAATACTCCTGCCCGGCCTTCCCGACGCCCAGCCCGGCGGGGAGCGTTCACGGATGATCGAGCCGGGCAAGAACAGGCACCGCAACGGAGGCATCGCGAGGGGCGCTGCGAGACACGTCGCTCGACGAAAAACGGGCATCCGCTTGACATGGATACTCCCGGTCCATCATTCCCGTGCGGGAAGGCCGCTGAAGCCATTCGACTTCGGTTCCAAGCTCGGGCGGCACGGGGGCGTTGAATGCGGCCCCGACCATCGGGGCCGTACTGGGCGATGCCCGGCAGTGCGACGGACTGCTTACCCGCCGGGTGATCCGCCATCAGGCCTTACGCTACTCGGCCACCGAAGACCGGAGCATGTTAGTTTCACGACACCTGCCGCAGTGATTCGAACCTTGCCGGGGCCACGGAGACTCGATGTCACAGAAGGGACGCGAGCGCTCTCCAGAGGAGGACGCAAATCGCTTTGTCGACCTCGTGAACGGCGGCGGGTTCTGGCGGTCCGTCGATCTGCGCGTCTGTGCCATCCGTAGCGGTCGCCGTTGGATGAACCTCATTACCCGTGGCTTTCTGGACCATCGTTCCCCTCGGTCGGTTCCACGCTTTTCACCAGTCGAACGGCGCCAATTCCGCGCGTGGCAGGTCGTTCGTCCGGTTCCCGACCTCCCCGCAATCGTCCGCGGCATCACCAATGGAATGATGAAGCTGCGACCGCGGTACGTCAGGTACGTCGGCCAGTCGGGTCAGTCCGAGACCGACATCGGATACAGCTTCAATGAGTTGGGCGGCTCGTACCGGACTGCTGCGTACGACCTGTGGAGCTGTCACTCACTCGTCGGCTATGGTTCCAAGATCTTCGATGTCGTGAGACAAGCGGGTCACGATCCGTTCGAGCTGGACGGCATGATCCGTAGCGGGCCGAACGCCTACGATGGCCTGCCCGACCTGGTGCGTAGATTCTGCGCACGGCCCCGAGGCCTGAAGATCCACGGCACAATGTCCGTCGTCGAGCTGATCGCCCCCCTCGCCGTGCGCTTTGATCCCGAGAGGGTATCCTCGTCGGCGGATCGGGTGACCGTCACCGTGCGGGCTGCCGCGGATGCCTTTGTAGCGAATGCGGACTTCATCTGGACGGCAGGCAGAACCACCGGAGAGCCGGTCCGCCATGGAGCGGCCAAGCTCGCCGAGCACGAATGGGCGCACGACGGGGGTGCTCTCCGCTCGGAAGTGGACATCCCGGTTCAGGACGGTGATTCCACCGCCACAGCGTTCGTCGTCATCGGCGACCGATGCGTAGACCGCATGTCCGTGCCGTTGGCATCTACCGTCTCCAGTATCCGAATCAAGGCTCAAGACGCTCTCGACCCAGGCCTTGAACGCTTCATCAAGTGGCTTCGGCCCGTTGGGAAGGCCAAGTCGCAGCAGTTCGAGGCCGCTGTGGGATTGCTTTTCTTCTTCCTCGGCTTCCACGTGCACCCACTTTCGGGTCACACGAGACGGGGAGACACGGTCGACCACCTTGCTCACGCCCCCGGATCATCCGTCTTGCTCGCGGTCGAGTGTACGGTCGGGTCGCTCGACTCAGGCGGTAAGGTGGGCAAGCTCATCGCTCGGTCGGAGGACCTGCGTGGCCGACTTTCCGACACCGAAGTGATCGCGGTCCTCGCGACGGCTAGACAGCGTGAGGCGCTATCCAAGGCCGAGGTGGAGAAGGCCGAGCGTGACGATGTTGTCCTTCTCGCTCACGAGGAACTTCAGGACCTCTGGAGCGCGGCGCAGACCGGAGAGACCAGTGTCCAAGCCCTCCACCGATTCAGGCAGCAGCTCTCCCAAGTCCGACTTCGGCGGACCAAGGGATCATTCGGGTGATTCATCGCGAGGCGCTCTTCACTGTGACGGTGCCTCGCAGCTGCGGCGGTCTCCATGGATCGGCGGCGAAACCCAGACGGACGGGTTGCGTAGTAGCAGGCGAGGATCGTGGTGTCGGGGGCCAAGGTCGCCGTGGTGGCCGAGGCCATCGACTCCGCGTTCGCGCGCGAGGGGGAGGACTCGGCGCGAGCCGTTTAGGCAACGGTGGAACAAGCCGGAGGAGGATCGGTTGATCCGCCGTGTCGCACAACGGCGTCTGGACGGCCTTCCCGCAGGGATGATTGGCTCGGGAGCGACCCTTGGAAGGCAAGGGGCGAGGGTGTGAAAACACTCTCGGCGCTATGCCGCACCGAGCCCTCGGCGAGGGGGGTCGCTCCCGCCACGGCCGGTGCGGCCCGTCCGGCAACGGGCGGGCGGGCCGCGTGGCCGCAGGACGTTGCGGGCGGGGCGGATACGCGCCCGCCGCCATGTGACTCGGCGGACCGCAGAATTGTGAAACGACCCCCCGCGTCGTTTTCACGCTCCAGTGCGGCCTAAGTCGAAGCAGTCGGGCACCGTCCAACCCGACTCCGGCGAACTGCCGCCCTCCCGGCCCTGCCACCGTGCTTGGCTCGCAACCCAGCCGGCTGCCGAGTCCGCTTCGAGGACGAAACAGCGCTTCGTGGCACTCGGACGGCGGCGGGCAAGCCGAAGTGTCGCCACGGCTGGTCGGCCAATCGGTCGCACGATCCACGGCAAATGCTACGGCGTCGGTGGGGATCAAGTTCCAACAGGTTGGTCGAGCCGCTTCCGAACCCGTCCGCCACAGCCGGGTTTCGGCGAACCCGGCCCTCCAAGCCTACGAAGTGGCTGGCCCCAACGACCCGGACCTTGCGTTCGGGTACCGTCCGCCCGGTGTCGTCGTCGGCCGCTTCGAGGGCGTCCGCCAGGGCTGCCTATCGACCGCTAGCTGCTAATTGGTTCCATCGGTCGTGATGCAACCGCAAAGAAGCCAGCGGCAGGTGGAAGCCGCCGCCATGGAGCGCGGATGCCCGGAGTGACCCCCGGCGCCCGCTCTAGCGTGTGTCTGCGCGGATGGCTGCGAGCGGCTTCTCGGATAAGACGGGTGGTTCGGCGTGGGATCCCTATGATGATCGTGCCAGAGAGCGACCGTGCGAGCCCTTCCAAGTCGGCGTGATCGTTGTTGCGTTCTCGCGGATGTAACGGAGCACAGCCATGGTTACCAGCCACCGCTTGACGAGTGGGGTGTCATCGGCGGCGAACCACCCATCCCACTTCGCTTGCGGGCGATTGCGAACATCCATGGCCCGAAGATCTGCCCAAGCGACATCGCTCGAAGGCAACCGGGCCGCGAGAAGCGGGGCGTAGCCGCGGTTGCAGAAGTGGATGTCCAAGGCTTCAACATCTTTCCGGCACTCGCCTTCGGTTTCGGGCAGGGCAAGCCCACCTGGGTTGCGGCGGGCCACTTCCAGTACCGGATCCCCCTGGGTATTCGAGCGCAACTCGTTCTGGATCAACCCGGTCGCCGCGTTCGGTCCCGGACTGCCGAGCCAGGACGGCACAGAGTTCGTGTTCAACGCGTCCTACGGCGTCCACATGCAAACTGCGGGGCGGCTGCGGCGATGGCTCGGTCCACGTCTATGTTGTTCACCAGGGGGTCGATCTTTCCCAGCGCGACCGGCTGATCGTCGGGCTCAGCCTTGGGAGATGAGGCACTGCATCTCACCCATCCGCGCCGACAACGCAGCAATCATCATGGCTAGCGGTGGCGCCCTGACCCGAGGGTTGACAGTTGTCAAGCGACCACTGAGCGTATTGCGATGAACGTTGGCCTCAAGCCGGAATCGGCCTCGGCCTCGGGGGCGCAAATGCAATCTTCGTGTCTCCCGATCGTTTCTGAAGAGAAGGATGGCGGCCAAGGGCTGGGTGTGACCCATCCACCCCGGGTATCGCTCGGCTCCCGAGAGAGAGGTGCCGGAGTCTGAAGGGGAGCCAACGGAGGCCGGGTCTTATGCGGAACCTTTTCGAGCGGCGCCTGCCGCAGGTGCTCGCGGTCTACGCTGGCGCTTCCTGGGCACTCGTCGAATGCACCGCGTTCATCGTTGCCGAGTTTCTCCTGTCGCCGTACTGGCCGAGAATCGTCATGTCGGCGCTGCTGCTTCTGTTTCCGAGTGCGGCGATGCTCGGGTGGTTCCACGGCCGGCCCGGCCGGGACGAGGTGCCGATGGCGGAGAAGATCTTGATTCCGGTGAACGTCGCGGTCGCGGCGGCGATCCTCATCCTCTTGTTCCGGGAGGTCGACCTCGGGGCGCGGACGACGACGGCCGCCTTCGAGGTGGAAGGAGCGACGGTGGAACGCACGGTGGCGAAGCCGGAGTACCGAAAACGGACGGCGCTGTCCCGCTTCGACGCCGGTCCGGGACTGGCGGAGGAGGAGCTCTGGCTCACCTACATGGCTCCGCTCGCGCTCGAGCTGGATCTGGCCGCGGACGACTTCTTCGAACCCGTCTCGCTCTCCGTGTTCAACGAGCGCCTTGCGGAGTACGGACTTCAGCGCGGGGGCGCCATCCCGCTGGCGCTAAGACGCGCGGTGGCGGAGCTCCTGCACGCGACGTTCCTCGTCAGCGGTACCGTTGATCGGGTGGAGGCCGGATTCAGGGTGACTCTGGCGCTCGACAACGCGGGCACCAGCGCCCGCGTCAGCGAGACCGTGCATGAGGGAGCCGACCTTCTGGCGCTAGTCGATGAGATGTCGGAAACGCTAGCCGAGGCACTCGACATTCCCGACCGGGACGGGATCGAAGATCTCCCGGTCCGTGATCGTCTGACCGAGGATGAGGGGGCCTTGGCGGCCTTCGGGAGGGCGTATGCGCAGCTTCTCTCCCATCCGGCGGACGTGGACGCCGCGCTGAACGGGCTGCGTGCCGCGACGGCGCTCGATCCGACGTTCGCCGTGGCTCAGTACGATCTGTCCGCGGTGTATGAGGGCAACAACCAGACGGAGGAAGCCGTCACGGCCCTTCGGGCCGCCCTGGACCACCTCTACCGGTTCCCGGAACGGCTGGGATTCCGTGCCAGGGCCGACTACTACTTTCTGACGGAGCAGCCGGATCAGGGATGGGCCGTCATTGAAATGTGGGTCGCGCTCCATCCCGAGGACCCGGCCGCACTCGAATACTACGCCCTCGGGCAGTCGATCCGGGGAGACTGGGAGGGTCTGATCCAGACGCTCCAGACGCGGTACCGGCTGAGTCCCGACAACCATGCGCTGCTCAACGAACTGGCGGAGGCTTACGAGAACCTCGGTGACGACGATCAGGCACTGGCCGCCCTCGAACAGTACGCGAGGCGCATTCCGGCGGACTACACCGGGCACCGGGATCTGGCGCGAATCCACAGGAGGCTCGGGGCGTACGGTGTCGCACGCGAGCATCTCGAGCGGGCGATCATCGTCGATCCCCTCAACCCGGAGCCGGTCGCCGAACTCGCTTCGCTGGACCTCCACGCAGGCCGCTTCGACGCCGCGCTGGCTGGATATGAGCGTGCATTGGAACTGGCTCGAACACCCCGGCAGAAAGCTTCGGTGCTGGACCAACTGAAAGAGTACTATAGGTTCCGGGGGCGGATGGAGGACGCGATCCGGACCGCCCGGGCATTGCCGGAAGAGGTGTCGGGGGTGTACACGCCGCTCGAGATCGCCGAATACCGGCTCGCGGACATCGGCATCTATCTTGAAGCCGAGCGGCAGGAGGACGCCGCCGCCCTGTTCGAGGCACTGCGGTCCCAGCTTGAGCTCGATGCGCCCGGGAACGACCCCTACTACGTCTCGCAGTGGAGGATCCGCATCGCTCTCGAAGCGGGGGAAACGGCGGTCGCCCGGGCTACCTACGGCGCCGCGTCGGATTGGATCGAGACGTGGGGCGCCGACCGGTTCCGCCCGTCGCTGATCGCCGCACTCGGACGGATCGAGGAGCTGGACGGCGACTACGTCGCGGCTGAGCGCCACTACCGGGATGCTCTGTCCCGGGATGACCGAACCCTCGAGTGGTATCGCTGGATCGGAGGCACGCTGCGAAAGGCGGACCGCCTGGCCGAGGCCGAGGCGGAGCTACGGGAGGCGCTCCGCCTCGTGCCTTCCGATCCGTACACCCATGTCGAGTTGGCCCGGGTGCTCGAAGCGAGCGGCGATACCGCAGGCGCCGTGGCGCACCTCGGGAGCGCGCTCTTGGCCTGGGAACCCGCGGACGAATCGTTCGCGCCCGCCCGCGAAGCGCGCGCGAAGCTCGCCGAACTCAAAGATTGATGCGCCTACGGGCGGAGCCGATTGGCCGGTCACGCCCGGTGCCGGAGCGCCGGTCTTATCGGTGTATGCGAGCGTTGGCCGCTCTACCGTTCGGCGGCAGCGTCGTCGAGCCCCGGCCCCCTGCGTCAACTACCAGCTGTAGGACAGCTTGGTGTAGTAGAACCCGCCGTTGAAGCCGAACGGGCTGTACTCGCCGTATCGCTGGCCGGAGTCGTCGGCTGCGCCGGGGAACTCGCCCGGATAGGCGGTCAGTGCGAACCGTCTGGGCCCAACTCGAAGTCGAGCAGACTGGCGTGCCGGATAGCGGGTCGTGACAGCGTGGCTGCTCCAGACCACCGGGATCGCGAACGACGACGGCGTGCTCGCGCGCGGTACGAGGATCGAGACCCCGGCGGGCACGATGGTTGCCGACGGCACGGCCCCTTACACGATCACCGCCGCGTCCTCGTCCGCCGAACTGGAGGGCCGGACGCGCATCCGCCCTCCGCCCACCACGATGCCTCAGGTGATGTACCTTAGCGGCGAGGAGTTGCTGGCCGCCTTGCGGGATGGGAGCATCGACGCCGTGGCCCGGGGCGAGATCGGGAACGGCGAGGAAGTGGGGGCATCCGGCTTCGTCGTGGGCCGCCGTGGATTCCGCGGCCGAATACGGCGGCTTCGCCCTCCATTCCGACAACGTGGAGATGCTGGCCTGTATCGACGAGAAGCGCGATTGGCTCACCGACGGCTGGCGGCTCGGCTATGCCGATTGGCGGGCGGATCCCGGTGTGTTCCTCGCGCGGGCTATGCTGTGAAACGGGGATGATGGCTGATCCGCGCGGCCTCGGTTTGTGATGGGCCGAAGGGTGCGATCGCGGCCATGCGATGGCTGCCGATAGGAGGGCTAAGCGAGCGGATCCGGCACCCCTAGGCGACCGTTTCCGGGCGGCGAGGGGGAGCATTTTGCGAGCGTCCGCGGGCTGGCGCTCGACCCGTATTGGGCCGGGAGCAGCGTACCCCCGTGGCCTCACTCCGTGCGTCCCCTGGGGAGGCTGATAGGGGGCGCCGGCCCCTCGATCGCGCAAGCGGTCCGCGTTCCCTTCCCCGGAGGTGTCTCGCGGAGGGGCCGACTCGCCTCAATCCTCCGCCAAGAGCCGGAGCTTCGCGATCCGCCAGGGCGGAAAGTCCCTGTCCAAGAGAAGGTACAGGGACCGGCCTCCGCCCAAGACCTTGGATCCGGTTGGAAGCGGGACATCCTCATAGAGCTTGGTTCCGGTGTGCCGGTCGTAGACCTCAAGCGACGTGTGCAGAACCCGGAAGGGAGGCAGTGGTCGTTCAGGGTCGAACCGGGCGCGCGTCAGGACCAGATGTCGACCGACCACGTCGATGCGGTCGATGATGTCGAAAGTCCCCAGAAACTCGCGCAGCGTAGTGCCGTAGGCCGCGGGGTTGGCGAACGCGCCCAACTCCAACACCTGAATGGGCCGGAACGAGTCGGAGGGGGTCCCAAGGGTGCCGACGGTCTCTCCCGCGCCGTCGATGATCGTGACGGGGTACTCCAGACCCGACATGACAAACGTCGAGTCGCCGCCGACCGCGATCGGAAAGCGCGCAAATGCGCCCCAATAGGGCCTCTCGGAGTCGGAGAACGGACGTTCGTAGCTGCTCCAGACCAGCTCCAATTCCGGCGCCGTCATCCGGGACAGGAGTGGAGGGCGGGCGAAGAGACGTTCTTCAGGGTCTCCCGTAATCATCCGCACGAGCAGGTCAGGTCCGAGCGCCCGAGCATCCAGGAGAGTCGCGGGAAACGTTGCGGAAGTATCGGGAGCCAAGGAACTGGTCAGGAAGGTCAACCGGGCCCGCCGCAAGTCCAGGACCACGATGTCCTCGGACGGCGTCTCGACCAGTGCGTTGATCTGCCGAAACTCGAAAGGACCGTCTCCAAATCTCCCGAAGGCAGCCTCCAGCCGCCCCTCCTCGTCGTAGCTTCGCACGCGGGGCAGGAACAGGTCGCCGATCACATACCCTCCGCCCCGCCGCTCGGTGAAGTCGCCGATTTCGGCAATCGAGTCGGCTGGGTCTTCACCGAGTTGCAGGACGGCCTCGACGGCGAACACCTCTTCGAGGGTCGCGGTCACGGGGGCGGCGACCGGATCCTCCGCCTCCGCGCAGGCACCGAGAAGCAGGACCGCCAGGCGTGCGGCGAGCGTGGATGCCCGGACCGATATGCCGCCGCCGGTAATTCCAGCCATACCTCTGCTCACGGCGAAAGAAATCACGGCCAACAGCAGATGTTCGCATTGGTCCAGCACGGCTCGGTCACGCAATCGTCGATAGGTGTCCAGAAACAGTACGGATCCGAATCGCAGTCGCGCGCGGCGGTGGCGGTGGCGCTGACCGGCCCCGCGCCGACCGTACTGTATCCAACCGCCAGCGCCAACGCGAGCAGCAACGCGGCACCGACACGGATGAGTTGTGTGATCCTCTCCATCTCGATCCTCCTTGGATCTAGGGTTCGCTGCGGATGACGCCACTGGTAAGAACCCCGCGCAGGGCTCCAACCTGGGCCTCGAAGCTCCAGCCGCACTCCGAGGCAGCGGTTCTCGAATCGGACATCAGGATCGTGCCGCTGTGGTCCACAAGAACCTTGGTGTCGGGCAGCAGCGGCCCCAGAACCGTATCGATCTCTTCTCGGGACGCCGCGGCGATGGTCGTACCGCGTAACGCTCGACTTGCGTAATCCGGCACTTCTCCCTCTCCAATCACCAACAGGTGGCGGCTCACCGAAGGGTCCGCCGCCAGCGCATTCCAGACCGCAAAACCGCTAGTCAGGCAGTTAGCGCATCGTTCCAAGTCGACGATCCAGAGTAGGCGGGCTTCGACGACATCACGATCATCATCGGGTATCCCGATGCTCTCGCGGAGGAAGTCCGAGGGCACGCGTCGGCCAACGAGGCGGTCCCGCACCGTGGATCGCTCTGCAAGCGCTGCCATGAACTGAAGGGTAGCTCGAAGCTCCCGATTGATCCCGATCGTCCTCCAGACCCACAGGGAACCCACCACGAGCAGGACGGCAACCACAAGGTCCCAAGCCCGCCTATTCCGCATCATGGAATCTCTCCTGAACCTGGATGCGTCATGCCTGCTCTCTTCACCCGGGTGCCCTCCGGGGGAAGGCGGCCGCTTGAGCAGCTCCTTCCGATGGGCATTCGACCGGACCGTCTTCCCGACGGCTTGGGACAAAGATGCGGAGCGCCGCGACCCGGCGTTAGCGGGAGATTCCCGCATTCTCTGACGGGAGAACTACTGATCCCCGGGACGGGAAAATCCCCGCAGAGCCTTCGGCGGTTCGTCGGCCGTCCCGCGCCTACTTCTGTTCGCTGCCGCGCAACAGCCCGCTTTCGAGAGCGAACCGCACGATGTCGGTGCGGCCGGTCAGGCCCAGCTTCCGTCGCGCCCGCGCCAGGTACCCCTCGACCGTCTTCGGACTCACGAACATCCTCTTGGCCGACTCGCTGGCGGTGAATCCGCGGGCAAACAGCTCGATCACCGTGCGTTCCCGCGCCGACAGGGTGTCGAGCCCGGGCGCCTCGCGGACGCGGCCGCGTCTCCTGAGAAGCGCGGCGGCGCGGCGCGGAAGGTAGGAATGCCCTCGGGCCAGGGCTTCGATCGCCACGATGAGATCCGTATCGGCCACCGACTTGTTGAGATAGCCCGCCGCCCCGGCATCGAGCGCCCGCGCAAGCTGATCCTCTTCATCGTGCACGGTCAGGACCAG
>Ga0209022_1003392_pt1 | contig 11339 bp, 10 predicted proteins | sample PinacodermPK_FD_187300 | JGI IMG/M metagenome (GOLD analysis project Ga0209022, IMG submission 187300) | Host-associated microbial community of the marine sponge Aplysina aerophoba from Gulf of Piran - sponge pinacoderm, lysed by proteinase... | ecosystem: Host-associated > Porifera > Sponge >...
GGCGTATGTCTGGGCCAGTCCCAGGGTCAGGCCGGGCGCCGCAAGCACTTCCCTGGCGGCATCGAGCCGGCTGGTGTCGTCCTGCCCCGACGAGAGCCCCATGCTCTCGGAGGTGTCCAGCAAAACCACCAGCGGACGCCGCAGCGACGTGTCTTCTTCCACCGTACGCGTCGGTCCCAGCAGGAACAGCAGCAGCAGGGCGTAGACCAGTCCCCGCAGCAGCGTCAGCAGCGAGGCCTTGCCGGGCCCCAGGCTCCGGTGCAGGAAGCGGAATTGGTAGACCAGGAAACCCGCCGCCGCCAGCGCCAGCACGGCCGCCAGCCACGCGGGAACTCCTCCGCCCAGAACGATGTCCGAAATTCCCGTCATTGGCTCCCTACTGTGTGAGGCGCCGGCGGATGAACGGCACGTGGATCAGGTCCTGCTTGTAGTTGCCGGTCATGGAATAGAGGATCAGGTTGACGCCGAGGTGAAACGCGTCGCGCCGCTGCTCCTCGCCGTTGGGAACGCACGGGTGGCTCCAGCGTCCCAGTCCGTCCCGCTCCCAGGCGCCCCCCAGATCGTTGTGGCAGTACACCACCGGCGTGGTCTCGCCGAGCTGGATGCCCTCGAGGAACGAGCTGGTGGCCACGCGGCCGCCCACCCGGCGGATCAGGTAGTAGCTCCGCAGCGCCGCGTGGGTCAGGGGAATCTTGCGCAGTTCCCGGCCGGGGAACACCCGTTTCATTTCGTCGCGGAAACGCCGGTCGAAGCCGTATCCCAGTTGTCCCAGCGTGTTGTCGGCGAGCAGGAAACCGCCGAATGACAGAAACCGTCTCAACCTCAGGATCTCGTCCTCGGTGAAGGGCTGGAAATCGTACTTGCCCGCGAGGTAGAGGAAGGGAGACGAGAACAGCTCGGGGTCGGTCAGGCGGACCACCCGGCGTTCCGGGGCCGGGACCACGCTGGTGCGGCGTATCAGCTCTTCCATCAACGGGGTCGCGGCCCGGGGCCGGGGGTCCCAGTCGCCGCCGCGGTAGCGCACCTGCGCGAAGGCGAACTGGATCCGCTGCGGCGTGTCCGCCGCCCGCAGCGCCCGGGGCAATCCCCAGGCGGCGCCGGCCGCCGTTCCCACTAGCCCTTGCAGGAACCTTCGTCTATTCATAGTTTCGTTGCCCCAGCCAGCTCTCGAACAGCAGCGTCAGGATCAGCACCACCACCAGGGCCAGCGCCAGATCGGTGCGGGTCCCGCCGCCCGCCAACGCCCCGGCGGACAGGACCTCATGGTCCACCGGTCCGAGCTTCCGCTGCAACTCGTCGTCGGTCATGCGCTCCAGGCGCGATTCCCCGGGCGGAGGATTCACCGCGTAAAGGGCCGGCAGCTCCAGGCCGCCGCCGGGTGACACCACCCGGTAGATCCCGGCGACGTGATTGCCGTCAAAGGCTCCGGAAGCCTTCCCGTCCACCGGCGCCAGCGTGACCTCCCGCTCCGCGAGGTTGGGATCCACTACCCGCACCCGCTTGCCCGCGTGATCCGTGGCCGTGAACCACCGCTTCGCCGTCCCCGCCGTGATGCCCGTGTCCATGGAGCCGGTGTCGCCGCCGGCGATGTGGGTCACAAGGGATTGAACCAGCGGCACGTAGCCGGTCTTCAGCGGCAGGCGGTTCCAGGCGCTGTCGGCGGTGGAGGCAAGCAGGAGAATCCGCCCCTTGCCGAGCTGTTTCTCCACCAGCAACGGGGCGCCGTTGCTCAGTCGCATCAGGGTGCGTCCCCCGGTGGGCGCCACCTCGAAATAGGACGATACCCGGGCCGAGCGTAGCGAGTCCAGCAGGCGCCGGTCGGCGAAGGGCTCCAGGGCGGGATGGGTGAGGTCCATCTCCGCCACCGTGACGTTCTGGTCCAACGGCACGCGTCGCCGTTCCCCGAGGGGCCCGGGAAGGAGCGGGGAGGCGTTGCGCCACAGCGTGCGGTTGTAGTCCTCCGCCATGACCCGGTCGCCCAGGGACAGCATCAGGCCGCCGCCGCGTTCGACGAACGTGGCGAGCCGGGCGACGAAGGCCGGCGGCAGGGTGGGGACGTTGGCCAGCACCAGCACCTGATAGCCCTCCGGGTCCACCTGTTCCACGGCTCCGGGCAGGATCACCTGCGGCAGCAGCACGGAGCTGGCGACGTCGCCGGTGGGGTTCAGCGCCCGGCTCAGGAAGTACGTCTCGCTGGCCACCAGGGCCCGTTGGGGATCTCCGTCCACCAGCAGCACGTTCAACCGGTCCCGGGTGTGAATGGTGAAGTGGTGCCGGCGGTTGCCGGCGAAACCGTCGCCGTGGAGCGAAACGTAACCGGCATGGCTCCCCGGCCGGTCCAGCTTGAACCGGAAGTCGACCGTCAACTCCGAATCGGCCGGCAGGGTCACCCGCTTCTCGTCCCGGACCTTGCCGTCCAGGGCCAGGCGCGCGGCCACGTCCGGGATGGCGCCGGCCGTGAAGTTCACCAGGGTCGCGGCGATCTCCAGGTCCAGGCCCGGGGCGACATGATCGGTGCGGGGCTCGAGGCTTTTGATGGTGGCGCTGGGCGCGGGTTCGGGCGAGCCCACGGTAACGATCTTGACCGGGATGGTGGGGTCGTACTCCCCCACGGCCGGCAGCGAAAGGCGGTCCCAGCCCGGCAGTCCCAGGTCGGTGAGCACCCACATCGCCTTCTGCCCGCCGGCCTGCCGCAGGAGCCCGTAGCCGGTGCGCAGCGCGGCGGTGAGGTCGGCGGTGCCGGCGCTGACCGCCAGCGGCTCCAGGTCCTTGAGGGCCGTCTCCCGGGCATCCTTGAAGCGCGGCTCGGCGCGCCCGGCCGGGTTGGTGGCGATGAGGGCCGCCCGGTCGCGGTCTTCCAGGGCCTCGAGAATGAGCGCCGCCGCCTGCTTCGCCTCCCTGAACGGCGCGCCGTCGTCGCGCACCTGCATGCTGAGGGAATTGTCCACGATGATGGCGGTGGACAGCGGCGCGCCCCGGGCCGAGAGCCCCACGCCGGTCTCCCACAGGGGATGGGCCATCAGCAGCACGAGGAAGATGATGGCCAGGGTCCGGACCGCCAGAAGAAGCCAGTTTCGCAGGTTGTAGGTGCGCGCCACGCGCCGTTGCGAGATCAGCACGAACCGCACCGCGGGGAAGCGCAGGCGTTTCTGCTGCCGCCGGTTCAGCAGGTGGATCACCAGCGGTATCACCGCGGTGAACAGGGCTGCCAGATACAGGGGATAGAGGAATGCCAGTTTACTTCCTCCAGCTCAGGTAGCTGACCAGGGCCTGGTCCAGCGGCGTGGCGGTGGAGATGAGTTGATAGTCGATGGCGTACTCGTGACAGCCCGACCTGAGGGTGTCGATGTGGTCGTTCACGACCCGGCGGTATTCGGCCTGTATGGCCTTGGGGTCGGCGGTGACCCGAAGCTTGGGGTCCTCGATGTCCTCGAACCGGGTGTTGCCCGAGAACGGGAGGGTCATCTCCGTTTCGTCCATCACGTGGAACACCAGCACGTCGTTGCCCTTGTAGCGGAACATGCGCAGCCCCTCGAGCACCGACTCGGCGTCGTCCAGCAGGTCCGACACCAGCACCACCAGGCCTCGCCGCCGGATGCCGCCGGCCACCTCCCGCAGGATCTTGCCCACGTTGGTCTCGCCCCGGGTGGTCTCGGCCTCCAGCCGCTGCAGCAACTCCACCATGTAGCCCCGGGTGGCCTTGGGCGGCAGTTGCGAGTCGATGCGGTCGGAGAAGGTGGTCAGGCCCGCGGCGTCCTGCTGGCGGAGAATGAGGTACGCCAGCGAAGCCACCAGGATGCAGCCGTACTCGAACTTGGTGACCTCGCCCGACGCGTAGTCCATGGAGCCGCTGACGTCCAGCAGCAGGTGGGTCCTGAGGTTGCTCTCGTCCTCGAATTCCTTGATGAAGTAGCGGTCGAGCTTGCCGAGAGCTTTCCAGTCGATGCGGCGGATCTCGTCGCCGGGCGCGTACTCGCGGTGCTGCTCGAACTCGACGCTGAAGCCCTTGGCACGGCTGCGGTGGAGGCCCGCCATGACGCCCTCCACCACCCAACGCGCCTTCAGGTGCAGGTTCGAGAGCCTCGCCAGCACTGCCGGGTCGAAGTAGCTTTGTTCAGGGGTCGCCATGAGCGCCGAAGCGGTAGTGGAATACGGCGCCAGTTAACCACCTTCGAGCGTTGAACTCAAGGCGGCGAAGGGTCGCCGGTGTCCTGCCCGGGGACCGGCGTGTTAAGATATCCAGCCGTGGCCGAGTCGCGACGGGAAGCCGTCTCACGGCATCGAGACGCGGCCGCACCGGGGGTTGCCGATACATGAAACGGAACAGCGGACTTCGCGCCATCGGCAGGGACCGGCTGGCGCTCCTGGGGTATGTCACCGGCGGGCATTTCGCCGTGCACTGGTTCGGCCAGCTCTTTCCCATGATCCTGCACCCGCTGGAGGTGGCGTTGCGCCTGAGCTATGTCCAGGTGGGTTTCCTGACCACCACCCGGGAGCTGACCACCGGGCTCACGAACCTGCCCGCCGGGCTTCTGGGAGACCGTCTGGCGCGCCATCGGACCGCGATCCTGACCTCGGCCCTCCTCGCCTTCGGGGTGGCCTACCTCACCTTCGGCCTCGCCCCCGGCTACCTGTACGCGCTGGTGGCGGCCGGGCTGGTAGGGGTCGGCATTGCCCTGTGGCATCCCACCGCCATGGCGTCGCTTTCGAGCCGGTTCCCGGAACACCGGGCCACGGCGTTCGCCATCCACGGCATGGGCGCCACCACCGGCGACACGCTCACGCCGCTGGTCGTCGGCATCCTGCTGAGCCTCTATCCCTGGCGCAATCTCATGGCGTTGCAGTTCCTTTTGGCCGTGGCGCTGAGCGTTCCCCTGTGGCTCGGCTTGCGGGGGATCTTCGCCGCGGCGCCGCCCGAGTCCCGGTCCGGGAGCGCACAGGCGTCCGGGCTGGGCGAGTTCCTCCGTAATCCCGCCTTTCTCGGCGTGGCCTTGGCCAACGGCCTCATGAACGCCGGCCGGATCCTGATCATCACCTTCTTCCCGTTCTACGTGCAGGAAACCCTCGGCTACGGCTCCACGGGATTCGGCTACTACTACGCGCTGCTGCACGCGCTGGGCACGGTCTCCCAGCCAGTCCTGGGTTACCTGTCGGACCGCCTGGGCCGGAAGGCGGTGCTGTTGCCGTCGTTCCTGATGCTGGCGGTGCTCTACACGCTGATACCGCTGGTGGGTCCGGGGATTCCGCTGGGGATCGTCGTGACCCTCATCAGCCTGTTCTTCTACACCCTCAGCAACATTACCGCCGCCGCCGTGGTGGACGTGGCCGGCGCGCGTATACAGGCCACCTCGCTGGGCATCACGTTCCTTTCCAACAGCCTGTTCACTCTGCCCGGTCCGGTCATTGCCGGATACATGGTCGGGCTCTACGGCATGAGCTCGGTGTTCTACCTGTCCGGTGGCTTCCTGCTGGCGGCTGCGGTTGCGATCATCCCCTTGCGGCTCTACAGGGGTTTGGGACGGTGAGCCCCACGGTTCACTGGTCGCCTCCGGCGGTGAACCTGGCGCTGGCGCCCGATACGGTCCACGTCTGGCGTACGGCCACCGAGGTGCCTCCTTCCCGCGTGGCGCCCTTGTACGGGCTGCTGGCGCCCGACGAACGCGCTCGGGCGGCTCGGTTCCTCTACGAAGAGGACCGGCGGCGGTACACGGTAGCCCGGGGGGTGTTGCGAAGCCTCCTGGCGAGCTACCTCGACGCGGAGCCTGCCGCGGTCGAGTTCCGTTATGGCGTCCATGGCAAGCCGTCGCTCGCGGAAACCGACGGCGGTCGCGACGTGCGTTTCAACCTGTCCCATTCCTACGGGTGGGCGCTGCATGCCTTCGCCGTCGGCCGCGAGGTCGGCGTCGACGTCGAGCGCGTGCGTCCGGACACCGACATCATGGGGGTCGCCCGGCACTCCTTCTCGCCGCAGGAAGTGGAAGCCTTGACGGGCCTCCCCCCCGGACAACGGCGGGAGGCATTCTTCAATTGCTGGACACGGAAGGAAGCGTTCATCAAGGCCCACGGCGAGGGCATCGCGCTGGGTCTGAGCCGGTTCGATGTGACCTTGCGGCCGGGCGAGCCCGCGGCGTTGCTGCGGTTCGAGGGCGACCCGGCGGAGGTGTCGCGGTGGTCCATGCGCACGCTGGACGCGGGTGAGGGCTACAAGGCGGCGCTGGCGGTGGAAGGGGAGGGTTGGTATCTCGAGTGCTGGGACTACCCGGCCGAAGGGCTGATGTAGGGGCGGGTTCCAACTCCGCCGGCGGTTGCACGACACCGCGGGAACAACACAACAAGAGGAGGAAGTTCACATGGCGCGTATCGCGAGTATCAAGGGGAAAGAAGACCTGAGCCCGGAGCACCATGCGGTGTTCGATGCCATCGCGCAGAGCCGGGGCGCGGTGCAGGGGCCGTTTACCATGCTGCTGCACAGTCCGGAGCTGGCCGAGCGCGTGGCCCACCTCGGCAGCCTCGTCCGTTTCGAGATGGAGCTTCCCCAGAAGCTGAAGGAGCTGGTGATCCTCACCGTGGCGCGGGAGGTCGATTGCCTGTTCGAGTGGTCGGTGCACGCCGGACACGCCAGGGCGGCGGGTATCTCGGACGAATGCATCGAGGCGGTGCGGGAGCGCCGGGAGCCGCCGGGGCTCACGCCGGAGGAGGCGGACCTCCGCCGTTTCACGCAGGAGCTGTTGCGCTCCCATCGCGTGAGCGAGCCGACCTTCGCCGCCGTGGAGAAGGCCCTGGGAGCCACGGCGTGCGTGGAGCTTTCGGCCTTCATCGGATACTATGTGCTGCTTGCCTGCGTCCTGAACTCCATGGAGGTGGAGCCGAAGGAAGGCGAGAAGCCGCTGGATCCGTAGTGATGTCCTGGGAGCCTGTCGGATTTGGCGTCCTTCGACTTCGCCTCGCTACGCTCAGGACGAACGGTCCTGGGGAAATCGAGCCGTTCGTCCTGAGTCCTTCGACAAGCTCGGGACAGGGAGACCGAACGAAATGAGCGATCGACCCAACTTTCTCTTCATCATCACCGACCAGCACCGGGCGGACCATCTGGGTTGCTACGGCAATCCGGTGGTGCGGACGCCGCACATCGACGGGCTGGCGTCGTCGGGCACGCGGTTCGAGCGGTTCTACACGGCCACACCTATCTGCATGCCCAACCGGGCGACGCTGATGACCGGCCGGATGCCGTCGCTCCACGGCGTCCGGCACAACGGCATCCCGCTCTCCCTCGAGGCGACGACGTTCACCGACGTCATGGCCGCGGCCGGGTACCACACGGCGCTCATCGGCAAGTGCCATCTCCAGAGCATCAAGGACGATCTGCCGGTGATCGGCATGCCACAGCCGGATCCACAGCGCGTCCGGCCGCCGTCACTGCTCCGGGAGGCGTGGAAGAATTCCGGCGGGCGTTACGACCAGGAGTTGCCGTCCACCTGGGCGCGGGACCCGGAGTTCGAACCGGTTTTTCCCTACTACGGATTCCAGCACGTGGAGCTGTGCATCAAGCACGCGGATCAGGTGGTGGGGCACTACGAGCGCTGGCTCCGGGCGCGCCATGCGGACCCCGACTCCCTGCGCGGGGCGGCGAACCAGCTTCCGGGCAATGACTACCAGGCCCCCCAGGCGTGGCGCACGCGCGTGCCCGAGGAACTCTATCCCACCAGCTACGTGGCCGAGCGCACCATGGCGTTCCTGGAGGAACACGCCCGTTCCGGCAGGGAGCGGCCGTTCTTCATCCAATGCTCGTTTCCCGATCCGCATCACGCGTTCACCCCGCCGGGCCGGTACTGGGACCTGTACGATCCGGAGCAGATCGCGCTGCCCGCCTCGTTCCATCGCGGCGAGCATCCGGTGCTGCCGCATCTGGCGGCGCTCTACGAGGAGCGGGACCGGGGCGAGGCCAACCGTGACGGCCAGCGGGGCTTCGCCATCACCGAGCGCGAAACGCGCGAAGCCATCGCGCTGACCTACGGCATGATCACCATGATCGACGACGCCATCGGCCGCATCCGGGCACGGCTCGAGGCCCTGGGGCTGGCGGATGACACGGTCATCGTTTTCACCAGCGATCACGGGGATTTCATGGGCGACCACCAGCTCCTGCTCAAGGGGGCGCTGCACTATCGCGGGCTGGTGCGGGTGCCGTTCATATGGGCCGACCCGTCGGCCGCGGCCAAAGGCGTGGTCAACCCCGGGCTGTGCGGCACCCTGGATCTGCCCAGCACCATCCTGCACCGGGCCGGCCTCGAAGGGCACAACGGCATGCAGGGGGTGAGTCTCCTGCCGGCCATGGGCGGCGGCGACACGGGGTACGAGTCGCTGCTCATCGAGGAGCATCAGCGCCGCGGCTACATGGGCTTCGACAACAACTTCCGCGCCCGCACCCTGATCACGCCGGACCGGCGCCTGACCCTCTACGAGGGCGCCGGCTGGGGCGAGATCTACGACCTCGACAACGACCCGGACGAGATGCGCAACCTGTGGGACGAGCCGGGCTCCCAGCGTGGCGACCTCACCGAGGCCCTGGCCCGCAGGATGATGGCGCTCACCGACACGAGCCCCCTGGCCACCCACCATGGACCCTAGGAGCGTGTCCGAGTAGTCGAAGGACTCCGTTCGAATTCTCGGACAGACTCCGAGTGCCGCTATGAACTCCCGCTTGGAGTTGCGTCCGAGGTTGCGCGCGTGGCATCCGTCCATGATGGTGGCATATTCGCGGTCAGGCGCTTGCAATCTGGCCTGCTATCCCATAAATTCGCTCCTAACAAGGAACGAATATATGTCGATTACAGCCGATTTGACCATTCGCGAAACCGCTGCCCTGTCCCGCGTATCCAAGGCAACCATCGAAAAAGCCGTCGAAGCCCGCGTATTGCGAGCCCTCTCGGCACCGGCCCGCTTTCGCGGCGGCGCGACACGATACCTCCCCATCCGGGCTGTTGCCTATTTCAGGTCTCTGGAGGCGGCCGATCTCACGGACCTCCCTTTGCGCCACAAGCGGGCGATCTGGAGGCATTTGGTCCGGCTTGAGCCGATGCGGCTCGAAACAATTGAATTCACGCCCGGTGCAACGATTGATTTGGAGCGCCTTGCGGCGGACACGCTACGTAACGCCGTACGATACAGGGAAGCCCGCGACCGGTATATTGAATCGGACTCAGACATTCTGGGCGGCACGCCGGTTATTGCCGGAACGCGCTTGACGGTCTATTCCGTCCTCGGCCGACTGCAGGATGGCGATAGCATCGATGAACTCGCCGAAGACTATCCCGAGTTGTCCCGCGAGGCGTTCACGGCAGCAGAGCTATATGCCAGAGCCCACCCGCTTCGAGGCCGTCCGTCCGGTAGGCCTTGGCACAATGCGGCCTGAGTAGTTCTTGCAGCCACCGTGCGGTTGTTTCTCGACGAATGTCTGTCGCCCGCGATCGCCAGATCTCTGAATGCGGAAGGCGCTCATGTCGCCATGCATCCGCGCGACTTTGGCGGGCTGGGGGCGCCGGACCGTGCGGTCTTGGCTCGATGCGTTGAACGGGACCTTGTGCTCGTAACCGCAAACGCGCGGGATTTTCGAGGGCTTGTTGCGGTGGAAGACGTTCACCCCGGTCTCATCATCCTGCCTTGCGTGGGCCGGGCGCGCTCGGAGGCATTGCTGCGGGCCGCGATCCGATTGTTGTCCAAACGCGGAGACCCGATGGACGTAATGGTCAACCGTGTTCTTGAAGTATTCACAGAAATGGACATGACACTGTATCTCTTGCCGAAGGACAAGCCGTGAGCCACCTATGAACCGTGAACGGAAGACGAACGGTGAGCTGGAGTTGGGTCTGGGCCTGCGCGCGCGGCATCCGTCCATGCTGGCCGAATATTCGCGCCAGGCGGAGGATGCCGGTTTCAGCCACATTTGGCTGTACGATTCGCCGCGGTGCGCCGAGCCCTATGCTTCCCTGCCTTACTGCGTCATGGCCACGTCCCGGGCCGTGGTGGGCATGGCGGTGACCAATACCCAGACCCGCGACCCCACGGTGGTGGCCAACGGCTTCGCCACTCTGGCCATCCTCACCGCCGGCCGGGTCAAGTTCGGCCTCGGGCTCGGGGACAGCGCGGTGAAGTTCATCGGTAAGCGGCCGTCCCGTTTCGACGCCTTCCGTGAGGGGGTCGAGGTGGTGCAGGGGCTTCTGCGGGGCGAAGCGGTGTCCTACAACGGCCGGCGGCTGAAGCTTCCCGCGGTGCCGGAGGTGAAACCGCCGCTGCTGCTGGCGGCGGAACGGCAGCGGACCTTCGCCTTCGCCGGGGAGGCCGCGGACGGCGCCATCATCAGCCCGGGCGGGTCGCCGCGCTTCCTCGGCTACGCCATCGGCAAGATCCGCGAGGGCGCGGTGCGGGCCGGACGGGACCCGGACGAGCTCCACATCTGCGCCTGGACCCACTGCGTCGTGGGCGAGACCAGGGAAGAGGCCATGGACGCGCTGGCGCCGGAAGTGGGACGGACCCTGTTCAAGGCGGCGTTGCGGATTCCCCACGAAGTCCTGGGGGCATCCGAGCCGTTGCTGTCGGCGGAGTTGCGCGACCATGTCCTTCAGGAGGCCACGCGGCAGGATCACGAATACGATCTCGCCCGGACCCTCCGTGCCGCGCTGGGCGACGAACTGTTCCGGGAGATGACCATGGCCGGCACCCCCGACGACTGCGCGCGGAAGATCGACGAGCTGAGGCGCGTCGAAGGGCTCAGTCAGCTCATCATCAACGTGTACGGTCCGGACCGGGAGTTCGCCCTGAAGGCGTTGGGCGCCTGCAACGTATAGATTGCCGCCCAGCCCCAAGGCCGGGAAGTGTTACAGCGGTACCGCCTCTTTCCCCTCGGGGACCTTGTCCTTGTCGATGTGTTTCAGCGCCTGATAGACGAAGTCGTGCCCGAACAGCTCGGTCCAGCCTTTTTGCAGCCGGCCCACCACGGGTCCGGGCTTGCCCTCTCCGATGGCATTGCCGTTGATTTGGGTCAACGGCAGCACGCAGCGTGAGGTGGTGGTCATGAACGCTTCGTCGGCGTTCATGATGTCGTACAACTGGAAGTTGGTCTCATCCACCGGGATGTCGAGGTGTTCCGCGACCTCAAGCACCGCGCCGCGGGTGATGCCCGAGAGGATGTTCTGCACCGGGGCCGTGACCAGGGCGCCGTTGCGCACGATCCAGAAATTGGCCGCGGTGAGCTCGGTGACGTTGCCCTCCAGGGTCAGCAACAGGGCATAGGCTTCCGGGTCCACCAGTTGGGCCTGTTGCTCCGCCAGCCACAGGTGCAT
>Ga0209022_1003396_pt1 | contig 11336 bp, 10 predicted proteins | sample PinacodermPK_FD_187300 | JGI IMG/M metagenome (GOLD analysis project Ga0209022, IMG submission 187300) | Host-associated microbial community of the marine sponge Aplysina aerophoba from Gulf of Piran - sponge pinacoderm, lysed by proteinase... | ecosystem: Host-associated > Porifera > Sponge >...
CAAGACCGTGCTCTGCATCACCAGCGAAGGCAGCTTCCAGATGAATCTTCAGGAACTGGCGGTGGCGGCCATCTACAAGCTGCCGGTCAAGATCATCCTGCTCAACAACCAGTTCCACGGCATGGTGCGGCAGTGGCAGGACCTCTTCTACGACGGACGGTACGCCTCCAGCGACCTGGGCGATACTCCCGATTTCGTCAAGCTCGCGGAAGCCTACGGGATCCTCGGACTCCACTCGGAAGGCCCCGCGGACGTGGAGGCGGTGCTGAAGGAAGGGTTCAAGCACAAGGGCCCGGTGCTGATGAATTTCGCCATCGACCGGTTCGAGAACTGCTATCCGATGATCCCCGCCGGCGGCGCCCAGCATGAGATGGTGCTGGAGGACCCGCCGCAACTGAAGACGGCGCGCAAGGGCTCACGAAAAAAGGGAGAGGATGCGGACGCCGTGCTACCGGCGTAAGGGCTTGGCGGATGGAGCACATCATTTCGGTCCTGGTTGAGAACAAGTCCGGCGTGCTCGCACGGGTGGCCGGCTTGTTCAGTGCGCGGGGTTACAACATCGAGAGCCTGTCCGTGGCTCCGACCACGGATTCCACCATATCCATGATCACGGTGGTGACCTCGGGCGACGAGCTCATCATCGAGCAGATCATGAAACAGCTCAACAAGGTCATCGAGGTGCTCAAGGTCATCGACCTCACCGAAGAGGACCACCTCGACCGGGAAACGGCGCTGATCAAGATCCTGGCGAAACAGGCGCACCGGGACGAAGTCATGCGCATCGCCCAGATCTTCCGCGCCAATATCGTCGACTCGACCCCGCAGACGTATACCCTCGAAATATCCGGAGATGCCGGCAAGATCCAGGCGGCCATCAACTTGTTGAAGCCCATGGGCATCAAGGAGATCGTCCGCACCGGCCGCATCGCCATCGCACGCGAATCATTGTAGCCGGGCCTGTTCCGGGCCGTCGGTTCCAGGCCATAAGACAGGGAGGTTTAACATGCAGGTCTACTATGACCAGGACGCGGACCTGAGCCGGATCCGCGACCGTAAGGTAACGGTGCTCGGTTACGGCAGCCAGGGACACGCGCACGCCAGCAATCTGCGCGACTCCGGCGTGGACGTGGTGGTGGGATTGAGGCGCGACAGCGCGTCCTGGGCCAAGGCGGCGGATGCCGGCCTGACGGTGATGGAGACGGCGGAGGCGGCCGAAGCCGGGGACGTGGTCATGGTGCTGCTGCCCGACGAGCTTCAGGGCGACGTCTACAAGGAGGTCATCCGGCCCGGTCTCAAGCCGGGAAACTACCTGGCGTTCGGGCACGGCTTCAATATCCACTTCAAGCGGGTGGTTCCTCCCGAGGACGTCAACGTCTTCATGGTCGCCCCCAAGGGGCCCGGCCACTTGGTGCGAAGCGAGTTCGAGCGGGGCAGGGGAGTGCCTTGCCTGTTGGCCGTGGAACAGGACCCCTCCGGAGACACCACACCGGTGGGTCTGGCCTACGCCGCCGCCATCGGCGGCGCCCGCGCGGCGGTCATCGAGACCAGCTTCAAGGACGAGACCGAAACCGACCTGTTCGGCGAGCAGACGGTGCTGTGCGGCGGCCTCACGTCGCTGATCCAGGCGGGCTACGAAACCCTGGTGGAAGCCGGCTATCCGCCGGAGATGGCCTATTTCGAGTGCTGTCACGAGGTCAAGCTGATCGTCGACCTGATCTATGAGGGCGGACTGGCCAACATGCGCTACTCCGTCAGCAACACCGCCGAGTACGGCGACCTCACCCGGGGGACACGGATCGTCAACGACGACACCCGCAAGGTCATGAAGGAGATCCTGGCGGACATTCAATCGGGCAAATTCGCCGACGAGTGGATGAACGAGCACCGCACCGGATCGCCGAATTTCAACGAACTGCGCCAGGCTTCCCGAAGCCATCCCATCGAGGAGGTGGGCGAACAGCTCAGGTCGATGATGCCGTGGCTGGCCGAGAACCGGCTGGTGGACAAGAGCAAAAACTAGCAGGGGCGGAGACACGACCATCAGGATCGCCAAGGAAGGCTATCGGTTCGTTTTCGTTACGCTGGGTCTGGCGGCCGCCGCCCTGGCGGTGGGCTGGTTCGTCGTCGCCGTGGCGCTGACGGCGGCGGCCGCCGCCATTGCCGGTTTCTTCCGCGACCCGGCGCGGATCTCGCCCGACGGGGACGGGATCGTCGTGTCTCCGGCGGATGGCAAGGTGGTGGCCGTCCCCGATGCCTCGGACGCCGACAACCGCAGGCTCAGCATCTTCCTTTCGCCCCTGGATGTGCACATCAACCGGGCGCCGATGAACGGACGGGTCGCCGACATCCGCTATCAGACGGGCCACTTCCTGGCCGCCTACAAGGGCAAGGCGTCCGACGAGAATGAACGCAACGCCGTCGACCTCGTGGACGACGCGGGAACGACGCTGCGTATCGTGCAGATCGCGGGCTTTCTCGCCCGCCGGATCGTTTGCGACGTCAGACGCGGCGACCCGTTGAAGCGGGGCGAGCGTTTTGGCATGATCATGTTCGGATCCCGCGTCGACCTCTTCCTGCCGCGGGACGCCACCGTCGAAGTACGGCCCGGCCAGCGGGTCCGGGGCGGGGAAACCATCGTCGCCAGGCTTTAACGGGGACCAGCGTGATGGACAGGTCCGAAAAGTCCGAATCCCGGTTCAGAAAGGTGCGGCTCATTCCCCGGGGGAAGGGCGGGCGCCGCCTCAAACGCAAGGGGTCGGCGAACCGGCCGCGCCGGGCCATCTTTCTTCTGCCCAGCCTGATCACCGCGGGCAATCTCTTCTGCGGCATGTTCGCCATGATCTTCGCGTTCAATGGCGAGTTCCACCAGGCCGCCCTGTTGATCGTGCTCGCGCACCTGCTGGACGGCGTCGACGGCGCCGTGGCGCGGCTGACCCATACCACCAGCCAGTTCGGGGTCGAGTTCGATTCCCTGGCCGACGTCGTCTCCTTCGGGGTGGCGCCGGCGGTGCTGGTCTACGTCTTCGCGCTCCAGCCGTTGGGAATCTGGGGCGGATTCGGCGCCGCGCTGTTTGCTGTTTGCGGCGCCTTGCGCCTGGCGCGTTTCAACGTCCAGACCCTGGCCGCGGAAAAGAGCTACTTCACCGGGTTGCCGATCCCGGCCGCCGCCGCCATGATCGCGGCCACCATCTTCATGTACTTCATGCTGGGGCTGGAGAACACCGGCAGCAAGCCCGTGGTCTTTATCGTCATCGCGTGCGTGCTGGCGGGGCTGATGGTGAGCAATTTCCGTTATTTCAGCCTGAAGCAGCACCATTTCAAGAAACGCAGCACCATTGGCTTGTTGCTTTCCGCGCTTGCAGTCATTATACTCACCATTACTATGTGGCAGATCGTGCTGTTCTCGGCGTTATTAGCCTACACCCTATCGGGTCCCCTATTAGGGCTGCTCGCCGTGCGAAAGCGACGGAGGGAAGAGCAGGCACTCGTACAAGCCTGACAAAAAGCGAACCTCAGCTTGCATGATCCAAACTCCCGCCGGACCCCCGCGGGAGTTTTTTTTTGAGGAGGAAGGCCATGGCCGCCAAGAACGTTGTGCAGATTTTCGATACGACCCTTCGGGACGGCGAGCAGTCGCCCGGAGCAAGCATGAACATCGACGAGAAGGTCCTCATTGCCCGGCAACTGGACAAGCTGGGAGTGGACGTGATCGAGGCCGGCTTCGCCGCGTCGTCGCCGGGCGACTTCGAGTCCGTGGTGCAGGTGTGCAAGGCGGTCAAGCGCCCCATCGTGCTGAGCTTGGCGAGAGCGCAGCAGGGTGATATCCGCAAGGCTGTCAAGGCGGTGGACGGGGCGCGCAAGCCCGGGCTCCATACCTTCATCGCCACCTCCGACATCCACCTGAAGCACAAGCTCCGGATGTCCCGGGAGGAGGTGCTGGAGTCGGTGGGCACGGCGGTGGTGCAGGCGCGGCGATATCTGGACTATGTCGAGTTCTCCGCGGAAGACGCTTCGCGTAGCGACCCGGAGTTTCTGGTGGAGGTCTTCTCGGAGGCCATCAGGGCCGGCGCGAAAACCCTCAACATCCCGGATACCACGGGCTACGCCATTCCTTCGGAGTTCGGCGAGCTGGTGCGGTACCTGATCGAGAATACCGAGGGGTCGGAGAAGGTCACCTGGAGCGCTCACTGCCACAACGATCTGGGGCTGGCGGTGGCCAACTCGCTGGCGGCGGTGGCCAACGGCGCGCGGCAGGTGGAGTGCACGGTGAACGGCATCGGCGAGCGGGCCGGCAATACCTCCCTGGAAGAGGTGGTCATGGCCCTCAAGACACGGCAGCCGGTGTTCGGTCTCGACACGCGCGTCCACACCGAGCAGATCTATCCCACGTCGCGGCTGCTGTCCCAGGTCACCGGCATCACGGTGCCGCTCAACAAGCCCATCGTGGGAGACAACGCCTTTGCCCACGAGGCCGGGATCCATCAGGACGGCGTGCTGAAGCACAAGCTCAACTACGAGATCATGAAGCCCGAGACCGTGGGCATCACCGGTAACCGGCTGGTTATGGGGAAGCACTCCGGCCGGCACGCCTTCGGCGAGAGACTGCAGCAACTCGGGTTCTCGCTCAACAAGGACGAGGTCAACCGCGCCTTCGAGCGGTTCAAGCAGCTCGCCGACAAGAAGAAGGAGGTGTTCGACGAGGACATCGAGGCGCTGGTGGCGGACGAGGTGCTGAGGATACCGAGTCAGCCGGACCGTTACGAGCTGGTATACATGAACATTGCCTCGAGCTCGTCCGCGGTGCCGTCGGCCACCGTGCGGATGCGAGTGGACGGCGAGGAGAAGATGGCCCACGACACGGGTGACGGGGTGGTGGATGCGTGTTATAAAGCCATCGCCAAGATTTCCGGCAGCCGCGCGAAGCTGCAGCGCTACTCGGTTTCGAGCGTTACCGGCGGCACCGACGCCCAGGGCGAGGTGTCGTGCATGCTCCGGGACAAGGACGTCAACATCTCGGGAAAAGGTTCCCACACGGATATCATCATGGCGAGTGCGCTGGCGTACGTGAACGCGCTGAACCGTCTGGAATATCGCAAGCGCCACCGTCAGGCTTCAGTCGAGGGGGGTCCATGAGTCACAAGCTAACAGTGCTTGCCGGCGACGGCATCGGTCCGGAGGTGGTGGCCGAGGCCATGACGGTGCTGCGGCAGGCGGGCGAGCTTTTCGGTTTCACCGTCGATGTCGAGGAGGGTTTGGTGGGTGGAGCGTCCATCGACGCCCACGGGACGCCCCTGACCGACGAAGTCCTGGCCCTGGCCAAGTCCAGCGACGCGGTGGTGCTGGGGGCCATGGGCGGACCCAAGTGGGACGGACTGGACTACTCCATCCGTCCCGAACGGGCGTTGCTGGCGTTGCGTCAGGAGCTGGGGTTGTTCGCCAACCTGCGCCCGGTGAAGCTGTTCGCGCCGTTGGCGCAGGCCTCGACCCTCAAGCCCGAGGTGGTGGAGGGAACCGACCTGGTGGTGGTGCGGGAACTGACCGGCGGCATTTACTTCGGGCAGCCCAAGGGCGTCACCGCCGAGCCCGACGGGACCGAACGGGGCGTCAACACCCTGGTGTACACCACGCCGGAGATCGAGCGCATCGCCCGGGTGGCTTTCGACGCCGCCCGCCGGCGCCGTGGCCGGGTCACCTCGGTGGACAAGGCCAACGTGCTGGAATCCACCGAGCTGTGGCGCAAGGTGGTCACCCGGGTCCGGGACGAGGAGGGCTACGGCGACGTCGAGCTCGATCACGTGCTGGTGGACAACTGCGCCATGCAGCTTATTCGTGACCCCCGGCAGTTCGACGTCATCGTCACCACCAACATGTTCGGAGACATCCTGAGCGACGAGGCGGCCATGCTCACGGGTTCCATCGGCATGCTGCCGTCGGCCAGCCTCGGCGGCCGCGTGGGTATGTACGAGCCGGTGCACGGCAGCGCTCCGGACATCGCCGGGCAGGACAAGGCCAACCCGCTGGCCACCATCCTGACGGTGGCGCTGATGCTGCGCCACTCGTTCGACCAGGGCGCCGCCGCCGACTGCATCGAGCAGGCGGTGGAGCGGGTGCTCGAGGCCGGCCACCGCACCCTGGACATCACCGAGGGGAAGGCAAGCGTGGTGGGGTGCAAGGAGATGGGCTCCCTGGTGCGGCAGGAGATTGTCGCCGGCCGCGGAGCGTAGTGAACTCCGAAGCAGAATAGCTCCGAAGCGTGTAGAGAGAACCATGAACAAAGAGAAGTACAACGTCGCCGTGGTGGGAGCCACCGGCGCGGTGGGCGAGGAGATACGGAAGATTCTCGAGGAGCGCGTGTTCCCGGTGGACACGCTGCGCCTGCTGGCCTCCGAGCGATCCGCCGGCCAGCGGCTCAAATTTTGCGCCCGGCAGATACCGGTGGAGGTGCTGGACGACGATTCTTTCGATGACATCGACATCGCGCTGTTCTCGGCGGGCTCGTCGGTCAGTGCCCGGTATGCCCAGGCGGCGGTGGACGCCGGCGCGGTGGTCATCGACAATACCAGCCATTTCCGGATGGACGACGAGGTCCCATTGGTGGTTCCGGAAGTAAACGCGGACCGGATCGCCGACCACGCCGACCGGGGAATCATCGCCAACCCCAACTGCTCCACCATCCAGATGGTGGTGGCGCTGAAGCCGCTGTACGACGCCGCGGGCATCAGCCGCATCGTGGTCTCCACCTACCAGTCGGTTTCCGGGGCCGGCCGCCGGGCCATGGAAGAGCTCGGCAGGCAGACCGCGGCGCTGTTCAACAGCAACGACGTGGAGTGCGAGCAGTTCCCGCACCAGATCGCGTTCAACTGCATCCCGCACATCGATTCGTTCCTGCCCAACGGTTACACCAAGGAAGAGATGAAGATGGTCCAGGAGACGCGCAAGATCCTGGACGACCCCGACATCCGCATCACCGCCACCACCGTACGCGTGCCGGTCTTCTGCAGCCATTCCGAATCCATCAACGTGGAGACCCGGACCAAGCTGACTGCGGGCGATGTCCGCGCCATCCTCCGGGAGGCTCCCGGCGTACTGCTGCAGGACGACCCCCAGGGCAACGACTACCCGCTTGCCACCGTGGCGACAGGCACGGATGCCACCCACGTCGGACGCATCCGTGAAGACGATTCGGTAGAGAACGGCATCAATCTCTGGGTCGTCGCCGACAACCTGCGCAAGGGCGCCGCCTTGAACGCGGTGCAGATCGCCGAAATCCTGATCCGGGACTACCACTGATCCACCCACCGGCGGACACGTCGATCCGTGGGGCCTTATGAACGTCAAAATGACCGTCGAGTACGACGGCACCGACTACCGCGGATGGCAGGTCCAGCCCGGCGGGCCGACGATACAGGGCATCCTGGAGGACGCGCTGGCCGTGCTGTTGAAGCACAGGGTGCGAGTCCACGGGTCCGGGCGAACCGACGCCGGCGTTCACGCGCTGGGCCAGGTGGCGAACTTCACCTGCCCTGACGACCGGGACCTGGCGCGGATGCAGCGGGGCTTGAACGCTCTTACCCCGGACGATATCACGGTCAAGGCGGCGGAGGCGGCGTGCGCTTCTTTCGATGCCCGCAGGGATGCTCGGAGGCGCGTCTACGAGTACCGTCTGTGGAACCACCCCTGGCGGTCGGTGTTCAACGACCGCTACGCGTGGCACGTCCCCAGGCCGTTGTGCATCGACGCGATGCGCGAAGCGCTGGCCGCGCTGGAAGGGGAACACGATTTCTCGTGTTTCCGGGCCGCCGGGTGCGGCGCCGCCACCCCGGTCCGTCGGGTCTACCGCAACCAGCTTTACCCGTGGGAGGACCACTGGGTGTATCGCATCGAAGCCACCGGTTACCTCCGGCACATGGTGCGGAACATCGTCGGCACGCTGGTGCAGACGGGACTGGGGGAACGGGACCCCGGCGGGCTGGCGGCACTGCTGGACGGCCATGATCGGACCCTGGCCGGCCCCACCGCGCCGGCCCGGGGCCTGTTCCTGGTGGACGTGCGCTACGAATAGACATCCGCGGTGAGCCGGCCCGCCGGACGGCGCCCTACGAGATGGCGCCCTTCGACTTCGCTTCGCTACGCTCAGGACGAACGGGAGTGGAAACCATTGCCTCGGTGCCGCGCTACGCTCAGGACGAACGGAATCGTTGTTTCTCACCAACCGTTCGTCCTGAGCGTAGCGAAGCGAAGTCGAAGGGCGCCATCTCGTAGGATACTTGAATTAGCCCCGGGCGCTGGCTATGATTCCCCGCCAAGGAGAAAACTGATCCATGTCCGAACGTACACTCTATGACAAGGTCTGGGACGCCCATTCAGTGACCACGCTCTCCACCGGGCAGACCCAACTCTTTATCGGTTTGCACCTGGTCCACGAGGTGACGACCCCGCAGGCTTTCGACATGATGCGGGAACGCGGGCTCTCCATCGCCTATCCCCAGCGGACCTTCGCCACCGCCGATCACATCGTCCCCACGGACACCCATGCCCGGCCCTTCGCCGACGACCAGGCCGAGGCGATGATGGCGGCGCTGGAAAAGAACGTCCGCGATTTCGGCATCGAGTTCTACGGCCTGGAAAGCGACCGGCAGGGCATCGTGCACGTCATCGGCCCGCAGTTGGGCCTCACCCAGCCGGGCATGACGCTGGCCTGCGGCGACAGCCATACGAGCACCCACGGGGCCTTCGGGACCTTGGCGTTCGGCATCGGCACCACCCAGGTCCGGGACGTGCTGGCAACCCAGACCCTGTCCATGGACCGGCTCAACGTGCGGCGCATCAACGTCAACGGCAGCCTCCCCCTGGGGGTTCACGCCAAGGACGTGATCCTGACCATCATCCGGACCCTCGGGGTCGGCGGCGGCAAGGGGTTCGCGTACGAGTACGGCGGCGCGGTGCTGGATGCGATGAACATGGACGAACGCATGACCGTCTGCAACATGAGCATCGAGGGCGGCGCGCTGGTGGGTTACGTCAACCCCGACCAGACCACCTTCGACTACCTGCTGGGACGGCAGTTCGCGCCCAAGGGCGAGGCCTTTGACCGCGCGGTGGCGTACTGGCGCTCCATGGCGTCGGACCCGGACGCCCAATTCGACGACGTCGTCGACCTCGACGGCTCGGCCATCGAGCCGACGGTCACCTGGGGCATCAATCCCGGGCAGGCGCTGGGCGTGCTGGAGAACCTGCCGCGCCCCGAGGAGCTGCAGGACCCCAAGACCGTCGAGCGGGCCTACGAGCACATGGGCTGGACCCCCGGAGCGCCAATTCTCGGAACCCCCATCGACGTGGCGTTCGTCGGTTCCTGCACCAACTCGCGGTTTTCGGACCTGGTGGCCGCGGCGCGGGTTGCCAAGGGCCGGAGGGTATCCGAGGGCGTCAGGGCGCTGGTGGTGCCCGGCTCCGTCGAGGTCAAGAAGCAGGCGGAGTTGGCCGGGCTCGACCGGGTCTTCACCGAGGCGGGCTTCCAGTGGCGGGAGGCCGGCTGTTCCATGTGTCTGGCCATGAACCCCGACAAGCTCCAGGGCCGCGAGGTGTGCGCGTCCTCGTCGAACCGCAACTTCATCGGCCGCCAGGGCAGCCCGGGCGGGCGGACCCTGTTGATGAGCCCCGCCATGGTGGCCGCGGCGGCCTTGAACGGCAAGGTCGTGGACGTGCGCGAGTACAACTGACCGAGGGTGTCATGAACGAGATCAAACAGGTAGGCGGCAGGGCGGTGGTGGTGCGGGGCCACGATATCGATACCGATCGAATCGTTCCCGCCCGGTACCTCAAGGAAATCACCTTCAACCGCATGGGCGAGTATCCGTTCTTCGACGAACGGTACGACGCCGATGGCAATGAAGTGGGGCACCCGTTCAACGAGGCCCGCTTCCAGGGCGCCGAGGTCCTCCTGGTGAACCGCAACTTCGGTTGCGGGTCGTCACGGGAGCACGCGCCGCAGGCCCTTTACCGTTGGGGCATCCGGGCGATCATCGGTGAATCCTTCGGCCCGATCTTCGCCGGCAGCAGCGTATTGCTGGGCATGCCCACGGTGATGGTCTCGCCGGAGGACATCGGGAAGCTCATGACCCTGGTGGAGGCCGACCCGGAGGTTCAGCTCACCGTGGACCTCGAGGCGCGGAAGGTACGCCTGCCCGATGGCACGGAAATGGACATCGACGTCAGCGAGGGCCACCGCAAGGCCTTGACCACGGGCTCGTGGGACTCCACCGCGTTGCTGCTCAACAATATGGCCGAGGTGGCCGAGACCGCGGAGCAGCTGCCCTACACCAAGAACTTCGAGGGGCCGGCGCCGCTGTAGCGTCAGGGGCGACCGCGGGTCGCCCCTACCTGGGTCCACTGTGACACAGGCTTCCGTAGGGGCGACCGGCCGGTCGCCCTTGCCTTGGGGCCACTGTCAACATACGACGCATGGGCGGGTTTCAAACCCGCCCATGTGCGGAACGCGCTGCCGGCTGATACCGCTGTCAGCCCCGCACCTGCGGCAGCACCTTTTCCACGAACGTATCCAGTTGCGCGAGGTCGGCGATGGCCAGGCCGATGATCAGGGTCTGGAGGCCGCCGGCGAAGATCCGGTTGATGCCGTCCGCGCAGGCGTCGGCGCTCCCCACCAGCATGTATTTCTCCACGTCCATCCGCACCTTGCCGTAGTAGCGAATGAGGTAGTTGCTGCAGGCCGCCACCGCCTTGCTCTTGTCGTCGTCGATGGCGATGAAGGTGAGGCCGGCCTTCTCGATACTGTCGGGGTCCCGTCCCGCGGCGCGGGCGTGGCCGCTGATCTTGTCCCAGACCGTGTCGAAGTCGTGCACGGCGTTGCTGCCGCAGATGTAGCCGTCGGCCAGCCGCCCGACCCGCTTGAGGACCGTTTCGGCGGTTCCGCCCATCCAGATGGGGGGATGGGGCGACTGGATGGTGTCGGGGCCGAAGCGGGTGCTGTGGAGGTCGAAGAACCTGCCGTGGTGCTCGACCTCATCTTCGGTCCAGAGCCGCTTCATGAGGCCGAGGGACTCTTCGGCCCGGGTGCCCCGGTGCTCCCAGGGAATCTCCACGGAAGTGAAGTCGCTCTCCCGGCTGCCGAAACCGATGCCCAGGGTCATCCTGCCGTTGGAGAGAAAATCGAGGGTGGCCACGGTCTTGGCCAGCAACGCGGGATGCCGCAGCGCCGACAGCAGCACCGACGTCCCCAGCCGGATGTTGTCGGTGGCGCCTGCCACCGCCGCCAGCACGGTCAAGGCTTCCAGGTTGTCATAGGCGATGCGGTCGATGGTCCAGAATGAATGCAGGCC